>HHCFC01400__coassemble_1417_pt1 | contig 25783 bp, 33 predicted proteins | sample HHCFC01400__metabat2_high_PE_020 | metagenome-assembled genome bin HHCFC01400
TTTCACCATCCACGGTCAAGGTCACATCCGTCGGGATGGTCAGCGTCTTGCCCTTCTCGATGGTCAGAGTATAGCCCTCGGGGATTTCCAGGTCATCCACGATTTCAAAGGAATCGCTACCGTAGATTTTACCCTCGCCTTGGGTTTTGGTGATAATCAGGCCGCTCCAGCCAGTGGTATTATCGTTGCCGCTAATGCTGCTGGCAATAATAACCGCATTGCCGTTATTGCCGGTGGAGAAAGTACCGCCAATGCCCGCATCATGTTCTCCTGTGGCCGTTACGACGCCGCCATTGACCGCGACCGCACAATCACCAGTAGCGGTTCCACTGTATCCATCCTCTCCACTGCCGATTCCTGTCCACCCGCCGTGTGCGTCCACGACGCCGCCATTGATCGTGATGGAACCGCCTGCCCCTTTAAAGCCTCCACCAATACCAGCGCTATAAAAACTTCTTTGACTGCCGTTCGCGGTGACATGACCGCCGTTAATGGTAATGGTGCCGCCGCTTGTGCCTTCACGGCGGCCACCAATGCCCGCGCCGCCGCTGCCGCCGGTGGCCGTTACCGTGCCGCCGTTGATGGTAATGTTACCGCCATCGCCGCCGATGCCCGCAGCGTTTGTTCCGCCAGTAGCCGTTACCGTGCCGCCGTTGATGGTGATAGTGCCGCCTGCGCCGCCAGAAGAACTTCCGCCAATGCCTGCGCTGCTGTAGCCACCGGTGGCCTTCACCATGCCGCCGTTGATGGTGATAGTGCCGCTCGTGCAGTTAGCGGAGTCGGCTCCATAGAACCATATTCCGCCGATGCCTGCTACGCTCACACTTCCCGTTGTGATCAGTTTGCCCATACCCTCCCCGGCGGACTGGGCATAGATGGTCAGCGAATTACCCTTGCTGACGTTGATGCCCTTTGTCGCATTTAGCGTGAACCCATCCTTGAGGATGAGATGCACGTCACCGGTGACGGTGACGCGCGTGTTGATAGTCACGTTACTGTTCACCACATACCAGTGCTCTTGACTGTCACTCGCGCCCCAGGCGGTATCAGTCTCCGTCACCACCGTGGCGCTGTCGCAGGTCTGCTTCGTTTGCTCCTTTGTTGGATCTATATAGGAAACCTTCTCCTGCGTTGATAGCAAGCTGATCCCGTCATTGGCCAGGGGCTGGGTCTTCGCTTCTCCGCTGCCCTGGGGCAGGGATTGGCCGCAGTCCTCCGGCGCTGCCCCTTCGGCGCCGCAGACCGGGCAGGCTGTGTTCATGCCTCCCTCTGTACAGGGCGCCGTGCAGGTGCAGACGGCCTCCTCTGGGCCTGTTTCTCCCAAAGCGTCGGCCTCCGCCGCCAGCGCGCTCATCGGGAGCAGCGACAGGCACAGGGCCAGGGCCAGTAAGGTTGCTAACATGCGTCGTCTTCTAAGGGTCATAGGGTTCTCCTTCCTAGCCCAGGCAGAGTGTCTTTTTCCGTTGGAATCTCCAACGGAAAAGAGGCATATGCCTCTTTGGCTGCATGGGGTTGTTTCTCCGCTCTCCAGTCTACTGGAGTTTTGGGGTTCTTGCAAGGTGTGTTTCCCCTTCCCAGGGGGAAATGGGACAAAAAGTTGCACAAAAATGCCCCGGGCGGCTGAACGCCACCCGGGGCTGGCGAGTTTTACACCGTGGGGTCGTCGATGGGGGCAAAGCCGCCTTCGGGGATCACGAAGATCTCCTGCCGGCCGGGGGCCTCGTCGTTAAAGAGGGCAAACCCGCCCCGGACCAGGAAGTTGCGGATGTCCTCCTCGGCCTCGGCATAGTCCAGGTCGGGGTCGGAGAAGGAATTGACAAAATCGTCCAGGTGGGCCCAGAGGCGCTCGGCCGGGGCGCTGAAGTCCTTGTCGATGCCGAACTCCCGGTTCATCCCCACCCGGAACTGCTTGGCGGTGAGGGTGTCATACACCGGGGTGAGGAAGAGGTTGAACTGCCCCAGGCTCTCGTAGTTGTAAAAGCCGTTGTAGCGGGCCAGTTCCGCCGGGGTGGTGACCTCGGGGCAGAGGAAGGCGGTTTCCGGCAGCTCCCCGCCGTTGGCAGCGCGGAGGGCGGCCTCCTCCTGGGGGGTGTAGCAGTCCATCCCGCAGAACCGTTCCAGCCAGTCCCTCACCAGGTCCACCACGTCCTGGACGTTGTGGTAGCTGGAAAAGTGGGTGAAGTCTTTCCCTTTGATGCTGGTGCCGTAGATGAGTACGAAAAAGCGGTCGTTCATGGTTCCATTCTCCTTTGCGTTAGGGTTCTCGGAAGGCGGCGCCCAGAAGGCGGACCTCCGGCTCCAGCAGGACGCCGGTCTGGTCCCGCACCACCTGGCGGACGTGGTGGATGAGGTCCAAAATATCCTGGCAGGTGGCCCCGCCGGTGTTGATGACGAAGCCCGCGTGCTTCTCCGACACCTGGGCCCCGCCGATCTGGTACCCCTTCAGGCCGCACTGCTCAATGAGGCCTCCGGCAAAGTGGCCGGGGGGGCGCTTGAAGGTGGAGCCGGCGCTGGGGTACTCCAGGGGCTGCTTGGCCCGGCGGCGCTGGGCCAGGTCGGCCATTTTGGCCCGGATGGCGGCGGGGTCCCCGGGGGTCAGGGTGAGGCGGGCCCCGGTGATCAGCCAGGGCCGCTGGGTAAAGCAGCTGGTGCGGTAGCCCAGGGCCAGGTCTTCCCCGGCCAGGCGGTGGGGGGCGCCGGTCTCGTCCAGGCAGTCCACCCATGCGATGACCTGGGCCATCTCGCCGTCGTAGGCGCCGGCGTTCATGAACACGCCGCCCCCCAGGCTGCCGGGGATGCCGTGGGCAAACTCCAGGCCGGACAGCCCCGCCTGGGCGGCGAAGGTGGCCGCCTGGGCCAGGGTGACGCCGCTGCCCACATACAGGCCGGCCTCCCCCTCCCGCTCCAGCCGGGTGAGGCCCCCGGGGAGCTTGACCAGGAACCGGTCCACCCCTTCGTCTGCCACCAGGAGGTTGGAGCCCTTCCCCAGGAAGAAGGGGGCCACCCCCATCTGGTGGGCCAGTTGGAGGATCTGGCGGACCTCCCCCTCCCCTTTGGGCAGGGCCAGCAGGGCCGCGGGGCCGCCCACCCGGAAGGTGGTGTGTTTGGCCATGGGTTCCGCCACCCGGAGGTCCAGCTGGGGCAGGTGCTGCTTCAGTTTGGTCTGCAATGCGTGCAGGGGCTCCATGGGATCCCTCCCTCGTTTTGATGGGTCGTTGCTGTTTATTATAGCAGATTCCTCCCGGAAATAGTAGGGGGGAAACGCACGAAATGGCAAGCCATTTTTTGACAAACAACGGCCGCGGAAGGTTCCGCGGCCGTTGGGAAACTGCCAAAAGGATCAGTTGTCCAAGGTGATGGAGAGGACCTCGTCCTCCTCCCCGGCATCGGGCAGGATGGCGCCCTCCTCGAAGGCGTCCTCCAGGGCGGTCTCCTCCGCCTCGCTGTCGGCGGGGGCGGCCTCCTGGTCCTGGACGGCGGCTGCCACGGCGGCATAGCCGTTGCGGGGGGCCTCCGTCTCCTCCTCCCGGGGGTTGACCTGGCGGTACATGGACAGGCCGGACCCGGCGGGGATGAGCTTACCGATGATGACGTTCTCCTTCAGGCCGATGAGGTGGTCCACCTTGCCCTTGATGGCGGCCTCGGTGAGGACCTTGGTGGTCTCCTGGAAGGAGGCGGCGGACAGGAAGGAGTCCGTGGCCAGAGAGGCCTTGGTGATACCCATGAGCAGGGTGGTGGCGGTGGGGATCACCAGCTCGCTGCCATCCTCGTGGGTCTCCCCTGCGTCGATGCGGGCCTGGACGGCGGCCTGGGCATCCAGATACTCGGTGACCTCCACCGTAGCCCCGGAGAGGAGCTGGGAGTCGCCGGGATCCTCCACCCGGACCTTCCGCATCATCTGGCGGACGATGATCTCGATGTGCTTGTCGTTGATGTCCACGCCCTGCTGACGGTAGGGCTTCTGGACTTCCTGGATCAGGTAGTCATGGACGGCAGAGACGCCGCGGATCCGCAGCACCTCGTGGGGAGACAGGGCACCCTCGGTGAGCTGGTCGCCCTTCTCCACCCAGTCGCCGTCCTTGCAGCGGATGCCGGCGCTGTAGGGCAGGGCATAGGAGACCACTTCCCCGTCGTCGGCGGTGATGGTGACGTTGCAGATGGTGATCCGCTTGCTCTCCTCCATGGTGACCCGGCCGCTGATCTCGGCCAGCTGGGCCATCTTCTTGGGCTTGCGGGCCTCGAAGAGTTCCTCAACACGGGGCAGACCTTGGGTGATGTCGCCCCCGGCCACGCCGCCGGTGTGGAAGGTACGCATGGTCAGCTGGGTGCCCGGTTCGCCGATGGACTGGGCGGCGATGATGCCCACGGCCTCGCCCTCGCCCACGGGTTCGCCGATGGCCAGGTTCATGCCGTAGCACCGGGAGCAGACCCCGTTCCGGGCCCGGCAGGTGAGGACGGAGCGGATCTTCAGGCTGTGGATGCCCCGGCTCTCCAACACGGCGGCGTCCTCCAGGGAGAGCATGTGGTCCTTGGTGAAGATCACTTCCCCGGTCTCCGGGTCCACCACGTCCTCCACGGGGTAGCGGCCCTTCAGGCGCTCGGCGAAGGTCTCGATGACCTGGCCGTTCTCGCTGATCTCCCGGACGGTGATGCCCTCGGTGGTGCCGCAGTCGTGCTCCCGGATGATGACTTCCTGGGACACGTCCACCAGACGGCGGGTGAGGTAACCAGAGTCGGCGGTTCGCAGGGCGGTATCGGCCAGGCCCTTCCGGGCGCCTCTGGAGGAGATGAAGTACTCCAGAACAGACAGGCCCTCACGGAAGTTGGCCTTGATGGGGATCTCGATGGTGCGGCCGGAGGTGTCGGCCATCAGGCCGCGCATGCCGGCCAGCTGACGGATCTGGGCCATGGAGCCACGGGCGCCGGAGTCGGCCATCATGAAGATGGGGTTGTACCGGTCCAACCCGGCCTGGAGGGCCTCGGTGACGTCCTTGGTGGTCTGCTCCCAGGCCTTGACCACCAGGCGGTACCGCTCGTCGTTGGTGAGGAAACCGCGCTTGAACTGGTTCTCGATTTTGACGATCTCCTGCTCCGTGTTCTGGATCAGGGGGTACTTCTTCTGGGGGACGGTCATATCGTAGATGGAGACCGTCAGGGAGCCCAGGGTGGAGTAGTGGTAACCCCGGGCCTTGATGATGTCCAGCACCTCCGCCGACTGGGTGAAGCCGTGGTGGAGGATGCACTTGTCGATGATCTTACCCAGCTGCTTCTTGCCGCAGACGAAGTTGATCTCGGGCTCGAAGCACTCCTCCGGGTCCTCCCGGTTGACGAAGCCCAGGTCCTGGGGGATGCCCTCGTTGAAGATCAGGCGGCCCACGGTGGTGCGCACCAGCTTATGGCGCTCCTCCCCGTTCACGGTGGCGCTCATCCGCACCAGGATGGGGACGTGGAGCTCCAGCTCCCCTTCGTCGTAGGCCAGGCGAGCCTCCCCGGGGCTGGCAAAGGCGTGGAGGACCTCCTTGGGTTCCTCCCCTGCGGCGGCGGCCCGGCGGACCTCATAGCCAGAGGTGGGCAGGATGCGGTCGGGAGTTTCCAGCCAGATGTGGTCGCTCTCGCTGATCTCCTCCCGGTCCAGGGCGGCCAGGGCGGCCTCCTGGGTGGGGTAGATATAGGCGGGATCGGCGGGGGCGTCCTTCTCGTAGGTGAGGTAGTAGGAGCCCAGCACCATGTCCTGGGTGGGGACGGTGACAGGGCCGCCGTCCTGGGGCCGCAGGAGGTTGTTGGCAGAGAGCATCAGGATGCGGGCCTCGGCCTGGGCCTCCGCGGACAGGGGGACGTGGACGGCCATCTGGTCGCCGTCGAAGTCGGCGTTGAAGGCGGTACACACCAGGGGGTGGAGCTTGATGGCCCGGCCCTCTACCAGCACCGGCTCGAATGCCTGGATGCCCAGGCGGTGGAGGGTGGGGGCACGGTTGAGCATCACGGGGTGCTCCTTGATGATGAAGTCCAGGGCGTCCCAGACCTCGGCCCGGCCCCGGTCCACCATCTTCTTGGCGGACTTGATGTTGTTGGCCAGGCCGTCCTCCACCAGCTTCTTCATAACGAAGGGGCGGAAGAGCTCAATGGCCATCTCCTTGGGCAGGCCGCACTGATAGATCTTCAGTTCCGGGCCCACCACGATGACGGAACGGCCAGAGTAGTCCACCCGCTTGCCCAGCAGGTTCTGACGGAACCGGCCCTGCTTGCCCTTGAGCATGTCGGACAGGGACTTGAGGGCCCGGTTGTTGGCGCCGGTGACGGCGCGGCCCCGGCGGCCGTTGTCGATGAGGGCGTCCACAGCCTCCTGGAGCATCCGCTTCTCGTTGCGGATGATGATGTCCGGGGCGGTGAGCTGGATGAGCCGCTTGAGGCGGTTGTTCCGGTTGATGACCCGGCGGTAGAGGTCGTTGAGGTCCGAGGTGGCGAAGCGCCCGCCGTCCAGCTGGACCATGGGGCGGATCTCCGGGGGGATCACCGGCAGCACGTCGATGATCATCCACTCGGGCCGGTTGCCGGACAGGCGGAAGGCGTCCACCACTTCCAGGCGCTTGACGATCCGGGCCTTCTTCTGGCCGGAGGCGTGCTGGAGCTCCTCCCGGAGCTGGACGGACAGGGCCTCCAGGTCGATGTCGGCCAGGAGCTTCTTCACGGCCTCGGCGCCCATGCCGGCGTCGAAATCGTCCTCATACTTCTCCCGCAGGTCCCGGTACTCCTTTTCCGAGAGGATCTGGTTCTTCACCAGGGGGGCGTAACCGGGGTCGGTGACGATGTAGGCGGCAAAGTAGAGGACCTTTTCCAGGATCCGGGGGGACAGGTCCAACAGCAGACCCATCCGGGAGGGGATCCCCTTAAAGTACCAAATGTGGGACACCGGGGCGGCCATCTCAATGTGGCCCATCCGCTCCCGGCGGACGCTGGCCCGGGTGACCTCCACGCCGCAGCGGTCGCAGATCTTGCCCTTATAGCGGATCTTTTTATACTTACCGCAGTGGCACTCCCAGTCCTTGGTGGGGCCAAAGATGCGTTCACAGAACAGGCCGTCCCGCTCGGGTTTCAGGGTGCGGTAGTTGATGGTCTCCGGCTTTTTCACCTCGCCGTAGGACCACTCGCGGATCTGTTCCGGGGAAGCGATACCAATACGAATGGCGTCAAACTCAGCATAACTCATATCCATCGTCCTCCCTTTTATTCGTCATAACTGTCATCGCCGTAGTCGTCTGCGCTGTCGTCCACCGCGTCCCCTACGGAGAGGTCATCGTCGTCGCTGGATTCCTTGATGGTGTAGCCTGCCGCGGAGAACTGGGCGTCTGCATCCTCCCGATAGGGCTGGTAATCGTCATCCCGGATCTGGTTGATGTTCTGATAGGTGTCTTCCTCGTCGTCCCGCAGTTCGATCTCCTCGCCCTGGGCGTCCAGCACCTTGATGTCCAGACACAGGGCCTGCAGCTCCTTCACCAGCACCTTGAAGGACTCGGGGATGCCGGGCTTGGGCACGTTGTGGCCCTTGACGATGGCCTCGTAGGTCTTCACACGGCCGGTGACATCGTCGGACTTGACGGTGAGGATCTCCTGCAGGGTGTAGGCTGCGCCGTAAGCCTCCAGGGCCCAAACTTCCATTTCGCCGAAGCGCTGGCCGCCGAACTGGGCCTTGCCGCCCAGGGGCTGCTGGGTGACCAGGGAGTAGGGGCCGGTGGAACGGGCGTGGATCTTATCGTCCACCAGGTGGTGGAGCTTGAGGAAGTAGACGTAACCCACGGTAACGGGGTTTTCAAACATCTCGCCGGTACGGCCGTCGTAGAGGCGGGTCTTGCCGTCGGCCAGACGGAGGCGGCCCTCCTTCCGCCAGACGCGGACCTGGTGCTCGTCGGCCATCTCCTCCTGGTCCAGGCGGCGCACATCGGTGCCGTCCTCGGTGACCAGGTAGAGCTGTTTGCCGGCGATGGTCTCGTTGGGATAGACCTCCCGGAACAGGCCGGCCTGGGCCAGCAGCTCCATAATGTCCTTCTCATCGGCGCCGTTAAAGACGGGGGTGGCCACCTTCCAGCCCAGGGCCTGGGCGGCCCGGCCCAGGTGGACTTCCAGCACCTGTCCGATGTTCATACGGGAAGGCACGCCCAGGGGGTTCAGGACGATGTCCAGGGGGGTGCCGTCGGGGAGGAAGGGCATATCCTCCTGGGGCATGATCCGGGATACCACGCCCTTGTTGCCGTGGCGGCCGGCCATCTTGTCGCCCACGGAGATCTTCCGCTTTTGGGCGATGTACACCCGCACCACCATGTTCACGCCGGGGCCCAGCTCGTCGCCGGCCTCCCGGGTGAAGACTTTGACGTCCACGATGATGCCGCTCTCGCCGTGGGGCACCTTCAGGGAGGTGTCACGGACTTCCCGGGCCTTTTCGCCAAAGATGGCCCGTAGCAGGCGCTCCTCGGCGGTGAGGTCGGTCTCCCCCTTGGGGGTGACCTTGCCCACCAGGATGTCTCCGGCGTGGACCTCGGCGCCCACCCGGATGATGCCCCGCTCGTCCAAATCCTTCAGGGCGTCGTCGCCCACGTTGGGGATGTCGCGGGTGATCTCTTCGGGGCCCAGCTTGGTGTCCCGGGCCTCGGTCTCGTATTCTTCAATGTGGATGGAGGTAAAGACGTCGTCCTTCACCATCCGCTCGTTGAGGAGGATGGCGTCCTCGTAGTTGTAACCCTCCCAGGTCATGAAGCCCATGAGGATGTTCTTGCCCAGAGAGATCTCCCCCTGGTTGGTGGAGGGGCCGTCGGCGATGACATCCCCCTTCTGCACCCGGTCCCGCAGGGAGACAATGGGCCGCTGGTTGATGCAGGTGCCGTGGTTGGACCGGAGGAACTTGATGAGGGGATAGTCCACCACCCGGCCGTCGTCATACCGCACGGTGATGCTGGTGGCGGAAACCCGGGTGACCTCCCCGTCCCCTTCTGCCAGGACGGCGATCTCGGAGTCGATGCAGTTCTTGTGCTCCATGCCGGTGGCCACAATGGGGGCCTGGGTGGTGAGCAGGGGCACGGCCTGCCGCTGCATGTTGGCGCCCATGAGGGCCCGGTTGGCGTCGTCGTTCTCCAGGAAGGGGATCATGGCGGTGGCGATGGAAACCATCATCTTGGGGGAGACGTCGATGTAGTCCACCTTTTCCCGGTCCACCTCCACGATCTCGTTGCGGTGGCGGCAGGTGATACGCTTGTTGGCCAGGCAGCCGTTCTCGTCCAGGGGCTCGGTGGCCTGGCCCACCATGAACTCGTCCTCGATGTCGGCGGTCATGTACTCCACCTCGTCGGTGACAAAGCCGGTGGCCTTGTCCACCTTCCGGTAGGGGGCCTCAATGAAGCCATAGCGGTTGATCCGGGCATAGGTGGCCAGGTAGGAAATCAGGCCGATGTTGGGGCCTTCCGGGGTCTCAATGGGGCACATACGGCCGTAGTGGCTGTAGTGGACGTCACGGACGTCGAAGGAGGCCCGGTCACGGGACAGGCCGCCGGGGCCCAGGGCGGACATACGCCGCTTGTGGGTGAGCTCTGCCAGGGGGTTGGTCTGGTCCATAAACTGGGACAGGGGGGAGGACCCGAAGAACTCCTTGATGGCGGCGGTCACCGGCCGGATGTTGATGAGGGACTGGGGGGTGACGATGTCCAGGTCCTGGATGGTCATCCGCTCCCGGATGACCCGCTCCATCCGGCTAAAGCCGATGCGGAACTGGTTCTGGAGCAACTCGCCCACACAGCGCAGGCGGCGGTTGCCCAGGTGGTCGATGTCGTCGGGGGTGCCCACTCCGTGGGAGAGGGAGCAGAGGTAGTTGATGGAGGCCATGATGTCATCCACAATGATGTGCTTGGGCACCAGGTCATCCTTCCGCTCGGCCACCAGTTCCTGGAGGGCGGCCTCGTCGCCGCCGCACTGGTCCAGGAGCTCGCAGAGGACCTCAAAGCGGACCTTCTCGGTGATGCCGCATGCCTCCGGATCGAAGGAGACGAAGTGGGCCATATCCACCATCCGGTTGGAGAAGACCTTCACCACCTGGCCGTCCACGTCCACGAAGGCCTCGGACACGCCGTGGTTCTCCAGGTCCTGGGCCTGGGCCCGGGTGAGGGTCTGGCCGGCCTCGGCCAGGATCTCGCCGGTGCGGGGGTCGGCCACCGGGGCGGCCAGCTTCTGGCCGGACAGCCGGGGCCACAGGGAGAGCTTCTTGTTGAACTTATACCGGCCCACCGCGGACAGGTCATAGCGGCGGGGGTCAAAGAACAGGCCGTTGATGAGGGTCTCGGCGGAGTCCAGGGTGGGGGGCTCGCCGGGACGGAGCTTGCGGTAGATCTCCAGCAGGGACTCCTCCCGGGTCTTGCAGGTGTCCTTCTCCAGGGTGCTCACCAGCAGGGGCTCCTCGCCGAAGAGCTCTAAGATCTCCGCGTCGGTCTGGGGGCCCACCGCCCGGATGAGGCAGGTGACGGGGAGCTTCCGGTTCTTGTCGATGCGGACGTTGCAGATGTCCGACAGGTCGGTCTCATACTCCAGCCAGGCGCCCCGGTAGGGGATCACCGTGACGGCGTAAGTGATGTTGTCCGCCTTGTCGGCGTTGCGGGCGTAGTACACGCCGGGGGAGCGGACGATCTGGGAGACGATGACCCGCTCGGCGCCATTGATGACGAAGGTGCCCCCCTTGGTCATCAGGGGGAAGTCCCCCATGAAGATCTCCTGCTCCTTGATCTCCTCGGTCTCCTTGTTGCGCAGGCGGACCTTGACCTTCAGCGGGGCGGCGTAGGTGGCGTCCCGGGCTTTGCACTCCTCCACGGAGTACTTGGGCTGCTCGTCCATGGTGAAGTCGATGAAGGACAGCTCCAGGTTGCCGGCGTAGTCGCCGATGGCGGCCACATCCCGGAAGACCTCCCGGAGGCCGGTGTCCAGGAACCACTGGTAGGACTTCTTCTGGATCTCCAGAAGGTTGGGCATCTCCAGCACTTCTTCATGGCGGGCAAAGCTTTTGCGAAGGGTCTTTCCGAAGTATACATCCTTTACCATTGCTCTTGACCAGTCCTTTCGTTGAAAAGGTGTCTCTCCTGATTGCTTGCGATCACGCGGGGGCGTGGAAAAAACTTTAAATTCCCTGTTGTCTTTTTCACGATTTTCTGCTATACTGTCTCCAGAGTGGGAGGAAATCCCCTTTCGCTCTGCAGATAATATCAAGCTATTCTACCATTTGCCGGGAGGAAAGTCAACGCTTTCCCCGGGCTTTTTTTGTTCCCCTTCCTTTTTCAGCGGAAAAGACAGCCACAGCGCCTGGACAGGCGCTGTGGCTGTGCTTTTTGTTAGGGCAAGGCCTTCCGCTCCCCCTCCGCCGCCCGCTGGGCGTACTGGAGGATGAGCTCCGCGCAGGCTGCCTTGCCCACGGGGCTGGTGTTCAGGCTGAGGTGGTAGTTCTTCAGATCCCCCCACTTTTTCTTGGTGAGGTAGTGGTAATAGGACTCCCGGGCGGCGTCGGACTGGCGCACCCGGCGGGCGGCCTGCTCCGGACTGTCCCCATAGGTGTCCATGGCGTAGCGGAGCTTGTCCTCCCGGTTGGCGTAGAGGAAGACGTTCACCACGTTGGGCAGGTCCCGGAGGATATAATCCGCCCCCCGGCCCACGATGACGCAGGGGCCCTGGGCGGCGATGTTGCGGATCACTTGGGCCTGGGCCAAAATGGCCTGGTCATAGGTGGACACCGCCCCGCTGGGCAGAAACCAGCTGATGAGCTTCCGCAGGCCGTCGCTCTCCTCGGTGCTCTGGAGGACCGCCTCGTTCAGGCCGCTCTCCTCGGCGGTGAGCTTGATGATCTCCTTGTCATAGGCGGGGATGCCCAGGCGCTGGGCGATGATCCGGGCCACGGTGTGGCCGCCGGCGCCGTACTCCCGGCCGATGGTGATGATGGGGGTGTCCATGGCGGGTCCTCCTCTCCCCTGTCAGGATGGGTTTTAGTCCCAGGCCCGGATCTGCTCCCGCAGGCGGGCCTCGGTTTTCCGCAGCTCCTCCTCCACCGGGTAGCCGATGACGTCGGTGCACTCTGCGGCTGCGTAGTCGATCTTGGTAAAGCTCATCATGTTGGAAAACAGGGTCTTCAGGTAGTCAAAGCCGCAGTTGCGGTCCAGGATGGGGCCGCCGGCGGTGGTGATGTAGAAGATCCGCTCCCCCTTGCACAGGCCGTGGGGGCGGCCGTCCTCCCCGTAGGCGAAGGTGAGGCCGTTGACGGAGATGTGCTCAATGTAGCACCGCAGCAGGGCGGGGAACTGGTACTCCCAATAGGGGGCGCCGATGAGGATCAGGTCGGCCTGGGCAAACTGGCGGGCGTAGCGGAACATGGGGTTGGAAAAGTCCCCCTGGTGCTCCAGCTGGTTGCGCTGGGCCAGGGTGTCGCTGTGGAGGGGCAGGAGCTCCTCCTGGTCCAGGCAGAGCTCAGTGATCTCTCCCTGGGGATACTTGGCCCGGATCTCCTCCAGAGCGGCCCGGCACAGGCCCAGGGTGCGGGAGGCCTCCCCCCGGATGCAGGCGTTGACAAACAGGATGTTCATGGCGGGATTTCACCCTTCCTTTCACAAAATTACTCTTTGGGCATTGTACCATAAATTCCCCCGGGACGCAACCGGAGCACTCCGTCCCTTCCACGCGCAAAAGCCCCGCTGCACTGCGGCAGCGGGGCTTTTGTCACTGTTCCAAACGCCTGGATTACACCAGCTGGATGATGGCCATCTCGGCCGCATCGCCCCGGCGGGGGCCCATGCGCACGATCCGGGTATAGCCGCCGTCACGGCTCATGTACTTCTGGTTCATCTCGGTGAACAGCTTGTGGGCCACGTCCTCCTTGGTGATGAAGGCCAGAGCCTGACGGTAGGCAGGCAGGTCGTTTCTCTTAGACAGGGTGATCATCTTCTCTGCCAGAGGAGCCACCTCCTTGGCGCGGGCCAGGGTGGTCTTGATCTGGCCGTGCTCCAGCAGATAGGTCACCATAGCGCGGAGCATAGCCTTCCGCTGGTCGGTCCGCTTGCCAAGCTTGCGATTACCGGACATGTTGGTTCCACTCCCTTCGGTATTGATGGTTCGGCCGGGCCGAACCTCGGGTCAATTGTCTTCGCTGGCCAGGGACAGTCCCATCATGGCCAGTTTGTTGATAACTTCTTCCAGAGACTTCCGGCCCAGGTTGCGCACCTTCATCATCTCGTCCTCCGTCTTGGAGATCAGGTCCTCCACGGTGTTGATGTTGGCGCGCTTGAGGCAGTTGAAGCTTCTGACCGACAGATCCAGCTCCTCGATGGTCATCTCCAGCACCTTGTCGCGGATGTCGGGAGATTTCTCCACCACCGTGGACTTGTTGCCCATGGTCTCGCTGAGATCTGTAAAGAGCATAAAGTGGTCGCAGAGGATGCGGGCGCCCAGGGACACCGCGTCCCGGGCGGCAATGGTCCCGTCGGTCCAGACCTCCAGGGTCAGCTTGTCAAAGTCGGTCAAATCCTTCACGCGGGTGTTCTCCACGGTGTAGTTGACCTTTTTCACCGGTGTGTAGACCGAGTCCACCGGGATGACGCCGATCACGGTCTGGGGGGTCTTGTTGCGCTCCGCAGGCACATAGCCTCTCCCGTGAGAGAGGGTCAGTTCCATGTTCAGCACGGCCTCCGGACCCAGGGTTGCAATGGGGTGCTCGGGGTTGAGGATCTCCACCTCGCTGTCGGCCTTGATGTCACCGGCCGTGACCACCCCCTCGCCGGAGGCTTCGATGTACACGGTCTTGGTGCCCTCGCTGTACAGCTTGGCGATGATGCCCTTGACGTTCAGGACGATCTCAGTCACGTCCTCTTTCACACCGGGGATCGAGCTGAACTCATGTTGTACCCCTGCAATCTTGATGCTGGTGACTGCAGTTCCGGGCAGAGAGGACAGCAGAATCCGGCGAAGAGAGTTGCCTAACGTGGTGCCATAGCCGCGCTCCAAAGGCTCGACGATGCACTTTCCGTAGGAATTGTCTCCCGGCTTCTCGATGCATTCGATGCGCGGCTTTTCGATTTCTACCATTTGTTACCCTCCTTCTTGCGTCGGCGGGCAGGCTGCCCGCCGTATCGTCATTCCGTTTTCCTGCCGAGGGTAGCGTATTACTTGGAGTACAACTCGACGATGAGGTGCTCCTCGATGGGCATATCGATGTCCTCCCGGGCGGGCATCTTGGTCACGGTACCCTTGAGGGTGTTCTTCTCCCGCTCCAGCCACTGGGGCAGGGTGACCATGATGGCGTCCTCACCGGTGAGTCTCTTGAACTTCACGGAAGCGCGGCTCTTCTCCGCCACTTCCACCACGTCGCCGGGCTTGACCAGGAAGGAGGGGATGTTCACCTTCTTGCCGTTGACGGTAAAGTGGCCGTGGTTGACCAGCTGCCGGGCCTCCCGGCGGGTCATGGCGAAGCCCAGGCGATAGACCACGTTGTCCAGGCGGCGCTCCACCAGGACCAGCAGGTTTTCACCGGTCTTGCCGGGCATCCGGGAAGCCTTCTCGTAGTAGGAGCGGAACTGCTTCTCCAGGATGCCGTAGACAAACTTGACCTTCTGCTTTTCGGCCAGCTGCATCGCATACTCGCTCTTCTTTTTTCTCATCTGACCGCCGGGGTTACGGTTGGTCTCCTTCTTGCTGTAGCCCATAACGGTAGGAGAAATGCCCAGCGCCTTGCAGCGCTTGGCGATCGGCTGTGTGTTTTTTGCCATAGTTGCTGTTCTCCTTTCCTTCGATCAGACGCGGCGTCTCTTGGGGGGACGGCATCCGTTGTGAGGAATGGGAGTCACGTCCTTGATCATGGTGACTTCCAGACCCACGGCCTGCAGGGCGCGGATGGCGGCCTCACGGCCGGAGCCGGGCCCCTTCACGAACACCTCGACGCTCTTGAGCCCGCAGGCCTCGATGGCGGCCTTGGCAGCGGTCTCAGCAGCGGTCTGGGCGGCGTAGGGGGTGGACTTTCTGGAGCCGCGGAAACCCAGTCCGCCGGCGGAGGCCCAGGACAGGGCGTTGCCGTTGGTGTCAGTCACAGTGACCATGGTGTTGTTGAAGGAAGAGCGGATATGGACCGCGCCCTTCTCAATGTTCTTGCGTTCACGGCGTCTTCTGACGACCTTCTTCTTGGGGTTAGCCATAGCGATTCTTCCCTCCCTTACTTCTTCTTATTGGCAACCGTGCGCTTGGGACCCTTCCGGGTGCGCGCGTTGGTCTTGGACCGCTGGCCACGCACGGGCAGGCCCTTGCGGTGGCGCAGGCCGCGGTAGCAGCCGATCTCGGTCAGGCGCTTGACGTCCATGGCCACGTTGCGGCGCAGGTCGCCTTCCACAATGTAATCGCGGCCAATGACCTCGCGCAGGGCAGCCTCGTCCTGCTCGGTGAGGTCCTTCACACGGGTGTCGGGGTTGATGCCCGTGGCTTCCAGGATCTTGTTGGCGCTGGTGCGGCCGATCCCATAGATATAGGTGAGGGCAATCTCAATTCTCTTATTCTTCGGCAGGTCAACGCCGGAAATTCTTGCCATACTTCTTCCGCGCCTCCTTCTTTAACCTTGTCTCTGCTTATGCTTGGGGTTCTCGCAAATGACCATAACTTTGCCCTTGCGCTTGATGATCTTGCACTTTTCGCACATGGGCTTGACGGACGGTCTTACTTTCATGATTTTCTACCTCCTGTAAGCCTGTTGCTTTACTTGGTGGATTTGCTTCGCCAGGTGATCCGACCCCGGGTCAGATCATACGGGGAAATCTGGACCGTTACCTTGTCACCCGGCAGAATACGGATGAAATTCATCCTGAGCTTTCCGGAAATATGAGCCAGAATCACGTGGTCGTTTCCGATATCGACCCGGAATGTGGTGTTGGGCAGCGCCTCTACCACGGTTCCCTCCAGCTCGATCATGTCGCTTTTAGCCAAGCGTCATTCCTCCTTCGTCTCACTGAACCTATTCCGAAAGGCGGCCAGCGCCCTTCTGATGTCACTGTCCAGCACCGGCTCGCCGTTTTGCAGACGGCCGGCGACCGGGTGCGTCCAGACCCCCGCGGAAACAACGTGCTTTCGCCGTTTTTTCTTGGGAGTCTCAAGTTTTCTGCGCTTTCCGTCCACCAGCCACAGGAAATCCCCCTCTGCCTGGAGAACCAGGAAGAGGCCGTCTTTATCGTGGCCGGCGGTGGATCTTACCACGTCTCCTCGCAGAAACGTCATAGGCGCAGATCCCCCACTTGGGTGAGGATCTCAGGCTCACCCTTGGTGATGAGGATTGAGTTCTCATAATGGGCGGAGAGGGAGCCGTCGGCGGTACGAACCGTCCAGCCGTCCCGCATCACCTTGATCCGCCAATCTCCTTGGTTCACCATCGGTTCCACCGCCAGGGTCATCCCGGGAGCAAGCCGGGGACCGTGGCCAGGTTTGCCATAGTTGGGAACTTCCGGAGCTTCGTGCAGGTTGGCGCCCACGCCATGGCCCACATAGTCCCGCACCACGGAGAAGCCGTTTTCTTCCACGTACTTCTGCACGGCGTGGGAGATGTCGGAGACCCGGTAACCAAAGCGGGCAAACTTCATCCCTTCCCAGAAGGACTGCTCCGTGACGGCAATGAGTTTTGCCGCCTCGTCGCTGACCTTCCCACAGGGAAAGGTGGCCGCACAGTCACCGTGGAACCCGCCAATATAGGCGCCCACATCTACACTGACGATGTCGCCTTCCTTCAGGACCTGGTTGCTGGGGATCCCGTGGATGACCTCGTCGTTCACCGAAATGCAGGCAGCCCCCGGGAAGTCCCGCACCCCCGGCGGGCCGGGGAAGTGCAGGAACGAGGGGATGGCCCCCTGCCCTTCGATGAATTTGCGAACTGCAGTATCTATCTCAAGAGTGGTTACGCCGGGACGTACCATTTTGCCCGCCAGCGCACGGGCCGCCGCAGTAATTTGTCCCGCACGGCGCATCCCCTCAATATCTCTGGGAGACTTTAGAGAAATCATAACTCAAAGCCCCAGTGCGTTGAGAATCGCAGTCGTCGTCTCAGCCACAGTGGGCTGATTGTCTACGGTTTTCAGCAGGTTTCTCGCTGCGTAGAAATCCTTCAGCGGGGCGGTCTCTTTGTGATAGACCTGCAGTCTGTCACGGACCACCTCAGGCTTATCGTCTGCCCGGGCCTCCAGCTTGCCGCCGCACGCGTCGCACACGCCTTCCACTTTGGGGGGCATGTTCTTCACGTGGTAGGGGGCGCCGCAGGCGGTGCAGACCCGGCGGCCTGCCATGCGCTCCACGATCTCCTCGTCGGAGATTTCGATGGAGACCACAGCGTCGAAGGAGATGCCCGCCTTCTCCAGGGCCTCTGCCTGGGGAATGGTGCGGGGCACCCCGTCGAGGATGAAGCCGTTCTGGCAGTCTGCCTCGGCCAGACGCTCGGAGATCACCCCGATGATCACCTCATCGGGGACCAGCTTGCCGGCGTCCATATACTCCTTGGCCTTCAGACCCACCGGGGTGCCGTTTTTCACGGCAGCCCGGAGGATGTTGCCGGTGGAGATGGTGGGAATGCCCAGTTTCTTATTCAGGATCTCAGCCTGGGTGCCTTTCCCGGCGCCCGGAGGGCCCAAAAGAATCAGTTTCATACTCTCATACCTCTCATTCCAGGAAGCCCTTGTAGTGCCGCATGAGCATCTGCGCTTCGATCATCTTCACGGTTTCCAGGGCAACGCCCACCACGATGATGACGGACGTACCACCGATGGAGATGTTCACGATGCCGGAAATGTTTTCCGCGATGATAGGCAGGATGGCGACAATACCCAGGTAAATGGCGCCGAAGAAGGTCAGCCGGGAGAGAACCTTAGACAGGAACTCCGCCGTGGGACGGCCGGGCCGGAAACCGGGGATAAAGCCGCCGTTCTTCTTCAGGTTGTTGGCGACCTCCACAGGGTTAAACTGGATGGTCGCATAGAAGTAGCTGAACATGATGATCAGCAGGAAGTAGATCACCGCATACAAGGCACTGGTGGAGTTGAACACCGAAAGGAAGGTGTTCCACGCCGACCCCTCCTGCTGAGAGGAGGGCACAAACATGCCGATGGTGGCGGGGATCATGGCAATGGACTGGGCGAAGATGATGGGCAGCACGCCGCTGAGGTTGACCTTGATGGGGATGTGGGTGGACTGACCACCATACATCTTCCGGCCCACCACGCGCTTAGCGTACTGAACAGGCACACGACGCTCAGAATTGGTGATGAATACGATAAAGATGATGAGCAGCAGCATCCCCACCACCAGAAGCACGGCAATGCCGGGGTTCATAATGGGGGTGCTGGCCAGCTGCGTCTCGGTCCAGCTGGAAGTGTCCAGGTTGGCTGCCCAGTTGCGCACGCCGGTAACCAGCGTGGTGATCATGCTGGGAATCCGGGATACGATACCGGTAAAGAGGATGATCGAGATGCCGTTGCCCACGCCGAACTCGGTGATTTGTTCGCCCAACCACATGAGGAACACAGCACCGGCGGTGAAGGAAACCACGATCACGATGGCAGCCCAGATCCCTTCGTTGGTCAGCAGGCCATAGCTGCGGATCAGGGTGTAATACCCGAAGCCCTGCAGCAGGCCAATGGCCAGGGTAGTATACCGGGTGATGGACTGGATCTTCTTCTTGCCCTCTTCCCCGCCGTCCTTGGCCAGCCGCTCCAGGGCCGGAATGGCAATGGTCAGCAGCTGGATGATGATGGAGGCGTTGATGTAGGGCTGGATGGACAAGGCGAACAAGGTCGCTTGGGACAGAGCCGAGCCGCTCAAGGTGTTGAGCAGGCCAAAGATCGTCCCGGAGTTTGCCGCAATATAATCTTGGAGATACTCGGTGTTGATATACGGCACCGGGATCGCCGCGCCGACGCGGAAGATCAGCAACGCGAAGATGACGAACAGGAGCTTGCGGCGCAGCTCCGGCAGTTTCCACGCGTTGCGGATGGTCTTAAACATTAGACCACCTCAGCCTTCCCGCCTGCCTCTTCAATTTTAGCCTTCGCAGAGGCGGAGAAGGCACTGGCCCGCACAGTCAGCTTCTTGGTGAGGTTGCCTTCGCCCAGGATCTTCACGCCATACTTGCACTGGGAGAGGATGCCCTTCTCCAGCAGGTCGCAGGCGTTGACCACGGCGCCGTCCTCAAACTTTTCCAAGGCGGAGACGTTCACAGCCTCCAGGGGCTTGGCAAAGATGTTGTTGAAGCCTCTCTTGGGGATTCTGCGGGCCAGAGGCATCTGGCCGCCTTCGAAACCAACCCGGACACCGCCGCCGGAACGGGCCCACTGGCCCTTCTGGCCGCGGCCGGCAGTCTTGCCGTTGCCGGAACCGTTGCCGCGGCCCTTGCGATAGGCCTTCTGGTTGGAGCCGGGCACGGGAGAAAGTTCATGCAGTTTCATGTCGCGCACCTCCTTACTGTTCCTCGGTGACCTGGATCAGGTAACCGATGTGGGCGATCTTGCCCCGGGTGGCAGCATTGTCGGGCTGCACGGTGGTGTCGCCGATCTTGCGCAGGCCGAGGGCTTCTGCGGTGGCCTTATGCTTTGCAATCCGGCCATTGAGGCTCTTGACGAGCTTAATGTTCAGTTTCGCCATTGTTCAAAGACCTCCTTAGCCCACGATCTCTTCCACGCTCTTGCCCCGGATCCGGGCCACAGCCTCAGGACCACGCAGGGACTTCAGGCCCTCCATGGTGGCGGAGACCACGTTCTGGGGGTTGTTGGAGCGCAGGCACTTGGTGCGAATATCTTTGATACCGGCAGCCTCCAGCACAGCACGGACGGGGCCGCCAGCGATAACGCCGGTACCGGGGGCAGCGGGCTTCATCAGCACGCGGCCGGCGCCGAACTCGCCGATCACCTCGTGGGGAATGGTGGTGCCGGAGAGGGTAATGGTAAACATGTTCTTCTTGGCAGCCTCCAGGCCCTTGCGGATGGCCTCGGGGACCTCGGCGGCCTTACCCAGGCCAAAGCCGACTTTGCCCTTCTCGTCGCCCACGACGACCAGCGCGGAGAACTTCATCACGCGGCCGCCCTTGACGGTCTTGGAGACGCGGTTCAGGGAAACGACTTTTTCCACATACTCGCTGGGTTCTCTTTCAAATCTAGGCATTTTCGTTTCCTCCTCCCTTTAAAATTCCAGGCCGGCCTTGCGGGCGCCCTCGGCCAGAGCCTTCACACGGCCGTGGTACAGGTAGCCGCCGCGGTCAAAGACCACAGTGGCGATGCCCTTGTCCTTGGCGCGCTGGGCGATGGCTTCGCCGACCTTGGCAGCGGCCTCACAGTTGTTGCCGCGGCCCTCAAATCCCTTTTCCAGGGAGGAAGCGGAGACCAGGGTGCAGCCCTTCACATCGTCGATGATCTGAGCATAGATGTTGGTCCCGCTGCGGAACACGTTCAGACGGGGTCTCTCGGATGTGCCGGAGACTTTCCCACGAACGCGGGTATGACGCTTTTGACGCTGAGCGTTGGTATTGGGTCTCTTAATCATTTAGGCACACCTCTTTCTTACTTCTTCACGCCGGTCTTGCCTTCCTTACGGCGGATGACCTCGTCAGTATACTTGATGCCCTTGCCCTTGTAGGGTTCCGGGGGCCGCTTCCCTCTCACCTCGGCGGCGAACTGGCCGACCTTCTGCTTGTCGGTGCCGCTGATGATGATCTTGTTGGGGCTGGGGACCTCAATGGTAATGCCGTCGGTCTCCTCCATCACCACGGGGTGGGAGTAGCCGATGTTCATGGTCAGCTTCTTGCCTTCCTTGGCCACACGGTAGCCGACGCCGTTGACGTCCAGCTCCTTCTTGTAACCCTCGGTGACACCCACCACCATGTTGTTCAGCAGGGTGCGGGTCAGGCCATGCAGGGCACGGTTTTCCTTTTCATCGTTGGGGCGGGTCACGTGGATGACGTTGCCCTCCTGGGTCAGGGTCATCTTCTCGCTGAGCTTCTGGGTCAGGGTGCCCTTGGGGCCCTTGACGGTGACCAGATTGCCTTCGCCCAAGGTCACTTCCACATTGTTGGGGAGAGAGATGGGCGCTCTACCGATTCTCGACATAGTTATCTCTCCTCCTTACCAGACGAATGCCAGGACTTCGCCGCCGACGTGGGCTGCCCGAGCAGCTTTGTCGGTCATGATGCCCTTGGAAGTGGACACGATGGCAACCCCCAGGCCGCGCAGGACGCGGGGCAGCTCATCTGCACCGGCATACACCCGCAGGCCGGGCTTGGAGACGCGGCGCAGGCCGGAGATCACTTTCTCCTTGCCGGGGTTGTTGTACTTCAGGGTCACGTGAATCACGCCCTGGGTACCGTCGTCCACCAGCTGGAAGGCCTTGATGTAACCCTCGTCCAGCAGGATCTGGGCAATGGCCTTCTTCATGTTGGATGCGGGGATGTCGACGGTGTCATGCTTGGCGTTGTTCGCGTTGCGGATACGGGTGAGCATATCCGCAATGGGATCGGTAATGTGCATAGGGTAATACCTCCTATAAGATTACAGGCAGTGCCTGTATCGGCGGCAAGGTATCGGGTCTCGCCGGAACCGACCTATTGCCGCTGGCTGGGGACAGGCCCCCGCAGGCTGCGGGGACATAGTTATGGGAAAGCCGACCGGATGGTTGGGGCATCCGGTCCGGCTGTACCATACAAATTACCAGGAAGCCTTCCGCACGCCGGGGATCTGGCCTTTGTGGGCCAGCTCCCGGAAGCAGATCCGGCAGATGCCGTAGTCACGCAGGTAGGCGTGGGGACGGCCGCAGATCTTGCACCGGTTGTAGCGGCGGGTGGAAAACTTGGGCTCAGCCTGCTGCTTGAGCTTCATGGATAATTTCGCCATTGCTGGTTCTCCTCCTATTACTTGCCGAAGGGAGCGCCGATCTGGGTCAGCAGCTCTCTTGCCTCTTCGTCGGTTTCCGCGGTGGTGCAGATCACGATGTCCATGCCGCGGATCTTGTCGATCTGATCGTACTCGATTTCGGGGAAGATCAGCTGCTCTTTCACGCCCAGGGCATAGTTGCCGCGGCCGTCAAAGGAGTTGGGGTTGATGCCGCGGAAGTCGCGGACACGGGGCAGGGCCACGTTGAACAGGCGGTCCAGGAACTCCCACATCTTGTCCTGACGCAGGGTGACCTTGGCGCCGATGGGCATGCCTTCCCGGACCTTGAAGTTGGCCACGGACTTCTTGGCGCGGGTCACGATGGCCTTCTGGCCAGTGATCACGCCCAGGTCACGGACCACAGCGTCCAGCATCTTGGCATTGTCCCGGGCTTCGCCGCAGCCCACGTTCACCACGACCTTCTCGATCCGGGGGATCTGCATGGTGCTCTTGTAGTGGAACTTCTGCATGAGAGCAGGAGCCACTTCTTCTCTGTACTTTGCTTTCAGGTTGGGCATTTCAGACATGGTTAACTCCTCCTCTCTCAGATTTCAGCGCCGCAGTGCTTGCAGACGCGGACCTTCTTGCCGTCCACGATCTTGCTGGCAGCGCGGGTGGGCTTGTCGCACTTGGGGCAGACGCGCATCACCTTGCAGGCGTACAGGGGGGCTTCCTTCTGGATGATGCCGCCCTCTTCCCCCTGCTTGCGGGGCCGGGTGTGGCGGGAGACCATGTTGATCTTCTCCACCACCACCTTCCCCTCCTTGGGGATGACCTTCAGGACTTTTCCGCGCTGGCCCTTGTCCTTGCCGGTGATGACCACCACGGTATCGTCCTTCTTAATGCTCATTTTATTCATCATCTTTGTACCCTCCCTTACAGTACTTCGGGAGCCAGGGACAGGATCTTCATGTAATCCTTATCGCGCAGCTCACGGGCGACCGGGCCAAAGATACGGGTGCCTCTGGGGTTCTTGTCGTCCTTGATCAGAACGGCCGCATTCTCGTCGAAGCGGATGTAGCTGCCGTCTGCCCGACGCACGCCTCTGGCGGAGCGAACCACCACAGCGCGGACGACGTCGCCCTTCTTCACGGTGCCGCCGGGGGCAGCCTTCCGCACGGAAGCCACCACCACGTCGCCGATGTTCGCGTACTTGCGGGAAGAGCCGCCCAGCACGCGGATGGTCTTGATTTCCTTGGCGCCGGTATTGTCCGCCACCTTCAGATAGGTTTCCTGCTGGATCATTTACGGCACCTCCTTACTTCGCCTTTTCGATGATTTCCACCACGCGCCATCTCTTATCCTTGGACAGAGGGCGGGTCTCCATGACGCGCACTCTGTCGCCGATGCCGCAGGTGTTGTTCTCGTCATGGGCCTTCAGCTTATAGGTTCTCTTGACGATCTTCTTATACAGGGGGTGGGCCACACGGTCGGCAATGGCCACCACCACGGTCTTATCCATCTTGTCCGAAACCACCAGGCCGACTCTGGTCTTACGGGAAGAAGTTCTGTTCTCAGGCATGATTCCGTTCCTCCTTACTGGCCAGCGAGCTGCTGCTCACGGATGATGGTTTTGACTCTGGCAATGTCACGCTTCACTTCGGAAATGCGGACAGGGTTTTCCAGCTGATTGGTGGCATGCTGGAGACGGAGCTGGAACAGGTCCTTCTTCAGTTCGGTCAGCTTCTTTTCCAGATCAGCGGAAGACAGCTTGCGTACCTCGTTTGCCTTCATCATGCTTCACCACCATTCTCGCTCTCAGGGGCCGTTTCTTCCTTGGCCACGATCTTCGTCTTGATGGGCAGCTTGTGGCTGGCCAGACGCAGGGCCTCGCGGGCGACCTCCTCGGAGACGCCGGCGATCTCAAACATCACCCGGCCGGGCTTCACCACGGCCACCCAGTACTCGGGGGAGCCTTTACCGGAACCCATGCGGGTCTCAGCGGGCTTCTCGGTGATGGGCTTGTCGGGGAAAATCTTGATCCAAACCTTACCGCCACGCTTGGTGTAACGGGTCATAGCCACACGGGCGGCCTCGATCTGGTTGCTGGTGATCCATGCCGGCTCCAGGGCCTGCAGACCAAAATCACCGTAGGTCACGGTGTTGCCGCGGGTGGCCTTGCCCTTCAGGCGGCCACGGTGGACGCGGCGGTATTTGACTCTCTTGGGCAGCAGCATTAGGCTTTGCCTCCTTCCTTGGGAGCAGATCCGCCGGCAGCGGGCCGGGGACCACGGTTGTTGTTGTAACCACCCTGCGGACGGTTGCCATAGCCGGGCTTACGGTCGCGGTTGTAGCCGCCTCTGCCGTCGCGGCGGCGAGGACGGTCGGAGCGCTCCTTGAAGTTCTTGGTGTCCAGGGTGCGGGGGGTGGTGCGGAGGGTCTGGCTGAGAACCTCGCCCTTGTAGATCCAAACCTTGATGCCGATGCGGCCGTAGGTGGTGGCAGCCTCAGCAAAGCCGTAGTCGATGTCGGCGCGGATGGTCTGCAGGGGGATGGTGCCATCGTGATAGCACTCGCTGCGGGCGATCTCAGCCCCGCCCAGACGGCCGGAGCACATGACCTTGATGCCGCGGGCGCCCATCCGCATGGCGCGGCCCATGCTGTTCTTCATGGCCCGGCGGAAGGAGATCCGCTTCTCCAGCTGCTGGGCGATGTTCTCGGCCACCAGCTGGGCGTCGGTATCGGGGGTCTTAACCTCCACGATGTTCAGAGCCACGGGCTTGCCCAGCTTCTTCTCCAGCTCCAGGCGCAGGCGCTCGATCTCGGTGCCGCCCTTGCCGATGACCACGCCGGGGCGGGCGCAGTGGAGATAGATCTTGATCTTGGCGTTGTCCCGCTCAATTTCGATCTTGGGGATGCCGGCGGAATACAGGGTCTTCTTCAGGTACTTCCGCAGCTTGTAGTCTTCCACGACCAGGTCGCCCACTTTTTCGTTGCGGGCATACCAGCGGGAATCCCAGTCCTTAATGACGCCCACGCGCAGGCCGTGGGGATTTACTTTCTGTCCCATAATCTGCCTCCTCCCTTATTCCTTCTCCGCCACGGCGATGGTGACGTGAGAGGTTCTCTTATTGATGCGATAGGCACGGCCCTGGGCGCGAGGCATGATGCGCTTGATGATGGGGCCGGGGGTCGCAAAGACCTCGGAGACATAGAGCTTCTCGGGGTCCATCTTGTGGTTGTTCTCTGCGTTGGCCGCCGCACTGTTGAGGAGCTTCAGAAGGGGCTCGGAAGCTGCCTTGGGGGTGGTCAGCAGGATGCCGGTGGCCTGGGGAAGGCTCTTCCCGCGGATCAGGTCCGCGACGATCTTCACCTTACGGGGAGAGATCCGCAGATATCTTGCGTGCGCTTTTGCTACCATGTTCTCTCTCCTCCTTACTTACCAGTCTTGCTGCCGGCGTGGCCGCGGAAGGTCCGGGTGGGGGCGAACTCACCCAGCTTGTGGCCCACCATATCCTCGGTGATATAGACGGGCACGTGCTTGCGGCCATCGTGGACGGCGATGGTGTGGCCGACGAAAGCCGGGAAGATGGTGGAGGCTCTGCTCCAGGTCTTAAGCACCTTCTTGTCGCCGGACTCATTCATTTCCTTGACCCGCTTAAGAAGCTCGGGGGCGCAAAACGGGCCTTTCTTGATGCTTCTGCTCATCTTTCACTGCCTCCTTACTTCGCGTTGCGGCGCTTGACAATGAACTTGTCAGTGCGGTGGTTCTTCTTGCGCGTCTTGTAACCCATGGCCGGCTTACCCCAAGGGGTAACAGGGCCGGGACGACCGACGGGGGACTTGCCTTCGCCGCCGCCGTGGGGGTGGTCATTGGGGTTCATGACGGAGCCGCGGACGGTGGG
>HHCFC01400__coassemble_1441_pt1 | contig 24516 bp, 17 predicted proteins | sample HHCFC01400__metabat2_high_PE_020 | metagenome-assembled genome bin HHCFC01400
GGACAATGTGGCACAAACGCCAAAACGAGCGAGCGGCAGCAAGCGGGCCATAAAACCCGGGGGCCAGGGGGCTTGCCCCCGGCCCTCTTTCTCCCCATTTCTCGGGAGAAATGGGGACCCCCGCCGGGCAGGCGGGGCAACGGGGCGCTGCGCCCCGAGGCACCGGAAAAGCCCCGACCACCCGAAGGGTCCGTACCCCCGTACCCCCGCCCTCTATTCTTTTCGCAAAATATATTGCAAATTATACTATCCAAAGGAGAATCCCACCCCATGAATCGTTACGAGAAAGCAACTGCGTACCACCACCAAGGCTTCAACTGCTGCCAGTCTGTCCTGGCGGCTTACACCGACCTCACCGGCCTCACCGAGCAGGCCAGCTTCGACCTGGGGGGCGGCTTTGGCGCCGGCGCCCAGACGGGAGAGCTGTGCGGCGCCATCACCGGGGCCATTATGACCCTGGGGATGATCACCCCCGTAAACCCGGAGGACCCCGTGGGCAGCAAGCGCCGCACCGGCGCCCTGGCCAAGGCGTTCCAGGCCCGGTTCCGGGAGAAGTTCGGGGAGGTCCGCTGCCGCCCCCTGCTGAAGGCGGACATCCACGCCGACGACAACACCCCCGTGGCCCGGGACATGGGCCTGACCAACCGCTGTGATGTGATGATCATCACCGCCATGGAGATCGTGGAGGAGATCCGGGCCCAGCAGGCCTGATCCCCCATACCAAGCATCCCAGAGAAGGGAGGGACCGCCAATGGCGTTCGTCCACCTGCACGTCCACTCCGAATACAGCCTCCTGGACGGGGCCTGCCGGATCCCCGACCTCATCGCCCGGGTGAAGGACCTGGGCCAGACCGCCGTGGCCGTCACCGACCACGGGGTGATGTATGGGGCGGTGGACTTCTACAAGGCCGCCAAGGCCGCCGGCATCAAGCCCATCATCGGCTGCGAGGTCTACGTGGCCCCCCGCACCCGGCTGGACAAGGTCCACGAACTGGACGACCACCCCTACCACCTCATCCTCCTCTGCCGGAACGAGGTGGGCTACCGCAACCTCTCCGCCCTGGTCAGCCGGGGCTTCACCGAGGGGTTCTACAGCAAACCCCGGGTGGACTGGGAGCTGCTGGAGCGCTACCACGAAGGGCTCATCGCCCTGTCAGCCTGCCTGGCCGGCCAGGTGCCCCGGCTGCTGCTGGGGGGCAACTACGAGGGGGCCAAGGCCCACGCCCTCCAGATGCGGGACCTCTTCGGGGCGGACAGCTACTACCTGGAGATCCAGGACCACAGCATCCCCCAGCAGAAGACCGTCCTCCAGGGCCTGCTCCGCCTCCACCAGGAGACGGGGATCCCCCTGGTGGCCACCAACGATGCCCACTACCTCACCCGGGAGGACGCCTCCATCCAAGACGTGCTCATGTGCATCCAGATGGGCAAAACCGTGGAGGACCCCCACCGGATGCGGTTTGAAACCCAGGAATTCTACCTAAAATCGGAGGCGGAGATGGCCGCCCTCTTCCCCGACTGGCCGGAGGCTTTGGAAAACACCGTCAAGATCGCCGAAGCCTGCAGCGTGGACTTCCAGTTTGGGGTCTACCACCTGCCAGAGTTCAAGCTCCCCGAGGGCTACACCGACGGGGACGCCTATTTTGAAACCCTCTGCCGCCAGGGCTTTGCCAAGCGCTACCCCCAGGGCAGCCAGGAGTACCTCCAGCAGCTGGAGTACGAGATGGCCATGATCCGCCGCATGGGCTTTGTGGAGTACTTCCTCATCGTCTCCGACTTCATCGGCTATGCCAAGGCCCACGGCATCCCCGTGGGGCCGGGGCGGGGCTCCGCCGCCGGGTCCATGGTGGCCTATTGCCTGGACATCACCGACGTGGACCCCATGAAGTACTCCCTGTACTTCGAGCGCTTCCTGAACCCCGAGCGGGTGTCCATGCCGGACATCGACGTGGACTTCTGCTACCGCCGCCGGGGGGAGGTCATCGACTACGTCAACCGCAAGTACGGCGCCGACCACGTGGCCCAGATCGTCACCTTCGGCACCATGGCCGCCAAGGGGGCCATCCGGGACGTGGGCCGGGCCCTGAACGTCCCCTACGCCGAGGTGGACGCCATCGCCAAGCAGGTGCCCAACGCCCTGCACATCACCTTAGAGTCCGCCCTGGCCCTGTCCAAGCCCCTGCGGGACATGTACCAGAGCAACCCCACCGTCCAGAAGATCATCGACACCGCCAAGGGCCTGGAGGGGATGCCCCGCCACGCCTCCACCCACGCCGCCGGGGTGGTGATCACCCGCAACCCCGTGGACACCTACGTCCCCCTGGCCAAGAACGACGAGGCCGTGGTCACCCAGTACCCCATGACCACCTTAGAGGAGCTGGGCCTGCTGAAGATGGACTTTCTGGCCCTGCGGAACCTCACCGTGCTGGACGACGCCCAGCAGATGGTCCGGGCCCACACCCCGGACTTCTCCCTGAAGGACGTCCCCGACGACGACCCGGAGACCTTCCAGATGCTCTCCGATGGCCGCACCTGCGGAGTGTTCCAGATGGAATCCACCGGCATGACCGGGGTGTGCGTGAGCCTGAAGCCCAAGGACATTGAGGACATCACCGCCATCATCGCCCTCTATCGCCCGGGGCCCATGGAGTCCATCCCCCGGTTCATCACCTCCAAGCACAACCCGGACAGCGTCACCTACAAGCACCCCTCCCTGGAGCCCATCCTCTCCAACACCTACGGCTGCATCGTCTACCAGGAACAGGTCATCGAGATCTTCCGCCGCCTGGCCGGCTACTCCCTGGGCCAGGCCGACATGGTCCGCCGGGCCATGTCCAAGAAGAAGCTGGGGGACATCCAGCGGGAGCGGGAGGCCTTCCTCCACGGGGACCCGGAACGCAGCATCGCCGGCTGCACCGCCAACGGCATCCCCCAGGAGGTGGCCGAGAGCATCTATGACGAGATCACCGACTTTGCCAACTACGCCTTCAACAAAGCCCACGCCGTCTGCTACGCCATTGTGGCCTACCAGACCGCCTGGTTTAAGTGCCACTACCCCCGGGAGTACATGGCCGCCCTCCTCACCTCGGTGCTGGACTCCCAGGGGAAGATTGCGGAATACATCGCCGAGTGCCGCTCCATGGGCATCCGCCTGCTGCCCCCGGACATCAACCAGTCCGGCCCCGACTTCACCGTGACGGGGGAGGACATCCGCTTCGGCCTGGCCGCTCTGAAGGGGGTGGGCCGGGGCTTCACCAACGCCGTGCTGGCCCAGCGCCAGGCCGACGGGCCCTTCCGCTCCTTCCCCGACTTCTGCCAACGCCTGCAGGGGGAGGACCTGAACAAGCGGGTGGTGGAAAGCCTCATCCGTGCCGGGGCCTTTGACGCCATGGGGGTCTTCCGCTCCCAGCTGATGGCCGCCTACGAGCCCTTCCTGGACAGCCTGGCCCGGAACCGGCGGAAAAACCTGGAGGGGCAGTTCGACCTCTTCTCCCTGGGCCAGGACCAGCCGGAGCCGGTGGAGCTGGTCCTGCCCAACCTTCCCGAGTACCCCCCCCAGGAGCGGATGGCCATGGAGAAGGACGTCACCGGCCTCTACCTCTCCGGCCACCCCATGGACGCCTATCGGGAGACCATCCAGGCCCACGGGGCGGTGCCCATCGCCTCGGTGCTGGAGGACGCGGCCCAGGAGGCCGGCCTCGCCCGGTTCCAGGACGGGCAGAAGGTGGTCCTGGCCGGGGTGGTGGCCGCCGCCAAGACCAAGACCACCCGGAACAACACCCTCATGGCCTACGTCACCCTGGAGGACGACACCGGCTCCCTGGAGCTCATGGCCTTCTCCCGGACGCTGGAGGAGAGCGGCAGCTACCTCCAGGTCAACGTGCCCATTCTGGTGGAGGGCAAACTCTCCCTCCGGGACGAAAAGCCCCCCCAGGTGCTGTGCGACCGGGTGTTCCCCCTGAACCAGGTGCCCCAGGCCCCTGCCACCCCCCGCACCGCCATCCCCGGCAAGCTCTACCTGCGCTTTGAACGGAGCGACGATCCCCTCCTCACCCGGGTGCGCAACCTCTTTGTCCTCTTCCCCGGCCAGCAGACGGTGGTGCTCTACCTGGCGGACACCCAGCGCCGGCTGGGGGCCAAGTGCCTCCTCCTGCCCCCCTTGCTCCAAGAACTCAAGGACCTGCTGGGGGAGGCCAACGTCGTTGTGGTTTCCTAACCCCCCCTGTCCCCGCGAAAGGAAGTCCTGCTATGTCCCAACCTGTGCACAGCGTGCTCTCCCCCCACCGCCAGCGGATGGCGCTGATCATCGCCAGCATTGTGGCCCAGTTTGCCCTCTATGTGGTGGTGCTGGTCCAGTTCACCCAGTACTTCGTCTACTTCTACTGGATCTGCGTGGGGGTCAGCCTGGCGGTGAGCCTGTTCATCTCCACCCTCACCTTTAAGATGGCCTATAAGATCGCCTGGATCATCCCCATCCTCCTGGTGCCCCTCATCGGCGGGGTGATGTACATCATCCTAGGGGGCAGCCGCAAGCCCCACTACCGCCGGGCAGAGACCCGCCGGGCCATGAAGCACTACCTGGTGCCCCAGCTGTCCACCACCGACTTCCTCCACTACGGGGCGGACGCCATGCAGCAGGCCTGGTACCTGGAGCACGCCGCCCTGTGCCCCGCCTACCGCAACACGGAGACCACCTACTACCCCACCGGGGCGGACTTTTTCCCCGTCTTTCTCCGGGAGCTGGCCCAGGCCAAGGAATATATCTTCCTGGAGTACTTCATCATCGCCGAGGGCTCCATGTGGTCGGACGTGCTGGACATTCTGACGGAAAAGGCCGCCGCCGGGGTGGAGGTGCGGGTGATCTACGACGGCGTGGGCTCCGCCCCCACCCTGCCTTCGGACTACCCCCAGCAGCTGGCCCAGAAGGGCATCCGCTGCCAGGAGTTCCAGCCCTTCCGCCCCCTGCTGTCCATCCACCAGAACAACCGGGACCACCGGAAGATCTGCGTCATCGACGGGGTCACCGGCTTCGTCAGCGGCCTGAACCTGGCCGACGAGTACGTGGACCGGAAGGAGCGCTTCGGCTACTGGAAGGACAATGCCCTCCGCCTCCGGGGGGAGGCCGTGTGGAGCCTGGCGGTCTTCTTCCTCACCATGTGGAACCACCAGAACCCCCACACCGACTTCTCCCCCTTCCGGCCCAAGGCCCTGCCCCCGGTGAACACCACCGGCGGCATCGTGGTGCCCTACGCCGACACCCCCGACCCCGCCGACACCGTGGGGGCCGACCTCCATCTGCAGATGATCACCAAGGCCAAGCGGTACCTCTACCTCACCACCCCCTACCTGGTCATCGACGAGACCATCACCGCCGCCCTGTGCACCGCCGCCCGGTCGGGGGTGGATGTGCGCATCCTCACCCCCCACATTCCGGACAAGAAGGTGGTCTTTGAAGTCACCCAGTCCAACTACCCCGTGCTGCTGGAGGCGGGGGTGCGGATCTATGAGTTCACCCCCGGCTTCCTCCACAGCAAGACGGTGGTGGCCGACGACCTGTACGCCTCCGTGGGCAGCTGCAACCTGGACTACCGCAGCTTCTACCTCCAGTTTGAAAACGGCGTGTGGCTGTGCGGGGACCCGGCGGTATTTGCCGTGCGGGACGATTTCCTCCTCACCCTGGAGGTCAGCCAGGAGATCACCCTGGACGATAGCCGCACCCTCCCCCTGTTCCAGCGGCTGCTGCGGAGCATTTACCGGCTGTTTTCCCCCCTGTTTTGAGCCAAAAGAGGCAGAATTTTTCGAAACCCTCTTGCAATTTGCGCCCGCTTCCGATAGGATGGGGGTGACCCACCGCCCAGGGCCGGAACCCGCCCCGGCCCTGGGCGGCCGTTTTTTTGCACAAGGGGGCTTGACAGCCATGCGTCGCCGCAATATACTCAACGACAGACAGACAGACAGACAGACAGACAGACAGACAGGATAAGTCTGTCCTTTTCTGCTGTGTAACGTTTGATCCCCACACCAGCGCAAAGGGCGCGTTCCGTTCACGGACCTTCCGTGGACGGGACGCGCCCTTTTTCTGTGCCCCCCGCCCCGGCGGGGCGGGAAGGGGGGTGGGGCCATGACCCGGCGGTTTTTCATCGAGGGCCTTACCCTGGACCTCCCCCTGCGCCGGGACGGGGTCACGGGGCAGGCCATCCTGGACTACGGCCCGGTGATCGACCACCCCCCCTGCACCCCGGAAGGCCGGCCCATTCTGCTGACCATCGAGGACGCCTGCCCCCAGGCCGACCTGGAGGAGGGCGGGGTGGACTGCGGCGCCTACCGCCACTTCCGCCCCGTCCCCGGCACCCTGCTGGGGGTGTGCAGGAACGAGAAACGATGCGCCCCCGGGGCGCAGCCCAACCTGAAACCCGAGGAGGAGAGACCATGATGCGAAAGAAAATAGTAAGCCAGTGCATGGCCCTGGTCCTGTGCCTGGGCCTGCTGCCCGTCACGGCGCTGGCGGTGGAAGGTGCGCCTCATAGCCTTTATGTGGGAAATACGAGTCTTTCTCTCGCTGAAGATTCCTACTGGACCACAGATCCGGACACGGGTTTACTGACACAGTGCACAGGTAGCGGAGACGATTGGAATGTCAAATACGAGCTAAGCTCCAACACTCTGACGCTGAATAAAGCGAAGATTTCAGGAAGTTATAATGAGTACAATAATCCATTCACTGCCGGGATCTATGCTAAGGGCAGCAGCAATCAATCAGTTGCCCTGACTATCGAACTGATTGGCACGAATACCATCACAGGCAACTATGGGATTTATGTGGATGCACAACAAGGAGGGACAGTAGGCACAAATGCCTCCCTTCTTATCCAAAATAGCGACGATGACGGCAGTCTGGAAGTATCTGGTTCTTCTTACGGAATATATGTCAAAAGCGGAACAGGCGATGCCTCCTTGACCATTAAAAACGCTTCCGTCGATGCAAAGACTACTCAAATCTATTCTAGCTACGCCGGCGTCTGTGTGCAGTCCGGTAGTGACGCCACCAGTTCCCCGCAGCTCTCCCTTGCCGTCAATGGCGGCAGCCTGACCACCAGCGCCAGCGAGGGCAATGATGGGATACAGTTTTATGTGGGATCGTCGTCTGACACCACCAATGCCACCACCAGCCTGACCGTCAGTAACAATGCCATCGTGGACGCCAGAAATGGCGGGATCAGTGCATCAAGAATTTCGGTAACGCTTCCTACGCCGACACCAACAGGTGATAATAGAAGCGGTATCGTCTTTGACGGCAGTACCGGCACCGTGTACGGCAGTGTGACCTTGCAGGAGGATTTGACCATCGGCGAGGACGAGAGCCTGACGCTGGACAGTGGCGCAAGCCTGGACGCAGGCGATTATGATGTGATTGTGGACGGCGGCACGCTGGACGATAGTATCAAGAACAGTTTGGGCGACAGCGTGAAGTATGCGCCGACCATTACCACCACGACCCTGACAGACGGCAGAGTGGGCGAACCGTACAGCGCATCCCTTGGCGCAGATGGCACCGCGCCGATCACATGGAGCGTCAGCGGCTCCCTGCCTGCTGGCTTGACCTTGAATAATGGCGGTATGATTACCGGCACTCCCACCACGGTGGCAACGAGCACTTTTACCGTGACGGCCACCAATGCCTACGGTAGCGATAGCCGGGAACTTAGCATTAAAATCAGTCCACCTGATACCGTCTCTGTCACCGGCGTGACGCTTGACAAAGACAGCCTGACATTGACGGAAGGCAACACCGCCCAGCTCACCGCCACGGTAAAGCCGGACAATGCCACCAATAAAAACGTGACGTGGACCAGCAGTGACGAAACCGTTGCCACGGTGACCGACGGCCTCGTCACAGCCCTGAAGGAAGGCACCGCCACCATCACTGTCACCACAGAGGACGGCAGCAAAACCGCCACCTGTGCAGTGACCGTGACGGCCGCCACAGTTCCCGTCACCGGCGTGACCCTCAGCCAGACCCAGGCGTCCCTGTACTACAACCGCACCCCCAACACCCTGACCCTCACGGCCACGGTGGCCCCCGACAACGCCACCAACCAGGCGGTGACCTGGACCAGCAGTGACAGCACCGTAGCCGCCGTGGATCAGAACGGCGTGGTCACTGCCTTGGCCCGCGGCACCGCCGTCATCACCGCCACAGCGGCGGACGGAAGAGGGGCAAGCGCCTCCTGCACCGTCACCGTGTCCTCCTACCTGCCCCCCGCCAACCCCAACTACAGAATCACCGTGGAGGCCACCCAGGGCGGCACCGTGACGGCAGACCCCACCGCCGCCAAGGCGGGTACCACCGTGACCCTCACCCCCGTCCCGGACCGGGGGTACCAGGTGGGCACCGTGGCGGTCACCGACCGCTTCGGGGAGGCAGTGGCTGTCACAGAGCAGGCCGGCGGCACCTATACCTTCACCATGCCCAACGGCCAGGTGACGGTCACCGTCACCTTTGCGGAAGCCCCGCTGCCTTTCCCCGACGTGACGGAAGGGGATTGGTTCTATGACGCCGTCCGCTGCGCCTATGAAAATAGCCTCATGGACGGGGTGGGGGACAACTTGTTTGCTCCCAACAGCGAGACCACCCGGGCCCAGCTGGTGACCATCCTGTACCGCCTGGCCGGGGAGCCGGAACCTGGCGGGGACAGTGGGTTTGCTGACGTGGCGGCAGGCACCTGGTACACTGATGCGGTGGCCTGGGCCGCGGAAAACGGCATCGTCAATGGCACCACCGACACCACCTTTGCCCCCGGTGACGACATCACCCGGGAACAGCTGGCGGTGATTCTCTACCGCTATGCCGCCTGCCAGGGCTACGACGTCAGCCAACGGGCCGACCTGTCGGGCTTTGGGGACGCTTCTTCCATCAGCGGCTATGCCCAAGAGGCCCTGTCCTGGGCCCACGCCCAGGGCCTGGTGCTGGGCTTTGAGGACGGCAGTCTGCGGCCCCAGGGCACTGCCTCCCGGGCCCAGATCGCCGCGGTGCTGATGCGGTTCCTGGCCGCCGTCTCCGCGGAATGAGAACGGGGTTCTTCCCATGACAAAAGGGCTGGCAAGCACAGTGTGCTTGCCAGCCCTTGGCGTTTCTCAGGGGTCAGGGGGTGGCGGGGTACCGGGCCTCCAGCTGGCGGATCATCTCCGCCACGCAGCTCTCGTCGCAGGAGGGGAGGACCACATCCGCCGCCGCCCGGACGGCGGGGTAACTGTTGGCCGGGGCGAAGGACAGGGCGGACACCTGGAGCATGGGGATGTCGTTGAGCCCATTGCCCACGCAGTAGATGTCCTGCCGCTTCACCTGGAGGTGGTTGGCCACCCACAGCACCGACAGGCCCTTGTTGGCCCCCTTGGCGGTGACCTCCAGCAGGTAGGGGTTGGAGAAGGTCACGTCGTAGTCCTCCGGCCACTGGGTGCGCACGTAGGTCTGCACCTGCTGGAGCATCCCCGGGTCGGGGTGCTGGAGGATCACCTTGATCCACGGCACGGGCATGGCCTCGATGGCCCGGGGCACCCCGGTGAGGTGGCACCGGGTCAGGTGGTGGCGGGTGACCTCATTGGCCCGGAAGGTGAACACCTCGTCCTGGTGGTAGGCCTCAAACCCCACCTGGGGGAAGGCCCGGCACACCTGGGCCAGGTGCCGGGGGGCCAGGGGGGGCAGGTGCTTGAGCCACAAACTCTTTTCCGTGGCAAAGTCATAGATGGAGGCGCCGTTGGAGAGGATCACCGGGGCGTTCACCGGCAGCCGCTCCTTCTCCATCTGGATGGCGAAGTTGATGTAGGACCGGCCTGTGGAGATGCAGAACTTGCCGCCTTCCGCCACGAAGTACTCGATGGCCTGGCGATTCTCCGGGGAGATGGTGGCGTTGGTGCTATAGAGGGTGTCGTCATAATCTGTGGCCAGCAGAACGCCGCGAAATCTTCCCATGGGGCGGGTCTCCTTTCCTAGGGTGGGGTAGTGGAATCGTTTCATTCTATACCAGACGGGCACATCTTGTCAAGACGGCTTGGAAGTAGTCCGGCAGGGGGCAGGAGAGGGTAATGCGCTCCCCCGTCCGGGGGTGGCGGAAGGTGAGCCGCCGGGCGTGGAGGCACTGGCCCGCCAGCTCCGGGAAGCCCTTGCGCACCCCGCCGTACACCGGGTCCCCCAGCACCGGGTGGCCCAGGGCGGCCATGTGGACCCGGATCTGGTGGGTGCGGCCGGTCTCCAGCCGGCACTGGAGGTGGGTGTACCCGGGGTACCGGGCCAGGACGGTCCAGTGGGTCACCGCGGGCCGGCCGCTGAGGTGGTTCACCGCCATCTTCTTCCGGTCGGTGGGGTGGCGGGCGATGGGGAGGGAGACGGTGCCCTGGTCCTCCCGGAGGTTGCCCACCACCACCGCCTCGTACTCCCGGTAGAGGCTGTGGTCCTGGAGCTGCTGGGCCAGGGCCAGGTGGGCCATGTCGTTCTTGGCGGCGATGATGAGGCCGCTGGTGTCCCGGTCGATCCGGTGGACGATCCCCGGCCGCAGCTGGCCGTTGATCCCGGACAGGCTCTGGCCGCAGTGGTAGAGCAGGGCGTTGACCAGGGTGCCGTCTGGGTGGCCCGGGGCGGGGTGGACCACCAGCCCCACGGGCTTGTTCACCACGATGACGTCCCCGTCCTCGTACACCACGTCCAGGGGGATTTCTTGGGGCAGGATCTCCACCGGGGAGGGGTCGGGGATGCAGAGGGTGAGCACGTCCCCGGGCTGGAGGCGGTCGTTCTTCTTCAGGGCCTTGCCCCCCCGCAGGACCCGGCCCTCCTCCAGCAGCTTCTGGGCGGCGGAGCGGGTGAGGCCGTCCAGGGCGGCGGCCAGGAACTGGTCCGCCCGCTGGCCGGCGGTGCCGGCGGTGAGGGTGACGTTCATGGGTTCTCCTCCTCTTCCTTCTCCTCCTTCCATCCCTTGCCGAAGGCGAAGATCACGTGGAGGCACAGGAGGATGCCCCCCACCACCACGCCGATGTCCGCCACGTTGAAGATGGCGAAGTGGACGAAGGTGGTCTCAAACATGTCGGTGACAAAGCCAAGCAGCGCCCGGTCGATGAGGTTGCCCACGGCGCCCCCCAGCAGCAGGGCCAGGGACAGCATCCCCGACCAGTGGGGGAGGATCCGCTTGGCCATGGCCACCACCAGCCCCACCGACACCACCGCCGACAGGAGGGTGAGGACCCAAGTGTGCTCACTGAGCAGGGAGAAGGCCGCCCCGGTGTTTTGGACATAGGTCAGGTCCATCCCCGGGAGGAAGGGCACCGAGGCGTACAGGGGAATGTAGGTGCGCACCAGGTACTTCACCACCTGGTCCACCACCACCCAGAGGGCGGAGAGGAGAAAGTAAAAAGGCATAACCGTATCCTTTCTATCGGGAAACTGGGGCCGGCGGCCCTTTCCGAGCCGTCTGCCGGCCTGGGGAAAAGAAGGCCCCCTTCTCAGGCCAGAGAAGGGGACCGGAGGGCACGGGTGGCCCCTTGGATGGGGTGTTTACACCAGGGACTGGAGCACCTGGGCGCACCGGGGGCACAGGCCTTCGGCATTCACCGTGGGCAGCACCTTCCAGCAGCGCTGGCACTTGTCCCCGGCGGCGTTGGTCACAGCGGCCTGGATGCCCTCGCCTACGGTGACGGTCACCTGGGAGACGATGAGCAGGTCGGCCAGGGCCCCGGCGTCCATGGCCGCCAGGAAGGCGTCCTCGGCGGGGACGGTGAGGGCGATGTTGGCCTCCAGGCTCTTGCCGATCTTCTTCTCGGCCCGGGCGGTCTCCAGGGCGCCGTTGACCACGTCCCGGACCTGGATGATGGTCTCCCACTGGGCCATGGCGGCCTCGTCCAGGGCGTAGGCGGTGAAGGGCTGGTTCATGTCGTTGAAGACCACGTTCCGGCCGTCCACCCCTTCGGGGTGGGGCATGGCCTGCCAGATCTCGTCCCCGGTGAAGCAGAGGACAGGGGCCATGATCTTGGTCATGGTGTCCAGGATGAGGTACAGGGCGGTCTGGGCGGAGCGCCGGAGGAGGGAGTCCTTCCCCTCGCAGTAGAGCCGGTCCTTGATGATGTCCAGGTAGAAGTTGGACATGTCCACCACGCAGAAGTCGTTCACCGCGTGGGTGACCACGTTGAAGTCAAAGTCGTCATAGCCCTGGAAGCACTTCTGGATGAGGCCGTTGAGCCGGGTGATGGCCCAGCGGTCCAGGGCCTCCATCTCGTTGGGGGCCACCAGGTGGTTGGGGTCGAAGCCGTCCAGGTTGCCCAGGCAGTACCGGGCGGTGTTGCGGAACTTCAGGTAGTTCTGGCTCAGCTGCTTGAAGATCTTTTCCGAGCAGCGCATGTCGGCGTGGTAGTCGGCGGAGGCGGACCACAGGCGGATGAGGTCGGCGCCGTACTTGTTCATGATGTCATAGGGGTCCACGCCGTTGCCCAGGGACTTGTGCATGGCCTTGCCTTCCCCGTCCACGGTCCAGCCGTGGGTGATGCAGGCCTTGAAGGGGGCCTGGGCCACGCCGGTGGAGCCCACGGCGGTGAGCAGGGCGGCCTGGAACCAGCCGCGGTACTGGTCCAGCCCCTCCATGTACACGTCGGCAGGCCAGAAGCCCTGGTCCTTCTTCATGGAGGCGAAGTGGGAGGAGCCGGAGTCAAACCACCCGTCCAGGGTGTCCTCCTCCTTGGTGAAGCCGTTGGCCTTGCCGCAGTGGGGGCAGGTGAAACCGGCGGGGAGGATGTCGGCGGCCTCCTTGGCAAACCAGGCGTTGGACCCTTCGGCGGCGAAGAGGTCGGAGATCACCTGGATGGTCTCGTCGGTGACGATGGGCTTGCCGCAGTCCTTGCAGTAGAACACAGGGATGGGCAGGCCCCACCGGCGCTGGCGGGAGATGCACCAGTCGGTGCGCTCCCGGACCATGGCCTTCATCCGGTCCAGGCCCCAGGCGGGGACCCAGCGGACCTCGTCGCAGGCGGCGCAGGCCTCGTCCTTGAAGGTCTCCACGGAGCAGAACCACTGGGGGGTGGCCCGGAAGATGATGGGCTTCTTACACCGCCAGCAGTGGGGGTAGGAGTGGACAATCTCCTCCGAGGCGAAGAGAACGCCGGAGGCCTTCATGTCCGCCAGGATGATGGGGTTGGACTCCTCGGTCTTCAGGCCGGCGTACTTGCCGGCGTAGTCGGTGTGGCGGCCCTGGTCGTCCACGGGGACCACCATGTCCATGCCGTAGCGCTTGCAGGTCTCATAGTCGTCGGCGCCGAAGCCCGGGGCGGTGTGGACGCAGCCGGTACCGGAGTCCATGGTGACGTAGTCCGCCAGCACCAGGCGGGAGGTCTTGGGCAGGAAGGGGTGGTCGGCCAGCATGTTCTCAAAGAAGGCGCCGGGGTAGGTGGCCAGGATCTCGTAGGAGTCAAAGCCCCCCACCTTCATCACCTTCTCGGTGAGGGCCTGGGCCATGACGTAGATCTCCCCATTGGGGGCCTGGACCAGGGCATAGGTCTCGTCGGGGTGCAGGGCGATGGCCAGGTTCCCCGGCAGGGTCCAGATGGTGGTGGTCCAGATGACGAAGAAGAGCTTGCTCTTGTCAACGTCCCCCAGCTTGCCCAGGTCGTCGTGGAGGGGGAACTTCACGAAGGCGGTGGTGCAGGGGTCGTCCTGGTACTCGATCTCGGCCTCGGCCAGGGCGGTCTCGTCGTGGGGGCACCAGTAGACGGGCTTGAGGCCCTTGTAGATGTACCCCCGCTTATACATGGCCCCAAAGACCTTCACCTCTTCCGCCTCGAAGGAGGGGTTCATGGTGAGGTAGGGGTGGTCCCAGTCTCCCAGGGCGCCCAGGCGCTGGAAGCCCTCGCTCTGCACGTCCACATAGTGCTGGGCAAACTCGTGGCAGGCGGAGCGGAACTCGGTGACGGGCATGGTCTTCCGGTTGAGCTTGTTCTGCTTGATGATGGCAGACTCGATGGGCATGCCGTGGTTATCCCACCCGGGAATGTAGGGGGTGTAGTACCCACGCATGGCATAGGACCGGATGATGATGTCCTTGATGGACTTGTTCAGGGCGTGGCCCATATGCAGGTTGCCGTTGGAGAAGGGAGGGCCGTCGTGGAGGGAGAACCGGGGCTTGCCCTGGTTCTTTTTCAGCAGATCCCCGTAGACGTCCAGCTTCTTCCACCGGTTGAGCATTTCCGGCTCCCGCTTGGGCAGGCCCGCCCGCATGGGAAAGTCGGTCTTGGGCAGGTTGATGGTTGCATTGTAATCCTGGGACATGGTTGACTGTTCACTCCTTAACTTGGCGCCCCGGGGTCCGGGGCGTCCTTTTCTCTTTAGAAACGACACAACGGAACCTGCCCGGAGATCCGGCCAGGTTCCGTTTTGTGGATGAGGTTATTCGATCTCATAGTCCTTGCCGAACTGGATCTGGTCAAAGGCCCGGGTGTCCCCCAGGTCGGCGCTGGAGGCGGGGGCTTCGGCTTCCGGTTCGAAGATCTTGGCCATGGAGGCCTCGATGTCCTGGGCCACCTCCTCCTGCTGTTCCGGGGGAACGGTGACCACGGCCTCGCCGGCGGGCTTGTCCTCGCTGGGCTGGGCGGGGGCGGCCTTCTCCTCGCCTTGGCCGCCCACCGGCGGGGCGGTGAGGTTGGAGAGGCTGCCGATGTACTGGATCTCCTTGGTGTAGAGCTCCTTGAGTTGGGCGATGTAGGCGGTGGTGGCGGCGCGGGCGGCCTCCAGCCGGGCCTGCTCGTTGGCCAGGTCCTGGCGGACGGCCTCCAGCTGGGCGCGGACCTTCTGCTCCTCCTGCTCCAGCTGGCCCCGGACGGCCTGGCTGCGGGCTTCCGCGGCGGAGACCGCCTGGTCAATGGCAGCCTGCTTCTTGGCCTCGCCCTCTTTCACCATGGCATCGGCCATTTTCTGGGCGGAATGGAGGGTCATCCGCATGGCGTCCTCGGTGGCCCGGTATTCCTCTACCTTGTCCACCAGGACCTTCATCTTGTTTTTCAGGGAGGTGTTCTCCTGATACAGGGTGCGGTAATCCTCGATCAGGCTGTCCAAAAAGGTGTCCACCTGAAGCATATTATAGCCGCCGAAGGAGGCTTTGGGGAACACATGAGATTCCGCTTCCTGGGGTGTTAACATGATCGATCACTCTCCTATCCCGTTTGTCTGGCCGGCGCCTGGGCTTGGTTACAAGTACAGGCCGTTGTTCTCTAGTTCGTCGATGAGGTCACCCATGATGTCCACGTTGTAGGGCGTGACGATGTAAGTCTGCAGGGCGACCTTCTTGATCTTCCCTTCCTGGGCATAGGCCACGCCGGACAGGAAGTCCAGCAGGCGGCGAGAGACATCCTTCTGGGTTTTCTCTAGGTTGAGCACCACCGTGCGCTTATCCCGCAGGTGGTCGGCAATTTCAGAGGCATTCTCGTACCGGTCGGGCTTTACCAGCACCACCTGCAGCTGGGTGGTGGCGTGGATGTTGACCACCTTGCCGCCGTTGTTGCGGCGGGGCGGCTCCTGGTATTCCCGGCGGCGGGGTTCTTCCCGTTCCCGGGGGGGCGGGGTCTGGTTGCGCTCCTCGGGTTCGTCCTCGTCTTCGTATACGTCTTCGTCCTCATCGTAATCGTCTTCCATCTCGTCCTCGTAGGGATGGGTGAGACGCTTGAGTTCATCTAAGAATCCCATGATAGTTGGTAACCCCCTATAGTTTGTGAAAATGGCGCGGCAAAGGCAGCCTTATCCCTGGGGGTGCCAGGGGGGACGGGCCCCGAACAGCGCCGTGCCCACTCGCACCATGGTAGATCCATTGGCAATGGCCAGCGGGTAATCCCCGCTCATTCCCATGGAAAGGCAGTCAATATTAGGGTTATTATCCCTTAATTTCTCCTTCATGTCAACAAAAAGCTGATAAGTTTCTTGGAAAAATCCCTGATTCTCCTCCTCCGTGGCGGTGGCGGGAGGAATGCTCATCAGGCCCCGCAGGCGCAGGTGGGGGCACTGGGCCGCGTGCTGGGCCAGTGCCATCAGGTCCTGGCGCTGGACGCCGCCCTTGCTGGCCTCGTCCCCGATGTTGACTTCCAGCAGGATGTCCTGGGTAACGCCCACCTTGGCCGCCTGCTTCTCCACAGCGTCCATGAGGCGGACCGAGTCGATGGACTCGATCATATCCACCTTGCCCACCACAAACTTCACCTTGTTGGTCTGCAGGTGCCCGATGAAGTGGACCCGGGCCCCCTCGTAGGCATTGTCCTCCAAGTGGGCGGTGAGTTCCTGGACCCGGTTCTCCCCGCAGATGGTGATGCCGGCCCGGATGGCGTTGCGGATGGTGTCCGAGGTCTGCACCTTGGTGGCAGCCACCAGGGTGATGTCCTCCGGGTTCCGGCCGGCGGCCAGGGCGGCCTGGCGCATGTGCTCCCGCACAGCGGCCACGTTGGCGGCGATGGTCTCGTAACTCTTTGTCTCTGTCATAGTATCAACGTACCACCTTTCCATCATATAGTTCCTCGGAAGCCAAGATGATCTCGTCTCCCTCCCGAAGGATTCTGGTGTCTTCCTCATCGGTGGGGTTGGCCTGCACCAGGTAGCTGTCCGTATCCTCGGCCAGCACGGTCACCGGCCGGAACCGGGCCTTCTGGGCCAGGACCACATACACCCCCGTCTCCCCGTCCTCGTTGACCCGCAGGGCCTCTTTGGGGATCCGCAGCCCCTCGTCGCTCTGGAAGATCAGGCGGCCGCTCTCCTGGCGGAGGTCCTCCACCTTACTGTCGTTCTGGGAGGAGCGGAACACCACCACCATCTCTCCGTTTTGAATCTCTCCCACGGAGTAGACGGTCACGGGCAGGGTCTCAGACAGGGCATCGAAAAACACATCCACACTGTCCCCCGTCTCAAAGAGGGAGACCGTGTCTCCCGAGACGGTGACGGCGTAGTACCAAACGGAATCGGTGACCAGCTTCCCCAGGGTGTTGGCCTCGGTTTCCGGGGTCAGCTGGGAGAAGGCCGCCAGGTCCTTGGGGCTCAGCCCCTCCAGCTTGTCCGGGTTGAGCAGGTTCTCGTACCCATCCACATAGGAGGAGAACAGGCCGGACTCCTCCGCCGTAATGGCGGTGGCGCCGGACTGGTCCCCTGCCAGGGCATCATACCGGGCCTGGAGATCGGTGGCCGCCTGGGTCATGGCGGCATTGGCCTCCGAGGAGAGCAGGTACTCCCGCCGCAGAACCAGCTGGCGGTAGTTGGCGGTCTGGGTGGCCAGGCCGCTGTAATCCCCCGTGGAGGAGGCGTTGCGCAGGCTGGACATGGCGGAGAGAATCTGGCTGTCCAGCACCGTCCCGGAAGGGGACTCGGCGTTGGTGGCATACTGGAGGGCCTCCAAGTCCTCCTCCAACTGGATGAGCTCTGCCTGGCTTTCCACGTCGGTCTCGCTCTGGTAGACCATGGCGATGGCCTGGCCTTTGCCCACCTTTTCCCCCTGGTTGCGCAGGAGCTGGACCACCCCTTCCGCGCCGGAGACGGTCTGCTCCGACCGGACCACCCAGCCGGAGGCAGTGACGCTGGTCTCCATGGTGTCGGCGTAGGCCACGGTGAACTGATAGGGGTTGCGCAGCCCCGCCCAGGCAGAGGCGATGAGGTAGACCACAATCACCACAATGATCAGGGGGACCAGAAGTTTGGAAAACAAGGAGCCTTGGGATTGGTTCATGGATACATCCTTTCTTCCCTTGTCCCAGGCCCTCCCGCCGGGAGGCGGCCCGGGTTTATGGCAGCGGATCCTCCTCCCAGGACAGCGGCCGCTCGGGGACCACGGTGGAGATGGCATGCTTGTACACCATCTGCTGCTTTCCTTCGCTGTAGATCACCACCACGAAGGCGTCGAACCCACGGATTTCCCCCCGGATCTGGAAGCCGTTGACCAGAAAGACGGTGGCCCCCATCCGGCTGCGGCGCAGTTTGGACAGGAGCAGGTCCTGTAAATTGCGCTTTCTCTGTTGTACTGCGGTTTGTGTCTGTTGCATGGTGACGCACTCCTTTGTAATTTGGTGCGTCTATGGTAACCCTTTTTCTCGGAGATAATTGGTCGAATCCTGGATGACGCTGGAAAAGTCTTGATCCTTTTCCAGTAAAATCCATTCTATGTTGGGGTCCCGGCGGAACCAGGTGAGCTGCCGCTTGGCGTACTGGCGGGAACGGCGCTTGACCTCCTCCACCGCCTGGGCCAAATCCCCCCCTTGGGTGAGGGCCCGGGCCAGCTCCTTGTAGCCGATGGCCTGCATGGCGGTGCCGTCCAAGGGCACCCCGGCATCCAAAAGGCCCTGGACCTCCTCCACCAGCCCCCGGGCTACCATCTGGTCCACCCGCTGGTCGATGCGTTGGTAGAGGACCTGCCGGTCCCGGTAGGTCAGGGCGATGGCCACCTTCTCGTAGCGGGGCGGGAGGGCCTGGGTCTCCCGGTTGTGCTGGGAGATGGGCTTGCCTGTGGTGTGCCACACCTCCAGGGCCCGGAGGATCCGCTTCTCGTCGTGGGGGTGGAGCTTGGCCGCCGTCTCGGGGTCCACCTGCTCCAGCTCCTGCCACAGCACCGCCAGCCCCTGGGACTGGACCCGGGCCTGGAGGGCCTGGCGCAGGCCGCTGGCCGGCTGGAAGTCGGAATAGGTGCGGCCCTGGCACAGGCCGTCGATGTACAGCCCTGTGCCCCCCACCAGGATGGGCTGCCTGCCCCGGCGGAGGATATCCTCCACCCAGGCCGTGGCCTCCTGGACGTACCGGGCCACGCTGTAGTTTTCTCGGGGATCCACCACCCCCATCATGTGGTGGGGGACCCCCGCCATCTCCTCCGGCGTGGGCCGGGCGGTGCCGATGGCCATGTCCCGGTAGACCTGCATGGAGTCGGCGGAGACCACCTCTCCCCCCAGCCGCTGGGCCAGGGCCACCCCCAGTTTGGTCTTTCCTGTGGCGGTGGGGCCGCAGATGACGATGAGTTTTGGCGCCATGGCGCACCGCCTTTCCTGAGAGACTCTTGGTGGGCTTCTATTCTACCACGTTTTTCCCGCCATGTCCATGAACGGACTATGAACTAACTCCGCTTAAACTGCCGCTCCAGCTGGCTGCGGGTCATGGTGATGGCCACGGGACGGCCGTGGGGGCAGTACTTCACCTGGCCGGCCATCACCGCCTGGGCCACCACCAGCAGTTCCTGGCGGGAGTTCTTCTGCCCCCCCTTGACCGCGGCCTTGCAGGCCATGGTGTGCAGCAGCGCGTCCCGGGCGGCCTGGGGGTCGGCCCCCACGCCGGCGAGCAGCTGGCCGGCGATCTCCTCCAAGGTGGGTGCCACCTGACCGGGCTCCAGGTAGTCGGGGATCTCCCGCACCACCAGGGCCCCGCCGCCGAAGGGCTCGCAGGCAAACCCAAACTGGGCCAGCAGGGGGCGGTGGCGCAGGAGAACCTCCCCCTCCTCCGGTGGGGGCGTCATCACCACCGGCTCCAGGAGGGTCTGGGCCATGGGCTGGTAGTCTGCCGCCTTCATCCGGTCAAAATTCATCCGCTCGTGGGCGGCGTGCTTGTCGATGAGATGGATCTCGTCCCCCTGCTCCACGATGAGGTAGGTCTGCAGCACCTCCCCCGCCAGGCGCCAGGGGACCTCTGCCGGTTCCGGCGCCTCCAGGGGTTCCGCCGGCAGCGCTGCCGGGCGGGGTGGGGGGACGTCCAGCTTCACCTGCTCCAGGGCAGGGGAGGGTGCACGGCGGGGTGTACCCGCCGGCGGGGCAGGAGCTTTCGGGGGTTTTTCAACATTTTCCACCGGTTTATCCACATTTCTCCCCAAAACGGTGGATTCTTCCCCGGATTTTGGGGAAACCCCGGTGGACAAGGGGGACGGTGGGGTGTACCGGGGGGTGTATTCCTTGGCCACCGGCCGCAGCAGGGTGGCCGAGGCGGCGTCCCGGAGCACCTGCCCGCCCCGGAGCCCTTGGGCCGCGTTTCCAGGGGGTTCCGCCGCCGGGCGGGGCGGGGGCGCCGGAGGGGCGAAGGTCAGGGTGGGGTGCCGGTCCTCCCCCTGCAGGGCGGAGAGGACGGCATAGTACACCCCGTCAAAGACCTTCCGCTCGTAGAGGAACTTCACCTCCGTCTTGGCCGGGTGGACGTTTACGTCCACCGCGCTGGCCTTCACCTGGAGCTGGAGGACGCAGCCGGGGAACTTGCCCACCATCTTCTGGTTCTCATAGGCCCGCTCCAGGGCGGCGGTGAGGAGTTTGGACTTGATGTACCGGCCGTTGACGAAGAAGTGCTGATACGTCCGGTTCCCCCGGCAGCAGGCGGGAAGGGAGACGTAGCCGGTGACCGACATCTCCTCCCCCTCCCCCTGGACGGGGGTGTATCCCAGGGCCATGTCCCGGCCCAGGACGGCATACAGGGCGGAGGCCAGCTTCCCGTCCCCGGGGGTCATGAGCTCCTGCTTTCCGTCCCGGAAAAACTTCAAGGCCACCTCCGGATGGGAGAGGGCCAGCTTCTGCACCAGGGCAAACACCGCCGCCCCTTCCGCGGCGTCCCGCTTCATAAACTTCAGCCGGGCGGGGGTGTTGTAGAAGAGGTCCCGCACCACCAGGGTGGTGCCCAGGGGGCAGCCGGCGGGCTCCTGGGAGAGGACCTCCCCCCCCTCGATGGTCAGGGCGGTGCCCAGCTGGGCCCCCGCCGGGCGGGTGAGCAGCTCCACCCGGGCCACGGCGGCGATGGCGGCCAAGGCCTCCCCCCGGAAGCCCAGGGTGCCGATGGCGGCCAGGTCCTGAGGGGTGCGGAGCTTGCTGGTGGCGTGGCGGAGGAAGGCCGTCTGGCACTGGTCGGCGGGGATGCCCCTGCCGTCGTCGGTGACCCGGATCATGGCCATGCCTCCCCGCTGGATCTCCACGGTGACGGCCTGGGCGCCGGCGTCCACGGCGTTTTCCACCAGTTCCTTCACCACCGAGGCGGGGCGCTCCACCACCTCCCCGGCGGCGATGAGGTCGGCCACATGGGCGGGGAGGACTTGAATATCACGCTGTACTTCTGGTTGCATGGGGCTTCACCACCATTCAAAAGAGTTTGGGGCCCGCCGGCGGAACGCCGGGGGCCGGGGGCGGGAGGGTACTGCGTACCCTGCGGGTGGTCGGGGCTTTTCCGAGGCCTCGGGGCGCAGCGCCCCGGGGGGCCCGCCTGCCCGGCGGGGTCCCCATTTCTCCCGAGAAATGGGGAGAAAGAGGGCCGGGGGCGATGCCCCCTGGACCCCCGGGTTTTATGGCCCGCTTGCTGCCGCTCGCTCGTTTTGGGGTTTGTGCCACATTGTCCCGGTCGTGGGGCTATTTCGCTGCCCATCTTCGTACCCTGATTTGGGGACTTTCTTTTATAAAATGCTTTTTTAGCATATTTTCCCCGGAAAATGCGTTCCAAATCGGTCTTAGAATCCCGGAGGAAATAGCCCCTCGAACGGATCCGGGACAACACCCCCCAAAACGAGCGAGTGGGAACGAGCGGGCCCTACACCAGGGGGGGCGGGGGGTATCCCCCCGCGACTCTTTGCGTCCGGGCTTTCTCTAGAGAAAGCCTGGATCCCCGCCCGGGACCGGGCGGGAACCCACCTCGCAGGTGCTAACCTGCGCCGGTCCAAACCCGGACCACCTGCCGACGGCAGAGAAGGCCCGCCCGGCCCCGCCGGGCGAGGCCCCGGGCCCCCGGCCCCACCTGGGATAGGGGAGCCCTCAGAGCTTCCCCTTTAGCTCGTAAAGAAGGTTCAACGCTTGAATGGGGGTGAGGTTCTCCACCGGCGTGCTGCGCAGGGTGGCCAGAACCTCCTCCTCCCCCAGGGCGGTGAGGGAGACCTGTTTGGCCTCCCGGGCCGCGGGGCGCTTGGGGGCGGCTTCCTGGTTCTCCAGCTCCTGGAGAATCTCCCGGGCCCGGCGGATGAGTTTGGGGGGCAGCCCCGCCAGGCTGGCCACCTCGATGCCGTAGCTCTGGTCGGCCCCCCCGGGGACAATTTTGCGCAGGAAGATAATTTGGTCCTTCTTCTTCCGGGCGGCGATGTTGAAGTTCTTCACCCCCGGCAGCTGGCCCTCCAGCACCGTCAGCTCGTGGTAGTGGGTGGCAAAGAGGGTCTTGGCCCCCAGGCGGCGGGGGTTGGCGCACCACTCCAGCACCGCCCGGGCGATGGCCATGCCGTCGTAGGTGGAGGTCCCCCGGCCGATCTCGTCCAGGATGAGCAGGCTCCGGGGGGTGGCGTGCTTGAGGAGTTCGGCCACCTCGGTCATCTCCACCATGAAGGTGGACTGGCCCCCCGCCAGGTCGTCCGAGGCCCCGATGCGGGTGAAGATCCGGTCCACCACCCCGATGTGGGCCGACCGGGCGGGGACGAAGGAGCCCATCTGGGCCATGAGGACCATAAGGGCCACCTGGCGCATGTAGGTGGATTTGCCCGCCATGTTGGGCCCGGTGAGGATGGCCGCCCGGTGGTCCTTGCCGTCCATGTAGGTGTCGTTGGGGACGAAGAGGCTGTCCTTCAGCATCTTCTCCACCACCGGGTGGCGGCCCTCGGTGATCTCCAGTTTGTCCGAGTGGTCCACCAGGGGCATGCAGTAGTTGTTCTCCGCCGCCACCAGGGCGAAGGCCGCCAGCACGTCGGCCTGGGCCACGGCCCCGGCGATCTCCTGGATCTGGGCGGCCTGGGCAGCGGCCTGGTCCCGGATCTCACAGAAGAGCTGGTACTCCAGGGCCACAATCCGGTCCTGGGCGGAGAGGATGGTGTGCTCCATGTCCTTGAGCTCCTGGGTGATGTACCGCTCGCAGTTGACCAGGGTCTGCTTCCGGATGTACTCCGGGGGAACCTGGTCGTAGTAGGACTTGGAGACCTCGATGTAGTAGCCAAAGACTTTATTGAAGCCCACCTTCAGGGACTTGATCCCCGTTTTCTCCTTCTCGGCGGCCTCCAGCTTGGCGATGACCCCCTTGGTGTCGGTGAGCAGTTCCCGCAGCTGGTCCACGTCGGGGTGGTAGCCGGGGCGGATGAGGCCGCCCTCCCGGACGGAGAAGGGGGGCTCGTCCACGATGCCCCGGGCGATGAGGTCGGTGAGCCCCGGCAGGCCCTCCAGGCCCCCCCGGACCTTGGCCAAGAGGGAAGGGCTCTTCCCCGGCAAGTGGTTCTGCAGCAGGGGAAGTCTCTCTAAGCCGGCGGCCAGGGCCACCAGATCCCGGGCCCCGGCGGTGCCGTAGACGATGCGGGAGATCAGCCGCTCCAAATCCGGGATCTCCCGGAGGACCTGGAGAAGCTCCTCCCGCTCTACGGCGTTGTCCACCAGCCAGCCCACCGCCTCCAGCCGGCGGGAGATGTCCACGGGGTCGATGAGGGGCCGGTCCATCCAGCTGCGGAGGAGGCGGCCGCCCATGGCGGTTTTCGTCTTGTCCAGCACCCAGAGGAGGGAGCCCTTCTTCTCCTTGCCCCGGATGGTCTCGGCCAGTTCCAGGTTCCGCCGGGCCACCGGGTCCAGCTCCAGGAACTGGCCGGTGGCGTAGTACCGCAGGGTGTGGAGGTAGGACAGGTCGGTCTTCTGGGTGGCGTAGAGGTAGTCCAGCAGGGCCCCTGCCGCCTGGATGGCAGGCTCCGCCCCCTGGGGCACCTGGTCCAGCCCCTGGGTGAACTGCCGGCGGACCCGCTCCCAGGCCCGGTCCAGGGCGAAGGCCGCCTCCCCGGCCTGCTCGATCCGGCAGCCCAGCTTGTTTTTCCCATAGTCCACCAGGGCCGGGTCCGCCGCTCCGGGGGAGAGGAGGACCTCCCGGGGGGCAAACCGGGCCAGCTCGTTCACCGCCCGGTTGGCCCACCCCTCCGCCGGGAAGAAGGTGAGGACCACCTCCCCGGTGGAGATGTCCCCAAAGCACAGCCCCGCCCCGGCGGGGGTGGCGCAGAGGGCGGCCAGGAAGTTGTTCTTCCCCTCCTCCAGCAGGTTCTCCTCGATGAGGGTGCCGGGGGTGACCACCCGGATCACCTCCCGGTCCACCAGCCCTTTGGCCTGGGCGGGGTCCTCGGTCTGCTCGCAGATGGCCACCTTGTACCCCTTGGCGATGAGCCGGGCGATGTAGGCCTCGGCAGAGTGGTAGGGCACCCCGCACATGGGGGTGCGCTCCTCCGGAGGCTTGTTCCGGTCCCGGGTGGTGAGGGTGAGGTTGAGCTCCTCGGCGGCCACCTTGGCGTCCTCGTCGAACATCTCATAGAAGTCCCCCAGGCGGAAAAAGAGCAGGCAGTCGGGGTGCTGGGCCTTGATCTCCAAATATTGCTTTTTCATGGGGGTGAGTTCTGGCATACTAATCTCTCTTTCTGTGGGAATTTTGGGAGGGGCGGGGAAGGTTTGCTCTTCGTTCGGGAGGGCAGTGTACGGGGGCGGTGGGTGTTCTGCTTGGCTTGGGGCCCCTCCCAAAATTGGGGGGTTGCAGCCGCTGCGCGCGCCCTGCGGGCACACTGGCGGCTGAGAAGTATGTTTTGG
>HHCFC01400__coassemble_1555_pt1 | contig 20944 bp, 19 predicted proteins | sample HHCFC01400__metabat2_high_PE_020 | metagenome-assembled genome bin HHCFC01400
GCCGGGTCGGATGAGGGGGCGATCCTGTACCCAACCTTTCCTTGTAGAAAAGGGGCGCACTACCGCCTGTCGCCCCAACGGAATTTTTCTTCTGCCCCGTTGGGCAAACCGGTCGCCCCCTCATCCGTCACCTTCGGTGACAACTTCCCCCCCAAGGGGAAGCCTCTCGGTTGTGCAGCCCTACACGAAAAAGCGTCCCAAATCAGGGCACGTACATGGGCCCCGTAATCGCCCAACGACCGTCCCGTTGCGCCCCACCACGCCAAAACGAGCGAGCGGGCCCTAAATCAAGGGGGGCCAGGGGGCAACGCCCCCGTCGCTCTTTCCTCCGGCTTTCTCCGGAGAAAGCCGGGCTCCCGCCCGGAGTCGGGCGGGAAACCACGCCGCAGAGCCCACCCTGCGCCGGTCCAAACCAAAACCACCTGCCGATACGGCAGCCCCCCCACCCCACTGGAATCGGAAAGGAGAATCCCCCATGAACCCCTTCACCGCTGCCATTTGGCAAACCACATCCCTCCCCTACGACAAGGAGGCCAACCTCGCCCGGGCCCTGCGGGCCATGGAGGCCGCCCATGCCCGAGGCGCCTCCCTCCTGGTGCTGCCGGAGATGTTCCTCACCGGCTACCTCATCCGGGACCGGTTGGAGGAACTGGCCGAGCCGGCGCCTGACGGCCCCTCCCTCCTCGTGCTGCGGGAAAAGGCCCGCGCCCTCTCCCTGGGCCTGGTGGTGGGCCTGCCTGTGGCCCACCCCGGCGGCAAGCCCTACAACGCCCTGGTGATGATCGACCGGGACGGTTCCGTGGCCGGCGTCCAGGGGAAAACCCACTTCTTCGGCGGGGAGGAGAAGATGTTCGACCCCGGCCCCACCCTCCGGGCCTTTGACACCTCCTTCGGCCGGATGGGCCTTCTGGTGTGCTACGACGGGGAGTTCCCAGAGACCGCCCGCTCCCTGGCCCTGGACGGGGCCAAGCTCATCTGCATGGGGGCAGCCAACATGACCCCCTATGAGGACTACCACTTCGTCTACATGCACACCCGGGCCATGGAAAACCGGATCTACACCCTCTACTGCAACTATGTGGGCACGGAAAAGCGGTTCCACTACTGCGGCCAGAGCGGAGCCTTCCACCCCACCGGGAAGATTTTGGCCCAGGCCGACCCCCGGAGCGAGGCCCTGCTCCTGGCAGACATCGACCTGGCGGACACCACCGCCCAAGACGATTTCCTCAACTACCTCCGCCACCGCCAGACCCAGGTGTACCACCCAGACCTGCTGGGGTAAGGTCCCGCCTGGTATAAACCCCGCCCTTTCCGTCCATACTGGGGGAAACGGAAAGGAGTGGTAACCATGGTAAAAGGGGTCACCCGCCGGGTGGTGGTGGTCCGCGCCCCGGACCAGAAGTACTTTGAACAGGCCATCTTCCTGCTGCGGGAGGAGGCCGAATCCCCGGATCCCCCGGAGGAACAGGTGCTCAAGCAGGCCCAGGCGGTGGCCGACGCCTATCTGCTGCGCACCTCCCCCTGGGCCCGGTGGCGGCGGGCCTGGGTGCCCGCCCTGGCCGCCCTGGCAGGGGGCGTAGGGGCCTCCCTGCTCTGGTGGGTGGGCAGCGGCAGTTTCCCCCTTCCCTTTTGAGCCCGCCAGTGGTATACTCAGACGGACTCCATATAGACAGACAAGGAGCGTCGCCATGGACAACATCATTCTCATCGGCATGCCCGGGGTGGGCAAAAGCACCCTGGGGGTTCTGCTGGCCAAAACCCTGGGCATGACCTTTCTGGACACGGACCTGGTCATCCAGGAGCAGGAGGGGGCCCTCCTCCGGGACCTCATCGCCGACCGGGGCATTGAGGGGTTCCTGGACCTGGAGGGGGAGGTGTGCGCCCATCTCCAAGCCCACCGCACCGTGGTGGCCACCGGCGGGAGCGTGGTCTACCGCTCCCAGGCCATGGCCCACCTGCGGGAACTGGGCACCGTGGTCTACCTGAAGCTGGGCTACCGGGCCCTGGCCAAGCGGCTGGGCAGCCTGAAACGCCGGGGGGTGGTCCTCCGCCCCGGCCAGACCCTGCGGATGCTCTATGAGGAGCGGGTGCCCCTCTACGAGCAGTACGCTCACCTCACCATCGACTGCAGCGGCCAGGATGTGGAGCACACCCTGGACCGGGTGATGCGGGCCTTGGAAAAACGCGGCCAAGGATGAGAGCAGCCGCTTCCCCTCGCGCTGGGGAAGCGGCTGTTTTTTTCGATTCAGGCCGCAGGCCGAAGGCCCCGGCGGTCTTCCGGGATAAAGCGGCGGAAGTAGGAGACCTTCCGCAGAGCCCGCAGCAGGGGCAGCCCCAGCCCATAGCAGGACACCGCCTGGCCGATGCCCACCCACAGCGCATTGGCTGCGAAGAGGGGGAGAAACTGGTCGGAAAAGCCCACCTCATACCAGGCCAGCATCCCGCCCAGGAGTACCATACCGCACACCACCGGGGGGAGAGGGGCCAGCCAGGTCTTCGGGGCCTTCTGGGTCAGCAGGGCGGCCACCAGGGTGCCGGCCGAGCCCAAGACCACGTCCAGGGGGCCGTAGGGGCTGAGCAGGTTTGCCACCAGGCACCCCACGAAAACCCCCGGCCAGGTGCCGGGGAACAGGAAGGGCAGCACGGTGAGGGCTTCTGAGAACCGGAACTGCACCGGGCCATAGGCCAGGTTCAGGGCGGCAGCCACCAGGGTGAGAGCGGCGTAGGCCGCGGCAATCACCCCGTTGAGGGCCAACAGATAGGTTTTTGAGCGCATGTGTCTTTGCCTCCATTTTTGTATTTAGAGTACGGCGCGCGAACCGCACAGCGGCGGAGGGGAGCCTCTCTCCCCCGCCGGTTGGACCGGGTGTGGAAACCAGTCGAGGATACTATAGCACAGAAGGCAAAAAAATGCCAGAGGGAACCCCCTCCGGCCCACAAGAATCCCCGTCCGGGCAGCCCTGGTTCTCCCAAGGCTGCCCGGACGGGGCATGGGTTGTGATGGGACGAAGAAGCTCACCCCAACGGGTCCCGGCTGCGCTCCAGGTGCACCGCCAGCACGGTGCCGTCGTCCTCCCCCTGGCACAGGTCCTGGCTCTGGCGGAGGATCCGCTGGGCCAGGTCGCTGGGGCTGTCCCCCTGGTAGCTGGCCAGCAGATCCCGGATCCACTGGTCATCCCGGCCGCAGAGGATGCCGTCGGTGACCATGACGATCCAGTCCCCCTGGGCGCCCCGGAAGCGGTGGACATCGGGCTTGGCCTGCTCGCCGGTGACGATGCCCGCCGGCAGGGAGGCCCCCACGGCACACTGGATGCGCTTATCCCGGCGGACGTAGGTGGGGGCCGCCCCCTGCTTGTGGACGGCGCACTTGCCGGTGAACAGGTCCACCGACAGCAGGTCGATGGTGGTGCTTCCCCCGGCCTCCCCCCGGAGGGCCAGGGCGGAGGAGACGGTCTCCACCGCCTCCTGGGCGGCCATCCCCGCCCGGAGGAAGTTTTCCAGCAGCTTGGCCGCCTGGGCGCTCTCCTGCTTGGCCCCCGGACCGGAGCCCATGCCGTCGCACAGGAGGAGGAAGAGCTGCCCATCCTCCCGGCGGAACCACAGGCCGGTGTCACCGCTGACCTTCTCCCCCTGCCGGGGGGCCCCGGCCAGACTGGCCAGGGCCCGGAAAGGTTCCGCCTGGGCAAAGCACAGCCGGTCCCCTGCCGTCTCCCCCTCCCGGAGGTGGGTTCCCAGGACCTCGGAGAGTTCCTGGCGGGCTGCCCGGGTTTTCAGTTCCTCCGAGGCGGGCACCTCCACCCGGAGGTGGCCCTCCTTGTCGTAGTAGACCACCCCGCCGGTCAGGTTCATGCTCCGCAGGAAGCCCTCCAGCTTCTCCTGCCGGGGCAGGTCAGGGGTGAGGCCTGCGGCCAGCTCCGCCGAGGCGGTGCGCAGGAGCTTGTCCAGCCGGGCATACTGGCTGCACAGGGCGGAGCGGGTTTCAAAGGTCCGCCGCAACGCCTGCCGCCGCCGCAGGAAGGCCGTGAGCTGGCGGTTCACCTCCCCCAAAAACTCCGGGAAGTGGACGCACCGGTTGCTGAAGGTCCCGGAAAAATCCGTGGCCAGGGCCCGGCCCCGGGCCAGCATGGGCTGGGTGGCGTCGTTGAGGGCGGCCCGGGTGTCCTGGTACTCCTTTTGCCAGCAGGTGTCCCCCAGGACGCACCGGGCGCAAACCTTGTCGGCGGCCCGGGTGAAGATCTCTGCCGGGTTCTCCGTGTTCCGATCCTCTGGACGGAGGGTCTCCTTCACGCTGCCGTAGAGGGTGTGGAAGGCCCCGGCCATCTCCTCCACCTTCCGGGAGAGGGCCTGGCGGCCGGCCTCCCAGTCTGGGTTCTGGGCGGGCATGGGGGCAGCGGATGCCCTCTGGGGCAGGCGGAGGGGGAGCACCAGGAAGAGGATGGCCCCCACCAGTGCCTCCAGGGGCAGGCCCATGTGGCGGCCGCCGTCCCAGCTCCACAGCACCGCCACGGCGCAGGCCAGCACGTAGACCAGAGCTGCCCATCCCTTCCTGCGGTCCCGGCACAGGCCGCAGAGCAGGCCGGCCAGGGTAAAGACCAGGCTGTAATAGGGCTGCTCCCCCGAGGCCAGGTCCAAGGCCACCCCGGCGCAGGCCCCCAGCAGGCCTCCGCCGGTCACCCCCCGCCGGGCTGCCCACAGGATGCCCACCGCCGCCACCAGGCGGCCCAGGGAAAAGGTGGCCAAAATCTCCACCCGGGCCAGGGACATGAGCAGCGTACTCCCCAGCAAAAGCAGGCCAATGGTCTGCCGGGGTGAGAGGGCGTGCAGGCCGTCTAAAGTCTCCGGCCACTGGGTGAACACCACCCGGTAGCCATAGGCCGCCACCCCGGTGAACAGGACCTCTGTGACAAAGTACACCATATCCTCCCCGTGCCACCCCTGGCCCCCTCGGGTGACGATCCCCGTCAGGGCGCACAGCAGCATGGCGATGGCGGGCATGAACCACACCCGGCGGTAGGCCTTGGTGTCATAAAAGGCGAAGGCCACGGAATAGGTTAGAATGGCAGAGGCCGCGTAGCGCATGCCGTCGGTCAGCCCCTCCAGGCACAGGTAGCCCAGGCAGGTCCCCGCCAGGGTGCAGAACCCACTGAGGCCCGACCCCGCCGCTGCCACCGCCGCCACCCCGAAGGGGGCATAGAGGCCAAAGATCTCCGCCCCGGCCAGCACGGCGCCCAAGAGGAATCCCACCCCCGCCTCCGCCAGGCCTAAAAAGGCCCGCCGGGAGACGTTAACCTGGTCCCGCCGGGGAAAGCGGAGCAGCCGCCCCCCGGCCCGTTCTTTCGTTGCCATGGTGATCCCTCCTACAGATCGATTTTCGAAAGGTGTGCTCCGATTATACCGGTCTGTGGCGGAAAAGGCTGTCAAAGGCTGGATGGGGAAAGTTGGGACCTTTCCCCAGCATTTGCCCTCCTCCCTTTTTCTTCGGGGGGAAGGGGCGGCATTCCAGAAAAAAGCCCCCCGAAAGGAGGGGGGCGGCCTGGCCGGGGAGGGCCAGGCGGGGGGTGTTGGGACGGTGGGTGGTTCCTTCCAGAACCAGCGCAGGGTAGAACCTGCGAGGTGATTCCCGCCCGGTCCCGGGCGGGGGATCCAGGCTTTCTCTAGAGAAAGCCCGGACGCAAAGAGTCGCGGGGGGTGACCCCCCGCCCCCCCTGGTTTAGGGCCCGCTCGTTTCCACTCGCTCGTTTTGGCGTGGTGGGGCGCAGCGAGACGGTCGTTGGGCTATTACGGTGCCCATGTACGTGCCCTGATTTGGGGCGCTTTTTTGTGTAGGGCCGCACAACCCAGAGGCTTCCCCCCGAGGGGAAGGCTTTGTCGTAGGTGCTTTCCTTTAGGTATCTAGCACCCCACCGTCCCACCAACTCGCCCGGCAGGCACGCCTCGCAGAGTTTCCCCGCCCGCAGGCGGGGAAAGAAAGTGCAATCATGTTTTGACCGGCTCTGCCGGCCAAAACATACTGCTCAGCCCGAGAGTGCCAGCTTTGCTGGCGCGGGTCGGGCTGCTATCCCCCAATTTTGGGAGCCCAGCGCAGCGGGTCCCAAAATTCCTACCGCCGTCTTTGGATCTCGTCCAGCAGATGGGCGGCCACCTGGTCCTTCCCCATCCGGGGCAGGGCCAGCTCCCCCTCCCGGGTGATGAGGGTGACCACATTGGTCTCCACCCCGAAGCCGGCGCCGGCGTCCTTGAGGTTGTTGGCCACAATCATGTCCAGGTGCTTGCGCTCCAGCTTGGCCCGGGAGTTGGCCACCATGTCCCGGGTCTCCATGGAGAACCCGCAGACGAAGAGGCCGGGGTGGCGGTGCTGGGCCACCCAGCCCAAGATGTCGTCGGTGCGGGCCAGGGGAATGGAAAGGGCATCGTCGGACTTCTTCATCTTGTCCTGGGCCACGGTGGCCGGGCGGTAGTCCGCCACGGCGGCGGCCTTGATGAGGATGTCCGTCTGGGGCAGCAGATCCTGCACCGCCCGGAACATGTCCGCCGCCGTGGTCACCGGCCGGGTGTCCACGAAGGGGACCAGGGGCAGGCTGGTGGGGCCGGTGACCAGGGTGACCTGGGCCCCCCGGAGCATGGCCTCCCGGGCGATGGCATACCCCATCCGGCCGGAGCTGTGGTTGGTGAGGAAGCGCACCGGGTCCAGGGCCTCCTGGGTGGGGCCGGCGGTCACCGTCACCCGCACCCCTTGGAGGGTCTTAGGCCGGGCCAGCTCCCGGGCGATGTGATCCAAGAGGACCTCCGGCTCGGGCATCTTTCCGCTGCCCACCGCCTGGCAGGCCAGCAGGCCGCTGTCCGGGGGGATGATCTGAAAGCCGTAGCGCTCCAGGGTCTTCAGGTTGTCCTGGGTGATGGGGTTTTCCAGCATGGCGGTGTTCATGGCTGGGGCCACCAGTTTTTTGCACTTGGCCGCCAGGACCACGGTGGTGAGCATATCGTCGGCAATGCCGTGGGCCAGCTTGGCGATGACATCCGCCGTGGCCGGGGCAATGAGGATCAGGTCCGCTGCCGTGGCCAGGGAGATGTGATGGATGTCGTAGGGAAAGTTCCGGTCAAAAGTGTCCACCACGCAGCGGTGGTTGGTGAGGGACTCGAAGGTCAAGGGGGTGATGAACTCCGTGGCATTCCGGGTCATCACCACGTGGACCTCCGCCCCCGCCTTCCGCAGGGCAGAGGCCACGTTGGGGATTTTGTAGGCGGCAATGCCGCCAGAGACGCACAGCAGTACACACTTTCCTTGCAGGTGTTCCATGGTTTGTTCGCTCCCATCCTCCCGCCGCGCCGGCGGGCTTGTTGTTTCCCACCGTCTGGGGCGGGGGCTGCTCAGGGCATCTCCCGAAGCAGGCCGTGTTTTTCATAGTTGGTTACCCGGGTCACCCGGTTTTCCTCGTCCACAAAAACCACCGCAGGGTGGTGGCCCTCCTGGATCTCCTGGGGGGTCACTTGGGCGTAGGCCATGAGGATGACCTTGTCCCCCACACTGACGCACCGGGCAGCCGCCCCGTTGAGGCAGATCATCCCCGATCCCCGGGCTCCCGCGATGGTATAGGTCTCAAAACGGCTGCCGTTGTCGATATCCACCACTTGGACCTTTTCGTACTCCAAAATCCCCGCTGCCTCCAGCAAGTCCAAGTCCACGGTGATGGACCCTACATAGTGGAGCTCTGCCTGGGTCACCGTCGCCCGATGAATCTTTCCCTTCAGCATTTCTACCGTCATGTCACAGTCCCTCCGCGATAAAGTTGTCGATGAGTCGAGTCTTTCCCAGGTACACCGCCAGGGCGACCAGCACAGTGCCCCGAAGGGTGTGCACCGGTTCCAGGGTCTCGCTGTCCACCGCTTGGACGTAATCGATACGGGCCAGGGGCTGGGCCAGGAGGCAGGCCTTCATGGCCTGCACCAGCCGGTCCCCGTCTCGTTCCCCTTCCGCCACCAGCTTTTGTCCCAGGAACACCGCCTGGGACAGCACCCGGGCTGCCTGCCGCTCCTGGGGCGTTAAGTAGGTGTTCCGGGAAGACTTAGCCAGGCCGTCCGGCTCCCGGACAATGGGGCAGCCCACCAGTTCCACCCCATAGCCTAGGTCTCGGACCATCCGCCGGAGGATCAGCAGCTGCTGGGCGTCCTTCCAGCCGAAAAAGGCTTTGTCCGGGGTGACGATGTTGAAGAGCTTGGCCACCACCGTGCACACCCCCCGGAAATGGATGGGTCGGGTTTTCCCGCACAGCTGCTTTGGCATCTCCGAACAGACCTCTACAAAGGTGGCCGCCCCGGCAGGGTACATCTCCTCCACCGAGGGGTGAAAGACCAGATGGCAGCCGTGGTCTTCCAGCAGGGCCCGGTCCCGGGCAAAGTCCCGGGGATAGGTCGCCAAATCCTCTCCGGGGCCGAACTGGGTGGGATTGACAAACACCGAAGCCACCACCCGGTCACACCGGCGGGCAGCCTCCTCCACCAAACTCATGTGGCCCTCGTGAAGGTATCCCATGGTGGGCACCAGGCCCACGGTGAGGCCCGCTCGTTTCCAAGCCGCCACCTGGGTCCGAACTTCCCCAATGGTCTCTGCGATCTCCATCGTGTGCCCCCCCTTTCAGATGACCGCCGCCGGGAAAGCGGCGTTGTTCTGTTCCAGACGGGCCAACACGTCATCCCCACAGTCACTTTGGGCATAGGTCTCACCGACAGCGGGGAAGGCCCCTGCCTTCACCTCGCGGTCATACGCTCGAAACGCCTGGGTCATGGTCTGGCCCACCGGCGCAAAACACCGCACGAACTTGGGTACCTTATCCCCGTTCAGGCCCAGCATGTCTTGCCAGACCAGGACCTGGCCGTCGCAGCCCGCTCCGGCGCCGATGCCGATGGTGATGATGTCCAGCTTCCGGGTGACCAGGGCGGCCAGCTTGGGGGGCACGCACTCCAGCACCACGGCAAAGGCTCCCGCAGCCTGGACGGCCAGCGCGTCGGCCAGCAGGGCGGCAGCCCCGTCCTCCCCCTTGCCCTGGACCTTGAAGCCTCCGAAGGCGTGGTAAGATTGGGGGGTCATCCCGATGTGGGCGCACACCGGGATGCCCGCCCCGGTGATGGCCCGGATCTGCTCCTGGATTCCCCGGCCCCCTTCCAGTTTCACTGCGTCTGCGCCGGTCTCCTGCATGATGCGCCCGGCATTGGCCAGGGCCTGCTGGGGCGAAACCTGATAGCTCATAAAGGGCATGTCTACCACCACGAAGGCTTGGCGGCAGCCCCGGGCCACACTGCGGCCATAGAGGATCATCTCCTCCAGGGTAACGGGGAGGGTGTCGGCGTAGCCCTGCATGGTCATACCCAAGCTGTCCCCCACCAGGACCATGTTCACCCCGGCCTGGTCCATGAGGCAAGCGGTGGTATAGTCATAGCAGGTTAATTGGGAGATTTTTTCTCCTCGGACCTTCATGGCCGCCAAGGTGACAACGGTGTTTTGTTTCATGGGTTCGATCCTTTCTCCAGTAGGTCTGTCACAGGCTGATAGTCCCTGTCAGGGTGCTTTTTTCGGGCCAGGTCCACCAGGGCCACCGAAGCAGCCCGGTACAGCGCCCGGGCCGGCCCTGCCGGCAGGCAGGCCAGGTGGCGGGCGATAGTAGCCCCGTCCCCCCGTTCCACCGGCCCGGTGAGGGCCGCCACAGGCCCCTCTGCGCATAGATGGCGAAGGTTCGCCTCCATGAGCGGGGCCAGGGCCGCCAACGCCTCCTCCTGAGAAAAGCCGCAGCGGGCCAGGAGGGTCACACTCTCCCCCACCAGGGCGCAGACCAAGTTGCTGGCCATGGCGCAGGCCGCGTGGTAGGCCGCCTTCTCCCCGCTGGGGATGCGGCGGACCTGCGCGCCCAGGGCGGTGAGCGTCTCCTCCCACCAAGGCAGGTGAGGGCCTTCCCCCTCCAGGCAGAAAAAAGCACCCGACAGTTCCCGCCACGCGGAGTATTTTCCGCTCACGGGGAACAACGGGTGGATCGAATAGTAGCTGGCGCCGGGATGCCCAGGGCCGGGAAACCCCTCCCGGGCAGTGCGTGCGCCACTGCAATGACAAAGTTGCTTCCCTGTCAGGTCAAGGTCCCCCAGCCCCTGATAGACTGTGGGGATCGCTCCATCTGGAACGGTGAAAAAAATCGCGTCACTGGCCGTAACCAACGCTTCCGCCGTGGGGAAGCACCTTGTGCCAGTCCACGCCGCCGCCTCCTGGGCCGATTCTCTGTGCCGGCTATGATAGCCGGTCACCGGAATGCCGCCCTGGACAAACCATTTGCCCAGGGAGAAGCCAACTTTTCCCGCTCCAAGAAATCCTATCTTCATCCGATCACCTTGCCTTTCCCGGTCAGGGTGACGCGATGGGGGTCCGTGCCAGAGCAGCGGACCTGCAGGGAACATGCCGGTACAGTTTCCTATTCGGAATACCATCCGTTTCTAGCCCACCTTTTCCGGTGGACCAACGCGGCTATTGTATCATCCGCCTTTCCAAAAGTAAAGGGGGGCAAGCCCCCCTTTACCCTGGCAGATGCGATAAGATTTTCCAGCCGTTCCCGCTGTGTTTCTGCCTATTTCCCTAAATTTTTTGTCCCTTGGTCCCCCTGGGCCGCCCTTCGCTCCCCTCCCCGGGATAGCGCCGGAAGAGGCGTTCGGCAAAGCCCGTAAGGGCTTTGGCACTGCTGTGCCGGAGGAACCGGGGGTCCAGATCTCCCAAACGCACCCGGTCCAGGTTGTCCGCGTCCTTCAGCAGGCGGGTGAGTTCCAGGGCCCGGGGGAGGTTCTGGGGGTGAAAGGAGGCCACCACCGCCTCCATCTCCCGGTCCGGCCGGGCGTGGGCGGTCACCGCCGCCTGGAGTTCCTGCAGGGCCTCCCCTGTCTGGCCGGTGAGCTCGGCCAGGCGCAGGGCCGACCGGGCGCCGTGGTCCACGTCGTACCCGTCAAAGGTGCGGCCCACGTCGTGGTAGCTGGCCGCCCGGAACACCTGGCGGACCATCCTCTCCCCCACCCCCTCGCCCTGGCACACCAGGGCCGAGAGGAGAAGCACCCGGTGGATGTGGGCCGGGCCGTGGATGGCGCTTGGAAACAGCGCCTCCTCCTGCAAGGTGTCGTAGGCCTCCAGCAGGAGGGGGTAGTAGACCCACCCTTTCAGCCGTTGGATGCGCCCGCGATCCTCGCCCCAATCTGCCTGGTTCAGCAGGCGCACCATGGGAGACTCCTGCACTGCCCTCGCCCCTTTCCTTCGTCAATGGTGGTATTATCTTACCCCAGAACGCCTCTTGTCAATGGGAGGGCGGAGATTTTCTGCCCCGTCCTCCCCAAAACTCTCCCGGAGCAAGGCCGCGCCCCCGTACCGCAGGCACCGCAGGAGCCGCTGCTCCCCCCGCTTCAGGGTGCGGGAGACGGTGGTGCGGTCCACCCCCAGCTGGGCGCCGATCTCCGCCATGGTGTAGTTTTCGTTGTAGTAGAGAAAAAGGACCTGCCGCTGCCGGCGGGTGACCTCCTCCCGCAGGGCATGGCCCAGGGCGTGGCGCAGACGGAGCAGCTCCGCCCCATTGTCCTCCGCCATGAGGCGGGTGTACACCAGCAGGTCTGGGCTGGTGATCCGATGTCGCCTATAGCGTGTAGCGCGCATTGCGGCGGTACCCCCTCTCATAGTAGTGTTCCAGAAGGACCGCCAGGTCCCGGGTTTCCCGCCAGATGGTTTGGAGGGTTTGGATGCGCAGCGCCATCTGGTCCCGGGCTGCCCCGTGGTCCAGGGTGTCCTGGGTCTGTTTCAGTGCCTCGATCCGTCCCTGCAGCACCTGGGCCTGGGCCCGGTACTCCACGGACATCTCCTGTAAGGTCATAGCATTCTCCTCTCGTTGTCGGTTCCGCCGGCGGCATTGGGGGCACAGCCCTGCCACCGCCGGCGGGTCATAGGTATATTGTTCCTGGCCGCATTGGGCGCAGAAAAAGCGGGGGGGCTCCTGCTGCCGGTCCCGGAAGGGAACCGCCCCCGCTGGCGCCTTTCTCCCTCCCACACTGCTTTGTGGCAAAAAAGTCCTCCTTTTTTAAAAAAGTGCTTGACAAAACGCTTCCCGTCTGATAGACTAATCTTCGCTGCGGACGAGCAAGTACCTGTGCTGGTGTAGCTCAGTTGGTAGAGCAGCTGATTTGTAATCAGCAGGTCGGGGGTTCGAGTCCGTCCACCAGCTCCAATTTCATACGGAGGAGTTCCCGAGTGGCCAAAGGGGGCAGACTGTAAATCTGTTGTCGACGACTTCGATGGTTCGAATCCATCCTCCTCCACCATCCCTCCAATCCAGATGTCTGGGTTGGAGGGATTTTTTGTTTCCCCAGACTCCTTTCCCTTAGGAGGCCCCCGTTCCAAGGGATTTTGCGGGTTCAAAAATAGAACATATGTTCTATTTTTAGCATAGCAGGTCCCCACCTATTTGTCAACGGACAAGGCCCAGCGCCCCCATCCCCCACTCCCCTTTCTGGGACTGGGTCTGCCCGCCCTCCAGAAAAAAGCGTAAAAAACGGCCCCTGTCTCCGGCGGCGCTGCCGCGCCGGAGACAGGGGCCCAATCTCCCCCATCACCGATGGGAGGAGAGGTATTCTTTCAGGTAGAGAATGCCTTGGCGGTACCCGTCCAGCCCCAACCCCATGTAGGTCTTCAGGCAGGCCAGCCGGGCATAGGACACCTGGCGAAAGTCCTCCCGCTTGGACACGTCGGAGATGTGCACCTCCACCGCTGGGATCTGTACCGCCTTCAGGGCGTCCAGGATGGCCACGCTGGTGTGGGTGTAGGCGGCGGGGTTGATGACGATGCCGTCAAAGGTCCCCAGGGCCTGCTGGATCTTGTCCACAATGGCCCCCTCGTGGTTGGACTGGAAGACCTCCACCCCGATGCCCTCCTGGGCGCAGGTGTCCTCCACCAGGGCCACCAGGGCGGCGTAGTCCTCCTTGCCGTAGAGGTCGGGCTCCCGGATCCCCAGGAGGTTCAGGTTGGGCCCGTTAATCACTAAAATGTTCATAGGCTTCCTCCAACTTCTGGGCCACCTTCTCGGCCGGGCCATCGTTGGCCACGGTGATGTCCGCAAAGCGGCGGTACATGGGCAGACGGATGGTGTACATGTCCTCCAGGCTCCCCTTCAGGGAGAGGGGGCGCCCCTTCTTCGGCAGTTTGGACAGGGCCCGCTCCAGGAAGAAAATGGCGCCGTTTTGGTGGAGGTGGGGGTAGTTCTCCGGCCGGGTGACGCACCCCCCGCCGGTGGCAATCACCAGGCCCGAGGATTTCCCCAGCTGGGCCAGAAGGGCGGTCTCCTCCTTGCGGAAGGCCTCCTCCCCATAGTGGGTGATGTACTCCCCCACGGGCATGTGCAGGACCTTCTCCAGCTCTGCGTCGGTGTCCACGAAGGGGCGGTCCAGCTGGGCGGCCAGGGCCCGGCCCACGGTGGACTTGCCGCAGCCGGGCATGCCCACCAGGATGCGGTTCTCCTTCCGCCCCCGGAGGGTGCGGTAGACCTCCTGGGTGCGGATGGCGGAGATGACCTCCCCGGTGAAGAGCTGGGCGGCGCACCGGGCCTGCTCCACCAGCATATACAGCCCCCCCAGGTTGGGGATGTCCAAGGCCTCCGCCTGCTGGAGCAGGGCGGTGCGGAAGGGGTTGTAGATGAGGTCCAGCACCCCCTCGCAGGCGGGGAACTGGCGCAGGTCCACCGGGGCGGCGGCGGTGTTGGGATACATGCCCACGGGGGTAGCGTTGACGATGACGGCGGCGTCCTTGTGCCGCTCTAGGTTGTCGTAGTTGTCCTCGCCGCTGCGGGAGATCACCACGACCTCCCCCGCCCCCAGCTTCCGCAGGATGTACTGGACCGAGAGGCTGGCCCCGCCGGAGCCCAGCACCAGGCACTTGCGCCCCAGGATGCGCACCCGGCTCTTCCACACCATGGCCTCGAAGCCCGCCGCGTCGGTGTTGTCCCCCAGGAGGGAGCCGTCCAGCTGCTTGAGGACGGTGTTCACGCTGCCGATGGCGGCGGCGGCCGAGGTGAGGTCGTCGCAGATGTCCATCAGGGTCTTCTTATAGGGGATGGTGACGTTGAGCCCCTGGAAGTCCCGCACCCGGAGGAAGTCCCCTAGCTTGTCCGGCGGGATCTCAAAGAGCTCGTAGTCGTAGTTTCCGAACAGGGCATGGAGCTCCGGGGAATAGCTGTGGCCCAGTTTTTCTCCCAACAGTCCGCAGCGCATCAGATCACCTCACTGTAACTTCCGAGATACTGGAACTCCTCGCACACCGAGGACAGGTCATCCACCATGCGGATGAACTCGTCGGAGTACACCGACGTCTCCAGGTCAAAGTAGAACATGAACTCAAACTCCCGCTCGGGGAGGGGGCGGCTCTCCAGCTTGATGAGGTTCAGCCCCAGGGCATAGAACCGGGCCAGGATCTGGTACAGGGAGCCGGGCCGGTGGGGCAGAACCACCATGAGGGAGGTCTTGTCCGCCCCGGGATAGATCTCCAGCTTCTTGGAGATGCAGATGAACCGGGTGTAGTTGTTGCCCCGGTCCTGGATGTCGGCGGCCAGCCGCTCCAGGCCATAGAGCTCCACGCAGCTGTAGGAGCAGATGGCGGCCACGTCGGTGCGCTCGGACTGGGCCACGGCGGCGGCAGCGGCGGCGGTGTTCTCACAGGGGGTGACCTTCACGTCCTTCCCCAGCTTTTCCAGGTAGCTGGTGCACTGGCTGATGGCCTGGGGGTGGGAGAAGATCTCCTTGACGTCCTCCATCCTGGTGCCCTTCTTGGCCACCAGGTTGTGGTCGATCTTCAGCCGGGTGGAGCGGACGATCTTGAAGCTGCTGTGGCGGAGCATCAGGTCGTAGATCTGCTTCACCGAGCCGGCGGTGCTGTTCTCCAGGGGAAGCACGCCGTAGTCGCAGAAGCCGTTCTCAATGGCGGAGAAGACGCTGTCGAAGGAGCCGAAATACATCACCTGGGGGTGCTTGAAGAACTTCTCGCAGGCCAGCTGGGAATAGGCCCCCTCCACCCCCTGGCAGGCCACCGTGGCGGAGGGGGGGAAGAGCTTGGGGGTGGTCTCGATGGCGGTCTCGATCTCCTTCCGCAGGGCGGAGGGCTGGGGGTTCACCGCGTGCTGGTACCCCCGGCTGATCTCAAAGAGCATGGACCACAGGGCATAGCCGTACTGCGCCAGCTCCGGGGGGAGCTTGGACGCGATGTCCGCCAGCTTCTCCCGCTCCCGGGCGGGGTCCAGGGTGGGCAGGCCCTGCTCCTTCTTGGCCTGGGCCACCCGGGTCACCACGTCCATCCGCTGGGCGAAGGCCTTGACCAAGGTGTCGTCGATGGTGTCGATCTCTTTCCGCAGTTGCTCTAAGTTCATGTTCTCTCGCTCCTTTTCTGCTGCTCCAGCAGCGCGTCGTATACGGCGATGGCCGCCGCCGCCTCCACGCAGGGCACCGCCCGGGGGACGATGCAGGGGTCGTGGCGGCCGTGGATCACTAACGTGGTATTCTCCCTCCGGGAGAGGGACACGCTCTCCTGGGGCTGCCCGATGGAGGGGGTGGGTTTCACCGCCGCCCGGAAGAGCAGGGGCATGCCATTGGTGATGCCCCCCAGAATCCCCCCGGCGTGGTTGGTACGGGTGCGCACCCGCCCGGCCTGGTCGAAGTAGAAGGGGTCGTTGTTCTGGCTGCCCCGGAGGGCGGCCGCGGCAAAGCCGGCGCCGAACTCCACCCCTTTCACCGCCGGGATGGCGAAGGCCAGCCGGGCGATGCGGTTCTCCATGCCGTCCAGCATGGGGTCCCCCAGGCCGGCGGGCAGGCCCAGGACGGCGCACTCCACCACGCCCCCCAGGGAGTCCTGTTCCTCCCGGGCCTGGGCGATGGCGGCCTGCATGGCCTGGCCCGCCCCGTCGTCCAGGACGGGGAAGGGTTTCCCCCCCGGGGCCAGCAGGGCCTCCCCGGTGAGGTCCACCGGGTCATAGCCGGCGTCGGGAATCCCCCCCACGGCGGCGATGTGGGCCCCCACCAGGATGCCTTTCCGGGCCAGGATCTGCTTGCAGATCCCCCCGGCGATGCACAGGGGGGCGGTGAGCCGCCCGGAGAAGTGGCCGCCCCCCGCCACGTCCTGAAAGCCGCCGTACTTCACCTGGGCGGTGTAGTCGGCGTGGCCGGGGCGGGGGATGTCCCGGAGGTTGTCATAGTCCCCCGACCGGGTGTTGGTGTTGCGGATGAGGGCGGCCAGGGGGGCGCCGCAGGTGTACCCCCCCGCCAGGCCGGAGAGGATCTCCGGCCGGTCCCCCTCCTTCCGGGTGGTGGCCCAGGGGCCCCGGCCCGGGGCCCGACGGTCCAGGAAGCTCTGCAGCTCCTCCAGGTCCACCCGCTCTCCGGCGGGCAAGCCGTCCACCGTCACCCCGATGGCCGGGGCGTGGGATTGGCCAAAGATGGAAACGGTCAGCTGACCGTGGTAAATACTGCTCATGGTAATGTCCTCATTATTATGAAAGATCCAGGGGCATCCGTCAAGCGGATGGAAGGATTTCCTGGCGTTTGTCCCCTCACGGCTCCAGGAAATCCTCCACTTTTTTCCCCAGGGCCCGCAGGTCCCGCCAGAATGTGGGGTAGGACTTCTCCACCGCCTGGGCCCCGGTGATGGTCACCGGCCCCTCGCAGGCGCCGGAGGCCACAGCGGCGGCCATGGCGATGCGGTGGTCCCCGGCGGCGTCCGCCCGGCCCCCCGGCAGGCGGGGCCGGCCCTGGATCACCAGGCCGTCCTCCGTCACCGTCACGTCCCCTCCCAGGGCCCGGAGGGCCCGGGCGGTGGTCTCCAGCCGGTCGGACTCCTTCAGCCGCAGCCGGGCCGCCCCGGTGATGGTGGTGGTACCGGGGACAGCGGCGGCCACTGCCGCCAGGACGGGGACCAGGTCGGGGATGTCCCGGGCATCGATTTCCACCGGGCGCAGGGGGCCGCGGAAGGCGGTCACCCGGTCCCCGGTGGCCCGCATTCGGGCCCCCATCCGGGCCAGGACGGCGCACACCGCCTTGTCCCCCTGGGGGGAGGCCAGGTCCAGGCCGGTGACGGTGACGCTCTCCCCCCCCAGGGCCCCCAGGCACAGCCAGGGGGCGGCGTTGGACCAGTCCCCCTCCACCTGGACCAGGGCCGGGCCCCGGTAGGGGTGGGGGGAAACCGTCCAGCCCGTCTCCCGCTCCCGGGGAGCCACCCCGAACCGGGCCAGGGCCCGGAGGGTGAGGTCGATGTAACTGGCGGACTCCCGGGGGCCCGTCACGGCGAGGGTGCTCTTCCCCGCCAGCAGGGGCAGAGCGAAGAGCATCCCGGAGATGAACTGGGAGGACACATCCCCCGGCAGGGTGTATTCCCCCGGCCGGAGCTGGCCCTGGATGGTGAGCACGTTGTCCCGGGGGCGGAGATGGATCTCGCATCCCCCGGCCTCCAGCTGCTCCGTCAGGGGCCCCATGGGCCGCTGGGCCAGCCGGCCGGCCAGGTGGAAGGTGGCCTGGGCCCCCAGGGCCCCCGCCACCGGCAGGAGGAAGCGGAGGGTGGAGCCGCTCTCCCCGCAGTCCAAGTGGCAGGGGGCGGGGGCGTCCCCCCGGTCCAGGGGGGTCACGTCATACCCCCCCGCCCGGGGGCGGATGTGGGCCCCCAGGGCGTTCAGGCACCGGACGGTGGCCTCGATGTCCTGGGAGGTCTGGGGGCAGACCACCTGGACGGGGCGCTGCCCCAGGGCGGCGCAGATCAGCAGCCGGTGGGCCGCCGACTTGGAGGGCACGGCGGCCAGGGTGCCCTCGGCACAGCCGGGCTGAATGGTGACGGTCATTGCCCCAACCCCCTTTCGATCCAGGTCTTCAGCTCTCCCACCGGAACGGGGACCAGCTGGCTGCGTCCCCAGGCGGTGGGGACCACCAGGGAGATGGTGTCCCCCGCCCGCTTCTTGTCGGAGAGGGTCTTTTCATACAGGTCCCCGGCGGCGTAGTCTGTGGCGGTGGGCAGGCGGTACCGGGCCAGCAGCCCCTCCAGCCGGGGCAGGACCGCCGGGGGGCACTTCCCAAAGGCCACCGCCCCCCGGGTCACCAGGGTCATGCCGATGGCCACCGCCTTGCCGTGGGAGATCTGGTAGCCGCTGCAGGCCTCCACCCCGTGGCCGATGGTGTGGCCCAGGTTCAGCAGCTGCCGGGCCCCGGTGTCGAACTCGTCCTGCTCCACCAGGTCCCGCTTGTGGGCGATGCACCGGGCCACCACCTCCTCCGGGTCGGCCCGGAGGTCGGCCCTCTCCAGGGTGTCCAGCAGCCCGGCGTCCCCGATCATGCCGTACTTGATGACCTCGGCGCAGCCGTCGGCAAAGTCGGCCTCGAGGAGGGTGTCCAGGGTGTCCAGGTCGCAGAGGACGGCCCGGGGCTGGTAGAAGGCCCCCGCCAGGTTCTTGCCGTGTTCCAGGTCGATGGCGGTCTTGCCCCCCACGGAGGCGTCCACCGCCGCCAACAGGGTGGTGGGCACCTGGAGGAAGGAGATCCCCCGGAAGTAGGTGGCGGCGGCAAAGCCGGTGAGGTCCCCCACCACGCCGCCCCCCAGGGCGATGAGCCCGTCGGCCCGGGTGAGGTGGGCCTGGGCCAGGAACTCCAGCAGGTTCAGGTAGGTGGCGCCGTTCTTATGCGCCTCCCCGGCGGGAAAGACGAAGGGGTGCACCTGGAACCCCGCCCCCTCCAGGCTGGCCTTGACCTGGTCCAGGTAGAGGGGGGCCACATGGGTGTCGGAGACCACCGCCGCGGTGCGGCCCTTCCACAGTCCCGCGGCGGTCTGGCCCACCGAGGCCAGCAGCCCCCGGCCAATGGTGACGTCATAGGCGCAGGAAGCGGTGACGTGTACCCTGGTCATTTCCCGTCCACCTCCTCCTTGATCCGGCGGCCCTCGTCCAGCAGGCGGCAGAGGGTGGGGAAGTCCTCCTCCTCCAGGGCTTTCCTATACTGGTTTAGGCTGGCAATGAGGGTGTCCAGCTCGAAGAGGAGGTTCTTTTTGTTCTCCAGAAAGAGCTCGGCCCACATGGAGGGGTTGAGCCAAGCCACCCGGGTCAGGTCCTTGTAGCTGCCGGCGGAGAAGCCGTCGTGCTCCCGGGCGGTGGGGCTTTTGATGTAGGCGTTGGAGATCACATGGGCCATCTGGGAGGTGAAGGCGATGCGCTGGTCGTGCTTGTCCGCCGTGGTGATGGACACCCGGCCGAAGCCCACCGGCTCCAGGAGCTTTTTCGCCCGGTCCAGCAGACGGATGTCGTCAAAGGTCGGGGGCACCAGGACCATGGGGGCCCCGTCAAAGAGGTCGGCCCGGCTGTACTTAAAGCCGGAGAAGTGGGTCCCCGCCATGGGGTGGCCCCCCAGGAAGGGGAAGCCATACTGTTCCGCCAGGGGGAAGACCTTCTGGCACACCTTCTCCTTGGTGCCGGCGCAGTCGATGACCATGGTGTGGGGCTGGATCTTGGGCGCCAGCCGCTCCATGTGCTCCACCACCGCCTCGGGATAGGTGGCCAGGAGGAGGAGGTCCAGCTCCCCCAGCCGCTCCTCCGTGAGGGGGGCGTGGATGGCCTGGGCGATCTGGGCAAACTCGGTGATGGACCGGTCCGTGTCCCACCCCAGAACGGTGACGGAGGGGTCCCGGCGGTAGGCCTTGGCCAGGGACCCGCCGATGAGCCCTAAGCCGATGATGCCGACGGTCATTCCTGCATCGCCTCCCGAATCCGGAAGATTTTCCGGGCGGTCTGGGCAAACTGCTCCGGGGTGAGGGACTGGGCCCCGTCACACAGGGCGTGGGGGGGATCGTTGTGGACCTCGATCATGATCCCGTCTGCCCCGGCAGCGGCGGCGGCCATGGCCATGGGCTCCACCAGGTAGGCGTGGCCGGTGCCGTGGCTGGGGTCCACCACCACCGGCAGGTGGGTCAGCCCCTTCAGGACGGGCACCACCGACAGGTCCAGGGTGTTCCGGGTGTAGGTGGACTCGTAGGTGCGGATGCCCCGCTCGCAGAGGATCACGTTCTCGTTGCCGTTGGCCATGATGTACTCCGCGCTCATGAGGAGTTCCTTGATGGTCCCCGCCAGGCCCCGCTTGAGGAGGATGGGCTTGTTGGTCTTGCCCAGCTCCTTGAGCATGTCGAAGTTCTGGGTGTTCCGGGCCCCCACCTGGATGACGTCCACCTCCTCAAAGAGGTCCAGGTTGCGGATGTCCATGAGCTCGGTGACAATGGGCAGGCCGGTGGCCTTCTTGGCCTCCAGCAGCAGGCGGATGCCCTCGGCCCCCAGACCCTGGAAGTCGTAGGGGGAGGTGCGGGGCTTGAAGGCGCCCCCCCGGAGGAAGGCCGCCCCGGCCTTCTTCACCTCCTGGGCCACGAAGGTGATCTGCTCCTCGGTCTCCACGGAGCAGGGGCCGGCGATGAGGGCAAAGTGCCCCCCGCCGATGGCGGCGGGGCCGGCCTGGATGACGGAATCCTCCGGGTGGAACTTCCGGTTGACCGCCTTAAAGGGGTCGGACACCCGGGTGACAGACTCCACAATGTCCAGGCTCTGGATCATCTCCATGTCCACCTTGGCGGTGTTGCCGATGAGGCCCAGGACGGTCTGGTACTCCCCCTTGGAGACGTGGACCCCTAAATTCTGCTCCTCCAGCCAATGGATGAGGTGTTGGGTGCGTTCCGGCGAAGCGCCGGGCTTTAAGACTGCGATCATACGACATAACTCCTTTCTCGGTTTGCCTCACGCCGCCCTTCTGGGCGGCGCTTGCAAAATAAAAACGCCACACAGATGGAAATCTGTGTGGCGTGGGTGATCTTCGTTTCGGAAAGACCCCATGAATATTATCCAGCACAAATTGCCATTACCCTATTCCCTTGGAGGTCATAAAGTAATAG
>HHCFC01400__coassemble_1558_pt1 | contig 20849 bp, 20 predicted proteins | sample HHCFC01400__metabat2_high_PE_020 | metagenome-assembled genome bin HHCFC01400
AAGGCAAGCCCGTGGTGGCCCTGGAGTCCACCATCATCTCCCACGGCATGCCCTACCCCCAGAATGTGGAGACCGCTTTGAAGGTGGAAGAGATCATCCGTCAGAACGGGGCTGTCCCCGCCACCATCGCCATCCTGGGGGGGCGGCTGAAGGCCGGCCTCTCCCCGGCGGAGATTGAGTACCTGGGCAAGCAGGGGCAGAAGGTCACCAAGGCCTCCCGCCGGGACCTGTCCGTCCTGGTGGCCCAGGGGGCCGACGGGGCCACCACCGTGGCCACCACCATGATGATCGCCCACATGGCGGGGATCAAACTCTTCGCCACCGGGGGCATCGGAGGGGTCCACCGGGGGGCGGAGACCACCATGGACATCTCCGCCGACCTGGAGGAACTGGGTCAGACCGACGTGATGGTGGTCTGCGCCGGGGCCAAGGCCATCCTGGACCTGAAGCTCACCCTGGAATACCTGGAGACCAAGGGGGTCCCCGTCCTGGGCTACCAGACCCAGGAGCTCCCCGCCTTCTACACCCGGACCTCCGGCCTGAAGGTGGACTACCAGGTGGACAGCCCCGAGATGCTGGCCAAGATCCTGAAGACCCAGCACGACCTGGGCCTCCACGGGGGCATCCTGGTGACCAACCCCATCCCCGAGCAGTACTCCATGGACGCCGACGCCATCAACGCCGTCATCGACCAGGCCATCGCCGAGGCCCAGGAGAAGGGCATCCACGGCAAGGAGACCACCCCCTTCCTCCTGGCCAAGGTCAAGGAGATCACCGGGGGAGACAGTTTGGAGGCCAACATCCGGCTGGTGTTCAACAACGCCAAGTTGGCCGCCCAGACCGCCGCGGCCTACGCCAAGCTGTAAGCCCCGTCGTTCCTAGGAAACCGCAAAACGCCCCCGATGGGAAGCATTGGCTTCCCATCGGGGGCGTTCTTTGGATTTGGAACCCTCACTCCGCCGGCGACGCCGGCAGGGAGACCGGGGGCAGGTCCTGGGCCGGGTGACGGGCCTGCTCCACGCAGAAGTCAAAGAACCGGTCCACGTTGGCCAGGGGATGGGGCGGCTTGCGCCGGACGATGTAGAAGTCCCCAGTCTGCACCGGCTGGATGAGGGGGAGGACCTTCACGTCCGGCCGGTGGACCGGCGGGGTGTCCAGCAGGACGGTGATGCCGAAGCCCTGGGCCACCAGCTCCAGGATGAAGTTGGCATCCTCCACCTCGTAGGCGATGCGCCACCGGTCCTGCACCGGGGCGAAGAGGGCCTCCACCGGGTCCCGCTGGCCGCTGAGCCAGGAGTAGGTCACATGGGGGTAGGGGAGGGTGTCCTCCAGGGTGACGCTGCTTTGCTGGGCCAGGGGATGGTCCAGGGGCACGGCGGCCACCATGGACCGGCGGAGGATGGGGGCGTACTCCAGTTGGGGGTCGGAGTAAATCTTAGAGCAGAAACCGATGTCCACCTTCCCCTCGGTGAGGGCCTGGCACACCTGGCGGGACATGCCGGTGGAGAAGGTGAAGTCACACCCTGGGTTCTCCCCCATAAACTGCCGGCACAGCCGGGTGACGGTGGGGATCACCAGCAGGGGGATGGTCTGCAGCCGGATGGTCCCCACCCCGTCCTTGAGCATTTGGAAGTTGCGCAGGCAGCTGTCCGCCAGGGCCACGATCTGCTTGGCCTGGGGCAGCAGAGCCTCTCCAAACCGGCCCAGGGCGATGCCTCGTCCGCTTTTTTGGAACAGGGACACTCCCAGCTCCTTCTCCAAGGTGACGATGGCGTGGCTCAGGCCGGACTGCGAGATGTTCAGCCGTTGGGCCGCCCGGCTGTAGTGCATCTCCTGGGAGAGGACGAGAAAGTAACGCAAGTGATCAATGTTCATAGGATCACCTCCCCTCTTTAAAAATCAGTATATCACATTCCATGCAAAAAAGGAATCCACTCCCGCAGAAAAAGGAATGGATTCCCCCGCCGTGCCCCGTTGCGTTGGAGGGGGAGACGGGGGTATCCTAGAACCAACGCAGATGGAAAGGAGGGGGTGGCCATGGCCATGACCTGCCGGGGCATCCTGGCCCTGCCCTATGCCAACCGGCTCCGCCTGGTGGCCGGGGCCAGCGGCGGGGGCAACGAGATCCGCTGGGTCCACATCCTGGAGGAACCCAAGTACACCGCCTGGCTGAAGGGGGGCGAGCTCATCCTCCTGTCCGGGGTGGTCACCGGGGACCGGGAGGGGGCTTTGCTGTCCCTGCTCCAGGACCTCTTTGACCGAGAGGTGGCCGGGGTGGTGCTGAATCTGAGCACCTTCCTGCCTGCCATTCCCCCCAGCGTCCTGGCCCTGGGGGACCGGCTGGGCCTGCCTCTGTTTGAGATGCCTGCCGAGGTGCGGATGGTGGATGTGAGCCAGAGCATCGCCTTTGCCATTTTCCAGCAGCGGCAGAAGACCGGCCAGGTGGAGGGGGCCCTGCGGGACCTGCTCACCGGCAAGCGCCTGTCAGAGAGGCGCCTCCAGCGGCTGGCCGAGGTGGGCCTGGGGGGCGGGCGGACCTTCCGGGCGGTCCTCTTCCGCCCGGGGCTGCCGGGGACGCCCCTGCCGGTGACTCCCTTCTACGAGGAGGAGATGGAGGAGGCTTGGCTGGCCCAGGGGGCGGCCTACCTCCGCCAGGTGCTGGACCGTCTGGGGGACCCGGGATACCTCACAGTGGCCGGGGAGACCATCCTCTGGCTGGCGGAGGATCCTCCGGGCCGGCCGGCAGCTCTGCCCCAGCGCCTGGAGGCGGTGACGGCGGCCCTGCCCCAGTCTGCCTACTTCCCCGCCCTCCAGGTGGGGGTGGGGGCAGCTTTTCGGGACTTCCGGACCTGCCGGGCCAGCGCCGACCAGGCCCGTCAGGCTCTGGCCCACCCCCAGCGCCGGGGCGGGCCCGTGACCTGGTATGATGACCTGGTGGACCGCCGCCTCTTCCAGCGCGGGGGGACCCGGGAGGAGCTGGCCGCCATGGCGGAGCGGCTGCTGGGCCCCCTGCTGCAGCCGGAGCACCAGGCCTTGCTGGACACCCTGATCTGCTACCTAGACCACAACGGCAACGCCAAGGCCACGGCCCAGGCCATGTTCCTCCACCCCAACACCCTCCACTACCGCCTGAGGAAGATCCAGTCCCTCCTGCACCGGGACCTGGGCCAGAGTGAGGACTTCTTCCAGGTGATGCTGGGGCGGAAGCTTTATGATTTTATCACAAAAAACTGAGAAAAGCGTTGTGATCCGATCACAACGCTTTTCTCATTGCAAAAGGGGGAAGTGCCCAAATAGGAAGGGCTTTCTTGGATAAAATTGGGAATCTTGCGCAAAAAACAAGGGGGAGAGGGGGGAGAAACCAGGAAGGCTAATTTTCTCCGCTCCCGTTGCTCCCCCGCCGGGCCATGGCGTATACTCAGGGCAGAAATCAACCACAGGGGCCGGCAGGCCCCGGGCAGGAGGTGCTCCATGCAAAAATACCACACCCAAGGCTCCCGCCGGCTCTACCAGGCCACCCTTCCTTACCTGGTGGACGGGGTAGGCAGTTCCTTCCACGTCCCCAGCTACCGGGACTACCCCATCGCCATGACCCACGGGAAGGGCTCCAAACTCTACGACGTGGACGGCAACAAGTACATCGACTACATCCTGGGCTTCGGCCCCATGCTCCTAGGCCACTGCCCCCCGGCGGTAGACCGGGCAGTGGCGGAACAGCTGAAGAGGGGTACCCACTTTTCCGCGCCTACGCCGGAACTGGGGGCGCTCTCCCGCCGGCTCACCCAGGTGATCCCTGCGGCGGAGAAGGTGGTCTATCAGAACTCCGGCACGGAGGTGGTGATGTACGCCCTCCGCCTGGCCCGGGCCTTTACCGGGCGGTACAAGATCGTCAAGTTCGAGGGCCAGTACCACGGCTGGTCCGATGAGGAGAAGGTGAGCATCGACGCGGACACCGTGGCCGACCTGGGCCCCCGGGAGAACCCCCGAAAAATCCTCCCCACCAAGGGCCAGCGGCTGTCCTCGGCGGATGACCTCATCCTCCTGCCCTGGAACGACCTGGAGGCTCTGGACCGGACCCTCACCCAGCGGCGGGAGGAGATCGCCGCCGTCCTCATGGAGCCCTGCATGTGTGACTCCGGCCCCATCCTCCCCCAGCCCGGCTACCTGGCGGGGGTGCGGGAGCTCACCCGCCGCCACGGGGTGCTGCTGATCTTTGACGAGGTGATCACCGGCTTCCGCCTGGCCCTGGGAGGGGCCCAGGCCTACTACGGGGTGACGCCGGACATCGCCACCTTCGCCAAGGCCATCGCCAGCGGGTACCCCTTCGGGGCGGTGGTGGGCCGGCGGGACGTGATGGACTGCGGGGTGCCTGCCTCGGGGACCTTCAACGGCAACCCCGTGGGAGTGGCCGCCGCCCTGGCCACCCTGGAGGAACTCTCCCAGCCCGGGGTCTATGCCCGGCTGGAGGCCCTGGGCCAGCAGCTGGAGGACGGCTTCCAGGCCCTGGGGGAGAAGTACCGCCGCAAACTCTACCTCCGCCACCTGGGGAGTATTTTCGTCCTGGGCTTTGGCTACACCCAAGACCTGGGGGACTTCCGGGACTGGCTCACCCAGGCCGACCTGGCCGCCTACCAGCGCTTCGTGGCCGGGTGCGAGGATTACGGCGTCCGCTTTACCGACCGCCGGGGGCGGGAGTATCTCTCCACCGCCCACACCCAGGAGGACATCCGCCGCACCCTGGCGGTGGCCGACCAGGTTTTGGGAGAGATGGAACAGGAGGGAATTTAACATGATCGACGCCATGCAATGGTTCCAATTGAATGGAAAGAAGGCCATGGTCACCGGCGGGGCTGCCGGCCTGTGCTACGCCATGGCGGAGGGGCTCCACCTGGCCGGGGCCGAGGTGGTGCTGGTGGACCGGTCCCCCGCCGTGGGGGAGGCGGCCGCCCGGCTGGGGGCCCAAGGGGCCCCGGTCCACGGGGTCCAGGGGGACCTGAGCCACTGGGAGGGCATCCCCGCCCTCTATGACAGGGCCCTGGCGGCCTTAGGGGGCCGGGTGGACATCCTGGTCAACGGCGCGGGGATCCAGTACCGCTGCCCGGCAGAGGACTTCCCCCCGGAGCGGTGGCAGCAGATCTTAAGGATCAACCTGGACGCGGTCTTCCGCCTGGCCCAGCTGGCGGGGCGAACCATGCTGGCCCAGGGGGGCGGGCGGATCATCAACGTGGCCTCCATGACCTCCTTCTTTGGCAGCGAGCAGATTCCCGCCTACGCCGCCAGCAAGGGGGCGGTGGCCCAACTCACCAAGGCCCTGTCCAACGAGTGGGCGGGGCGGGGGGTCAATGTCAACGCCATCGCCCCGGGATACATGGTGACCCGGCTCACCGCAGACATGCAGGGGAAGAACCCCGCCCAGTATGCAGAGATCACCGGCCGCATCCCCATGCACCGGTGGGGCCAGCCGGAGGACCTCCAGGGGGCGGTGGTCTTCCTGGCCAGCCCGGCGGCGGCCTATGTCACCGGCGCCATCCTGCCGGTGGACGGCGGCTATCTGGGAAAATAAGAATCCATCGAAATTTCCGTGCAATTCCGCTGATTCATGCGAAAAAGGAATGGATCCATGGGGTTTTGTGGATTGATTTTTCCCCTCGAATGGGGTTCAATGAACCTATAGCCCTTACCCTGCCCATAGGAAGGAGAACAAGACCATGGGACTAAAACTTCGTGTATTATACCTGGGGAAGATGGAGTTTCCCCGGTTTCGTCTGGTAGAATGTGACAATGAGGCCACCATGGTGGTCTCTCCCGCGGTGGCCCTGCTGATCCAGCACCCTACCCTGGGGAACATCCTCTATGACACCGGCAACAGTGCGGATTTCTTAAAGACCTACACCCCGGAGATGCTCCACAACTACCCCATCACCGAGATGATCACCATCGAGGAGGCCCTGGCCAAGGAGGGCCTGACCCCTGGGGACATTGACCAGCTCATCCTCTCCCACCTCCACTTCGACCACGCCGGAGGCCTGCAGCACTTCGTGGGCACCAAGGCCATCGACCACGTCCTGGTCTCCGAGGCCGACCTGAAGCAGGCCTGGTGGGCGGTGACCACGGGGAACAACGGGGCCTACATCCGCTCCCTCTTCGACGTGGAGGGCATCCGGTTTGAAACGATCCACGACACCACCTGGCTGGCCGACGACCTGGGCCTTTTCATCCAGGCCTCCCACACCCCGGGGGTCATCGGCCTGATTCTGAAGACCGAGCACCACGGCACCATTCTCACCACCAGTGACGCCATCTACACCGCTGACAGCTACCGCCAGGCCCTGCCCCCTGGGGGCACCATCAATGCCACCACCGACGAGTTCTACGACAACCTGGAGCGGATCAAGGCCATGGAAAAGAACTACAACGCCACCCTCCTCTTCGGCCACGACATCGACCAGATCCTGGACTGGGCGGGCCAAGGGGTCATCGACTGACGCCATGGAGGTGCGCATCCTGCCCCTGGGGGGCATGGACTTTCCCAAACACCGGCTGGTCCGGTGCCAGGACCCGGAGGAGATGCTCTTCTCCCCCGCCTGGGCGGTGCTGATCCGCCACCCCACCCTGGGCAACGTCCTCTACGACACCGGCCACAGCCCCGCCTTCCTCCAGGGGGAGATGCAGCGGGTCCTGTACGACTACCCCGTCCGGGGGATTGTCCCCATCCAGAAGGCCCTGGCCCAGGTGGGCCTGACTCCGGGGGACATTGACCAGCTCATCCTCTCCCACCTCCACTTTGATCACGCCGGGGGCCTGGCGGCCTTTGCGGGCACCCAGGCCTTCCGCCACGTCCTGGTGGCCGAGGCCGACCTGAAGCAGGCCTGGTGGAGCGTCACCACCGGGCAGAAAGGGCCCTACATCCGGTCCCTCTTCGACCTGCCGGGAATCCGGTTTGAAACCATCCGGGACACCACCTGGCTGGCTGAGGACCTGGGCCTCTTTGTCCAGCAGGCCCACACCCCCGGGGTTCTGGGGATGATCCTTAAGACCCAACACCACGGCACCCTCCTCACCACCAGCGACACCCTGGCCACGGCGGAGAGTTACCAGCACGACCTGCCCCCGGGCACCGCCGCCCCGGCGGTGGAGGCGGCCTTCCATGCCAACCGCCGCCGGGTGCAGGCCCTGGCGGCGGAGTACCAGGCCACCCTTCTCTTCGGCCACGATGCCGCCCAGGTCCAGGCCTGGGCAGGGAAGGGGACCATCGATTGAAGGAAAGCACATGCCCGGCGGGCCGCAGAGATCTGGCTCGCCGGGCATGTGAGAACTTGTAGGCTTATACGATGTTTAGGGAGAGCCACAGGTCCAGTTTACGGTCCATGGCGCTGTGGACCCCTTCCAGATTTCCCCGGCAGAGCAGTTCTGCGTCCCAGAGATAGGAGGCAGCCGCCTCCCCCTGGCGGCCGGTCTGCAGGGCGTTGGCCAGGAAGTTGTTCCGGGACTGGACAGAGATGTCCAGAATGACCCCCTCAATGGCCTGAAGGACGGGGTTGCCCGAGAGTTGACTGAGGTAGTCGTTGACCTGGTCCAGGGCCTGGGCGCAGGCTTCCAGGGAGGGGTTCTCCCTCTGGAGCAGCTGGGCAAAGCGGGCGGAGCGGGCCTGGAATTCCGCCCGCTGGGCTGGGTCGGCGTTGCGGCAGGCCAGGTAGAAGACCGCATCCCGCAGGGCGATTTTCAGCCGGAGGAAGGGCTGGCTGCCCTGGTGGGTGAAGATGTGGCTGTAGATGGCCGTGTCCACAAAGGGGGGGAACCCGTTGTTTTCCAGGGGGACGAAGGTCCCCGTCGGGCGGCGGATCTCCAGGATCCCGGTGGCCTCCAGGGCCTTGACCCCTTCCCGCACCACGTTGCGGCTGACGGAGAACCGAGCCATCAGGTCCTGCTCAGTGGGGAGTTTGTCCCCGGGACGGAGTTTCCGGTCGGCCAGGTCCTGGATGATCTGCCAGAAGATCTGACGGGAGGCCGCTTGCTTTTCCCCTGCCTGGGGGAGGGGGGACTGGCTGACCGCCGGGCTGCACCCCCGGAAGAGGAAGTGTACCAGGGGGACGATCTGGCCGAAGATGCTCTCCTCCCCCTGGGTGGGGGGATCCAGGGCCCGGGCGTGGTCCAGCCCTTGGAAGGCCCCCTGAAGGTCCTCCTCTGTGGGGGAGAGCCAGAGCAGCCGGAGGAACAGGGGAACCAGCAGGTCGAAGGTGCAGCTGTCCTGGACGTAGGTCCCCGCACCCCGGCGGACGGTCACCAGGCCGAAAGCCTCCAGGATTTTGATGGCCTCCCGCAGGGCGTTCCGCCCCACTCCGAACTGGGCCATGAGTTGAGGCTCTGTGGGAAGGTAGGACCCCAGGGGGATGGATCCCTGGGCGATGGCCTGGGTAACCTGGGCCACAATTTCAAAGGAAACCCGCCCACGGGCGAGGGAAGAGAAAGCGATAGGAGGTGGAGAGGATGGCATAGGACTTCTCCTTCCGATGAAGATAAACGGTTGCTTTTCACAAAAGGCTATCTTCCATCATACGAAAAAACCTCCGCTATGTCAAGGAAAGCCCCGCCACGCGGAGGGGATGAGACGAATTTGTTCGAAAACGACAAAAACATGACGAAAACTCCCAAAGAATGTTGACAGAACTCTATCCTTGTGCTATTAGTAATACGTAGAACGATGAACGTAGGATGAATAGAAGCCCGACAGACTAAGAGAGGAGTTTTCACCATGAGCATTTCTTTGAAGCGACAATTTGAGATCCGCCTGACCGGTGTGACCACCGAGCTGTGCGGCGTTCAGTTCCCCGGCGCCGGCCGGCGGCAGCTGGTGCCCTGCCCGGAGGGGGAGATCATCGGACCGGATTTCCACGGCAGGATTCTCTCCGCCGGCATCGACCACCAGCTGATCCGGGAAGACGGCACCGCGGAGATCAATGCCTCCTACGGCTTCCGGCTGGATGACGGCCGCAGCCTATACATCCACGTGGAGGGCATCCGCACGGTGCCTCCGGAGAAGGCGGAGGATGTGAAGCAGGGCAAACCGGTGGACCCCAAGCTGTTCTACTACGTCACCACGCCAAAGATTGAGGTCTATGACGAATCCTTGGCCTGGATGACCCGGAAGATCTTCGTCTGTGAAGGAACCCGCCTGCCTGACGCGGTGCTGCTGACCTACTACTCTGTGGAGCAGGTCAACGACCACCCCGCCCTGGGCTGAGGGCCCGGGGAGAGGGGAGGGGAAGCCGATGAAACGCTGGCTTCTTCTGTACGCGTCCCAGACGGGCTTTACCCAGCGGTACGCCCAATGGATCGGCCAGGCCCTGGGGGTGGAACCCATCCCCCTGGCGGCCTGCCGCCTGGCGGACGTGGCAGCGGCAGATGGGGTGATCTTCGGAGGCAGCCTCCGAGGCAGCCTCCTCACCGGACAGACCAAGGTGGCACGGCTGTGCCGCCGGGCAGGGAACAAGCCGGTGGTGTGGTTTGCGGTGGGCATCCGCCCGGCCACGGACCGGACCCTGGACCTGGTGCGGCGGAACAACTTCTCCCGGGAGGAGCGGCCCCAGCTCTTCTACTTTCGGGGGGGCATGGCGACGGAAAAGCTCAAGCCGGGGGACAAAACCCTGCTGCTGTGCTACCGGGCCATGATGCGCCGCCGCCGGGATCTCCCGGAAGAGGACGAGGCACTGCTGCCCCTTCTCCGCCAGGATTGCGACTTCACCAGCCGGGACCAGATTGCCCCCCTGCTCCAAACCGTGGCGCGGGAGGACTGGGCCCCCGCCGGGGTTGCTCCGGCAGCCTGGGAGCGGGGAGAAAGGGTCCCATGTCTCATCAAAGAAGGAGGAAAGCTATGAACAAACGGGGTCTCATCAACTGGGCCATCTGGATCGGCGTGGTCTCCGGCATCTACTGTGCCATCTATGCGGTGACCATCGGGGCCTACACCGACAACATCCTGCCCGGGTGGCACATCATCTATGTCACCTTCACCGCCCTGCCCATCTACTTCACGGCGGGGGCCAAGCGGGAGGAGTTTTGGCAATATATCGGCAGCTACCTGGTGGGGGTCCTCTGGGCCATGCTCTACCTGGTGTGCATGGACCGGCTCAACGCCGCAGGCTGGCCTTGGTGGGCCAACGTGGGCCTGGTGGTGGCTGTGATCTGCGTGGTGGAATGTGCCATCCACTTCTGCCTGCCGGCCAAGCTCCCCTTCAACAAGGTGCCCGCCCATTTCGGGGCCATTTCCAACGCCTTCTGGTGCTCCAACTTCACCATTGCCGTGCTGGGCACGGCAGGGGAGAGCGCCGTGGGAGGATTTTATAACTTCAGCGCCTACCCCATCCTGGCCATCACCCTTTGCACTGGCACCCTGCTGGGCCTGCTGTGCAACGAGGGGCCCAACTTCATCGACCCGGACACCGGCAAGTGGAGATGGCCAGTCAAAAAGACGAAAATGCTGGAAACTCAGACAAATGTTTAACCTATAATTGACAAAAATCGAAAAGTGCGGGACAATAGAACCAGTCCCCGACGAAAGGAGCGTCCCTATGTCTACACCCACCGCTGGCGCCGCCTTAGGCAACCAACTCCGTGCCGGCACCGTCGCCAAAGTCGGCAGCACGAAACGCATTCAGGAGCTCAACGGAATGCTCCACGCCAACCGCCCCAATGTGGACATCACCCGGGCCCGGGCCTACACCAAGGTATACCGGGCCACCGAGGGGATGCCCAGCCTCATGCGGCGGTACAAGGCCTCCGCCGAGGTCTACCGTACCCTCACCGACAACGTCTATGACTACGAGCAGCTGGTGGGCTGGCCCACCAAGCGGATCCGGGGGGCCAACTTCGCCATTGAGCTCCACGCCCACTGGCTGGCCGACGACCTGCCCAACCTCCGGGACCGGACCTACGACCCCTTCGAGATCACCGACGAGGACTACAAGGAACTGGAGGAGGACCTCCTGCCCTACTGGAAGGACAAGACCATGGCCGTCCAATGGGGCCACTACGTGAGCAAGGAGGAGTGGAACCGGGGCCAGTTTGGCGGGGTGTCCGACGTGTCCAACTACCTCTGCGCCAACGGCTCCCACTTCATCCCCGCCTGGACCGACGTGATCCAGCACGGCTTTGTGAAGTACTATGAGAAGGCCAAGGCCCTCCTGGCCGCCCTGGACCCCAACGACCCGGCCTCCATCGACAAGAAGATCTTCTACACCGGCATCATCGAGGTCCTGGAAGCCATCCGGGACTGGGGAGAGCGGATGTCCGCCGCCTGCGCCCGAAAGGCCGCCCAGGAGAAGGACCCCGCCCGCAAGCAGGAGCTGGAGAACATGGCCGCCATGATGCAGCGGGTGCCCTGGGGCCCTGCCACCTCCTTCTACGACGCCTGTGAGACCGCCTGGGCGGTGTGCTTCTTCCTCTTTGTGGAAGGGGCCGGCCCCTCCATCACCTGGGGGCGGTTTGACCAGTACATGTATCCTTACTATAAAGCGGACATCGAAAAGGGGATCCTCACCCCGGAAAAGGCCATGGAACTCATCGAGGAACTCTACATCCGGGTGACCTCCAACGTGTGGTTCCAGTCCACCCAGATGGCCTACATCTTCGGTGGCTACTACCGCTACCCCCACCTGGACGTGGGCGGCCTGGACGAGAACGGCAAGGACGCCAGCAACGAGCTGTCCTACCTCTGCCTGCGGGCCATGCGGTACGCCAAGACCACCTCTCCCGCAGTGAGCATCCTGCTCCACCAGAAGACCCCGGACGCCCTCCTCTACGAGGCCTGCGAACTGGCCGCCGAGGGCATGGGTCACCCCTCCTTCTTCAACTGCGAGGGGCTGTATGCCATGCTGGAGCACCGGGCCGGCGGGCCGGAGGGGTACTCCAACTACACCCGGAAGGACATTCTGAAGTTCGGCTCTCCCATCGGCTGCGTGGAGCCCGGGGCGGAGGGGCTGCAGTACGGCCACACCGACTCCGGCATCATCAACGTGGCCGGGGCCACCCTCATGGCGGTGACCAACGGCATCATGCCTGAGGGGACGGACAACATGTTCGCCGGCAAGCTCCTCACCTACGAGAGCGGCGCGCCGGAGACCTTCGAGACCTTTGACCAGTTCTACGCCGCTGTGAAGGCCCAGATCAAGTACGCCATCGACGAGGCCCACGCCAACCTCCTGGTGTGTGAGAAGCTTCTGGCCGAGCAGTTTAACCTGCCCACCTTCACCGTCCTGCTGGAGGGCGCCCTGGAGAAGGCCAAGGACGCCACCGCCGGCGGGGCCAAGGTCAACGTGGGCCCCACCATGAACATGAGCGGCTTTGGCACCATGGTGGACTCCGTGGCTGCCATCAAGAAGGTGGTCTACACCGACCACAAGGCCACCCTGGCCCAGGTGCGGGACGCCTGCATGGCCAACTTCCAGGGGTATGAGGACCTGCGCATCCAGCTTCAGGCCGCCCCCAAGTACGGCAACGACGACGACTTCGCCGACGACATTGCCGCCGACCTGTGGGAGTGGTTCGCCCAGTGCACCATGGGTCTGAAGATGTACCGGGGCCACTACTGCGACGCGGCGGTGCAGATGGTCCAGTCCAACGTGGGCTACGGCGCCATGACCGGGGCCACCCCCAACGGCCGCCTGGCGGGGATGCCCCTGTCGGACACCATGTCCGCCACCCAGCAGGCCGACACCCACGGCCCCACTGCCGCCGCCCGGAGCTACGGCAAGCTGGACTTCCCGGTGTACACCAACGGCACCCTGCTGAACATGTGGATCAGCCAGTCCGAACTCATGGAAAAGCAGTGAGCGTTGGCCATTGTCCGACTACCTTAATAACCTATTTAGAAGGGAACCCATCCCAAGGAAAGGAGAATCCTTATGACCACCATCCGTGACGTACCCCTCAACTGCCCCGAGGCCACCTATGTGGAGCCGGTGTACAAGGAGGCGGGGATGCGCAACTTCACCAACCTGGTGCGCACCATGCTCAACGACTACGGCGTCTACCATGTGCAGTTCAACACCATCAACAAGGAGACTCTCATCGACGCCAAGGCCCACCCGGAGAACTACCCCACCCTCATGGTGCGGGTGGCCGGCTACAGCGTCTACTGGACCGACATTGCCGAGCGGGTCCAGGATGACATCATCAATCGGACGGAGCACACATTTTAAGAAAGAAGTTTGGGACCCGCTGCGCTGGGCTCCCAAACTTGGGGACTGCGCCCCGACCCGCGCCAGCGGTGCTGGCACTCTCGGGGCGAGGGGAATGAAATGCCCGGCCAAGCCGGGCATTTCATGGATAGAACTTTGTTTTGGCCGCTGCGGCGGCCAAAATTCTCCGAAGGGCCCCGTGAAAGCGGGGGCTGATAGGAAGGAGGGGCGTGCCTATGCAGGCAGAAAAGACGGCGGTTGTGTTTGACATTGGACGGTTTCGCAATGCCGATGGGCCGGGGATTCGGACCATTATTTTCTTCAAGGGGTGCCCTCTGCGCTGTCAGTGGTGCAGCAATCCCTTTGGGCTGGCCTCCCGGCCTCAGTTGGTGGTGAACCCCGCCAAGTGTACCGGGTGTGGGCGGTGTGTGGAACCATGTCCCCAAGGGGTGAACACCGTGGTCCCTGGGGAGAAGGTGGCGGTGGACTTTTCCGCTTGCACCGCCTGCGGCACCTGCGTGCCCGCCTGCCCCAGCGGGGCCAGGACCCTCTCCGGTCAGACCTACACTGCCCGTCAGCTGTACCAGGAGGCGGCCAAGGACGCCGCCTTCTACCGCAAGGGCGGAGGTGGGGTCACCCTCTCTGGGGGGGAGGTCCTCCTCCAATACGAGGTGGCGGCGGAGACCCTCCGGCTGTGCCGGACCAACTACCTCAACACCTGCATCGAGACCTCCGCCTACGCCCCCTGGGACCACCTCTGGCAGGTGGCCCAGTACTGCCACACGGTGTTTGTGGACCTGAAGCACATGGACAGCACCCAGCACCAGGCCATGACCGGGGTGGGCAATGGGGTCATCCTGGACAACCTCACCCGCCTCTGCCGGGAGCTCCCCCGCCGGGGGGGCAAGGTGATCGTCCGGATGCCCCTCATCCCCGGGTACAACGATGACGACGAGGCGGTGGCCGCCGGAGCCCGCTTCGTGGCGGGGCTGGAGAATGCCCCGGAGCTGAACCTCCTGCCCTATCACAACCTGGGGGAGAGTAAGTACGAGATGATCGGGGAGGACTACCCCCTCCCCGGCCTGGCCAGCCGGAAGGGGCGGGACCCCCGCCTGCTGGCCATCCAAGCCCTCTGCCAGCGGTTGGCCCCCCGCAACCGGGTCAGCCTGGGGGGCGATGCCATTGACCTCTCTTAAACGGAACACCAAAACAGCGCCCGCGCAGTTTCTGCGCGGGCGCTGCTTTTTCTGATCTACGGGAATCGCCGAGAGGGCCGGGGATAGGATGGGATCAGAAATACATGTACTTGTTGGCTTCCTTCCGCAGCTCCGCCCGGAAGTCGGGGTGGGCTACGGCGATGAGGTTCTCCACCCGCTGCTTCACGGTACGGGCCCGCAGCTTGGCCACGCCGTATTCGGTAATCACCATGTCTGTGAGGTTCCGGGACACAGACACAATGGACCCGGGGTCCAGGATGGGGGCGATGCGGCTGACGGTGCCCTTCTTGGCGGTGGAGATCTGGCACAGCATGGCCCGGCCGCCTCGGGAGTGGTAGGCCCCGTAGGCGAAGTCGGTGGCCCCGCCGGTGCCCGACCACTGGATATACCCCAGGGCCTCTGCGGCTACCTGGCCGGTGAGGTCAATCTGCAGGGCGGCGTTGATGGACACCATGTTGTCCTGCTGGGCGATGATCATAGGATCGTTGGTGTACCGGCCCCGGCGCATTATCACCCGGGGGTGGTTGTTCAGGTATTCATAGGTGAAGTTGTCGGCGATGATGAAGGCGCCCACGGACCACCCCTTGTCCAGGTTTTTGTACCGGTTGGTCACCACGCCCTGCTGGATCATCCGGGCCATGGAGGCGCCGATCTGCTCGGTGTGGATGCCCAGGTCGTGGCGGTTCATCAGCTCGAACCCGATGGCGTTGGGGATGCCGCCGAAACCCAGCTGGATGCAGTCCCCGTCGTGGACCATCTCGGCGGCATAACCGGCCACGGCCTTCTCCGCCTCCCCGATGGGGGGATCCTGGAGCTCGTACAGGGAGAGGTCGGACTCGATGATCACATCGGCCATGGCCACCGGCAGGGCGCAGTCCCCAGGCAGGTGGGGGATATGGGGGTTGACCTCATAGATGATCTTGTCGGCGGAGTAGAAGGACTCCATCTCCCACTGCAAGTCGCAGGACACGCAGCAGTAGCCGTGCTCGTCCATGGGGGAGACGCACACCACTGCCACGTTGGGCCGCTTGCAGCGGTGGAGCTCCTGGCCGTAGTTGTGCAGGTGGATGGGGAAGTAGCTGCTCATGCCGGAGGGGTGGATCTTCCGGAAGTTGGGGTCGTAGAAGAAGGTCTGGTGGTGAAACTTGTCCTTCAGGGAGGGGTCGGTGTGGACGGGATACTCCGGGCCCCACCGGGCCACGCAGGACCACAGCTCCACCGGGTTCTTGGGGTCGATGCGGTCGGCAATCCGGTGGAGGTTGCGCAGGAAGAGCCGGGGCTCGCTGGCGTGGATGGACCAGACGATGCAGTCTCCGCTGTCGATGAGGCCGATGGCGTCCTCCACGGTGCCCAGCTTGCTCTGGTAGATCTCCTGGTGGGTCATGCCCTTGTATTTGTCGCTGAGGTACTCCTCGTGCTTTCGGTGCTTTTTCAGCATCACATCGGGGATGTAGCGGTCATAGTTTTCGTAGTGTTCGTACACGAACGTCGCCTCCTTTTCTGGATGAACTCTGGCGAACAGGGCCAGACTATCTGCTTTTATGATAGCAAGAAGGGGGATGGGGGGCAACGAACAGAAGGGGGAAGGTGTCTGTTATCCGACAGGGGCGGGGATCTGTCGGGAAATCCAAAGCCCCTTCCTCCGGGATGGGGGAAGGGGCTGGCGATTACGGCGTCAAAGAAATCCCCGTGGGGTCCAGGTGAAACACCCTTCGGATGGCTTCCCCCTCCTCCTGGGGAGAGAGGGGCTGGGCGGACACCATCTGCCCTTGGACTTCCTCCTGGAGGACGTGGCGGCGGATGGCCAAAATGCCTTGGGGGGTGTAGCGGGAGACCCGGGCAAACTGGTTCATGTTGGAGTCCGGGCTGTGGGCGAAGTAGAAGAGGATGGGGGCAAAGTCCTGGTCCACTTGGGGCTCCTGGGTAAAGCCCAACACATCGGTCCAGGGGCCGCCGGGCAGCCGCTGCTGTTGGAGCCAGCCGTAGAAAGGGTCCCGGCGGTAGCGGTACTGGCAGGCTCCGTCGCTCTGGACCAAGTCTGCTTCCAACCGGAGGGGGCAGCGGGCATTTTCCAGGGTGAAGCCCACATCCACGGTGTAGCACCCCTCCGGCAGCACCACCCCCAGCACCCGGTGTCGGCGGAAGAGGATGGTGGGGGGATTGCAGATCCTGGCGTGGTAACTGAACACGGAAAACCCCAGGGAGTAGAGCAGCCAATTGAAGCAGGTGTTCAGCTCTGCGCACAGCCCACCCTGCCGCCGGCGGACGATCTTGTCGAACAGGGCCTCGTGGTCCAGGGATAGAGGGCGTCCAGCCAACACATCCAGGTTTTCGAAGGGGACGGCCTGCTGGTGGGCCTGCAGCAGACGGGTGAGCCCCGCAAGGTTCAAGGGAATGGGGCCGGGGCAGGCGATGCGGTCTAAGTAGGCGTGGATCTGCTCTGGGGTCATTTGCGGTCCGTTGTAGTGGTTCCAGTCCATGGGAATCCCTCCTTTCCTCCATTCTACCGGAAATGGCAGCGATGGGCAAAGGACATGGGGGAGAAAGGGTCGGATAACTGCACAAAACGAACGATTTGTCGGAGGGAAAAAAGGGGGTTGACAAAGTACACTTGGGTGAATATAATGTACTTGTACTTGCAGTACACTATAGAGCAAAGGAGGGGCGCTGTGGACATCATCATCAGCAGCAACACCAGCAAGCCCATCTACGAACAGATCACCTCCCAAATCAAGGCCATGATTATGAGCGGGGAACTGAAAACCGGGGACCCCATCCCCTCCATGCGTTCCCTGGCCAAGTCTATCCACGTCAGTGTGATCACCGTGCAGAAGGCCTACGAGGACCTGCAGCGAGATGGGTTTATCGAGACAACCGTGGGGCGGGGGAGTTTCGTCTCCGCCCAGAACAAGGATTTTTACCAGGAGGAGCAGCAGCGGCAGGCCGAGGAACACCTGCAGCAGGCCGCCGACATCGGCAGAACCAGCGGCATTCCCGTGGAGAAGCTGGTGGAACTGCTGCGGCTCTTCTACGAGGATCAGGAGGTTTGATGTATGGACAGAAACGCGTTGGTGGTCAACGGACTGACCAAGCGGTACCAGGACTTCACCCTGGACGGGGTCTCCTTCACCGTGCCCCAGGGCTCCATTGTGGGCCTCATCGGGGAGAACGGCGCCGGTAAGAGCACCACCCTCCACGCTGTGCTGGGCCTCATCGGCCGGGACGGGGGGACGGTGGAACTGCTGGGCCTGCCGGACACCGCCCTGGATGATGGGGTCCGCAACCAGATCGGCGTGGTCTTTGACGGCAACAGCTATCCCGAGATGCTCACCCCCCGAAAACTGGGCCGGGTGATGGGGAAGATCTACCGCACCTGGGACCCTGACCGGTACGCTGCCCTGCTGCAGCAGCTGGCCTTGCCGGCGGACAAACGGATCAAGGCCCTCTCCAAGGGCATGAAGATGAAGCTGGCCCTGGCGGTGGCCTTCTCCCACCACGCCAAGCTCCTGGTGCTGGACGAGGCCACCAGCGGCCTGGACCCGGTGGTCCGGGACGATATCCTGGACCTCTTCCTAGAGTTTGTCCAGGAGGAGGACCACGCCATCCTGGTCTCCTCCCACATCACCAGTGACTTGGAAAAGGTGGCCGATTACATCGTCTTCCTCCACCAGGGCCGGGTGGTGTTCTGCAAGCCCAAGGACGAGCTGCGGTACCGGTACGGGGTGCTCCGGTGCGGCCAGGCCCAGTTTGCAGACCTGGACCCGGCGGACATGGTGGCCTGCCGCCGGCAGGACTACGAGTGGGAGGTCCTGGTGGCCGACCGGGATGCCGCCCGACGGAAATACCCCAAGGCGGTGGTGGACCCGGCCACCATGGACGAGATCATGCTGCTCTACGTGAAAGGGGAGAGACGATGAAAGGTTTGCTGCTCAAGGACTACTATCTGATCGGATCCGTTCTGTGGATCCTGCTGGCGGCCATGGCGGTGATCGGCATTGCCATGGCGGTGCTGACCTCGGCCTGGGCCCTGGTGGTGATTGCCACGGTGATGCTGGGGATGGTCTCGGTCTCCACCATTAACATGGACAAGGCCTCCGGCTGGTACAAGGTGTCCCGGGTGATGCCTGTGGCCCGGCAGGCGGTGGTGGACAGCAAGTACCTGCTCTACCTCCTCCTCAGTGGGGTGGGGCTGCTGCTGGGCATGGTCCTGGGGATGGTGGCCTCCCTGATCCAAGGGGGGCAGAGTGGGGAGGAGGCCCTGCTGTACCTGACCATCAGTGTGGCCATGGCCCTGCTGGCGGGGAGCGTCACCCTGCCCTGCAGCTTCCTGTTCTCCGAGGAAAAGAATGTGCTGGCCATCTTCCTGGCCTATCCCGCTGCCGCGGGGATCTTTGCCGGCGTAGTGGTCCCCCTGGGGGTCACCCCTCTCTCCGGCAGCCTGGTGGCGGGGATCAGCGTGGTGCTGTATGCCGCCTCCTGGGTTCTGGCTCGGCGGAAGATCGCCTTCCGAGACGTGGCCTGAGGAGTGGGTTTGCCCAGAACAAACCAACAGCGCCGCCCCCGTCAATCAGGGGGCGGCGCTGTTCTCTTTGTTTTTAGAGAGGGCCTCTTAGGTTTGGGGGGCGGGCGTGTCCTGGGATGCCTCCGGGACAGGGATGGGCGCATGGAGGATGTAGACGTTGCAGAAGGCCTCTGCCACCTCCTCCACCGAGCGCTGGGTACCGGGCTTCAGCCACCAGGTGATTAGGGACAGCAGGCCCCCGGCAAAGAATTGGCAGAGCACCACGATCTCCTCCCGGGTGTAGGCGGTGAAGGCGGGGTGGTGCAGGGTCTGCTCGGTGAGCACCCGGGCAAACTCCTCCCGGAAAATCTCCTTGGCTTCGGCGTTGCGGGGGTCCAGGAAGAGCCGGGCATACTCCTGCCTGCGCGCCAGGAAGTACTGGAAGACCTTCTCAATGGCCTGGCGAAAGGGGGCGGGGTTGTCGCTGCACGGCATCCCGTCGGTGAGGTCGTCCAGAAAGGCCTGCATCCCGAAGGTCAGCAGGTGGCGCTTGTCCTCAAAGTGGGCATAGAAGGTGGAGCGGTGGACCATGGCCCGCTGACAGAGGTCCTTGACCCGGATCTCGTCAAAGGGTTTCTCCTGGAGCAGGTCACTCAGGGCCCGGAGCAGCAGGGTGTGGGTGCGCAGCACCCGGAGGTCTTCGGTTCGGCGGTCCATGGGCACGTCCTCCTTGGTGGAATGGATACTGTTATCTTACGGGACCCAGGGCGGCCCTGTCAAGACAGGAAACGCCTGCGGGAGGTTCCGCAGGCGTTTCCACTGGTACATTGGAAAAGAGGCGGAGGACACATCCAAACGGACTCCGGTCTTTTCCCCGTCATCCTACCAGAGCTTGGGGCAAAAGGCAACCGACAGAGCGGGCGCCCTGTCGCCTATCCGACAGTTTCGGAAAAGTGAAGGGATGGGCAAAAAAAGGGCGGCCGGGCCCGGCCCTTTTGTGGGAAATGCTTCCCCGTGGGGGAGCAAAAAATGGTTGACACAGGGCAGAATCTGTAGTAATATATATGAGCGCCTGAATGGGCGCAGTCTGCGATGATGCGGGAGATTGCGGTGCAAACCGGTAACTTCCGCGGAGTATGTCCGTGAATCGGGCGGCTGGAGAATCTGCTGCATGGCGTATATCGCCGTGACAGGAGAGGGAAAAGCCGGCGAAGTATGCCGGTTTTCTTCATGCTTATGGAGTGATACGCACGGTTAAGTGTATCGGATTCTCCACCGTACGAAGCGTGGCAAAGACAATGACACTTCGTATGTTTTTTAGGAGGAACACAGCAACATGGCACAGAACGAAATGATTCGGATCCGCCTGAAGGCCTATGACCATCAGCTGATCGACCAGAGCGCAGAGAAGATCGTGGAAACCGCCAAGAGAACCGGCGCCACCGTCTCCGGCCCCATCCCCCTGCCCACCAAGAAGGAGGTCGTCACCATCCTTCGCGCCGTCCACAAGTACAAGGACAGCCGGGAGCAGTTCGAGCGCCGCACCCACAAGCGCCTGATCGACATCAACAACCCCAGCCCCAAGACCGTGGAAGCGCTGATGAGTCTGGATCTGCCCGCCGGTGTGGAAATCGAGATCAAGCTCTGATCCCGACCCAGACAAACCCACCGACACCCATTACTATGTGTACCCGCTGCCTGTCGCCTTATCGTGAGACAGGCGGGTCATGTTGACAAACCAATGACAGCCCAATGGTCACGTTTGCCAACCAATAACCTTAATAAGGAGGAAAACCAACATGGAAAAGGCCATCATCGGCAGAAAGATCGGCATGTCCCAGATCTTTGACGAAGCCGGTAAGGTCATCCCGGTCACTGTCATCGAAGCAGGCCCCTGCGTCGTGGTGCAGAAGAAGACCGAGGAGAAGGACGGCTACAACGCCGTGCAGCTGGGCT
>HHCFC01400__coassemble_1648_pt1 | contig 18640 bp, 14 predicted proteins | sample HHCFC01400__metabat2_high_PE_020 | metagenome-assembled genome bin HHCFC01400
ACTCGCCCGGCAGGGCACGCCTCGCAGAGTTCCGCCGGCCGCAGCCGGCGGAAAAAATTTCAATCATCTTTTCCCCGGGCATGTACCGGGGAAAAGATTCCTCTCACCCCGAGAGTGCCGGCTCCGCCGGCGCGGTTCGGGGTGCAGCCCCCAATTTTGGGAGGGGCCTCCCACCAAGCAGGCAACTTGACACCCCCGTACTCTGCCCTCCCGAACGAAGGCAAACCCCAGGTGCCCCTCCCAAAATTCCTCACTCCACGCTCTTCAGCGCCTCCACCATATCCAAATCCCGCAGCTTCCTCCGAGCGGTGAGATTCACCGCCAAGGAGAAGACCACCGTCAGTACAGCAGCCCACAGATAGCTGGAGAGATCCAGCACTCGGTCAAACATGACCATATCCACCTCTACCGTGAGGATGAGCCACTGGTGGAGGAACTTGCCCAGCACCATGCCGGCCAGCACGCCAAATACGGTGAGGATGGCGTTTTCCCGGTAGATATAGGCGGAAACCTCCCGGTTGTAAAAGCCCAGCACCTTTAAGGTGGCCAGCTCCCGCAGGCGCTCGGTGATGTTGATGTTGGTGAGGTTCATCAGCACCACGAACGCCAGCGCCGCAGCGCAGAAGATGATCAGGATCACGGCATAGTCCACGCTCTCCATACTGGAGGAGAAGGTGTCCGCCGTATCCGAGAGAAGGGTAAGCGAAGACACCCCATCCAGAGACACCAGTTGGGACTCCAGTTCCCCGGCGCCGCTTTCCTCCACGGGAAAGTCCACCAAAACGGTGTTGGCGGTAGGCGCCTCGCCAAAGAGGGTCTCATAATAGGTGTCACTGACATAGATGTAATGCTGGACATAGTGTTCCGTAATGTCCGCCACGGTAATGGTGACGCGGCTCTCTCCGTCTAAGGTAATGGTGTCTCCCACCTCCACCCCCAGGAGCGAGGCCATCTTTTCGGTGATCACGGCCCCATCATCGGGCAGTGTGACGGGGACGTCATCGGTGCGGTGGCGAAGCTCTACGAAACGGCTCAGTTCCTCCTGGCTGGGGGTGGTTTGGAGGTAGCAGTCCAAGGTGTAACTCTCGCTCTGGGCGGTGACGGTCTCCACCCGGCAGGCGAGGGAGTCATCCACCAGACCGCTTTCAGACAAAGTATCCTCTACTTCTTCCAATTCCAGGGGGGTGATCTCATCGACCAGGCCCACCTGCGCAGAGTAATGGTACAGTACGTCAAACTGTTCCTCCATGACCCCCATGATGGAGCCCCGCACCCCGAAGGCGGTGACGATAAGGGCAGCACAGCCGCCGATCCCTGCCACCGTCATCCAGAATCGCTTTTGATAACGGAACAGGTTGCGCAGGGTGATCTTATAATGGAAGGACAGCTTCCGCCACAGCGGGGTGATCCGCTCCAGGAAGATTCGCTTCCCCACCGGTGGGGCCTTGGGCCGCATCAGCTGCGCCGGCGTAGCTGCCAGGGTGGAGAAGCAAGCGAGCAAAGCAGCCAGGGTCACAGTGCCCACCGCAGCCCCCGCCGCCAGCAAAGAGGTGGCCGCTTCAAAACTGTAGTGAATGTCTCCTATGGTATACATCGCACTCCAGGCAGTGCAGATAATCCAGGGGAGCAGCGTCAGGCCAACGGCCAACCCCAGCACCGCACCAATCACACTGGAGAGGAACCCATAGCCCACATACTTTATGGCTATGCTCCCCCGGGAAAAGCCCATGGCTTTCAGCCCACCGATGGTGGTGCGCTGCTCCTCCACCATGCGGGTCATGGTGGTCAGGCTCACCAAAGCTGCCACCAGGAAGAAGATCAAGGGGAATACCGCCGCCAGGTTGGCAATCCGGTCGGCGTCCATGCTGTAGCTGACATACCCGGTGTTGGTGTTGCGGTCCAGGATGTACCATTCTCCATCCTCCAGCAGCGTGAGGTCCCGCTTGGCCTGCTCCACTTCCTTGCGGCCATCCTTCAGCTGGTCCTCTGCCTCCTGCCGGCTTTGGGTGTAGCTTTCATAGCCTTCTTGATAGGCCTTTTCCCCGTCCTCCCATTGCTGCAGGCCGGTTTCGTAGTCCTCCCACCCCTGATCCAGTTCCTCTCGGGAGGCCTCCAGCTGGCGCTGGCTGCTCTCCAATTGGCGCACACCGGCGCGGTATTCGATTTCCCCCTGGTTCAGCTGTGCCTTGGCGGCATCCAGCTGGGCCTTGGTCTGATCCAGCTGCGCCTTGCTGGTCTGCAGTTCCTGCCATTGGGAGGAGTTCTCCTGCGCCTGGGCGTAAGCCTGGGCATAGGCCGTGTCGTAAACGCTCTGATAGGTCTCTTCGTAGACCCGGTTGTACACTTCCATGTAGGAAAGGGGGTCTTCTAAGGCGGCTTCCGTCGCCGCTTGCAGGGCCGCCTGGGTAGCCTGGGTTCTGGCTTGCGTCGAGGCTTCCAGCTCCGCCTGGGTTTCCAGCTGGCGCTCCACCGCAGCGGCTTGGATCTGGTAGAGGGCCAAAGCGGCCTGATAGGCCGTCTGCCCCTGTTCATACTGCTCCTTTCCATCCTCCAGTTCTAGGCTGGCCGCGTCCAGGGCCCGCCAGCCGGACTCCAGCTGCTCCATCCCGGCAGCATACTGGGCCTCGCCGCTGTCCAGCTGCTTCTTGGCATCCTCCAGCTGTTTCTTCGCGTCATCCAGCTCTTGGCGGGAGGAAGTGATCTCTGCCTCTGCATCGGTCAGCTGTTGGTTGGCCTCCTCCTCGGCCTGGGCCAGTTCATCCTCTGCGTCTGAGATGGCCTGGCTGGCCTCATCATACCGCAGGGCAGACCGCTCCTTGGACAGCGGTTCCAGCTGCTGGGCAAGCTGATCCACCAGCTCCTCGTATTCGTCGCTGTAGGTCTCCAGTTCCGACGCTCCTTCGGCGAGGAGGTATGCGTCGGTATAGTAGTCCATGGTAAAGGACTCCACAGGCAGGATCAGAAAAGCATCCACAGACCCGGTGCCCAGGGTGGACGAGCCGCGGTCCAAGGCAATGTACAGAGGGGAGTTTGCCGTCCCTACGATGGTCACTTCCTCCACCGACAACGCATCGGCATAGTCCCCTTCTCCGGTGTCCAGCGAAATGGTATCTCCAATCGACAGGCCCGACAGCTCCAGGAAGAGGGGTTCTACCAGACATTCATCTTCCCCTTCCGGCAGGCGGCCCTCCACCAGAGCAGGCTGGTTAACGTCCCCCTCTCCAGAGTAGGAGAGAACCTTCACCACCATCTCCTGGTTGTCCATGGGGACCAGAGCGTCTATGGTATAAGCGCCCTGGACACTGGCGACTCCCTCCTCCTCGGCTATGGCGTCCACGTCCTCCTGGGTCAGGCCTAGGGTGGAAGCGATGTGGAGATCCATCAGGTTCTGCTGGTCAAAATAGGCGTCAGCAGAGAGTTTCATATCCGGGGCAGTGGCCCGCAGCCCTGCCAGAAAACACACTGCCAACGCCGAGAGCACCAGCAGAGAGAGGAAACGAGGGAAGGTATGATGGACTTCCCGCAGGGTATCCGTCACCAAGCGGTTCCGAATGCGCCCAGTGAGGCGCTGCCCCAAGGCAGAGGCCCTCCCCTTGAAGGGATTGCGAATCCGTTTCACCGTGTTTCCTCCTTTCCGCTGCGAATGACTCCCCGGCAGTTACCACTCAATCTCTTCCACTGGCAAGGGGTTGGGGTTCAAGTCGATCTGCTCCACCTGTCCATTTTTCACGTGGATCACTTTGTCGGCCATAGGGGCGATGGCGGTGTTGTGGGTGATGACAATCACCGTCATCCCCTGCTGCCGGCAGGTGTCCTGGAGGAGCTTCAAGATGGCCTTACCGGTGACATAGTCCAGGGCACCGGTGGGCTCATCGCACAGAAGCAGCTTGGGATTCTTGGCCAGGGCCCGGGCAATGGCCACCCGCTGCTGCTCTCCCCCGGAGAGCTGGGCGGGGAAATTGTGCAGCCGGTGGGACAGGCCCACATGGGCCAGCACCTCCTCCGGCGGGAGGGGGGACTTGGCGATCTGGGTGGCCAGCTCCACGTTTTCCAGGGCCGTGAGGTTCTGCACCAGGTTATAAAACTGAAAGACAAAGCCGATGTCAAACCGGCGGTAGACGGTAAGTTCTTTGGGGCCGTAGGAACTGATGGTCTGGCCATCCACGGTGATGGTGCCGCTGGTGCAGCTGTCCATGCCGCCCAAAATGTTCAGCACGGTGGTTTTGCCCGCCCCGGAGGGGCCCACCACCACCACAAACTCCCCCTTATCCACGGTGAAGGAGATGTCACTCACCGCAGTGATGGTGACCTCCCCCACGTGATAAAGCTTCTCTACATGGTCCAATGCAATGTATGCCATAATTGCCCTCCTGTCTGGTAAAGAACAGGTGTTGAATAAATCTGATAAGTTTAGTATAATAACAAAAACCCAGGATACAACCGTCAATTTTTTTGAATTTTGTCCAAAAAACAACACTCGCCCAGTGTCCTGTTGGAAAACTGGAAATTTCTACAAGGAGGGAACCGCTATGGAAGGCACCACCACAGACCGGCGGGTCCGCCGCACCAAGGCCCGCCTGCGCCAGGCCCTGGCCCAGCTGCTGCTGGAAAAGGACCTGTCCTCCATCACCGTTCGGGAACTGACCGACCTGGCCGACGTAAACCGCGGTACCTTTTATACCCATTACCGGGACCTTTACGACATGCTGGAGCAGATGGAGCAGGAGATGTTCCAGGAACTGGAGGACATGCTGGACAGTTATGCCTCCGACATTCTCCAGCAGGACATCACCCCCATCCTGCGGGATGTGTTTCGCTTTGTGGGCCGGAACAAGGATCTCTGCCAGGTATTCCTGGCCCGGCAGGCCGTGGACCGGTTTTCCCAACGGCTCAACACCCTTATCTACCACAAGTGCCTGGCGGAGTGGCGGGAACTCTACCAGCGGTACCCGAACCTGAGCGGCCTGGCGGACCGGCCCGAAGAGGGCAACTATGCCCTGGAGTTCGTGGTGGCCGGGGCGGTGGGCCTCATCCGGGCCTGGCTGGAGCGGGGTGCCCAGGAGTCCCCGGAGGAGATGGCCCAGCTCACCGGGCAGCTGATCCTCTCTGGGGTCTACAGTCAGGCCCACTGAGGAAGCGGGTTGGGATCAAGATACCCCCCCGCCTGTTGGGAAAGTGTTTTGGGTTTGTTGCCAAAGTGTGAAACCGTTTCCATCGGTAGATAGGGCCGGGGGCCTAGGACCGCCGGTCCTGCGTACCCTTCGGGTGGGCAGCTCCGAAGCTGCCTCGGGGCGCAGCGCCCCGTTGCCCCGCCTGCCCGGCGGGGGTCCCCATTTCTCCCGAGAAATGGGGAGAAAGAGGGCCGGGGCTGCGCCCCTGGACCCCACTTTTTATGGCCGCTCGTTGCCACTCGCTGGTTTTTAGGATCGTTATCCCTGGTACGATAGTGGGACTATTTCCTCCGGTATGCTAAGACCGATTTGGGACGCATTTTCCGGAAAAAATATGATGAAAAGCATTTTTGCGAAAGAAAGCCTCCAAATCAGGGCATGTAGATAGGTGCCGTAATAGCCCCACGACCGAAACAATGCGGCACAACCGCCAAAACGAGCGAGTGGGAACGAGCGGCCCTTAAAACAGGGGGGCGGGGGCATCCCCCCGCGACTCTTTGCGTCCGGGCTTTCTCTAGAGAAAGCCTGGATCCCCCGCCCGGGACCGGGCGGGAAACCACCCCGCAGGTGCTAACCTGCGCTGGTCCAAACCAGCCCCACCCAAAGGGCCCACAAAAACACCCCCCGCCTGGCATCAGGCGGGGGGCTGTCATATAGTATCGATGGAACCCGGGCCGCCGGCTCGGGTTTGCCTCTCACACAAACACGGCCTGTACCAGGACCATGTAGAGAACCGTTCCCCCTGCAATGCTCAGGAGGATGTTGTGCTTCCACTTATGGAGCACCCCCACAAAGAGGATGCCCAGGATCTCCGGCAGGCCGTGCCAGGAGATAAACACTGCGTCCTTCAGGCAGAAGATCACCAGCAGGCCAATCACCGCGCTGGGCAGCACTGTGCCCAGGTAGCGGATGAAGGCCGGAGGCTGCTTCCCCTCGGGGAAGAGGAGGAAGGGGAGAAACCGGGTGGTCATGGTGCCCAGCACCACCACCGCAATGGTGAGAATCTGTTGGGGTAAGGTCATGTCTGAGGCACCTCCTGGGGAAAGGTCTTGCGCAGGGCCAGAAAGGCCAGGATGATCAGGCCCATGGCGGGCAGCAGGAAGTGGTCGCTGCCCAGGACCACCAGGCACAGGGCGGTGCACCCCACCCCGATGAGGGCGGGGCGGTGGTCCTTGTTCTCCTCCCACTGGGTGAGGAACATCACCACGAACAGGGCGGTCATGACGAACTCAATCCCCGTGGTGTTAAACTGGATCAGGTACCCCAGCAGGGAACCCAGGGTGGCCCCTGCCACCCAGTAGATCTGGTTGAGGATGGTGACGAAAAACATGAACCACCCCCGGTCGATCCCCGCCGGCGGGGTCACGGCGCAGTGAATGGAGAAGGTCTCGTCACACAGGCCGAAGATGAGGTAGGGCTTTTTCCACCCCAAGTTCTTAAACTTGTCCAGCATGGACAGGCCGTAGAAGAGGTGCCGGGCGTTGACCATCAAGGTCAGCAGGAAGGCATGGAGGGGCTGGAAGGTGGGCAGCAGCAAGAGGTTCGCCGTCACAAACTCCATGGAGCCGGCAAAGATGAACATACTCATGAACAGGGGGTACCACACCGAAAACCCCTGGCTGCGCATGAGAAACCCATAGGACATGCCTAGAAAAAGGAAGCCGACGCAAATGGGCAGGGTATAGGGCAGGGCAGCGCGAAAGGCTGCGGTTTTCCCCCCGGGAGGGTGGGTGCGGGGCGCGGGTTGGGCTTGCATGGGGCATACCTCCTTGTGGGTCTTGCTTTTTGGGCAGCGCTTGGGTATAATGAGAGCATTATAGCGAACAAAAATTCAAAATACCAGACGATTTGTCCGGTATATCTTACGACCATTCGATATATTTGTCAAGTCTCCGGAGGAGGAAACAACCATGGATTTGGGCCAGCAGATTGGAGCCAACCTAAAACAGCTGCGCACGGAGCGGGGCCTTACCCTGGGGCAGCTCTCGTCCCTGGCGGGGATCAGCAAGGCCATGCTCTCTGAGCTGGAAAAGGGGAACGCCAACCCCACCATCAACACCCTCTGGAAAATCGCCAACGGCCTCAAGGTCCCCTACACCCGCCTCATGGAGGGGGCGGAACCCACCGCCACCCTGGTCCGGCGGGAGGAGGTCTTCCCCCAGACCGAGGAGGGGGGGCACTACCGGGTGTTCTGCTACTTCCCCGGCGGGTCCCAGCGAAACTTTGAACTTTTCTACATGGAGCTGGACCCCCATGGGTCCAACACCTCCGCCGGGCACCTGGCCCAGCCCCAGGAGTACATCTACCTGCTGCAAGGGGAACTGGCGGTGGAGACCGGGGGCGAGACCTACCTCCTCTCCCCTGGCGACGCCCTGTCCTTTGACTCCACCGTGGCCCACACCTACCGCAACCGGGGGGAGACGCTGGTCACCGGGCTGGTGATCAACTACTACCACCCCAGCTGAGAAAATTTTTCCAGCATGAACCGCCCGCCGCCAGGACACACTACGGCTGGGAGCCCGGGGAAAACCGTAGCCCGGCCTCCCACATTCCATGGACTGCCCAAAGGGTGGTTCCGGGAGGTTTCCCCATGAAAATACTCGACAGAATTGCCCTGGTCCTGGTCATTATCGGTGGCCTCAACTGGGGCAGCATCGGCTTTTTCGGCCTGGACATGGTGGCCGCCCTGTTTGGCGGCTCCGCCAGCGGGCTGAGCCGGCTGGTGTATATCCTGATCTGCGTGGCTGCCCTGTGGTGCATTACCCTCTTTTTTCGGGAGGACCGTGTCGTCCGGCGGCCGGCAGCTTAAGGAAGGATAGCTCTCCCCTGCCCCCGCCGATGCTGCGGATTCCATCCGCCAGAGACAGCTGCGTCCCCAAGTCAAATGCTGACTTGGGGACGCTTTTTTGTGCTATCGTCTCTGCATATCACAGGGTCCAGGTTCTCTGGTCGGTGTGCAGCAGGTGGTGGGCCTTCTCCGACAGGGGCTGGCCCAGGTACTCCCGGTACAGGGCCTGCACGTCCGGATTCTCGTGGGAGAAGCGGATGGGGCTCTCCGCATCCAGCTGGTAGAGCTGCTGGCCCCGCTGGGCGGCAAAGTCCTGGCCGTCGTGGATGGGCTGGCCGCCCCCGCCGGAGCAGCCGCCGGGGCAGGCCATGACCTCCACAAAATCATAGTGAACCTGCCCAGACCGGAGGGCGTCCATCAGCTGCCGGGCAGAGCCCAGCCCGGAGGCCACCGCCAGGCGGACGGTGGTCTCGCCGATGGTGAAGCTGGCCTCCCGCCAGGGCTTCTGGCCCCGGATCTCCTGGAAGGCATCGGCGGGCGGGTTGCTCCCGGTGAGCTGCCAGTAGGCGGTGCGGAGGGCAGCCTCCATGACGCCGCCGGTGACGCCGAAGATGACCCCGGCCCCGGAGCCCCGGCCCAGGGGGCTGTCAAAGTCCTCCTCGGGGAGGGCGGCCACGTTGATCTGCATGGCCCGGAGCATCCGGTCCAGCTCCCGGGTGGTGAGGACCACGTCCACATCCTGGCTGGCTGCGTCGCTGACCTCGGGGGTGGCGGACTCATACTTCTTGGCGGTGCAGGGCATGACGGAGACGCAGAAGATGTCCTCCGGGGCCTTGCCCAGTTTTTCGGCATAGTAGCTCTTGGCCACGGCCCCGAACATCTGCTGGGGGCTCTTGGCGGTGGAGAGGTTGGCTGCCATCTCCGGGTACTCGGTGCGGACAAACCGCACCCAGCCGGGGCAGCAGGAGGTAAACTGGGGCAGCTCCCCGGACCCGGGTTTGGTGAGGCGCTCCACAAACTCGCTGCTCTCCTCCATGATGGTCAGGTCGGCGGAGAAGGTGGTGTCAAACACGTGCCGGACCCCCAGGGCGCGGACGGCGGCAGCCAGGCGGCGCTCTGTGGCCTGCTCCGGGGACAGGCCCAGGATCTCTCCCCAGGCGGCCCGGACGGCGGGGGCGATCTGGAAGACCACCTCCTTGGTGGGGTCTGCCAGGGCGGCAAAGACGGCCTCGGTGTCGTCCCGCTCCCGCAGGGCGCCCACGGGACAGTGGGCCACGCACTGGCCGCACAGGGCGCAGTTGGCCTCATTCATCCGCAGGCCCCCCCGGATGCGCACGGTGGTGTGGGCCCCGGAACCGGTGACCTCCCACACCCCCAGGGACTGCACCCGCTCGCACACGGAGACGCACCGGAGACATTTGATGCACTTGGAGCTGTCCCGCAGGATGGGCAGGGTGGGGTCCCAGGGCCGCTCGGACGCCTCCTTCCGGAAGGGGACAGACTGGATGTTCATGGCCTTGGACAGGGCCTGGAGGGAGCAGTTCCCGCTGCGCACACAGGTGACGCAGTGGTCCACGTGCTGGGAGAGGATGAGCTCCACGTTGGTCTTACGGGTGATGCGCACCCGCTGGGTGTTGGTGTGAACCACCATGCCCTCCTCCACCAAGGTGTTGCAGGCGGTGGCCAGCTTGTCCACCCCCTCCACCTCTACAGCGCAGATGCGGCAGGAGGCCACCTCGTTGATCTCCCGCAGGTAGCAGAGGGTGGGGATGTGAATGTCTACCTGGCGGGCGGCGTCCAGAATGGTGGTGCCCGCCGGGACCGTGACGGTCTTGTTGTCGATGGTCAGGGTTACCATGTTTCCCGCCTCCCTCCTTTAAAGCCCGCGTGGCCGTAGTGGTCACAGCGGAGACAGCGGCTGCACTCCTGGGCCATCTCCTGCTCGGACATGCAGTTTTCCATGAGTTCAAAGTCATTCTTCCGCCAGCTGGCCTCCCGCTCGGTGAGGTCCACCCGGCCGGTGGCGTGCTTGAGGCGGAAGGGGGCGGGGGGAATCTCCAGGTTGGCGGAGATGTCCGTGTGGCAGCCCAGGTACTCGTCAATACTGGCGGCGGCCACCTTGCCGGCCGCCACAGCCAAAATCACCGTGGCCGGGCCGGAGACGCAGTCCCCGCCGGAGAAGACCCCCTCCATGCCGGGGACGCTGCCGTCGTCGGCGGCCACAATGTTGTTCCGGCTCACCGGCACCCCGGCCTGGGCAAAGTCCTTGGAGTCCACCGCCTGGCCCACGGCCATGAGAACCACGTCGCAGGGGATGACCTCCTGGGGCTGGTCGGCATCCCGGGGGGCGGGACGGCCCCCCCGGACCTCGCCAATCACCTGGGGCTGGACCACAAGGCCGGTGACCTTGCCGTTCTCATCGGTCTGGATGGCCACCGGGGCCTTCAGGGGGAGGACCTCGCAGCCCTCGGCCATGGCCCCTTCGATCTCTTCCGGCAGGGCGGTCATATCGGCGATGCGGCGGCGGTAGACGCACTTGACCGACTTGGCCCCCAAGCGGACGGAGGTGCGGGTGGCGTCCATGGCCACGTTGCCGCCCCCCACCACCACCACGTCTTTCCCGGTGAAATCTGGCTTCACGGAGCGGATGGTGGTATCCAGCAGCTGGATGGCAGAGAGGACGCCCTCGGCCTCCTCCCCCGGGATGCCCAGGCTCTTGTGGAGCCCGGCGCCGATGGCCAGATACACGCTGTCATAGTCCTCCCGGAGCTGGGGGAAGGTCACATCCTGCCCCACGGTGGTGTTCACGTGGACCTCCACCCCCGTGGAGAGGATGGCGTCAATGTCCCGGTCCAGGTAGGAGGCGGGCAGACGGTAGGCGGGGATGCCGTACCGCAGCATGCCTCCCAGCATGGGCTTGCGCTCATAGACCGTCACCTTGTGGCCCATGAGGGAGAGGAAGTAGGCCGCCGTGAGGCCGGCAGGGCCGCCGCCCACAATGGCCACCTTCTTGCCAGAGGGAGGGGCCAGGTGGGGCACCGGGACCTCCCCGGCGTGGTCCACGGCAAACCGCTTGATGCCCCGGATGTTCAGAGGGGAGTCCACAATGGTCCGGCGGCAGTGGGACTCGCAGGGGTGCTCGCACACCAGGCCGCAGACCGAGGGGAAGGGATTGTCCTTACGGATCAGGCGGATGGCGTCGGCATACCGCTCCTCCCCCACCAGGGAGATGTAGCCGGGCACGTCCACGTGGGCGGGACATAGTTCCACGCAGGGGACGCTCTTGAAGTTGGCGGTGCAGCTGCCCTGGTTCACGTGGGCCAGGTAGTCGTCCTGGAAGGCCACGTAACCGTCCAGCACCATCTGGGCGGCCTCAAAACCGATGGCACAGTCGGCGCTGTCCACGATGGACTGGGCCGTGCGGAGGATGGTGGCCAGATCCTCCTGGCTGCCATGGCCGTCCAGCAGCTGGTCCAGCAGGGCGGACAGCCGGTCCAGCCCGATGCGGCAGGGGACGCATTTGCCGCAGCTTTGGGCCAGACATAGCTTCAAAAAGGCACTGGTGAGCTCTACAGGGCAGTTTCCGCAAGGGGCTGCGGAGATCCGCCGCTCCATGTCGGCGTAGAGGTCGTCCACCGTGCGCTGGGAGTTTTCCCAGGGGGTGATCCGAAGTCTGCTCAAATCAATGATCTCCTTTCCTCTCCTCTGGTTTGGAGAGCGATTCTATGAAAAATGGTTGTTTTTGTGCCAAAGGCCAAAAATAACAGAAAAAAATCATAGAGTTCCCTATCATACAACACTATATCATAATCGCCTTCGACAAAAAATGCAACAAGAATTTTTTGTCCTTCATTTCGGCCGCTCACCTTGTTTTCGCAGACAGCATTTCCCCTGTGGATGAACCCCACCCATACCGCGATGTCTAAATGGTGAGGCTCAGGATCAAGGCGAGAACCAGGAGCCCAACCGGTACGATGTCAAGCATCACCAGGCAATTCTTGACCTTGACCAGGCCCTGCCGGGCGGCGGGAATGCGATAGCGCTGGCCGGTCTCTGCCTCCCGGCGCAGCCCCCGGAGATGCATGGTATCCACAGAAAAGACCAAGATCTCCCGTCCGATCACCACCACAGCCCAAAGGGCAAAGACCACGGCCCAGACGAAGAGGGCGCGGATCTCCGCAGCCAGCAGCTCTCCCACCTCGGGGCCGCTGCGCAGCAGGAACACCAAGACAAAGAGCACGATGGGCACCACCACCCACTGCCTGACCGCCACAGCGATGGCGTGGGAGAGACTGTAGGGCACAAAGTCTGGATAATGGGTGCTGACGGCTTCGGCCCAGTGGACGTCATCCTCCCCGGGGACCGGGAAAATCTCTACCCCGTTTTTGAGCCCCGGGATGGGAGGGGCCGGGGGCTTTCGCCTCTGCGGCGCCCCCTCTGGGAGGAAGCGCATACTGTAGCCTCTGGGCGGGGTCTCCGTTTTTCGGAACACGGTGAAGCTGCGGAAAATCCGCACCGCTTCATAGCCCTTGCGTGCGTAGGCATCCAGGAAGGCCAGAAACCCCTCCCGGTCCTGCAAGTCGATGCTGTGGATGACAACGCGATAATTCATAGACCTTCTTCTCTCTTTCCTAGTAGGCATAGGTATGGTCGATACCTCTATGATATATGACGCAGGCAGAGGGGAATTGCAACAGGATTTTTCCCGATGCGGCCCAATGTGTTCTGTCAGGGCTTCCCTATCCCTGGAACGGCAGGGGACGCATGTGTCCTTATCATAATCGGAATCGGCAAACTTGCAAGGGCGTTCGCCCGCTTTCTGCGGGTATTTCCTTCGCATTTTGTGCCTGACCCTACCCAAGGCAAGTAGAAACCGGTCCCACGAAGGGCCGGGAGAGCAGAAAACCCCTCACCGAATCCCATAGATTCCCAGGGGTGCCCGTGGTATCCTATCCTCAGCATCCAGGCCGGGAAGGATTCCCTCACCTTTCTTCTAGGGATTGACCACAGGCCGGGAAACGCGGTATAATACTTCGTTCCCAGTCGATTCCCCGCCTTTTGCAGGCGGGCCGGAGATATTCTATCAAACCCAAGGAGGAAGCAAACCCATGCAAGATTACCAGAAAGGCACCCAGTGCATCCACGCTGGCTACACCCCCGGCAACGGGGAGCCCCGGAACATCCCCATCGTCCAAAGCACCACCTTCCGCTACGAGAGCAGTCAGGCCATGGGGGCCCTGTTCGACCTGGAGGCCGAGGGCTACTTCTACACCCGTCTGCAGAACCCCACCCTGGACCGGGTGGCCGCCAAGATCTGTGCCCTGGAAGGGGGCACGGCGGCCATGCTCACCTCTTCCGGCCAGGCGGCCAACTTCTTCGCCATCTTCAACCTCTGCTCCGCCGGGGACCATGTGGTGTCCTCCGCCGCCATCTACGGGGGAACCTTCAACCTCTTCGCCGTGACCATGAAGCGGATGGGCATCGAGTTCACCTTCGTGGACCCCGACTGCACCGAGGAGGAGCTCAACGCCGCCTTCCGCCCCAACACCAAGGCAGTCTTTGGGGAGACCATCGCCAACCCCGCCCTCATCGTCCTGGACTTTGAAAAGTTCGCCAAGGCCGCCCACACCCACGGGGTGCCCCTCATCGTGGACAACACCTTCGCCACCCCGGTCAACTGCCGCCCCTTCCAGTGGGGGGCCGACATTGTCACCCACTCCACCACCAAGTACATGGACGGCCACGCCAACTGCGTAGGCGGAGCCATCGTGGACAGCGGCAAGTTCGACTGGACCCAGTACCCTGACAAGTTCCCCGGCCTGTGCACCCCCGACGAGAGCTACCACGGCGTGACCTACACGGAGCGGTTCGGCCTGGGGGGCGCCTTCATCACCAAGGCCACCGTCCAGCTGATGCGGGACTTTGGGGCCATCCCCGCCCCCATGAACGCCTACCTGCTCAACGTGGGGCTGGAGACCCTCCACCTGCGGATGCCCCAGCACTGCGCAAATGCCCTGGCCGTGGCCCAGTTTGCCCAGAAGCACCCCAAGATCGCCTGGGTGAGCTACCCCGGCCTGGAGGGGGACAAGTACCACGCCCTGGCCCAGAAGTACATGCCCAAGGGCACCTGCGGCGTGGTGACCTTCGGGGTCAAGGGGGGCCGCCAGGCCGCTGAGACCTTCATGGCAGGGCTGAAGCTGGCTTCCATCGCCACCCACGTGGCCGACGCCAAGACCTGCGTGCTCCACCCCGCTTCCTCCACCCACCGGCAGCTCACGGAAGAGGAGCTGGCCGCAGCCGGCGTCTCCGCCGACCTCATCCGCCTGTCTGTGGGCATCGAGGACATCCAAGACATCCTGGCCGACCTGGAACAGGCCCTGGCCCAGGTGTAATCCCGGCAGCGGGATGCCCTTCCCGCCTGCCGGGGACCTTGCCCAGCCTCAGCCGGACAAGGCATCCATCACTCCATCGGTAGGAGGGATCTTCCATGACAACGTCATCCGCTTCCAAGAAGGGTCTGCTGTTGGTCCTCGCCGCCGCCCTGCTGCTGAGCATTGGCGGGCTGTGCGTGAAAATGATTCCCTGGCAGCCGCTGTCCATCAACGCCTTCCGAAGCATCATCTCCGTCGGGATCCTGTTGGTCTTTGCCAAGGCCACCCATAACCGGTGCAAGCTCACCCCCGGCGTACTCATCGGAGCCCTGGGGGTGTGTGGAGCCACCACCTTGTACACGGTCTCCACCAAACTCACCACTGCAGGCAATGCGGTGCTTCTGCAGTTCACCGCGCCGATGTTCGTGATTCTCTTCATGTGGCTGGTCTTTCGGGAGAAACCCAACCGGCTGGACGTGGGGGCCTGCCTGCTGATCTTCGGCGGCGTGCTCTGCTTCTTTCTGGACAGTCTGGGCAGCGGCCGTTTTGTGGGCGATGTGCTGGCAGTGGCCTCCGGGGCGTGCTACTCCTGGGTGTTTATGCTCAACAAGCTGCCGGGGGGCAACCCCGTGTGGGCTACCATCTTGGGCCAGCTCATGGGGGTGGGCATCGGCCTGCCCTCCCTGGTCCAGGAGACCCAATTTGACGGCACCTCCCTGTTTTACGGCGTGCTGCTGGGCGTGTTCCAGCTGGGGCTCGCCTATGTATGCCTGACCACGGGCATCCGGTACGTGAAGCCCATCACAGCCTCCCTGGTCACGGGGATCGAGCCGGTGCTCAACCCCATTCTGGTGGCCCTGGTGGTGGGGGAGGTTCTCACCCCTCTGGCCCTGTTGGGCGGGGCCATCGTGTTTATAAGCGTCATGGTTTACAACGTGCTGAACCTACGGCTGGAAAAGCAGCGAGCGGCAGTTCCCACCCAGGAACCCGACCTGCCCAGCAGAAAGGAGTAGCCCCATGCTGAAGATCCTCTACCAAGACCCCGCCATTGTGGTCTGCGAAAAGCCCTTCCGGGTCCTCTCCACCGACGAGCCCGGGGGGATGCCCGATTGCATCCGCCAAGCCCTGGGCCAGCCGGAGGCAGAGGTCCGCACCGTCCACCGGCTGGACCAGGTGGTGGGCGGGCTTATGGTCTACGCCCTCACCCCCCAGGCGGCCTCGGACCTCTCCCGCCAGATCCGGGAGGACCGGTTTCTCAAGGAGTACCTGGCGGTGATCCACTGGCAGCCCCGGGAGAAGGAGGGCACCTTCCTGGACCTGCTGGGCCGCAACCCCAAGACCCGAAAGACCTACGTGGCCAAACTCCCCGGCAAGGGCATCCAGCAGGCCGTCCTCCACTACCGGGTGGTGGACAGCCGCCAGGGGTTCTCCCTGGTGTCCATCCGGCTGGAGACCGGGCGGACCCATCAGATCCGGGCCCAGTTCTCCTCCCGGGGCCTCCCCCTGGCGGGGGACCGGAAGTACAGCAAGTACCCCGATCCCCCGGAGTGGCAGATCGCCCTGTGGTCCCACCACCTGGCCTTTACCCACCCGGAGACCGGCCAGGCCATGGATTTCCGTTTGGATCCCCCTGGGGAGGGGGCCTGGGCGCTCTTCTCCCACCCGTGAGGGAGAAGAACCGCGCTGGACCGGCGCCGGTCCAGACCCGACCACCTGCCAGGGGCAGCACGAGGCTGCGGACCCTTCAGGTGGGCGGCTCAGAAGCCACCTTGGGGCGCAGCGCCCCGTTGCCCCGCCGGCCCTCTATCATCGGTAGGTGGCTCCGTTGGAACCGTTGCAGGGTAGACCCTGCAACGTAGGTTCCCCGCCGACTCCGGCGGGGAGCCCGGCTTTCTTTGGAAGAAAGCCGGAAGAAAGAACACCAGGGGCAAGCCCCTGGACCCCGGGTTTTATAGCCCGCTTGCTGCCGCTCGCTCGTTTTGGGGATCGTTGTCTCTGATACGGCAGAGGGGCGATTCCCTCCAGGATTCTAAGACCGATTTGGGACGCATTTTCGAGTAAAATATGCTAAAAAGCATTTTTTATGAAAGAAAGTCCCCAAATCAGGGCACGTACATGGGGCTCGTAATAGCCTATCGACCGGAACAATGCAGCACAACCGCCAAAACGAGCGAGTGGGAACGAGCGGCCCCTAAACCCAGGGGGGGCGGGGGGTATCCCCCCGCGACTCTTTGCGTCCGGGCTTTCTCTAGAGAAAGCCTGGATCCCCGCCCGGGACCGGGCGGGAAACCACCCCGCAGGTTATAACCTGCGGCGGCCTCAACAGGACCACCTATAGGACAAAAAAGGAGAGCGCCAAAGGCGCTCTCCTTTCCCATAGTGGGGGTGAAACGTTACTGTGCCACATCCTCGCAGAACCGCATGAGAATGGTGGCAATCTGGGCCCGGGAGGCATTGCCTGCGGGCTTCAGGGTGCCATCCTCCATGCCCTGGATGATGTTCTCGGCCACCGCCCAAGCCATGGCGGGCTGGGCATAGTCCTGGACCTGGCCGGCGTCGGGATAGCCGGAGAGGTCGGCAGAGGCGCTGACATCGTAGCCCTTGCTCTCGGCATAGCGGTAGAGAATGGTCACCAGCTGCTGCCGGGTGAGGTCATCGCCGGGGGCAAACTCGGTGTCGCTGACACCATTGACGATGTTGTTCTGGGCCGCCCAAAGAATGGCATCGGTGTACCAGATGCCGGTCTCCACGTCGGTGAAGGGCAGGTCGCCGGAGACGGCGGGTTGGCCTTCCAGCCGGTAGAGGATGGTCACCAGCTGGGCCCGGGTGGTCTCGCTGTTGGGGGCGAAGCGGTTGCCGCCCACGCCGTCCATGAGTTCGTTCTGGTAGGCGTAGACCACAGCGTCATAGAACCAGTCGCCCTCGGCCACGTCGATGAAGGGCTCGGCCACGGGGGCCTCGGTCTCCACGAAGGTGGCGGTGACGGTCACCTGGCCGTTGGGCATGGTGAAGGTGTAGGTGCCGTCGGCGTTTTCCGTCACCTTCACGGCGTCACCGAAGCGGTCGGTGACGGTGAGGCTGCCCAGGGCATAGCCCTCGTCGGGGGTGGCGGTGAGGGTGACCTCAGCGCCGGCCTTGGCGGCGGTGGGGTTGGCGGTGACGGTGCCGTTGGCGAAGTCACCGATGGCGATCTGGTAGTTGGGGTTGGCGGGGGGGATGTAGGTCCACTGGGCGGTGAAGGTCATGTCAACAGTGATCTTCACCGTCTGTCCGCCATTATAGTGGTTGCCAGCCTGGTCGGACCAGCCCACGAAGTGGTTGTATCCACGGTCATTGAGGGTTGGGAGGGTGGTCTCCGCCCCTTCCCAAAGCTCCACCGTTTTCTTGGTGCCATCCCCGTAGTCGAACGTAATGGTAAATTGTTTAGCATCTTCTTTTACTGTGCTCAGGTCGGTTACCACGTCGCCGGGTTGGGCAGCAGCCTGAGCCTCTTCTACAGAGGGATAGTAGCTGTAGGGGGTCGCGGTGTTACGCAGGCTGTAGAGTTCGGCGGTGAGGTCTGTTTCCAGATAATCCTGGTCAACAGGAGAAGAGAAATGGCCACCGGTAATAAACTCTGCAAAATCCTCGCTATTAATAATTCCAATGAATTCTCCACCGGAAACTTTGAGAGAGACTCGAGCAATGTCTTCTGGGTTGTTTTTTTGGGGGTTCATTTCATTTAGCGCTGCACCCCCGATGAAGGTCCCTCCAGTTACAGTTAATTCGATGGGAAGCTTTGTTGTATGCTGCGCTACAGCAAGCGCGACGTTTGCCGATGTTGAACCATTCCCATTAGGAAGAACTTCTACTTCTCCTTGGCTAGCTGTAACCGTCGTGTTGCCTTTGATGGTCAGTTTACCAGCACGAATTTCTATTCCTGTGCTATCTTTGCCAATGCTTGTAATGGTAGAATCAACAATCGTTGTGTCTGCATAGCCCGCAAGATACATACCATTCCCAAGTTCGGTTGTCAGTGTAGCTCCATTGAGTGTAATCTTAGGAACATTACCCGTAGTTTCTTTGATTGTCCCATTAATATAAAGTGCATGCCCGCCTGCACCAGAAGTGTCTTTCACGCTTTCAAGTGTTCCATAGACGGTTGCCTCAATGCCGTACGCTTGTGCCCCGTGCGCATTGTGCTGATCAATAAACAGGCCTGACCAGCCCCGCAGAGTCACATCTTCTCCAATAGTGACCACACTATAGTTAGAAACATTCTCCTCGGCACCATAAATCATTACTGGTCCAAACCGCGGAGACTCCTCGTA
>HHCFC01400__coassemble_1738_pt1 | contig 17061 bp, 8 predicted proteins | sample HHCFC01400__metabat2_high_PE_020 | metagenome-assembled genome bin HHCFC01400
CTAGAGAAAGCCTGGATCCCCCGCCCGGGACCGGGCGGGAACCCACGTTGCAGGTGCTAACCTGCGCCGGTCCAGAAGGCCCCCCTGCCGACACCGGCAGAAAAACCCTCCCCCCACGCCTTGACGAAGGCGTAAAAAGGTGGTAGAATACCCCCCGATGAAACAGGCTGTGACCGGGAAGAGTACCCCCACTTCCCCGCCCAAGAGAGGAGCCGGACGGTGCAAGGCTCTGGCGGCAGTGGAGGGAAGGCGCCCGTAAGCCGCGGGGAGGCAATGCCCCGCCGGTTCCCCCGCCGTTACCGGGTTCGAGTGCGGGCCTATCCTTGGCCCGAATTCAGGTGGCACCACGGAAGCTTTCCGCCCTGAGCATTGGCTCAGGGCGTTTTTTTCGCCCCGAGGGCCGCCGGTTTCTGTCCTCTGTCAATTTACAAACGAAGGAGTTTGCGTCATATGAAAAACAGCGAAAAGACCATGGAAAAGATTGTGGCCCTGTGCAAGGGCCGTGGCTTCGTCTTCCCCGGCAGCGAGATCTACGGCGGCCTGGCCAACACTTGGGATTACGGCCCCCTGGGCGTGGAGCTGAAGAACAACGTGAAGAAGGCCTGGTGGAAGAAGTTCGTCCAGGAAAACCCCTACAACGTGGGTCTGGACGCCGCCATTCTCATGAACCCCCAGGTGTGGGTGGCCTCCGGCCACGTGGGTGGCTTCTCCGACCCCCTCATGGACTGCAAGGAGTGCAAGGAGCGCTTCCGGGCGGACAAGGTCATCGAGGACTGGTGCCAGGCCAACGGCTTTGACCTGGGCAAGTCCGTGGACGCCCTGAGCCAGGCGGAGATGAAGGCCTTTGTGGAGGAGCACAACATCCCCTGCCCCTCCTGCGGCGGCCACAACTGGACGGACATCCGCCAGTTTAACCTGATGTTCAAGACCTTCCAGGGGGTCACCGAGGACGCGAAGAACACCGTGTACCTCCGCCCCGAGACCGCCCAGGGCATCTTTGTGAACTTCCAGAACGTCCAGCGCACCACCCGGAAGAAGCTGCCCTTCGGCGTCTGCCAGATCGGCAAGTCCTTCCGCAACGAGATCACCCCCGGCAACTTCACCTTCCGCACCCGGGAGTTTGAGCAGATGGAGCTGGAGTTCTTCTGCAAGCCCGGCACCGAGCTGGAGTGGTTCGCCTACTGGAAGGACTTCTGCCACCAGTGGCTGCTGGGCCTGGGGATGCAGGACGGCAACCTCCGCCTCCGGGACCACGACCCCGAGGAGCTCTCCCACTACTCCAACGCCACCACCGACTTTGAGTTCGCCTTCCCCTTCGGCTGGGGCGAGCTGTGGGGCGTGGCCTCCCGCACCAACTACGACCTGAACGCCCACCAGACCACCTCCGGCAAGGACCAGACTTATTTCGACCAGGAGGCAGGGGAGCACTACATCCCCTTCGTCATCGAGCCCTCCCTGGGGGCCGACCGGGTGACCCTGGCCTTCCTGGTGGACGCCTACGACGAGGAAGTGGTGGGCCAGGACAAGAACGGCAAGGACGACGTCCGCACCGTCCTGCGCCTGCACCCCGCCCTGGCCCCCTTCAAGTGCGCCGTGCTCCCCCTGTCCAAGAAGCTGGGCCCCGCCGCCCTGGAGATCCGGGACCAGCTGAGCAAGGAGTTCATGGTGGACTATGACGAGGCCGGCTCCATCGGCAAGCGCTACCGCCGCCAGGACGAGATCGGCACCCCCTACTGCATCACCGTGGACTTCGACACCGTGGGCGACGGGGAGAAGGAGGCCGACCACTGCGTCACCGTCCGGGACCGGGACACCATGGAGCAGGTCCGGCTGCCCATCGCTCAGCTGAAGGACTACCTGCGGGAAAAGGTGACTTTCTAAAAAGTTTTCAAAAAGTTAACCTTTTTTGATTGCATTTTTTCACAGAATGGGTCTAAATAGGGAAAGACCTGCCGACCAGGCGTTTTCTGGGGGTGGGTGCGGCTGTGCTTGCACGGCTGCGCCCGCCCCCGGGATGTCTTTTTGCGCCAACTGGCAGGCCAACCTACCACCGGCCTGCCAGGCCGGCAAAGGAGGATAATCCAAAGTATGGCAACCCATCCAAAGAAACTCGAAAAAAAGCAGGAGGGCAAGGCCCTGGGCCTGACCTTCTGGCAGTGCTTCGCCCGGAACCGGCTGTACAGCACCTCCGTTCCGGGGATCAAACCCTACCTGTACATCATCCCCTTCTTCCTGGCCTATTTTGTGCTGGACCTCTCCCTGCGGTTTACCTACCGGGGGGCGGGGATCGTGGGGGTTAAGTTCCTGCCGGCCAGTTTGTTCACCTTGGGGTGGGCCCTGGTGTTTGCCGGGCTGGTGTTCTTCCTGCCCAAAATTCCCCGGTGGTTCGTCCGGTGTGTGCCCTTGGTGACCTTTGTGGTCATCGCCATCACCCACAGCGGGTTTATGAGTGCCTTCCGCCGGTTCTTCTCCTTCTCCGTGCTCACCTATGGGGGAACGGGGGAGTTTATGGACGCGTCCTACATCAAGATCGACTGGAAGGTCATCGTGGGGGCGGCCATCGCGGTGCTGCTGATGATGACCTCCGGCCGGCTGCTGAGGGTCATCCCCCCGAAGCCGGTGAAGGCTTCCGTCCTGGCAGGGGTGGCGGCCTGCCTGGTGGGGGTGGGGGTCATCGCCTTTACCCACTTCCACTACTTCCCCGTGGCGGACACGGTGATCTGGGAGACCTCCCAGGAGGACAACCGGAGCAAGGCCTACCACGAACTCAGCGACAGCACCAACGCCCTCATGGTCAGCGGCCTGTACCAGTACACCGTCCGGGACCTGGTCCGGCAGGTGTTCCCCGCCAACACCATGAGTAACGAGGAGCGGCAGCAGGTGGACCAGTATGTGGCCGAGTACGAGGCCGCCCAGACCGACAACGAGTACACCGGCCTGCTGGCGGGGAAAAACGTCATCCTGGTCCAGCTGGAGGCCATTGACACCTGGATGCTCCAGGAGGCCTACATGCCCAACCTGTCCAAGCTGAAGGCGGAGTCGATCTCCTTCACCAACCACTACACCCCGGCTTACATCACGGCGGGCACCTTCAACACGGAGTTTATGACCAACACCGGCCTGCTCCCCGCCACCGGGGGGATTGCCACCTCCGTCTATGGGAACAACAGCTTCCCCTACTCCCTGGCCAACCTCTTCGGCCAGCAGGGGTACACCGCCCGCTCCTTCCACAACAGCCGTGGAAACATCTACGACCGGGGCACCATCCACCCCAACCTGGGCTATGAGAAGTACTATGGGTACGAGGACCTGGCCATGGAAAACTACCAGATGGACCGCTACCTCATCAACGGCTTTGACCAGATGACCGAGGGGAACCCCTTCTTCTCCTTCGTCATCACCCTTTCTGGCCACGGTCCCTACGGTGAGGACAACCCCAGCTACCAGGCCCACGCCGAGGCCGCCCAGGCGGCTGCCCAGCGAACCGACGGCAACTACGTCTACGCCGTGGCCGGGGCCATGGAGACCGACCAGTTCATCGGGGAGTTGGTGGATTCCCTCACCCAGGCCAACCTGTTGGAGGACACCGTCCTCATCTTCTACGCCGACCACTACAACTACTACATGATGGACGACGCCCTGAACATGGACATCAAGGGCGTGGACAACATGAACATGCTCCAGCACACCGACTTCTTCATCTGGTCGGCGGACCTGGAGGCCACCCAGGTGGACAAGATCACCTCCTCGGTGGATGTGCTGCCCACCATCGCAAACCTCTTCGGGCTGGACACCTCCGGCGCCTTCCTTGTGGGCCACGACGGCCTGGGGGACCAGGGGGGATACGTCTTCTTCTCTGACGGCAGCTGGTACGATGGGGAGACCTATTGGTCCAGCCAGGGCGGCGGCACCGGCGACCTAGACCGGTCTGCGGAGATCACCAAACTCACCACCCTCAGCAACTGGGTGCTGGCGGGGGACTACTACCGCAGCCAGGAATAGCGGCCCCCAACGCCCATCCCATACATAAGAACTCATTGCGGCGCCTTGCCCTGTCACCCCATAGGGCAAGGCGCCATGCTATCGCAAGATCCTCTGCCGGTTGGGCCCCAACCGGCAGGCGAGGAGGGAACCACCGATGGAAATGGAAAACAAAAAACGATGGAACCCCATCCCCCGCCGCTCCGCCCTGGTCACCTTGGTGCTGCTGGTGGCGGTGGGCGTGGTGTTCAGCATTTTTTCCCTGGCCCTGTCGGCCTGGGAGGGGATCAGCTGGGGCGGCAACCCGGAACTCTTCCTCTGGAATGCCCTGCCGGTGCTGCTGCTGTTGGGCCTGCTGTGGCTGGCCACCGGGCAGGCCTGGCTGGCCTGCCTGGTGGTGGGGGCGCTGCTGTTCCTCCTCACCGGGGGGAACTATTTCAAGCTCCTCTTCCGCAGCGAGCCCATGCTGTGGGAGGACCTGTACCACATCCGGGAGGGCCTGGGCATGTCCGACCAGTACCATGTGGCCCTCACCCCCCTGATGATCGGGTGGATTGTGGTCATCGTGGCCTGCACGGTGCTGCTGTTCTTCCTGGGGAAGGGGCGGCCCAAGGTGGTGCCCCGGCTCATCGCCCTGGCGGCGGTGGTGGCGGTGGGCGCGGTGAGCTTTTTCTACGTCTACCTGGACGACGACCGCTACAACGCCCTGGCCGGGGACCACGCCCAGAAGGAGGCGGAGGCCTACGCCGCCACCGGGGTGGTCTACCCCTTCCTCCACAGCGTGGGGGACTATCTGGAGGCCTATGCCTCCTATGACGCCGCCGCGGCCCAGGCCATCCTCAGCCAGTACGAGGACGGGGTGATCCCCGAGGAGAAGAAGGTGAACCTCATCTCCATCCAGCTGGAGGCCTTTGCCGACCTCTCCCTGTACGACATCGACGGCCTGTCCCCCGACGTCTACCGGGGGTTCCACGCCCTCCAGGCGGAGAGCTACACCGGCACCCTCATCACCGACATCTTCGCCGGGGGCACCACGGAGACCGAGTGGGCCGTCCTCACCGGGGGCAACCGCCACGGGGACTTCGCTTACGACACCAACTCCGTGGCCTGGTACCTCAAGAGCCAGGGGTACACCGCCAACGGCTCCCACCCCTGCCGGGACTGGTTCTACAACCGCCTGACGGTGAACCCCAACCTGGGCCTGGATGACTACCTCTTCACCGACAACTACTACGAGCAGTTCATCGCCGAGGGGGAGGATGTGGCCTACGATGACGTGTTCTTCCCCGATCTGGAGGCGCGGCTCACCGAGTACTTTGCCACCAACGAGGCCCCGCTCTTCTCCTTCAACGTCACCTACCAGGGCCACGGCCCCTATGACACCGACCGGGTCTGGGGCAGCGGGGATTACTGCACCGGGGACTACCAGCAGACCACCCTCAACGCCCTGAACAACTACTTCCTCCACATCGAAAACACTTCCGATTGGGTGGAGCAGTTCGCCGACTACCTGGATACCCTGGACGAGCCGGTGGTCCTCCTCCTCTACGGGGACCACAAGCCCTGGATGGGCAACAACGGGTCCATGTACGCCGAGCTGGGCATCAGCCTGGACACCACCACCGAGGAGGGGTTTCGCAACTACTACTCCACCTGGTACCTCATCTGGGGAAACCAGGCCGCCAAGGACCTGCTGGGGGAGGACTTCCAGGGCCAGGGGCCGGACCTGTCCCCCTGCTTCCTGATGAACCATGTCTTTGAGATGCTGGGCTGGGAGGGCTCTGCCTACATGCAGGCCCAGCGGGAGACCGCCCACACCCTCCCCGTCCTCCACACCACCGGCTGGGTGGAGGAGAACGGGGTGCTCACCGCCACCCCTTCGGAAGAAGCCCAGGCGCGGGTGGAGGAGTTCCAAAATCTCTCTTCCTATGATCGGAACCATTTCTCGTATTGAATTTTGGGAGGGGCGAGCGGGGTTTGCGCTTCGTTCGAGGCGGCAGAGTACGGGGGTGTCAAGTATTCTGCTTGGTGTGAGGCCCCTCCCAAAATTGGGGGATGCACCCCGAACCGCGCCGGCGAAGCCGGCACTCTCGGGGTGAGAGGAATATTTTCCCCGGTACATGCCCGGGGAAAATATGATTGGATTTTTTTCCGCCGGCTGCGGCCGGCGGAACTCTGCGAGGCGTGCTCTGCCGGGCGAGGGGCGTTGGACGGAAAGGTGGGTTAGGGCCTTCGGGTTTTTTGCGGGCTGCCGCCCGGACCTGCTTGCCCTCCCGGGCGAGTCCGTTGGACGGTTGGGTGCGTGGGAACCTATGGGTTTTTGCGGGCTGCTGCCCGGACCTGCTGCTTTTCCGGGGCAGGCGATGGGACGGAAAGGGGGATGGATACCCTTAAGGAGGAGACCCAAGCTCGAGGACAGCCGCACCAACACCCAAGGAAACGAAAGGGAGAGAGCGGGGGCTCTCTCCCTTTTGCCTGAGAATGGGGGCCCAACGTCTCCCTCTGCCTGGGGTCCGGTGGGCGGGGCCCTTGCCCCTGTCAGGGTGCGATAACCGCACAAATGCCTGCTCTTTTGGTGGGCTTTTCTTGAAAAAAAGGGAAAAAACCTCCCATCTCTCTTGAGATAAGGGAGGTTTTATGGTATCCTTTATGATGTAATGATAGTAGCATTTTTCTTTCATCCTCTTTTGAGAGGACAGTTGGAAGGATAGAAATTTACCGGAAAACAGAGGACCCAACCATGAAATATCAGCAGTGGAATATCGCACAGCGGTCGCAGGAGACCTGCCAGACCATGGAACGGCAAGGCGTTCCCTTTCTGGTTGCTGCCACCCTTTGTGCCCGGGGTATGACCGACCTGAACCAGGTCAAGGCCCTCCTTTCCAGCGGAGAGGACCAATTGCAAGATCCCTTCTTACTCAAGGATATGGACCTGGCCGTGGCGCGCATTGGCCGGGCCCTGCGCAACGGAGAAAAGATGGCAGTCTATGGGGACTATGACGTGGACGGCATCACCTCCACCTGCCTGCTCACCCACTACCTGCGGGACCAGGGAGGGGACGTGTGCTACTATATCCCCAACCGCCTGTCCGAAGGCTATGGGGTGAACCGGGAGGCGGTGGACCGCCTGGCCCAGGAAGGGGTTCGCCTCATCGTCACCGTGGACTGCGGCATCACCGCCGTGGAAGAGGTGGAGTACGCCAAGGAACTGGGCATCGACCTGGTGATCACCGACCATCACGAGTGCAAGGAGGAACTCCCCGCCGCCGTGGCGGTGGTGGACCCCCACCGGAAAGACTGCCCCTACCCCTTCAAAGACCTGGCCGGGGTGGGCGTGGCCCTGAAACTGGTGATGGCCCTGGGAGGCGAGAAGCGCTACCACGCCCTCTTCCAGGAGTACGCCGACCTGGCCGCCGTGGGCACGGTGGCCGACGTGATGAAGCTTTTGGGGGAGAACCGCACCATCGTCCGGGTGGGGCTCAACCACCTGAAAAAGACCCGCCGCCGGGGGCTGTACGCCCTGATGGTGGAGGCGGGTACCCTGAACCGGGCCATCAACTCCACCACCGTGGGGTACTGCCTCTCCCCTCGGATCAACGCCGCCGGCCGCATGGGCCAGGCGGCCATGGCCGTGGAGCTCATCCTCACCGAGAACACCCACCAGGCCGAGACCATGGCCCATGCCCTGTGCGAACTCAACCGCCAGCGCCAGGCCGTGGAGCTGGAGGTCTTTAACCAGTGCCTGGCCATGCTGGCCGGGCGGAAGCAGTACGACTGCCTGGTGCTGGCGGACAAGGCCTGGCACCAGGGGGTGGTGGGTATTGTGGCCTCCCGCCTGGCCGAGCAGTACGCCTGCCCGGTGTTTATGATCTGCCTGCAGGAGGACGGCCGGGGCAAGGGCTCCTGCCGGTCCTGCAAGAACTTTAACCTCTTCTCTGCCCTGGAGCAGTGCGCCGACCTGTTGGAGGACTACGGCGGCCACGCCCTGGCGGCAGGGTTCACCATTCGGGAGGAGAACATCCCCGCCTTCCGCACCCGGATGCGGGAGATCGTCCGCACCGACATGGGTGGGGAGGAGCTGGTCTCCACCCTCCAGATCGACGGGGAGATCCCCAACACCGCCCTCCTCACCGTGGAGGAGGTGGAGGGCCTGTCCATGCTGGAGCCCTACGGCGCCGGCAACCCTAAGCCCGTCTTTTCCCTGTCCGGGGTGACGGTGACCTGCATGTCCGACGTAGGCGGCGGCCGCCACCTGAAGATGCGGGCCAGCCGGGATGGGCGCACGGTGGACATGATCTTCTTCTCCATGACCCGGGCCAAGTCCGGGCTGAACGTGGGGGACCGGGCCGACGTGGCCTTCTACCCCCAGATCAACGACTACCGGGGGTCCCGGACGGTGCAGCTCCACCTGGTGGACCTGCGCCCCTCCTACACCGCCCAGCAGGTGAGCGAGCAGGCCCTGTACCGGAAGTTCGCCCGGGGGGAGGCCATCTCCCCCTACGAGGCCCGGCAGATGATCCCCCAGCGGGAGGAGTTTGCCGCCGTGTGGCGGTACCTGGCCAGCCACAACGGGGACGTGACGGAGATCCCCGTGAGCCTGGCCCGGAAGATCGCCAAGGAAAACGACCTGTGGGAGTCCACCCTGCGCACCATGGTCTGCCTGGAAGTGCTGGAGAGTTTCGGCCTGGTGACCATCCAGAAAGGGGAGGGGGGCACCCTGCACATCCGCCTGCGGAAGCGGCGGGAGGGGGGAAAGCTGGCCTTTTACCAGTCCCCCATCATCCAGCGCCTGCAGACCATTGCCTGGGGCGAGGGAGGAAGAAGCAGTCCCCGTTCCTGACCACGGGCCAGGAGAGAGGGCCCGGGAGCGGGGAAAACCGGAGAGAGACGCGGAAAAGAAAGGGAGCTGCGTATGGAGGACAAGTTGGATAAGTTAGAACAGAACCGCTCATTCACGCCGGCAGAGGCCCAGGAGACGCCGGAGGAAACGCCGGACCCCTTCGTCAAGCTGGAGGCCCGGTACCAAGAGCTGGACGAGAAGATCCAAAAGTACTGCTCCCCCGAGGAGCGGGCACGGATCCGGACGGCCTTTGAATTCGCCCGGGACAGCCACCAGGGGCAGCTGCGGAAAGACGGCTCCCCCTATATCACCCACCCCCTGGAGGTGGCCCACCTGGTGGCCGAACTGGGGCTGGACAGCGACTCCATCATGGCGGCCCTCCTCCACGACACCATCGAGGACACCGAGGCCACCCATGAGGAGGTGGCCAAACGCTTCAGCCCCACCGTGGCCGACCTGGTGGAGGGGGTCACCAAGCTCACCAAAATGAACTTCGCCTCCACCGAGGAGAAGCAGATGGAGAACCTGCGCAAGATGCTTATGGCCATGGCCAAGGATGTGCGGGTGATCCTCATTAAGATCTGCGACCGGGTGCACAACATCCGCACCCTGGAGTACCAGAGCGAACGCAAGCAGCGGGAAAAGGCCCTGGAGACCTTGGAGATCTACGCCCCCATCGCCCACCGCCTGGGCATGCAGCGGATGAAGTGGGAGATGGAGGACAAGTCCCTCATGTACCTGGACCCCGTGGCCTATCGGGACATCTCCGACGAGCTGGCCCGCCAGGCCGCTGCCCACGCCACCTTTATGGAAAACATCCAGGAGGAGATCACCGCCCGCCTGGAACAGGAGGGCATCAAGGGCACCGTCTATGGCCGGGTGAAGCACGTCTACTCCATCTACCGGAAGATGTACGCCCAGAACAAGGAGCTCAGCGAGATCTTTGACCTCTACGCCTTCCGGGTCATCGTGGATGATATCCCCACCTGCTACAGCGTCCTGGGGTGCATCCACGACATGTATAAAATGGTCCTGGGCCGGTTTAAGGATTACATCGGAACCCCCAAGCCCAACATGTACCAGTCCCTCCACACCACCGTCATCGGTAAGGAGGGCATCCCCTTCGAGGTGCAGATCCGCACCTGGGAGATGCACCACATGGCCGAGTACGGCGTGGCGGCCCACTGGAAGTACAAGCAGGGCCTGAAGAACAAGAAACTGGGCACCGAGGACACCTTCGCCTGGATCCGCCGCCTGCTGGAGAACCAGCAGGACACCGAGTCCGGGGAGTTCATCCGCAGCTTGAAGGTGGACCTCTTCGCCGACGAGGTTTTCGTCTTTACCCCCAACGCGGAGGTCATCAACCTCCCCGCCGGGGCCACCCCCATCGACTTTGCCTACGCCATCCACTCCGCCGTGGGCAACTCCATGACCGGGGCCAAGGTCAACGGCCGCATCGTGGGCTTTGACTACCAGCTTAAGTCCGGGGAGATTGTGGAAATCATCACCTCCAAGAACGCCAAAGGCCCCAGCCGGGACTGGATGAAGCTGGCCAAGAGCAACCAGGCCCGGTCCAAGATCCGCCAATGGTTCAAGCGGGAGAAGCGGGAGGAGAACGTGGCCCACGGCCGGACCATGTTCGAGAGCGAATTGAAGCACCTGGGCCTCACCATCGGGATGCTCACCACGGAGGAGATGCTCCCCCACATCCTGGAGAAGGTCCGCTTCAACTCCCTGGAGGAGATGTACGCCGCCATCGGCTACGGCGGGGCCTCCGCCCAGAAGTGCGCCAACCGCGCCCGGGACGAGCTGGTCCACCAGGACCGGCAGCAGGCGGAGAAGCTGGCCGCCCAGCGGGCCGCCGCCGAACAGGCCGCGGCAGAGCGGGAGGCCTCTACCGCCCTGGACTCCGGCGTGGCCAAGGCGGGGAACAAGAAGCACTCGGTCTCCGGGGTCATCGTCTCCGGGATGACGGAGTGCATGGTGAAGTTTGCCAAGTGCTGCACCCCCGTGCCTGGGGACCCCATTGTGGGCTTCATCACCCGGGGGTACGGGGTGTCCGTCCACCGGGCGGACTGTCCCAACGCCGTGACGGGGATGCAGCATCCCCAGGAGAAGGACCGGTGGATCAAGGTCAGCTGGGACCCCGACAGCCTGAACACCTACAAGACCTCCCTGGACCTCATCGCCAAGGACCGCCCCGGCCTGGCCATGGACATCACCACGGTGATGGCCTCCTCCAAGATCAACATCCTGGGGATGAATGTCAACGTCCTGCCGGACGGGTACGCCAAGATGAACCTGGTGGTGGAGGTCCGCGCCCAGAGCGAGGTGACCACCATTATGAACAAGCTCAACCAGGTGCGGGGGGTTTACCAAGTCTCCCGCGTCAGTGGGTGAGGGGATACAGACCCTTTGGGGGCTGCTGCCGAATCGGCAGGTGGTTCCTTCTGGACCTGCGCAGGTCCAGACCTGCAACGTGGTTCCCCGCCCGGTCCCGGGCGGGGGATCCAGGCTTTCTCTAGAGAAAGCCCGGACGCAAAGAGTCGCGGGGGGTGGCCCCCCCGCCCCCCCTTGGTTTAGGGCCCGCTCGTTGGCACTCGCTCGTTTTGGGGTTGGGTGGCGCATTGTTCCGGTGGATGGGCTATTACAGGGCCCATGTCCGTGCCCTGATTTGGGAACTTTCTTTCGCAAAAATGCTTTCCAGCATATTTTTTCTCGAAAAATGCGTTCCAAATCGGTCTTAGTATACCGGAAGAAATAGCCCCTCAAACGAATCAGAGACAACTGCCCCAAAAACCAGCGAGTGGGAACGAGCGGCTATCAAGACCGGGGGTCCAGGGGGCTTGCCCCCGGCCCTCTTTCTCCCCATTTCTCGGGAGAAATGGGGACCCCCGCCGGGCAGGCGGGGCCCCGGGGCGCTGCGCCCCGAGGCTTCGGAAGAGCCCCGACCACCCGAAGGGTACCCACCACCGGCGGCCAGAGGCGTCGCCAATGTCCCGCCGCGCTATGGATAGAAGATCCCAAACAAGGGAATACCAGGAGGAGCCCCCTAGGGCTCCTCTCTTTCCCGGAATGAACGATAAAAGGAAGCGAAACATCCTATGGAACACAACTTCCAGCCCCTGCTCTTTGGGGGCGACATCAACGTGTACAGCGTGGCCCGAGCCTTCCATGAGGCCTATGGGGTGCGCTCGGTGTGCTATGGCAAGTTTGCCACCGGCCCGGCCTATGGTTCCACCATCATCGACTACCGGGTGTGCCCGGACAACGAGGACGCGGCCGCCTTCCGGAAGAACGTGGCCCAGGTGGCCGGGGAGTTCCCGGACAAGACCGTCCTGGTCATCGGCTGCGGGGACAGCTATGTGAAGCTGGCGGCGGAGAACAAGGACCAGTTCCCCGAAAACTGCCTGGCCGCCACGGTGAGCGGGGAGCTCATCAACACCCTCATCCACAAGGAGAAGTTCTATGCCCTGTGTGACCGGTACGGCATCGACCACCCGGACACCTTCGTCTACCGGCCGGAGATGGGACACGACTTCACCCTCCCCTTCCAGCCCCCCTACATCTGTAAGCCTGCCAACGGGGTGGCCTATTGGGAGCACCCCTTCCCCGGCAACGAGAAGGTCTTCATCTGCCGGGACCGGCAGCACCTGGAGACCGTTCTGGACAAGGTCTACGCCTCCGGCTATCCGGACACCATGATCATCCAGGACTTCATCCCCGGGGACGACAGTTACATGCGGGTGCTCACCAACTACTCCGACCGCAACGGCAAGGTGAAGTTCATGTGCCTGGGCCACGTCCTGCTGGAGGAGCACACCCCCCACGGCAGCGGCAACCACGCCGTCATCCTCAACGAGCCCTGCGGGCCTTTCGCCGAGAAGATCCGGGCCTTTTTGGAGGACATCGGCTACGTGGGCTTCTCCAACTTCGACATCAAGTACGACCAGCGGGACGGCAAGTACAAGTTCTTTGAGATCAACTGCCGCCAGGGCCGCAGCAACTACTACGTCACCGGGGCGGGGTACAACATCGCCAAGCTCCTGGTGGAGGACCAGGTGGAGAAGAAAGATCTCCCCTTCGTCCTGGCGGACAGGCCCAGCCTCTGGCGGGTGGTGCCCCGGAAGGTGGCCTTTACCTACATCGTCTCGGACTATCACCAGCCCATGCGGGAGCTGATGCGCCAGGGGAAGGAGGTTCGCCCCCTGTTCTACGACGGGGACAAGGCTTTGATGCGCACCCTGCGGATGGAGAAGAATCTGCTGGGGCATTTTCAGAAGTTTAAGACCTATTACGAACGGAAGGCGTAAGGGCTGGGGGGCTGCCAGATCGGCAGGTGGTTCCGTTAGGACCATCGCAGGTTAGAACCTGCGAGGTGGTTCCCCGCCCGGTCCCGGGCGGGGAATCCAGGCTTTCTCTAGAGAAAGCCCGGACGCAAAGAGTCGCGGGGGGGGTGGCCCCCCGCCCCCCCCTTTTTTATGGCCCGCTCGTTGGCACTCGCTCGTTTTGGGGTTGGGTGCCACATTGTTCCGGTCGATAGGCTATTACGAGGCCCATGTCCGTGCCCTGATTTGGGAACTTTCTTTCGCAAAATGCTTTTTGAGCATATTTTTTCCGGAAAAATGCGTCCCAAATCGGTCTTAGCATACCGGACGAAATAGCCCCGGGACCGTACCAAAGCCAACAATCCCAAAACCCAGCGAGTGGGAACGAGCGGCCATAAAAACCGGGGGTCCAGGGGGCTTGCCCCCGGCCCTCTTTCTCCCCATTTCTCGGGAGAAATGGGGACCCCGCCGGGCAGGCGGGCCCCCCGGGGCGCTGCGCCCCTACGCCACAACAGAAGCGGCAGTACCCACCGGGTACCTGCCAAAGGAAGGGAGGGTTTTCCCATGAAAGCACAACAGGAAGGCATCCTAGGCGTCCTAGGGGGCATGGGTCCCCAGGCCACCAACACCTTTTACCAGCGGATCATTGACCGCACCCAGGCCGAGACCGACCAGGAGCACCTGCGGGTGCTCATCTGGAGCGACGCGAAAATCCCCGACCGCACCGCCGGTATCCTGGGTACCCCAGACCAGGCGGAGGCGGTCTATGCCGCCCTCCTGGCCGGGGCCAAACTGTTGGAGGGGGCGGGGTGCACCGTGCTGGCCATCCCCTGCAACACCTCCCACTACTTTGCCGACCGGCTCCAGGCCCAGCTCCGCATCCCCATCATCCACATGATCCGGGAGACGGTGGCCGCCATCCAGGCCATGGGGAAGAAGACCGTGGGCATCCTGGCCACCGACGGCACCGTCCAGACGGGGATCTACCAAAAGGAACTCACCGCCGCCGGCCTCACCCCGGTGACCCTGCCGGAGAGGCTGCAGAAGACGGTGATGTCCATCATCTACGACGAGATCAAAAAGGGGGAGACCGGCTCCCGGGAGAAGTTCGGCGAGGTGGACGCCTGGCTCCGCCAGGCCGGCTGTGACTGCGCCATCCTGGGCTGCACGGAGCTGTCGGTCTACCGGGCGCTCCACAGCCTGCCCCCCTATTACATGGACGCCATGGAGGTCCTGGCCGAGCAGGCCATCCTCCGCTGCGGCAAACAACTGCGAAACGTATAAACAGAGGTGGGGCACCGCCCCACCTCTCAGGTTCCAGTCCAGTAGAAAGGAAAATGATTATGAGCCTCACCCTTTATCCCCTGGGGGATTACCTTCAGCTGCTGCAGAGAAAGAATTTGCAGCTGGACTTCTCCGGCGCCCCTCTCACCCGAGAGGTGGCTTTGGTGAGCTGTGACTCCCGCCAAGTGGTCCCCGGCACCCTGTTCATCTGCAAGGGGGCCCACTTCAAGGTGGAGTTTTTGCAGTCGGCCAAGGAGCAGGGGGCCTTCGTCTACCTGGCAGAGAAGAAGTATGACCAGGTGGACCTGCCCTGCATCCTGGTCAGCGACGTCCGCCTGGCCATGGCCTACCTGGCCGACTTCTACTACAACCACCCCTCCTCCAAGCTGGGGGTGGTGGGGATCACCGGCACCAAGGGCAAGTCCTCCACGGCCTACTACCTCAAGTACATCTTTGACGAGTACCTGGCCGCCAAGGGGCAGCCCGCCAGCGGGGTGATCTCCTCCATCGAGACCTACGACGGGGTGGAGAAGTTCGAATCTCACCTCACCACCCCGGAACCCCTGGATCTGGAACGCCACTTTGCCAACGCGGTGGGGGCGGGGATCCGGTATCTCACCATGGAGGTCTCCAGCCAGGCCCTGAAGTATGACCGGGTGAAGAACGTGGAGTTTGCCGCCGCCGTCTTCCTGAACATCGGCATGGACCACATCTCCCCCATTGAGCACCCCAATTTTGAGGACTACTTCGCCTCCAAGCTGCGGATCTTTGCCCAGGCGGCCGCCGCCTGCGTGAACCTGGACTGCGACCACGCCGACCGGGTGCTGGAGGCCGCCCGGAAGAACTGCCCCCGGATCATCACCTTCTCCCAAAAGGACCCCTCGGCCACCATCTTCGGCTCCCAGGTCCGCAAGGCGGGGGGCGACATCCTCTTCCGGGTGAAAACCCCCCGGTACAGCCGGGAGTTCCGCCTGACCATGCCCGGCCTCTTCAACGTCCAGAACGCCCTGGCCGCCCTGGCGGTGTGCGAGGCCATGGGGGTGCCGGAGCAGTATGCCTACGCCGGCCTGATGAAGGCCCGGGTCCCCGGCCGGATGGAGGTCTATTCCAACGCCGACGAGAAGGTCTCTGTCATTGTGGACTACGCCCACAACCGCCTGTCCTTCGAGACCCTCTTCCAGTCCGTCCGGGAGGAGTATCCCGGCCGGCGGATCGTCACCGTCTTCGGCTGCCCGGGGTACAAGGCCTATGACCGCCGGAAGGATTTGGGGGAGATCTCCGGCAAGTATGCCGACCTGGTCATCCTCACCGAGGAGGACGCCGGGGAGGAGCCGGTGGAGGACATCTGCCGGGACATCGCCCAGTATGTGGAGCAGCAGGGCTGCGACTACACCATCGTCCCCGACCGGGGGGAGGCCATCCGCCAGGCGGTGATGGGCTGCCACGAGCCCACGGTGATCCTCCTCACCGGCAAGGGGGCGGAGACCCGGCAGAAGCGGGGCATCGAGTATATTGACTGCCCCTCTGACGTAGACTATGCCAAGCAGTCCCTCCACGAGTACGACGTCCAGCACGGCATGGACGGGATGAGCAAGGTCCGGGCCCTGCTGGATGTGCTCCCCCTCCTGCGCCGGTACGCCGGGCGGACCATCGTGATCAAGTACGGCGGCTCGGCCCTGGACGCGGCCTCCACCGACACCATTCTGGAGGACGCCGCCGCCCTCCAGTCCGTGGGGGTGCGGGTGATCCTGGTCCACGGGGGCGGCAAGGAGATCTCCGCCCTGCTGGAAAAGCTGAACGTGGAGAGCCAGTTTGCCGACGGCTACCGGGTCACCGATGAGGTCACCCTCCAGGCCGCGGAGATGGCCCTCTCCGCCCGGGTGAACAAGTCCATTGTGGCCGCCCTGGACCGCATCGGCGCCAAGGCCTGCGGCCTGTCCGGCCGGGACGGGGGCCTCATCACCGCCCGGCAGAAGGACAAGGCCCTGGGCCTGGTGGGCACCATCACCAAGGTGGACCCCCAGGTGCTGCGCACCCTCCTGGACGGGGGGTACCTGCCGGTGGTCTCCCCCATCGCCCGGAGCGAGGAGGGGGGCGCCCTCAACTGCAACGCCGACGACGCCGCCCGGGCCGTGGCCGAGGCGGTGGGGGCGGACAAGCTGGTCTTCCTCACCGACACCGACGGCATCCTGGTGGACAGCCACAACCAGTCCACCCGCATCGCCAAGATGGACGTGAGCCGAGCCAAGGAGCTCATGGACAGCGGCCTCATCGCCGGGGGGATGATCCCCAAGACCATGAACTGCATCCACGCCGTGGAGCACGGGGTGGGGTCGGTCACCGTCCTGGACGGGCGGATGGAGCACGCCATCCTGTTGGAGTCCATCTCCGAGAAGTCCCTGGGGACGACGCTGGAGAAGAAGCGGTAAGGCCCCGCTGCTAAGAGGGGGGCCTTCTGGACTGGGGTCCATAGGCCCTTCGGGTGGGGCCGGGGGGCCTCTACTGGGGTCGGCAGATGGTCCGGGCTTGGACCGGCGCAGGTTGGCACCTGCGAGGTGGGTTCCCGCCCGACTCCGGGCGGGGGATCCAGGCTTTCTCTAGAGAAAGCCCGGACGCAAAGAGTCGCGG
>HHCFC01400__coassemble_1836_pt1 | contig 15376 bp, 13 predicted proteins | sample HHCFC01400__metabat2_high_PE_020 | metagenome-assembled genome bin HHCFC01400
TCTACCGGAACAATGCGCCACAACCGCCAAAACCAGCGAGTGGGAACGAGCGGGCTATAAAACCGGGGGTCCAGGGGGCTTGCCCCTGGCCCTCTTTCTCCCCATTTCTCGGGAGAAATGGGGACCCCCGCCGGGTAGGCGGGGCCCCCGGGGCGCTGCGCCCCGAGGCACCGGGAAAGCCCCGACCACCCGAAGGGTACGTAGTACCCTACCGCGCCCCCGCCCGGGACCGGGCGGGGAACCGCGTCGCAGGGCTGGACCTGCGATGGTCCAAGACCGGACCACCTGCCGCCCCCGCCGCAGCTGTTTCAGCACAGTTGTTCTACCAGCGCCCGCACCCGGCAGGCCTGGTCCCAGTTCTCCTGGGCGTGGTCCCAGAAGAGCTGCCGCAGGCAGGGGTCCTCGGTGGCCTCCGCCCCGGCCAGGTAGGCCGCCATGGCCGCCTGCTCCTGGCCGAACCGCCGGCGGAGGGCCCCTAAGTACGAGGGCATGGGGGGGCAGGGGGCGGCCTCCGGCCAGTAGCGCACCCCGGCGATGAGGAAGTAGGCCGCCGAGACCTTCCTGGCCCGGCGCTTCTTCTCCCCGGCCAGGGCCGCCAGCACCCGGGCGGGGGCGCCGCTGGCCCGGCGGGCCAAGGTCTGATACTCCCGGCCGTCTGCCAGCTCCCGGCGGATGAGGGACTGGAGCAGCGGGGCGCACTCCAGGCACCCGGGGCCCAGCACCCCCGCCGTCTCCGCCTGGGGGAAATCCCCCCGGGGCTGGGGGGCGGGGCAGGCCACCGGGAGGGCGGGCTGCCCTGCCCCCTCCCCGGGATCGGCGGGCGCAGGGGCCGGGGCGGCGGCCGTCTCTGCCTGGGGGACAGGGTCGGTCCAGGTCAGGGGGCAGGCCGCCTCCTGGCCGGCCATCACCCGTTTCCAGACCCGGGCGAAAATGGCCTGCTTCTCCTGTTCCGAGGGGTTGGGGGCAGTTTGGGTGGTGTGTTCCATGGGATGACCTCCTTTTCGTTTCCCCATCCTATGCCAAAGGCCGCCCTTGTGTCCGCCAGGGGAGCATTTCCTAGAAGTTTTTCCCTGCCGGGGGGCCGAAGGATCTTGACAGACGGGCCGTTGCCCATTAAAATAAAATCAGTATAAATGTGCAGACAATGAGGCGCTTCCCCCCAAGGGAAGTTCCGGGGCCTCTTGCCCGCTTTCCGCGGCGCCGTAACCCTCGCCAACGGGACCCGGCCGCCGCGAATTTTATGCGAAATTTCAATAGAAAGGGAGGTGTGTCCCGACAATATGCTGCCCGATATCCTGATCGGCGTGATCGCCTTCGTCGTCGCGCTTGTGATAGGGATCCCCGTGGGCGTCCTCTACCGCAAGAAAGTGGCGGAAAAGGAGATCATCAGCGCCGAGGAAGAGGCCAAACGCATCATCAACGAGGCCATCAAGAGCGCCGAGAGCAAAAAACGGGAAGCCCTGGTGGAAGCCAAGGAGAAAATCCTGGCAGAAAAAACCAACTACGAGAGAGAAGCCAAGGAACGCCGCTCCGAACTGCAGGAGCAGGAACGCCGTCTCCAGCAGAAGGAAGAGACCCTGGAGCGGAAGCTGGAAAACGTGGAGCGGAAGGAGGAATCCTACGCCGCCCGCCTGGCCAACCTGGAGGAGGCCCGCACCCAAGTGGCCAAACTCCAGGCCGAGCAGATGGAAACCCTGGAACGGATCTCCGGCTACACCGCCGAGGAGGCCAAGGAATACCTCATCGCCAAGCTGGAGACCGAGGTCACCCACGAGGCCGCCATGAAGATCAAAGAGATCGAGGCCCGCTTCAAGGAGGAGGCCGACGCCAAGGCCAAGGAGATTGTGGGCCTGGCCATCCAGCGGTGCGCCGCCGACCATGTGGCCGAGGTCACCGTCTCGGTGGTTCCCCTGCCCAACGACGAGATGAAAGGGCGGATCATCGGCCGGGAAGGCCGGAACATCCGCACCCTGGAAACCCTCACCGGCGTGGACCTTATCATCGACGACACCCCGGAGGCCATCACCGTGTCCTGCTTTGACCCCGTCCGCCGGGAGATCGCCCGGCTGGCCCTGGAAAAGCTCATCCTGGACGGCCGCATCCACCCCGCCCGCATCGAGGAGATGGTGGAGTCCGCCAAACGGGAAGTGGACGCCACCATCAAAGCCGAGGGCGAGCGGGCCGTGCTGGAGACCAATGTCATGGGCCTGCACCCCGAGCTCATCAAGCTCATCGGCCGCATGAAGTACCGCACCAGCTACGGCCAGAACGTGTACAACCACTCCATCGAGGTGGCCCAGCTGGCCGGCCTCATGGCCGCCGAGATCGGCGAGGACGTGGCCACCGCCAAGCGGGCCGGCCTGCTCCATGACCTGGGCAAGGCCGTGGACCACGAGGTGGAGGGCTCCCACGTCACCATCGGCGTGGAACTGGCCCGGAAGTACAAGGAGAGTAAGGAAGTCATTCACGCCATCCACGCCCACCACAACGACGTGGAGCCCCAGACCGTCATCGCCTGCCTGGTGCAGGCGGCCGACGCCATTTCCGCCGCCCGACCCGGCGCACGGCGGGAAAACCTGGAAAACTACATCAAACGTCTGGAAAAACTGGAAGAGGTCACCTCCTCCTTCCGGGGGGTGGAGAAGTCCTACGCCATCCAGGCCGGCCGCGAGGTCCGCATCATCGTCAAGCCCGAGGTGGTCAGCGAGGACGAAATGGTCCTGCTGGCCCGGGAGATCACCAAGCGGATCGAGAACGAACTGGAGTACCCCGGCCAGATCAAAGTCCACCTCCTCCGGGAGGTCAAGGTCGTGGAATACGCCAAGTAACCCCGGCCGCCCCTTCTTCCCAGCACAACGCCCCCGCATCCCCATGGGATGCGGGGGCGTTTTTTCTGCGGGCGCCCGGTTTGGGAAGAGAGCGGCTCACCGCTGCCCCTCCTCCTCCGGGGCCGGGGCGGGGCGGCGGAGGGCCAGGATGGCGGCGGTCCCCGCCAGCATGGCCAGGCCGGACAGCAGGAACCAGAAGGCCACCCCCACCTGCTCGGCCAGGGGGCTGCTCACCAGCAGGCCCACCGGCATGGCCGCCGAGGAGATCAGGGTGAGCACCGAGAAGGCCCGCCCCATCTGCTCCGCCGGCACCGTCTCCTGGAGGTAGGCCTGCAGGGGGATGAGGTGCACGTTGTCCGCCGCCCCCAGCACCAGGCACAGCCCGGCAAAGACCACCCAGCCCCCCAGGGTGGGGGGCAGCAGCCCGCACAGGGCCGCCCCGCCCCCCATGGCGAACAGGCCCAGGCTGGACAGCCGGAGCTTCCCCCCCACCTGCCCCACCTTGGAGAAGACGAGGGCGGAGACCACCATCCCCACGGCGAAGGCCAGCTCCACCGCGCTGCCGTACCAGGCCGAGCGCTGGAAGTAGTCGCTGGTCATCAGGGGGTAGAAGGCGGACAGGGGGGCATAGAAGAACATGCACAGGGCCTGGGCGGCCACCAGCCGGCCCAGGGCCCGGTCCCGGCGGAACACCGCCAGGCCCGCCTGGAACTCCGCCCAGAAGCCGCCGGTTCGGCCCCCCTGGCGGACCAGGGGCGGGATCTTCACCCCCGCCAGGGCCAGGCTGGCCAGGGCCGCCCCCACCACGTCGCTGAGGAGGACCACCGGCAGGGGGAAGGCCGCGTACAGGGCCGCCCCGATCACCGGCCCCAGGAGGAAGGCCCCGCCGTTGAGCAGCTGCATCCAGCCGTTGGCCCGGACCAACTGGTCCGCCGGCACCAGCTGGGGGAGGATGGACTGGATAGCCGGCTGCTGGAAGGTGCTGCCCACCCCCCGCAGGCCTAGCAGGATCAGCACGGTCCAGGGGGGCAGGGCAAACTGGCCCAGCAGGACGGCATACCCCAGGGCCGCCCCGCCCATGGCCAGGTCGGCGGTGATGCACAGGACCTTCCGGTTCCACCGGTCCGCCGCCACCCCCGCCAGGGGGCTGAGCAGGGTCATGGGCAGGTAGGCCACCAGCCCCGCCGCCCCCAGCACCCCGGGGGAGGCGGTCTCCTCCGCCAGCCACCAGATGAGGGCAAACTGCACCCCGTGGCTGCCCAGTTGTGACACCGCCTGCCCCAGGGCTACCCGGAGGAAGGCGGATTTCCATGGTATCGTTTTCATCTTCATTGGGAAGGGATTCCTTTCTGTTTTGTCGTCGGCTCCCCCAGGGGGCAAAAAAACGCGGACCCCCCAGCCCTGGGTGGTCCGCGACGGTTTTGGCCAGCACGATGCCTGCCCGCCAAACCGCGGACAGAGGGCGGCCCGCCAGGCGCACTGCGCCGGGGCCTTGGGGGGAAGGAGTGCCATCGTCTCTGGAAAAAAGCGTACACAAACCCACCCATCCTGGGGATGGGAGCCTGGGTTCTGTTCCGTTTCTCTCAGCCGATGGACGACATCCAGCCACCGCCCTTCCTGACATAGTTGCAGACATTGTACCGCAGCTGTGACAGAAAGTCAACTCCCATCCCCCCGGTCCCCCGGCCTTGGGCTGCCTGTTGGAGGGGGTGGAGGATTTTTTCGGCAATTTCTGCGTTTTCTCTCTTTTGGTTTCGGGGAAAATCGCATATAATAAGGGTAACTGTATGCAAACCCCTCCCAGAAAGGAGGCTGCGGGATGGACTTTCACCTGCTGGCCGTGGGGGATGTGGTGGCCGACGGGGGGCTGGACTGCCTCCGCCGCCACCTGCGCCCCCTGCAGAAAACCTACGACGTCCACTTCACCGTGGTCAACGGGGAAAACGCCGCCGGCCTGGGCCTGCTCCCCCACCACGCGGAGGAGATCTTCGCCGCCGGGGCCGACGTGATCACCCTGGGCAACCACACCTGGGGCAAGCGCCAGATCCTGGACACTCTGGAGGACAACCCCTACCTCCTCCGGCCGGCCAACTTCGCCCCCAACCTCCCCGGCCGGGGGTTTGGGGTCTACGAGGGGCCCCGGGGGCTGCGGATCGGCATCCTGAACCTCATGGGCCGGTTTGAGCTGGACAGCAACTTAGACTCCCCCTTCCAGGTGGCCGACCGGATCCTGGCCGGGGAGGGGGCGGAGGCCGACCTCCTCTTCGTGGACTTCCACGCCGAGGCCACCAGCGAGAAGGGGGCCATGGGCTGGTACCTGGACGGCCGGGTCCAGGGGGTGTGGGGCACCCACACCCACGTGCCCACGGCGGACCCCCAGGTCCTCCCCCAGGGCACGGGGTTTGTCACCGACCTGGGGATGACCGGCCCCGCCCAGTCCATCCTGGGGGTGAAGCCGGAGAACTCCGTGGCCCGGTTCCTGGGCCAGCTCCCCCGGCGGTACGAGGCCGCCGGCGGCCCCAACAAGCTGGGGGCCGTCCTCTTCACCATCGACACCGACACGGGGCGGTGCCGCTCGGTCACCCGGGTGGACCGGGAGGACCCCCGCCCCTAACCCCCAACCCCTGCCGCCACTGCCGGCTCTGAAAGCGAGGTGATCCCTGCTATGCTGACCTTCCTCCACGCCGCGGACCTCCATCTGGACGCCCCCTTCCACGCCCTGCCCCCGGACCGGGCGGCCGAGCGCCGGCGGGAGCAGCGCCAGCTGCTGACCCGCCTGGCCCAGGTGGCCCAGCAGGCCCAGGTGGACCTGGTCCTCCTCTGCGGGGACCTCTTCGACAGCCAGCGGGTGCGGCCGGAGACCCTCCAGGCCCTCCACCAGGTTCTGGAGGAGATGGAGGCCCTGGTCTTCCTGGCCCCGGGCAACCACGACCCCTATACCGACGCCTCCCCCTACGGGAAGTTCCCCTGGCCCAGCCACGTCCACCTCTTCACCTCCCCCACCCCGGAGCGGGTGGCCCTGCCCCAGCTGGGGGCGGTGGTCTACGGCAGCGCCTTCACCGCCCCCCACCGGATGGAGGGGCCCCTCACCGGCTTCCACGCCCAGGAGGAGGGGGCGGCGGCCTTCGGCTGCTTCCACGGGGACCTCTCCTCCCCCCACAGCCGGTATGGGCCCATCACCCCCGGGGAGATCGCCGCCTCGGGGCTGAACTACCTGGCCCTGGGCCACATCCACGCCGCCAGCGGCCCCCAGCGGGCGGGGAAAACCTACTACGCCTGGCCCGGCTGCCCCGAGGGCCGGGGCTTTGACGAGACGGGGGACAAGGGGGTGTACTTAGGCCAGCTGGAGGGGGGGCACGTCTCCCTGGAGTTTGTCCCCCTGGCCCGGCGGCGGTACCTCACCCCCGAGGTGGACATCACCGGCCAGGACCCCGCCCAGGCCCTGACGGCCTTCCTCCAAACCGCCCGGTCGGAGGACATCGTCCGCCTGGCCCTGGTGGGGGAGCGGGACCCGGACCGGGAGCCCGACCTCACCGCCCTCACCGCCCTGGCCTCCGGCTACTTTTACAGCGCCAGCCTCACCGACCGCACCACCCTCCCCCAGGCCCTGTGGGCCCGCCAGGGGGAGGACACCCTCACCGGCCTCTTCCTGCGGACCATGGCCCAACGGATCCAGGAGGCCCCCGCCGACCAGCGACCCCTGCTGGAGCGGGCGGTGCGCTTCGGCCTGGCCGCCCTGGAAGGAAGGGAGGAACCCCAATGAAGCTGCGGAAACTCACCGCCACCTTCGGCTGCCTGGACGGGGCCACCCTCACCTTCGGCCCGGGGCTCACCCTCATCGGGGCCCCCAACGGCAGCGGCAAGTCCACCTGGTGCGCCTTCCTCCGGGTGATGCTCTACGGGCTGGACACCCGCCAGCGGGACCGCAAAGGGGCCCCCGCCGACAAGAACCGCTACCGCCCCTGGAACGGCAAGCCCATGGAGGGCCTGCTGGAGTGCGAGCACCAGGGGGCGGTGATCCTGCTGCGCCGGACCTCCGCCGGGGGGGTGCCCATGGGGGACTTCTCCGCGGTGTACCAGGCCACCGGCCTGCCGGTGCCGGGCCTCACGGCGGACAACGCCGGGGAGGTCCTCACCGGGCTGAGCCGGGAGGTCTTTGACCGGTCGGTCTTTCTCCGACAGACCGCCCTGGCGGTGACCCAGAGCCAGGACCTGGAGAAGCGGATCACCGACCTGGTCTCCTCCGGGGAGGAGGATGTGTCCTGGTCTGAGGCCAACGACCGGCTAAAAGCCTGGCTCCACCGCCGCCGCTTCCACAAGAGCGGCCGCATCCCCCTGCTGGAGGCCGAGGCCGCCCAGCTCCGCCAGACCGTCGCCCAGACCGCCGCCCTGCGCCAGGACCTGGCCCAGCAGCAGGCCCGGGCGGCCACCCTGCGCCGCCAGGCCGACCACTGGGACAAGCGGCTGTCGGCGGAGACCGACAAGTTCCAAACCGTCAGCCAGCAGCGCTATGCCCAAGCCGCCGCCGAGCTGGACGCCGCCCAGCTCCACCTGCAGACCCTTCAGGCCCAGCAGCAGGCCCAGGCCCAGCAGATGGACGGGGAGGCCCAGGAGATCGCCGAGGAGATCCAGGACACCCGCCGGGCCCTGTCCAGCCGCCGGTGGCTGATGACGGCCTTCGTCACCCTGGTGGTTCTGCTCACCGTGGCGGGGGCGGCCCTGTATCTCCTCCCCCGGCTGCCGGGGTTTCCCCTGGAGTTTCCGGAAATCCCCCTGCTCTTCCTGGCCCTGGGGGCGGGGGTCCTGTGGCTGCTGGTGCTGCTCTTCACCCTGGTAAAGGCCGCCTGTGACCGGCGGGACCGGCGGGAGGTGGCCGACCTCCAGGCCCTGCTGGACACCCAGCAGCAGGCGGACACCTCCCTGGCCCAGGCCCTGCGGGAGGCCCAGATCCGCCGGGACCACGCCCAGAAGTACTTCGAGGCCGTCAGCCAGCAGAGCGGCGGCCCCTACCTGCCCCCGGAGGCGGAGGCCTGCCGGGCCTCCCTCCACCAGGTGGAGCAGGAGATCGCCCAGCTCCAGGGCCAGCTCACCGCCCTGGGGGACCCCGTGGCGGTGGACGCCCAGCTGGACGAGGTGGAGGAGGAGACCGCCCGCCTCCAGGCCGACTATGACGCCCTGGAGATCGCCATCGAGGCCCTGCAAACCGCCGACCGGCAGCTCCACGCCCGGTTCTCCCCCCGGCTGAGCCAGCAGGCGGAGGCCTACTTCGCCCAGCTGACCCAGGGGGCCTTTTCTCAGATCACCTTGGACCGGGACTTCTCCGTCACCGTGGGCCAGGCGGGCTCCCTCACCCCCCGGCCCCTGGCCCTGCTGAGCCAGGGCACCCGGGACCAGCTCTACCTGGCCCTGCGGCTGGGGGTGGCCGACCTGGTCCTCCCCACCCCGGACGCCTGCCCCCTGATCCTGGACGACGCCCTGCTGGCCTTTGACGACGACCGGCTGGCCGAGGCCCTCCACCTGCTCACCCAGCTGGCAGCGAAGCGGCAGGTCATCCTCTTCACCTGCCAGCACCGGGAGTTCTTCATGCTGGAGGACCAGGGGGACCTGACCCGGGTCACCCTCCCCGGCTTCTGATTTTCGGTTGCCATCCCGGGGAAAGAGGGGTATAATGGGGAAGTTCCCAGCCCACTTTGCCGCGGGGCAAGCCGCGCTTTCGATAGGAGGTTATTCGCCATGTCCGACACCCACCGCACCCCGGACCCCGCCCAGCCGGAGGAAGCCCGCACCCCCCAGGGGGAGGCCAGCCCCCCGCCGGCGGAGGCCAAGGAGAAAAAGCCCGGCGCCTTCGGGGCCGATGTGTACACCTGGCTCCAGGCCCTGGTGGTGGCCCTGACCGTGCTGCTGCTCTTCTTCACCTTCTTTGGCCGGGTCATCGGGGTGGACGGCCACTCCATGGACCCCACCTTGAACAACGGCGACCTCCTCTTCCTCCAGTGCGTCGGCTACGAGCCGCAGCAGGGGGACGTGGTGGTCCTGCACAAGGACTTTGGGGACATCACCACCCCCATCGTCAAGCGGGTCATCGCCGTGGGGGGCCAGACGGTGGAGATTGACTACACCACCAGCACCGTCTACGTAGACGGGGTCCCCTTGGAGGAGGACTACATCCTGGAACCCATGGAGCAGCCCGACAGCCCCTATGCCCAGGGGACCTATTGGGAGGTGCCTGAGGGCTCGGTCTTTGTCATGGGGGACAACCGGAACAACTCCGCCGACAGCCGGGACAACCGCCTGGGCCCGGTGGACGAACGGTACATCCTGGGCAAGGCCATCTGCACCATCCTCCCCTTCCAGCACGTGGGCCTGGTCCACTAAGGGGGTGAGACCGTGCGACTGGACAAATGGCTGAAAGTCTCCCGCCTCATCAAGCGCCGCACCGTGGCCAACGAGGCCTGCGACAACGAGCGCATCTCCGCCAACGGCCGGGTGGTGAAGGCCTCCTACGACGTAAAGGTCGGCGACCAGCTGGAGATCCGCTTCGGCGCCCGAACCGTGACCCTGGAGGTCCTCTCCGTCACCGAGATGAAAGGCAAAGAGAACGCCGCCCTCATGTATAAAGAACTATAAAACAGCAAAACAACACCCCGGAGCAAAAGGCTCCGGGGTGTCCTGTTTTGCCAAAAACCGCGTCGCAGACTTCCGCCGGCCGCAGCCGGCGGAACAAAATCCAATCATAAAACCCCTGGCTCCGCCAGGGGTTTTATTCTTCTCGGCATGAGAGTGCCGGCTTCGCCGGCGCGGGTCATGCCGCAATCCCCCAAATTCGGGACCCCAGCGAAGCGGGTCCCGAATTTCCTGTTTTACTGATCTACCGCGTCCTTCAGCGCCTTCCCCGCCTTGAAGGCCGGGATCTTGGTGGCGGGGATGGGAATGTTCTCCCCGGTCTTGGGGTTGCGGCCCATGCGCTCGGCCCGGACCTTGGTCTCGAAGGCGCCGAAGCCCACGATCTGGATCTTCTCCCCCTCCACCAGGGCTTTGGTGATCTGGTGGATGGCGGCGTTCAGGCCGATCTCCACATCCTTGCGGGAAAAGCCGGTCTCTTCGGCGATGCTCAGGATCAGTTCGGTTTTGTTCATTGGTGTTTCCCCTCTCTTGTTTTCTTCTCTCGTTGTTCCGGGTGCTTCTCCCGGTTCCACAGGGCCATCAGCTGGGCCACGTCCAGGTCGTGCATGGTCCTGCCTTGGGCTGTGACCGCCGCCTCCACCCCGGAGAACCGGCGGATGAACTTCTCGCAGGTCCCCGCCAGGGCTTCCTCGGCGTCTATGTGAAAGAACCGGGCCACTTTGACCGCCGCAAAGAGCAGGTCCCCCAGTTCTTCCTCGATGTTGCTGTCCTCCGCCACGGCCTGCTGGAGCTCGGCCAGCTCCTCGGCCAGCTTGTCCAGGGCGGCCTGGGCGTTGGGCCACTCAAAGCCCGCCCGGGCGGCTTTGGCCTGGATCTTCTCCGCCCGCCACAGGCCGGGCAGGCTTTTGGCCACGGCCTGGAGGGTTTCCGTCTCGGTGGTCTGGCCCTTCTCCTGGCGCTTGAGGGCCTCCCAGCTGTCGGGGGTGCCCTCCCCCCCCTGGCCGAAGACGTGGGGGTGGCGGAAGATGAGCTTTTTGCAGATGCCGTCGGCCACCTCGTCCAGGTTGAAGCGGCCGGCGTCCTCCTCGATGGAGGCGTGGAAGAGGACCTGGAGGAGCACGTCCCCCAGTTCCTCCTTCAAATGGGCGGGGCTGGCCTCGTCGATGGCCTCGGCCACCTCGTAGGCCTCCTCGATGAAGTTGCGGCGGAGGCTCTCGTGGGTCTGGGCCCCGTCCCAGGGGCAGCCCCCGGGGGCCCGGAGGAGGGCCACGATCTGCCGCAGATCCTCCACGTTGTAGGTGGGTTTGGGTTCAAAATTTACCATACTGTATCACATCATTCCCGGGATCTCAAGTGTTTTCCGGATTTTTCCCCGGGGGGCCGGGGTTTTCTCGGTTTTAACGAATGCGGAGGAGCTTGGCGATCTTCTCCCCCTTGGGCATGAGGGAGAGGTCGTCCTTGGAGACCACCCGCAGCGCCACCACCAGGATCACATAGACCACGCAGCCCACCAGGATGGCCCCGGCCACCGACAGGGTGTTGCCGAAGTGGCCGGACAGCAGGCCGTAGCTGGCCCAGGCCGCCGCCCCCATGAGCACCGCCGCCACAGCGGCCTTGCCAAACACCCGCAGGTACTTGGGGGGATGGGGGGTGACCCGCTTGATGGCGGCCAGCTCCAGCACCGAGACGACGCCAAAGCACACCAGGGTGCCCACCGGGGCCCCCTTGATGCCCACGGAGGGCATCTGCACCAGGACAAAGTTCACCCCCAGCTTGATGGCGCTGCCGATGGCGATGAACCAGATGGGCAGGGCCGTCCGGCCGTTGGCCTGGAGGATGGCGTTGCACAGCAGCATGATGCACACGAAGATGGAGGCGATGCCCAGCACCATGAGGCACTGGGTGCCCACTTCCTGGTTGGTCTCCGGGTAGAGCAGCTGGATGATGGGGCCGGCCAGCACGGTCAGGCCGATGCCCGCCGGCAGGGCCAGCATGGCCCCCACCCGGAGGGCGGACTCGGCGATCTTCCCGGCCCCCACTTTGTCCTTCTTGGTGAGGGCGGCGGAGACGGCGGGGACGATGCAGGCCGTCAGGGAGACCATGAAGGCCGAGGGCAGGTTGTAGATGGTGACGGCCTTCTGGTAGCAGCCGTACAGGCTCACCGCCAGTTCCTCGGCGTAGCCCAGGGCGCTCTGGAGGAGGTTCTGGACCTGGATGGTGTCCAAATAGGTGGTGATGGGCACCACGGAGGAGCTAAGGGTGATGGGGATGGCAATGACCACCAGGGTCTTCAGGATCTTGCCGGAGCCCTCCGGCTTGTCGGTGGCCGGGGGCAGGCTGCGGGGGCTGTTCCGCCGGTGGTGGCGGACCATCAGGTAGAGCAGGGCCACCAGGCCGCTGGCGGTGACGCCGCCGATGGCCCCGGCGGCGGAAATCTCGCTGCCGAAGCCCAGGTACAGCAGGTACCAGGCCAAAAACAGGCCCACGATGAGCTTGGTGAGGGCCTCCAGCACCTGGGACACCGCCGTGGGCACCATGTCCGAGTGGCCCTGGGCATAGCCCCGGTAGGCCGACATGACGCACACAAAGAAGCAGGACAGGGCCATCACCCGCACCGCGGGGGCGGCCAGACTGTCCCCCTGGAGGTTGGCCAGGGGCTGGGCAAAGAGGAACATGATGAGGCTGCTGGCGATGCCCAGCACCAGGAAGGCGGTGAGGGCCACCCGGAACACCCGGCTGACCTGGTTCCGCCGGCCCAGGGCGTTGGCCTCGGAGATGGTCTTGGACATGGCCACCGGCAGGCCGGCCTGGGAGATCATCAGCAGCAGGTTGTAGATGGCGTAGGCGTTGTTGAAGTGGCCGAAGCCCACGTCCCCCAGGATGCGGCCCAGGGGGATCTTGTACAGGGCGCCAATGACTTTGACCACCGCAATGCTGGCGGCCAGGATGGCCGCGCCGCCAAAGAAGGTATTTGTGGTGAGTGCTCGTTTCTTCAAAACAGTCCTTCCCTCCGGATTACCAGGTTTTGCCGTCTCCGAAGAGGCGGGGCAGGGCGTAGGACTTCACCTCGGCCTGGATCTTCTCCAGGTCCAGGGTGAGGAAGGTCCCGTCCTTGTATATGATCTTGCCCCGGGCCATATTCATCACCACGTCGCTGCCGTGGGCGGCGTAGACCAGGTTGTCCATCACGCTGTGGCAGGGGGTGAGGTGGGGCCGGGTGAAGTCCACCAGGATGAGGTCGGCGACGTATCCCGGGGCGATGCGGCCGGTCTGGCGGCCCAGGGCCTTGGCCCCCTCCCGGGTGGCCATGGCCAGCACGTCCTGGGGCAGCAGGGCCAGGGGGTTGTGGGTGACCCCGTTGTGGAGAACGGCGGCAAACTTCATCTCCTCGAACATGTCCTGGTTGTTGTTGGAGGAGACCCCGTCGGTGCCCAGGGCGACGTTCACCCCGGCGGCCTTCATGGCGGGAATCCAGGCCACCCCGGAGCCCAGCTTCAGGTTGGACACCGGGTTGTGCACGCAGGTGACCCCCTTTTCCGCCATGGCGGCCCAGTCCTCCTCGGTGGTCCAGACGCAGTGGGCGGCGATGGCCCGGGTGTCCCACACCCCGTAGCGGTCCAGGATGGCGAAGGGGGTCAGGCCCCAGCGCCCCTTGCAGGCCTCGTGCTCGGACTGGGTCTCGGACACGTGGACGTGCATCCCCAGGCCCTTCCGCTGGGCGTAGTCGGCCATCCACTGCCACAGGGGGACGTTGGAGGTGTATTCCCCGTGGACGGAGGCGTCCACCAGGATCTGGCCGTTCCCCGCCCCGTGGAACTCCTCGGTGAGGATCCGCTGGTTCTCGCAGTCCTTGCAGGTGTCGGGGCCGAAGTCCCCCGGGGCGCCGAAGTAGACCCCCCCGCAGGAGAGGTTGGCGGAAATCCCCGCCTCCAGCACCGCCTGGGCGATGTGGGTGGTGTGCATGTACATATCGGCGATGGTGGTGACCCCCGAGGCGATGAGCTCGGCCAGGGCCAGCCCCGCCCCGGCCCGGACGGCCCGGCCGTCCAACTTGGCCTCGGCGGGGAAGATCCAGTCGTTGAGCCAGGTGTGCAGGTCACCCCCCCCGCCATAGCCCCGCATGAGGGTCATGGGGATGTGGGTGTGGGCGTTCACCAGGCCGGGCATGAGGACGTTGCCCCCGCAGTCGATCTCCTGGGTGAACGCCCCCGCCGGCCGGGTGGGGGTGACCGAGGCGATGGTCTCCCCCTCCACCACGACAAAGGCGTCATCCAGCACCGTGGCGGCCTCGTCCATCAGCAGGGCCCGGCAGTGGTGCAGCAGGATGCGTTCCATCTCAGCCCTCCCCTGCCTCGTCCAGGTGCTCCAGGCAGGCCAGCACCAGGGCGGAGAAGCGGTCCTTCGCCGCCTCCCCGGCGGCGATGACCTCCTCCTCGCTGAGCTTCTTGGGCAGCACCCCGGCGGCCATGTTGGAGATGAGGGTGAAGCCCAGCACGTCCATGCCGCAGTGGCCGGCGGTGATGACCTCCGGGGCGGTGGACATACCCACGGCGTCCGCCCCTAAAATCCGGGCCATGCGGACCTCGGCAGGGGTCTCGTACTGGGGGCCGGGGAAGTACATATAGACCCCCTCCCGCAAGTTCAGGTCCAGGCGGCGGGCCTGCTGCCGGGCCAGGTCCTGGAGCTTGGGGGTGTAGAGGTAGCTGGCGTCGGGGAACCGGGGGCCAAACTCCGGCAAATTCTCCCCCCGGAGGGGGGACTCCATGAAGATCTTGATCTGGTCGGTGATGAGCATCAGGTCCCCGGCCTTGAAGTTCCAGTTCACCCCGCCGGCGGCGTTGGTGACCAGGAGGGTCTGGCAGCCCAGCAGGCGGAGGACCCGGACGGCGTAGCTGACCTCCTCATAGGAGTAGCCCTCGTAGTGGTGGACCCGGCCCTGCATCACTGCCACCGGCTGGCCGGCCAGGGTGCCAAAGACCAGCTGCCCCTTGTGTCCCGGGGCGGTGGAGGTCTTAAAGTGGGGGATGGCGGTGTAGGGGACGGCGATGGGGTTCTCCACCAGGTCCCCCAGGTAGCCCAGGCCGGAGCCCAGGACCAGGGCCACCTTGGGCCGGAAGTCCCCCAGCTTGGCCAGGAGGGCGTCGGCGCTCTGGCGGTATTGGTCAAAGGTATAGTTCATAGTCGTAGCCTCCCAACGGGGGACGGCGCCCCCGGTGCTCCCGGCCGGAGCCGGGGCGCTGTTCTCTTTTTTTGCACGATTGCATACTGGGTTATCTTACACCACGGGGAGAGAAAAAGCAAATGGAATCCTTGATATTTCAAGGTTTTTTCACATTTGGACGGCGCTGAGACAGGGGCGGGGGCCCTCTGTCATCGGTAGGCGGTCCCGTTGGGACCGTTGCAGGGTGGGCCCTGCGGCGTGGGTTCCCGCCCGGTCCCGGGCGGGGGCGCGGTGGGGTACTGGGTACCCTTCGGGTGGTCGGGGCTGTTTCGACACCTCGGGGCGCAGCGCCCCGGGGGGGCCGCCGACTCCGGCGGGGGAGCACGACTTTCTTTAAAGAAAGTCGGGGGAAAGAACACCAGGGGCAAGCCCCTGGACCCCGCTTTTATAGCCGCTCGTTCCCACTCGCTGGTTTTTGGGATGGTTGGCTCTGGTACGGTAGTACGGCTATTTCCTCCGGTATGCCAAAACCGATTTGGGACGCATTTTCCGGAAAAATATGCGGAAAAGCATTTTATGAAAGAAAGTCTCCAAATCAGGGTACGAAGATGGGCAGCGAAATAGCCCCACGACCGAGACAATGTGGCACAAACGCCAAAACGAGCGAGCGGCAGCAAGCGGGCCATAGAACCGGGGGTCCAGGGGCAGAGCCCCGGCCCTCTTTCTCCCCATTTCTCGGGAGAAATGGGGACCCCCGCCGGGC
>HHCFC01400__coassemble_1842_pt1 | contig 15314 bp, 16 predicted proteins | sample HHCFC01400__metabat2_high_PE_020 | metagenome-assembled genome bin HHCFC01400
CGATGTCGGCCTCGCCGCCGTTGGTGATGAAGCACTTCTCACCGTTGATGACCCACTCGTCCCCGTCCTTGACGGCGGTGGTCTTTACATTGGAGGCATCGGAGCCGGACTGGGGCTCGGTAAGGCAGAAGCAGGCATACCCTCTGCCGTTGAGGATGTGCTCGGAGAAATACTTCACCTGGTCGGGGGTGCCGCCGATGAGGATGGGCTTCAGGGCCAGGTTGGTGGTCTGCATGACGGAGGCAAAGTTGCCGTCATAGTAACCCATCTCTTCGTACATGACCTCGGCGGTGGCCAGGTCCACCTTGTTGCCGCCGTACTCCTTGGGGATCTCGAAGGAGTTCAGGCCCAGCTTGAAGGCCTTGGCGTACACGTCCATGGGGATGGCCTTGGAGGGATCGACGATCTTGTCCCATTCCAGCATGATGGGTTCGATTTCCTTCTTACAGAATTCACCGATGGTGTCACACCACTTCTGCTGTTCTTCTGTCAACACACGCATTTCAAGTTACCTCCTAAATCAATGATGTCAATGAGAGAGGACGGAACCGCGCAACTAAACAGTATGCTGTATAATAGAGGAAAAAGGAAAGCCCAAGGGGCTTAATAGAAAGCACGCTGTATCATTGTGGAAAACCTTTTCCGTTCACCCTGCATCATAGCAGGGGAAGGGGGATTTGTCAAGGGGGTTTGGAAAAAATATAAAGAGATTTGGTAACTTTTTTCTCAAGCTAACGTGCCTTTTGGTCCGTCCAGCCCCGGGACGTTGACAACCGTTGTGGCCCATTGTATGATGGGATGGATTCTGGAAGAGAAGAGGAAAGGACAACCATGGAAAAGGACAAGGAATTTACCGTCGCCCGGCTCATTTTGCGCATGGCCAATCAGATCGTCAAAAACCGCAACCTCCACGTCAAGGCCCTGGGCCTGACCACCGAGCAGGCGGACAGTTTGCTCTTTTTTCTCTCCCATGAGAATGCGGTGATCAACGACCTCAAGGACTACCTCTGCGTCACCCACCAGACCGCCCGGGGCATCGTCCAGCGCATGGAGGGGAAAGGGGTGGTGACCACCCGGAAGTCCCCCACCGACGGGCGGTACCAAGTGGTCTCCCTCTCGGAGAAGGGCCGGAAAATGGGGGCCATCCTCTTGGAGAACGGCATCCAAACCGGCAGCCGCCTGCTCCACGGCATGACGCCGGAACAGGAGGACCTCTTTCTCCAACTGATGCAGCTGGCCTTGGAAAACGTGGAAAACCACCCCATTTCCTCCGGAGAAGGGATGCTGCCCCCGGAAATCCTGTGATCCGCCCAAAAAAGGGAGGCAATCCGGCCCCGTCGACAGGGTTCCCAAGACTTCCCTTCCAAAAAATGGTAAACTCTGGTTGTTCTGAGAAAGGAGGCCAGAGAAATGCCGGTTTTATACAGACGGGGGCTGCTGGAATCCACCCGGGTGACCATGCTCTCCCCGGATGTGATCTCCCCCAACCCCGACCAGCCCCGGCGGTACTTCGACCCCGACGGGCTGTATGAGTTGGCAGAGAGCATCCGGGTTCACGGCATTCTCCAACCCCTTTCCGTCCGGCGAAAGGGCGGCGGGCGGTATGAGCTCATCGCCGGAGAGCGCCGGCTGCGGGCCGCCATGATCTGCGGCCTGGAGCAGGTGCCCTGCCTGGTGCTGGAGGTGTCCCGGGAAAGTTCCTGCCTGCTCTCCCTGATTGAAAACTTACAGCGGCGGGACCTGGACTTTTGGGAGGAGGCCAAGGCGTTGGAGCGGCTCACCACCGTCTATGGCCTCTCCCAGGAGGAGGCCGCCGCCAAGGTGGGCAAGTCCCAGTCGGCGGTGGCCAACAAGCTCCGCCTGCTGCGCCTGCCCCAGGAGGTGCTGGCCCTGCTCCGGAAGCATGGCTTCACCGAGCGCCATGCCAGGGCCCTTCTCCGCCTGCCCACCCCCGAGGCCCAGGCCGCCGGGGCGGACCTGCTGGTGAAGGAGGGGTGGACGGTGGCCCGCACGGAGAAGTATGTGGAGGAGGTCCTCCGCAACCAGACCAAGGGGAAAAAGACCCGCCCTCCCCTGCTGATCCGGGACGTCCGGTTCTTCCTCAACAGCCTGGACCACAGCTTGGCGGTGATGCGCTCGGCCGGGGTGGCGGCCCAATGCCAGCGGAAGGAGGAGGGGGAGGACCTCTTGCTTACCATACGAATTCCCAAGGCCAAGGGCCAAAGCCCCAGCGGAAGCGGTCCGGCCTGAGTTTTCCTTGCATATCCTTTCATCCTTGGCCGGATGTTTCACGTGAAACATCCGGCCCCTTTTTCGTTTTTTCCAGGGGGCAAAAACGGGGCTTCCCCTTGGAATTCCAGGGAAATTTGGGTTGCAAAACCATAGGCTTCCCGGTATAATGGAACTCTACGGGAACTTACCCAGTAACCAATTCACAAGAACCGCAGGGTTCCGGGAAAGAAGGGAAACCATGGCCAAAACCATCGCCTTTGTCAACCAAAAAGGCGGGGTGGGGAAAACCACCAGCTGCGTGAACCTGGCCGCCTGCCTGCAGGAGGCCGGGGCAAAGGTCCTGGTGTGCGACTTTGACCCCCAGGGCAACGCCACCTCTGGCTTTGGCGTGGATAAGGGGGCGGTGTTTCCCACCATTTACGACGTTCTCATCAGCGGCGCAGCGGTGGAGCACGCCATCGTCCACACCAAGTACAGCGATGTGCTGCCGGCCAACAAAGGGCTGGCCGGGGCTTCGGTGGAGATGATCCCCCTGGACCGCCGGGAGTATCGGCTGAAGGACGCCCTGGCCCAGGTGGAGGCAAGCTATGACTTCATCCTCATTGACTGCCCCCCCTCCCTGGAACTGCTCACCCTCAACTGCCTGTGCGCGGCGGATACCGTGCTGGTGCCGGTCCAGTGCGAATACTATGCCCTGGAAGGCCTCAGCGACCTGCTGTCCACCGTCCGCATCGTGAAGGGGCGGCTGAACCCCGCCATCGCCCTGGAGGGGCTGCTGCTGACCATGTACGATGGCCGGACCAACCTCTCCCTCCAGGTGGCGGAGGAGGTCAAGCGCCACTTCCCTGGCAAGGTCTTTGCCACGGTGATTCCCCGGAACGTGCGGCTGTCGGAGGCCCCCAGCCACGGCAAACCGGTGACGGCTTACGACAGTTCCTCCCGAGGGGCGGTGGCCTACCGGCGCCTGGCCGAGGAGCTGTTGGAGAAGAATCCCCTGCCCCGCCGGGCATAACCCCGCGGCAGCGGGTTTGTGGATTGCACCTTGTGCCATAGAAAGGAAGGGATACCATGGCCTTAGGACGCGGGCTGGACGCGCTCCTGGGAGACACCACCCTTCAGGCCCAGACGGGAGGTTCCGTAAACCTCCCCATTTCACAAGTGGAGCCTGGCCTGAACCAGCCCAGAAAACACTTCGACGAGGAAGCCCTGGCCGACCTGGCGGAGTCCATCCGTCAGCACGGGATGCTCCAGCCCTTGACGGTGCGCCGGCTGGCCTCGGGATACTATCAGATCATCGCCGGGGAGCGCCGCTGGCGGGCCGCCCGGCAGGCGGGGCTGGAAGAGGTCCCCGCCATCATCATCGAGGCCGACGACCGGAAGGTCATGGAGTTGGGCCTCATCGAGAACCTCCAGCGGGAGGACCTGAACCCCATGGAGGAGGCGGCGGGCTACCGCACCCTCATCCAGGACTACGGCCTGACCCAGGAGGAGGCCGCCCGGCGGGTGAGCAAATCCCGGCCGGCGGTGGCCAACGCCATGCGGCTGCTGGCCCTGCCCCAGGAGGTCCAGTGGCTCATCGAGCAGGGCAACCTCTCCGCCGGCCACGGCCGGGCCCTGCTGGCCCTGCCCACCCCCGAGGCCCAAATCGCCTTCGCCGGAGAGATTGTGGACAAAGGCTACTCCGTGCGGGAGACCGAGCAGCGCATCCGCCAGGCGGTCCAGAAAAAACCCGCCCCGCCCCCGGAGCCCCACCCCCTGCAGCTGTACTATGCCGAGGCGGAGCGCCAGCTCACCGCCGGCCTGGGCCGCCGGGTGACCATCAGCCCGGGAAAGAAGAAAGGAAAAATCGCCCTGGAATACTATGACCAGGAGGACCTGAACCGGCTGCTCCAGGCCCTCTCCTCCCTGGAGGCGGGAAAGGAACGGAATCTATGACCCCAGAAGAAACGCCGAAGGACTCCATGCCCACCCCCCCTCCGGCAGACAAGGGCAGCGGAGAGACCCCGCCGGAGAAGCCCAACAAAAGCCGGCCGGTGAAAGTTTACCTCATCGCCTTGTTCTGCGTGGCCCTCCTCCTCTTGCTGGTGTCCTTTGTGATGCAGCAGCGGAACCATTTGGCCCTGCAGGACCTCAACGACTCCATCTCCAACAACCAGGCGGTGGCAGACCTCCAGCTGGAGAACCAGCGCCTGCAGTACGAGCTGGAGGAGCGGAAGAACCAGGAGGAGGACCTGCAAAGCCAGGTGGAGGAAAAGGACAAGCAGGTCCAGGCCATGGAGTGGCTGCGGCAGATTGAGGCCGCCGTCCGTTCCTCCTACAGCGAGGCCAAGACCATGATCGAGGCCTTCGAGGAGACCGGCCTGGAGGAGAGCCTCCCCACCGAATCCACGGTGGAGGGCGCGGAGTCCCCCGCCGATGCCTACCGCACCATTTACGCCATGTTCTATTGAGAAAATCCATCTGTTTCACGTGAAACAAAGATTGAAACCATACTATGAGGTGATACCATGCTGGACATCAAGCGCATCAAGGAAGACCCGGAAAAGGTGAAAGCCGGCCTCCGAGCCAAGGAAGTCAACTGTGACCAGGAGGTGGACCGGATCCTGGCCCTGGACAAGGAACGCCGGGACATCATCCACGACATGGAACAGAAAAAGGCGGAGCAGAACAAGGTCTCCAAGACCATCCCCCAGCTGAAGAAGGCCGGGGAGGACACTGCCCCCGTTTTCCAGAAAATGAGCGAGCTGAAAGGCCAGATCGCCGCCCAGGAGGAGACCCTCCGGGGGGTGGAGGCGGAGTACCGCACCCTGATGCTCTCCCTGCCCAACCTCCCCGACGACGACCTGAAGCCCGGCGGGAAGGAGAACAACGAGCCTCTGCGCTACTTCGGGGAGCCTCACAAGTTTGACTTTGAGGCCAAGCACCATGTGGACCTGTGCACCGACCTGGGTCTCATCGACTACACCCGGGGGGTGAAGCTGGCAGGCTCCGGCTTCTGGATGTACACCGGCCTGGGCGCCCGGCTGGAGTGGGCCCTGCTGAACTACTTCATCGACAGCCACCTGGCCGACGGGTATGAGTTCATCCTGCCCCCCCACATGCTGGAGTACCAGTGCGGGGAGACCGCCGGCCAGTTCCCCAAGTTCGCCGACGAGGTGTATAAGATCCAGAACCCCACCGACGACCGGATCCACTACATGCTCCCCACCGCCGAGGCCGCCCTGGCCAGCGTGTACCGGGACGAGATCCTCACCGAGGCCGACCTGCCCAAGAAGTTCTTCGCCTACACCCCCTGCTTCCGCCGGGAGGCGGGCTCTGCCCGGGCAGAGGAGCGGGGCATGGTCCGGGGCCACCAGTTCAATAAGGTAGAGATGTTCCAGTTCACCCGCCCCGAGGACTCCGACGACGCCTTCGACGAGCTGGTCACCAAGGCGGAGAACCTGGTGAAGGGCCTGGGCTTCCACTTCCGCACCGTGAAGCTGGCCGCCGGAGACTGCTCGGCCTCCATGGCTCGGACCTACGACATTGAGATCCAGATCCCCTCCATGCAGGGGTACAAGGAGGTCTCCTCCGTGTCCAACGCCCGGGATTACCAGGCCCGCCGGGGCAACATGCGCTTCCGCCGGGAGTCCACCGGCAAGCCGGAGTTCCTCCACACCCTCAACGGCTCCGGCCTGGCCACCAGCCGCATCTTCCCCGCCATGGTGGAGCAGAACCAGCTGAAGGACGGCAGCGTGAAGATCCCCGAGGTCCTTCAGAAATACATGGGCGGCATGGAAGTCATCTCCCGCAAGTAAGGCGGTGCCCATGGAACCGGAAAAGCGCCCGGAGGACCTGACCTCCCCAACGCCCCAAGAGGAGGCGGCCCCCTCCCCCGCCGAGGAGACGCCCCCCCAGCCGGAGAAGAAGCCCTACAAACCCTACAGCCGAAAGGCCCGCCTCTGGGCCTGGGTGGGGATTGCGTTCATGGTGTTTCTCACCATCATGTACGCCTACGCCTTTGCCTCCGGCTCCATCCTGATGTATTGAGGTGAGTGCATGACTGAGCAAGCCATGGCCCTGCTCTGCCGGGGGCTGGACCAGCTGGGCCTCCCCTGGACCCAAAAGGCCGCGGAACAACTGTCCCTCTACGGGGACCGGCTGCTGGAGAAGAACCAGGTGATGAACCTCACCGCCATCACCGACCCGGAAGAGGTGGTGAAGCGCCACTTCCTGGACAGCGCCGCCCTCCTCCCCTCCAAGGCCCTGGGGGGGCGGAAGGTCATCGACGTGGGCACCGGGGCGGGGTTCCCCGGCCTGGTGCTGAAGATCCTGGACCCCACCATCCAGCTCACCCTCCTGGACAGCCTGGGCAAGCGGGTGGACTGGCTGGGGGAACTGTGCCAGGAACTGCACCTCCCCGACGTGACCCTCCTCAAGGGCCGGGCGGAGGAGCTCTCCCGGCAGAAGGAGCACCGGGAAGGGTATGATGTGGCCGTCTCCCGAGCCCTGGCCTCCATGCCGGTGCTGGCGGAGCTCTGCCTGCCCTATGTGAAGCCCGGGGGCCTGTTCCTGGCCATGAAGAGCAACAAAACCGACGAGGAGATCGACGCCGCCCGGGCCATCATCCAGACCCTGGGGGGAGAGGACCCCTTCGTCATGGACTATCTGCTCCCGGAGACGGAGATCTACCACCGGGTGGTGACGGTGTTCAAAAGCCGCCCCACCCCCAAGGCCTACCCCCGGAAGTGGAGCAAGATCAAGGAAGCAAAAATTTAGTATCTTTGCACAAAAAACTATTGCAAGACACGGGGCCGTATGGTACAATGAAGCCGAAGATTCAGGAGGAATGGCTGTGGGCAGCGTAATCGTCATCACGTCCGGAAAGGGCGGCACAGGAAAGACCTCCCTCACAGGAGGGGTGGGCGCCTCCCTGGCGCTGCTGGGGAAGCAAGTGCTGTGCTTGGACGGTGACGTGGGCCTGCGCAACCTGGACATCACCCTGGGCATGACCGACGCGGCGCTGATGGATTTCAGCGACGTGATGGCCGGCCGGTGTGACCTGTCCCGGGCGGCGGTGCCCCACCCCACGGTTTCCGGTTTGCACCTTCTCACCGCCCCGCTGACCTTGCCAGGGGACTTCCCCGGAGAGGCGGGCTTTCAGGCCCTGCTCCAGCAGGCCCGGGAAGCCTACGACTATGTGCTCATCGACTCCCCCGCCGGCCTGGGGCCGGGGTTCCGTCTGGCCGTCTGCGGCGCAGACCGGGCCATTGTGGTGGCGGTGAGCGACCCCTCCTCCCTGCGGGATGCTCAGCGGGTGGTCACCCAGCTGTCCCAGTTGGAGACCATCCACCTGGTGGTCAACCGGGTCCGTCCCCGCCTGCTGCGCCGGCAGAACACCACCATCGACGATGCCATGGACACCGCGGGCCTGCCCCTGCTGGGCCTGGTGCCGGAGGATCCCAAGGTGGTTCTGGCGGCCACAGAAGGCCGTCCCCTGGCCCAGTTGGGGGCTCGGCGGGGGGCTGTCCGGGCCTATGAAAACATCGCCCGCCGGCTCACCGGCCAACTGGTACCCCTGATGGGGCTGCGGTAAAGGAAAACCCCGTACCTTCCCACCCTGTTGTTCCTCCCACCTAAGTTTCCGTGCGGCCTGCACACGCCCCAACACGACGTGCCCTGGCTGCCACTGCGAAAGGATGAAGCAGAATGAATATTGCATTGATGAGTCATGACCACAAGAAAGAGCTGATGGTGCAGTTCTGCATTGCCTACTGCGGTGTTTTGTCCAAGCACACCGTCTGCGCCACCAACACCACCGGCCGCCTGGTCGCTGAGGCCACAGGCCTGCCCGTCCGTCTGTTCCTGTCCCATGCCCATGGCGGCAGCCAGCAGATCGGCGCCCGCATCGCCTACAACGAGATTGACATGGTGCTGTTTTTCTCCGACCCCCAGTCCAGCGACTTGGACCCCGACCTGAAGTACATCAACCAGATGTGCGACCAGTACAACATTCCTTTCGCCACCAACGCCGCCACGGCAGAGATCCTCATCCACGGCCTGGAGCGGGGCGATCTGGACTGGAGAGAGATCATCAACCCCTCCCTCAAGCCGGTTACCGTCTGAGGGCGGCGCCCTTCGGACGCCACAAGAGAAACGCAAAAATGCGTCCTCGTTCCGTTTGTGCAGGGACGAAGGCGCATTTTTCGTGAGAGAAAGGCCGCGCCCAGCTTCGCCGGGCGGGGACGCGGTGGGGTACTGCGTACCCTTTGGGCGGTCGGGGCTCTTACGGTGCCTCGGGGCGCAGCGCCCCGGGGGCCCGCCTGCCCGGCGGGGTCCCCATTTCTCCCGAGAAATGGGGAGAAAGAGGGCCGGGGGCAGGCCCCCTGGCCCCCCGGTTTTATAGCCCGCTCGTTCCCACTCGCTGGTTTTGGCGTGGTGGGGCGCAGCGGGGCGATCGTTGGGCTATTACGGGGCCCAGGTACGTGCCCTGATTTGGGACGCTTTTTCGGGTAGGGCTGCACAACCCAGAGGCTTCCCCTTGGGGGGAAGCTGTCACCGGAGGTGACTGATGAGGGGGCGATTCTGTACCCAACCTTTCCTTGTAGAAAGAGGGACCTGTCGCCCCGATGCCCTCCTTCTCCCGCTCCGTTGGGTGAGTCGATCGCCCCCTCATCCGACCCGGCTTCGCCGGGCCACCTTCCCCCCAAGGGGAAGGCTTTGGGGGTGAGAACTTCCCTGTAGGGTATCCCATCCCCTTCCGTCCAACGGACTCGCCCGGTAGGGCACACCCAGCAGGTCCGGGCGGCAGCCCGCAAAAAACCCGAAGGGCCCCACCCACCTTTCCTCCCCAACGGACTCGCCCGGTAGGGCACGCCTCGCAGAGTTCCGCCGGCCGCAGCCGGCGGAAAAGGATCCAATCATGTTTTGACCGGCTCCGCCGGCCAAAACATACTTCTCACCCCGAGAGTGCCGGCTTCGCCGGCGCGGGTCGGGGTGCCATCCCCCAATTTTGGGAGGGGCCCCAAGCCAAGCAGAACCCCCACCGCCCCCGTACTCTGCCCTCCCGAACGAAGCACAAACCCCTCTTGCCCCTCCCAAAATTCTATCTTTAAGGAGACATGAAAATGGAACGCATCAAACCCCGGACCCTCTCCGGTTTCATGGAGCTTCTCCCCGCCCCCCAGACCCAGTTTGAGCGGATGCTGGAGATCCTCCGTCACACCTACAGCCTCTACGGCTTCACCCCTCTGGACACCCCCGTCATCGAGTCGGCAGAGATCTTGCTGGCCAAGGGCGGGGGGGAGACTGAGAAGCAGATCTACCGCTTCACCAAGGGGGACAGCGACCTGGCCCTCCGCTTTGACCTCACCGTCCCTCTGGCCAAGTACGTGGCCCTCCACTACGGCGAGCTGGCCTTCCCCTTCCGCCGGTACCAGATCGGCAAGGTCTACCGGGGAGAGCGGGCCCAGCGGGGCCGGTTCCGGGAGTTCTACCAGTGCGACATCGACGTCATCGGCGACGGCAAATTGGACATCGCCAACGAGGCGGAGATCCCCGCCATCATCTACCAGGCCTTCACCGCCCTGGGGCTGGAGCGCTTCCGCATCCGGGTGAACAACCGGAAGATCCTCACCGGCTTCTACGCCATGGAGGGCCTGGAGGCCCAGGCCGGGGACATCATGCGCACCGTGGACAAGCTGGATAAGATCGGCCCCGAAAAGGTCAAGGCTCTCCTCCTAGAGCAGGGGGTGTCGGAGCAAGCCGCCGGGGAGATTTTGGACTTCATCGCCATCACCGGGGACAACGCCGCCGTCCTGGCCGCCCTGGAGGGCTATCGTGGCCGGAACGAGATCTTCGACCAGGGACTGGAGGAGCTGGCCACCGTGGTGAAGTACCTGGCCGCCTTTGGCGTCCCCGAGGACCACTTCGCCGTGGACCTCACCATCGCCCGGGGGCTGGACTACTACACCGGCACCGTCTACGAGACCGTCATGCTGGACCACCCGGAGATCGGCTCCATCTGCTCCGGCGGCCGGTACGACAACCTGGCCGAGTACTACACCGACAAGAAGCTCCCCGGGGTGGGGATCTCCATCGGCCTGACCCGGCTGTTCTACGTCCTGGGGGAGCAGGGGTACCTCAACGACCAGCTGGTCACCGCCCCTGCCGACGTCCTCATCCTCCCCATGACCGAGGACCTCTCCCCCGCCATCGCCTTTGCCACCCAGCTGCGGCAGGGGGGCGTCCGGGCCCAGGTCTACAGCGAGCAGAAGAAGTTCAAAGGCAAGATGAGCTATGCCGACAAGCTCCACATCCCCTACGTGGCCTTCCTGGGGGAGGAGGAGATCTCCCAGGGCCTGGTGAAGATCAAGGACATGGCCACCGGGGACCAGCAGGCCCTCTCCCCTGCCCAGGCGGTGGAAACCATCGCCGCCGCCATGGCCCACCGGGCCCAGGGCAAGCCCATCCGGGAGAAGGGCTGAGGCCATGAGGAAGAGGAAAGTGGGGGCCGTAGGGCTGCTGCTCATCGCCGCAGTGGTGGTGATAGCCGTTGTATTCCTCCGGCCCAAGGGTTTGGCAGCCGTCTTGGGGGACGGGTTTTCCCCGGAAAGGGTGACGGCCATCTCCGCCATCCTCTCTCCCGCCACCGGCGGGACGCAGACCACCCTGGAGATCCCCGCCGAGGAGGAGGCTTTCGGCCAGCTGTTGGCCCTCCTCCAGGAGCCCAGCTACTCCCGCACCTTTGCCAAGGATGACCAGTTCACCTTGGGCTATGTGGTGTATCTCAGCTTTGCCACCGAGGAGACGTGGGCCTGGACCTATCACTTCCAGGGCGGCAAACTGATCCAGGCCGGCCCCACCGACCAGACGAAAACCTATCAGATCTCCGGCGGCCAGGCCACCCAGGAGAAGATTTTAGACTTCCTCCTGGCCCAGCGCTAGGAGGAAACGAGAGAGACCGGAACGTCCATAGCCATCCAAACCCCGCCCTCTGCACGGCAGAAGCGCCGCGAGAAAGGAGATTTACTATGACGAAACGGAACAATGGAGCTCTGGCAATTGGCATAGTCATTGTGATTGTGGCCGCCCTGGTGGCCATCTTCACCCAGAGCCGCACCTTTGCCCAGGCCATGGGCCAGGACTATGCCCCGGAAAAGGTGGACTCCATCCACGTCTACTTACAGGCCATGGGCCATGACGCCCCCTCCCGGGAGGTGGTCCTTTCCGGGGAGGACCCCGCCGCCCAGGAACTGCTGGCCCTGCTGGGCAGCCAGACCTATGACGTGGGGTATGAGGTGGGGGCCATCGAAGGCCATGCAGTCCCCTTGGACTACACCATCACCCTCATCCTGACCATGGAGCCGGAGGAGGAGGGGGCCTCTGCGCCCTTCCTCTACTTTGATGGGTCCGACGAAGCCACCATGGACGGGCTGGACAGGGCGGCGGGCAGCAACGGCTGGGTCCGCACCCACTACCGGGTGGACCTGGCCTTCCAGCAGGAAATCCTGGACCTGCTGTTGGCCCAACCCTATGAGGAAATCCTTTAGGCGGAAAGCTTCATCCCTGACTGCAACGCACCCTTTGCCTCCGCTGAGAGGCACCAAGAGAAAGGAGACCCACCATGAAAAAACGAACCAGCGGCGCGCTGGCCATCGGGGTGGTGGTGGTTGTCGTGGCAGCGTTGCTGGCGATTTTCAACCAGTCCCGCACCTTTGCCCAGACCATGGGGCAAGACTATGACCCTGGACAGGTCCAGGCAATCCATGTAGCGCTCTATGCGCCAGATGACGCCCAGTCCCGCCAGGTGACCCTCTCTCCCACGGACCCGGCGGCCCAGGAACTGTTGACTTTGCTGGGCAGCCAGATGTATGATGTGGTCTATTCCTTGGGCACAGTGTCCGGAGGGTACAGTGCGCCCTATGGATACTTGGCCAACCTGGCGATCCGGCTGCCAGAGAAGGGAACGGGCTATTCCTGGGCTTCCATCACCCTGTCCGGGGAGCCCCAGCTGCAGATCTCCGGCCCTTACCAGCCGGGTTACCAAACATACCGGGCAGATCCCGCCGTGCAGAAGGCGATCATGGACCTGCTGCTGGCCCAACCCTATGAAACAATCCCGGCGACCTGAGGTCGCCCCCCATCCCCCGGGCCCGGTGGCCCGATGCCAAAGGAGGCAAGCCTTGCCGCAATGAAACACCTTTCCCGAAAACATAAGATCGCCCTGGTGGAACTGGTGGTGCTGGTCCTTTTGGTGGTCTGGTTCATCGCCCCCCGGCCCCTGACCCGGGCCATGGCGGGGGACGGCTTTGACCCCGCTGCCGTCACCCAGATCCAGGCAGACCTCACCGCCTTCCAGGGGGGCGAAGGCCGGACGCTCACCTTCTCCCAGGGAGAGCCGGCCTTTTCCCAGCTCATGGACCTGCTCCAGTCCAAGCGGTACATCCCCTACTACCTGGACCAGGATGCCCAGCGGAGCGTCACCCTGGGCTACCGTGTGGACCTGACCTTCTCCCAGGGGGAGGCGTCCTACACCCTCTCCCTGACGGGAGACCGGGCCATCGTCATGGGAGGCGATGGCGGGACGAAAACCTACCAGGTGACCGACAGCGACGCCTTTCAGCAATCCGTTCTGGACTTTCTCCTGGAACAGGAGTACACTAAGGAGGAAACGCCATAACCTGCCCCACAACGGGCACCACCCCGCCGAAACGACACCCAATTTCTCCGAGGTATTGCTATGAATCCCAAAATCAAAATGCTCATTTACATTCTCATCCTGGGGGCGCTTTTGCTGATCTTCCGCCAGTGCACCGCTGGCTGAGCCCTTTCAGAGAACAAATCTACAATGGAGTGAACGAAAACCATGGACAATCTGCAAAACTTTCGCCGCACCGGCTACTGCGGCACCTTCACCGCGGCCAACATCGGCCAGGAGATTGCCGTCTGCGGCTGGGTCCAGCGCCAGCGCAACCTGGGCGGCCTGATCTTCGTGGACCTGCGGGACCGCACCGGCCTGCTCCAGCTGTCCTTTGACGACAGCACCCCCCGGGATCTTTTTGAGAAGGCGGCCTCCCTCCGAGGGGAGTATGTCATCGCCGCCAAGGGCCTGGTGCGGGAGCGGGAGTCCAAGAACCCCGACCTGCCCACCGGCGACATCGAGGTGAAGGTTACCGAGCTGCGCCTGCTGGCCAAGGCCGCCACCCCGCCCTTCGAGATCGTGGAGAACTCCGACGTGAAGGACGCCGTCCGGCTGAAGTACCGCTACCTGGACCTCCGCCGGGCGGATATGCAGCGGATGATCGCCCTGCGCCACAAGATCGTGAAGATCTGCCGGGACTACTTCGACGAGCAGGGCTTTTTGGAGATTGAAACCCCCATCCTCACCAAGTCCACCCCCGAAGGGGCCCGGGACTACCTGGTGCCCTCCCGGGTCCACCCCGGGAAGTTCTATGCCCTGCCCCAGTCCCCCCAGCAGTACAAGCAGCTGCTGATGCTGGCAGGGTTTGACCGGTACTTCCAGATCGCCCGGTGCTTCCGGGACGAGGACCTCCGGGCCGACCGGCAGCCGGAGTTCACCCAGATCGACCTGGAGATGTCCTTCCTGGACGAGGAGCAGATCCAGACCATCCAGGAGGGCTTCCTGAAGCGGGTGTTCAAAGAGGTGCTGGACGTGGACGTCCAGACCCCCTTCCTGCGGATGCCCTGGCGGGAGGCCATGGACCGCTTCGGCTCCGACAAGCCCGACCTGCGGTTTGGCTTTGAGCTGAAAGACATCTCCGACATCGTGAAGGACTGCGGCTTCGGGGTGTTTTCCAGCGCCATCGAGGCCGGGGGCTCGGTGCGCCTGATCAACGTGGATGGCCACGCCAAGGACTTCCCCCGGAAGAAGATCGACAAGCTGGGGGACTTCGTCAAAACCTACCAGGCCAAGGGCCTGGCCTGGGCCCGTCTGGTGGACGGGAAGGTGACCTCCTCCTACCAGAAGTTCCTCACCGACGAGGAGAACGCCGCCATCCTGGAGCGGGCCGGGGCCAAGGACGGGGACCTGGTGCTCATCGTCGGGGACGCCAAGGACGAGGTGGTCTTTGCCGCCCTGGGCGCCCTGCGCATCGAGTGCGCCAAGCAGCTGGGCATCCTGGATCCCAACGACTTCAAGTTCCTGTGGGTCACCGAGTTCCCCATGTTCGAGTGGTCCGAGGAGGAAGGCCGGTACCAGGCCATGCACCACCCCTTCACCGCCCCCATGATCGAGGACGAGGACAAGATGCTCACCGACAAGGCCCACTGCCGGGCCCGGGCTTACGACATCGTCCTCAACGGCACGGAGCTGGGGGGTGGCTCCATCCGAATCAACACCCCGGAGATGCAGACCAAGGCCTTCCAGGCCCTGGAGATCTCCGACGAGGACATCCAGGAGCGGTTTGGCCATCTGGTTAACGCCTTCCAGTACGGCGCCCCCCCCCACGGCGGCCTGGCCTACGGCCTGGACCGGCTGGTGATGCTCATGACCGGGGCCTCTTCCATCCGGGACGTCATCGCCTTCCCCAAGGTCCAGAACGCCTCCGACCTCATGATGAACTGCCCGGACGTGGTGGATCAAAAGCAGTTGGATGACTTGTCCATTGCGGTGACAAGAGTGGAGGAAACCCCTGCCGAAGAGGAATAACGTCAGGGGCTTTTGATCCACCACACCAAGCGTTTTGCCTTTGGCAAAACCTTGCCGCAGGCGGAATTCATTTCCGCCGAGGAAGTCAAATCCATAAGAGGGGTCCCCGCCCGGCCAGCCGGGTGGGGCGGATCAGAAGCAGTTGGACGATTTGGCCATTGCAGTGACAAGAGTGGAGGAAGTGGCTGCCGAGGAGGAATAACGCTTCCCTCGATCTGAAAAGTGATTAAAAGATAGACGGAACCGCTAGAAAAGACGGTTCCGTCTATCTTTTTTCGACGCAGAATCAGGTTCCCTAGAATGCATTCCAGGTTAGCCGTTAACATACCGCTTCAACTGTTCATAAAAATTCTCTCGCGTGCCGGCCAGGATGACCACCACCAGTTTACCATCCTCTTCATAGATGCGGTAAGCGATCTCATAATTGGTCTTG
>HHCFC01400__coassemble_1851_pt1 | contig 15145 bp, 19 predicted proteins | sample HHCFC01400__metabat2_high_PE_020 | metagenome-assembled genome bin HHCFC01400
TGGAGCAGATGGCTTTATTATATATAGTGTTTTAGTCTCCCTGCGGACTGAGGCAATTTTTTGGGGAAAAAGAGAATTTGGCAAGGAAAAACAGAGGTGATGCTTATGAAGCAAATGTTTTACGGCGGCGTTCACCCCGCCGAGCATAAGGAAGCGACAGAGCAGAAACCGATTCAACCGTTGGCCAACGCCCCGGCTCAGGTGGTCATCCCGATGTCCATGCACATCGGCGCCCCCTGTAAGCCCGTGGTGCAGAAAGGTGATACGGTGACGGTCGGCCAAAAGATTGGCGAGACCGCAGGCCTTGGCGCCCCCATCCACGCCAGTGTTTCTGGCACTGTGGTGGCAGTGGAGCCCCGTCCTGGAACCGGCGGCACGCCTACGCTTTCTGTCGTAATCGAAAATGACTTCCAAAACACCCTTTGTCCGGATTGCAAGCCCCGTGAAAATGTGGATGCGCTGACCTCCCAGGAGATCATCGACATCATTCGCGAGGCCGGCTGCACCGGTATGGGCGGCGCGGGTTTCCCCACCCACGTCAAAATCAGTTCCGCAGTGGGCAAAGCAGATACCATTATTATCAATGGTGCGGAGTGCGAACCTTACATTACCGCAGACCATCGTCTGATGCTGGAGCACGGCGAGAAGATCATCGGCGGTGTTCGGTTCATCATGAAGGCCCTTCAGCTGGACCACGCGTACATCGGCATTGAAGACAATAAGATGAACGCAGTCAACCACCTGAAAGAACTGGTGGGCGGCGCCAAGGACATCACGGTCCAGGCTCTGCGCACCCGGTACCCCCAGGGTGCTGAGAAGCAGCTGATCCAGGCCATCACCGGCCGGGAGGTTCCTCCCGGAAAGCTGCCTGCCGATGTGGGCTGCTGCGTGTTCAATGCGGCCACCACGGCAGCCATCTATGACGCGGTGGTTCTGGGGCAGCCGGTGTATCAGCGGGTGATCACCGTCACCGGCAGCGCCGTGAAGAACCCCGTGAACCTGCTGGCGCCTGTGGGCACCCCCTTCTCCCACCTCATCGAGGAGGCCGGCGGTTTCAATGGAACCCCTGCCCGGGTCATCTCTGGCGGCCCCATGATGGGGTTTGCCCAGTACGACATGTCGGTGACCATGGGAAAGGCCAGCAACTGCGTGCTCTGCCTGAGCAAGGAGGATCTGCCTGCCACCAGTGCCAATCCCACCTGCATCCGCTGCGCCCGCTGCGTCAACGTCTGCCCCATGCACCTGACCCCCCTCTTTATGAACATGTTCGCCAAAGCCCGCCGTTGGAGCGAGGTGGAGGAAGAGTACCGGATTATGGACTGCATGGAATGCGGAAGCTGCCAGTATGTCTGCCCGGCTAGAATTCCTCTGGTCCAGCAGTTCCGCACGGCCAAGTTTGCCATCCGCCAGCAGGCGGCCAAAAAGTAAGGAGGGGATAGCATGGAAGAGTATAAACTGAGCGTAGCCTCCTCGCCCCACGCATCATCCCCGGTTGGGACCAAGAACCTGATGCGGGATGTCCTCATCGCCCTGATCCCCGCTCTGGCGATGGGCATCTATGTGTTTGGACCGCGCGCGCTGACCACCACTTTGGTGTCGGTCATTTTCTGTGAGATTTTTGAGTGGGGATACTGCAAACTGATGCACAAGCCCAACCCCTGCAAGGACCTGTCCGCCGCCATTACCGGCGTGCTGCTGGTGTTTGTATGTCCGGTGACGCTGCCCTATTGGATGATCATCATCGGCGACTTCTTCGCCATCGTGGTGGTCAAGCAGCTCTTCGGCGGCCTGGGCACCAACTTCCTCAACCCCGCACTGGCTGGCCGGGCATTCCTGATGCTCAGCTATCCCGTGCCCATGACCACCTGGGTGCTGCCCGGCCAGGAGAACTGGGTTTCCATCATCTCCGCCGCTGACGCGGTGACCGGCTCCACCCCCCTGTCCGCTGACTTCATGAAGAATGGGATCCTCCCCGACGCCTCCCTGGCCGACATGTTCATCGGCAACGTGGGCGGCTGCGTGGGCGAAGTTTCCGCCATCGCCCTGCTCATCGGCGGCATCTACCTGATCGCCCGCAAGGTCATCCGGATCCGGATCCCCCTGGCCTACATCCTCACCGTGGCCGTGCTCACCCTGATCTTCTCCCGGGCTCCCGAGGGCGTCAGCTCCTTCACCTGGATGCTCTATGAGATCTTCGGCGGCGGCCTGTTCCTGGGTGCCTTCTTCATGGCAACCGACTATGTGACCAGCCCCAATACCCCCAAGGGCGAAGTGATCTTCGGCATCGGCGCAGGCCTGCTGGTGGTCTTCATCCGCTACTTCGGCGGGTATCCCGAAGGCGTTTGCTACTCCATCCTCATCATGAACATCTGCGTCTGGCTCATCGACAAGGCCACCCTGCCCAAGCGGTTCGGTGTCACGGCTGAGATGCGCAAGGCCGAGAAGGAGCAGGCAAAGGCCGCCAAGAAAGCAGCAAAGGAGGGCGCGGAAGCATGAACGCAAAGAAAGAATCCTACGCTGCCATGATCATCGTCCTGGCTGCCATCTGTCTGGTGACAGCGGCCCTGCTGGGCCTGGTCGACAAGGTGACCAAGCCCGCCATCGAGGCCAACACCGCAGAGACGGTGCAGAACGCCCTGACCGAAGTGCTCCCCGCGGACAGCTATGACCAGGTGGAGTTCCCCGACGGCAGCGTGACCCTGAGCAACGGTACCAACGTCACTGTGGTGGCGGTCTATCAGGCCGGGGAAGAGGGTTACGTCATCGAAGTGCTGGCCCCCGGCGGCTATGGCGGCGACATCGACATGATGACCGGCATCAACGCCGCCGGCGAGGTGACGGGCATGTCCGTGATCTCCCACGCCGAGACCTCCGGCCTGGGCTCCAAGGCAACCGACCCCAACTGGCAGAGCCAGTTCGTGGGCTCCACCGAGGACGTGAGCGTCACCAAGGACGGCGGCACCATCAACGCCATCACCGGCTCCACCATCACCTCCCGCTGCGTGTGCAACGGTGTCAACGCCGCCCGTGCGGTCGTGGAAGCACTGGGTTAAGGAGGGAGCAAGAGAATGAATTTTAAGAAGCAATTAAAAGACGGTCTGATCACCCAGAACCCCGCCCTGGTCCAGCTGATCGGTATGTGCCCCCTGCTGGCCATCACCACCTCCCTGTTCAACGGCATCGGCATGGGCATCGCGGTGGTCCTGATCCTGACCTGCTCCAACATCGTTATCGCCGCCCTGCGGAAGATCATCCCCAACAAGGTCCGTATCGCCTGCTTCATCGTCGTGATCGCCGGCTTCGTGACCATGGTGGACCTGCTGATCCAGGGCTTCGTCCCCGCACTGTCTGAGAGCCTGGGCCTGTTCATCCCCCTGATCGTGGTGAACTGCGTCATCCTGGGCCGTGCCGAGGCCTTCTCCTCTAAGAACGGCATCGGCGCCTCCGCTCTGGACGGCATCTTCCAGGGCATCGGCTACATGATCGTGCTGATCATCATGAGCGTGGTCCGTGAGTTCCTGGGCGCCGGCACCTTCGGCGGCGGCATCCTCAACGGCGGCGACGGCATCCGTATCATCCCCGAGTCCGGTGCGGCCCTGGGCATGATCCTCCCCGTGGGTGGCTTCCTCACCCTGGGCGTGGTCATCGCCGTGGCCCAGTACCTGCTGAGCCGACCCAAGAAAAATAAGGAGGTGGCGAAGTAATGGAAAGTATTACCAGCCTGCTCTCCATCGCCTTGGGCGCCATCCTGGTCAACAACTTCGTCCTGTCCCAGTTCCTGGGCATCTGCCCCTTCCTGGGCGTGTCCAAGAAGGTGGAAACCGCCCTGGGCATGGGCATGGCCGTTATCTTCGTTATGGGCGTGGCCTCTGCGGTCAACTGGCCCATCAATGAGTTCCTGAACAGCCATGACCTGGGCTTCATGCAGACCGTGACCTTCATCCTGGTCATCGCCTCCCTGGTGCAGTTCGTGGAGATGTTCCTGCAGAAGATGGCCCCCTCCCTCTACGAGGCCCTGGGCGTGTACCTGCCTCTGATCACCACCAACTGCGCCGTGCTGGGCGTGGTGCTCCAGAACGCGCAGAATTCCTACAACTTCGGCGAGAGCCTGACCTACGGTATCACCGGCGGCGTGGGCTTCCTGCTGGCCATCGTCCTGTTTGCCAGCGTGCGGGAACGTATGGAGTTCAGCAAGTGGCCCAAGGCCTTCGATGGGTTCCCCATCGCCCTGGTGGCCGCCAGCTTGATCTCTCTGGCCTTCATGGGCTTCTCTGGCCTGAAAGTTTGGTAAGGGAGGCGAGGAGAGAATTATGAGTACAACAATTTTAGCACCCATCGCACTGTGTGTACTGGGTATCGTGTTCGGTGCCATTCTGGCCGTCGCCGCCAAGGTCTTCTCCGTGGAGAAGGATCCTCGGGAAGAGGCCATTGCGGAATGCCTCCCCGGCGCCAACTGCGGCGGCTGCGGCTACCCTGGCTGCAGCGGCTACGCCGCGGCCATCGTGGCCGGCAAGGCCCCGGTGAACGCCTGCTCCCCCGGCGGTGCGGAAGTGGCCAATGAGATCGGTAAGATCATGGGCGTGGAGGTCGAAGTCGGCGCCCGGAAGATCGCCCAGGTGATGTGCACCGGCGGCGGCCACAACAAGACCCGCTACGACTATGTGGGCCTGGAGAGCTGCTTGGCCGTGAGCCGGGTCTCCTCCGGTCCCCTCCAGTGTTCCTATGGATGTCTGGGCGGCGGCGACTGCGTGGACGCCTGTAAGTTCGACGCCATCCACATCGTGGACGGCGTGGCCAAGGTGGACTTTGACAACTGCGTGGCCTGCGGCGCCTGCGTGGATGCCTGCCCCAAGAACATCATCCGCATCGTGCCCCTCAACTCCAAGAAGTACACCGAGATCCCCTGCGCTTCCCATGACAAGGGCCCCGTGGTCCGTCAGGCCTGCGACAACGGTTGTATCGGTTGTAAGCTCTGTGAGAAGGCCTGTCCCAGAGAGGGCGCCATCGTCATCGAGAACTTCCTGGCCAAGATCAACTATGACATCTGCATCGGCTGCGGTCTGTGCTCCCGTGCCTGCCCCCGTAAGCTGATCACCGTGGACGGTAAGGTGCTTCCTCCTCTGCCGAAGAAGAAGCCCGCCGAGCCCAAGGCAGATGCCCCCAAGGCCGAAGCCGCACCTAAGGCAGCAGAAGCTCCTAAGGCGGAAGCTGCTCCCGCTGCCGAGGCCCCCAAGGCGGAAGAGGCCCCTAAGGCCGAGTAATCCCTTTGGGAGATCCCTGCATTCAAAAACACCGGGATGGTCACAGACCATCCCGGTGTTTTTTGGCGGACAGGGAAGCTTACAGGCCGCTCTTCTGCTTGGACATCTCGTAGGAAGCGCACTCGGTGCAGGCGCACTCCTTGGTGGCAGGGCCGCAGCAGCCCACCTGGATGGAGGAGAGGGAGCAAACGCTCTTGGCGCTGTTGTGGTGGGTGCAGCTGGAGACGGAACACTTGATGTTGTTGTTGGCGTTCATAGAGTGATTCATGGGATGGACCTCCTTTTCAAAGTCTGCAGCTAGTATGGCACAGCGTTTTTTCCATTATGCGTGGGGCCAACGGCATTTTTTTGGCATAGAATGGGTGGGAGGTGAGGTGACATGGATCTACGCCACAATCAAATTACCATACAGGAGCTGCTGGCCGATCCCCGGGCCCGGGAGGTGCTGGCCCGGCGGTTCCCCCAGGCGATTGACCGGCCCATTGTGGCCCAGTCCGGGGCTATGACCTTGGAGCGGGCCATGAAGCTGGGGGCAGCCTTCGTTTCCAGGAAGAGCATACAAGCGGCCCTGGAAGAGCTGCAGGCCCTTTGACGGCAGGGCCGGGACGCTGCCCCGGCCCTTACATAGCCGGAAGGGGAAGAAAAATTTGCCTTCCCCCGGAAAAAATCATTGACAAACCTTGTGAAGTGTGATAGTCTATACAAGCTAACGGTTCCGGAATACGTACTTATGCGGGTGTAGTTCAATGGTAGAATCCCAGCCTTCCAAGCTGGTCGCGTGGGTTCGATTCCCATCACCCGCTCCATCTGCAAAGTCGACAGCCTCGGGTGCCGGTTTTGCAGATGGCAGCGGTACAGGAGCTGTTTTTTGGGACATGCTGTCCCAGCCACGGCAGCTGTTATATGCGCCTGTAGCTCAGCTGGATAGAGCAACTGCCTTCTAAGCAGTGGGTCAGGGGTTCGAGTCCCTTCAGGCGTGCCATGTTTCCCTGTCACTGCGCAAGTGCAATTTGGTGGGTGTAGCTCAGTTGGTTAGAGCACCGGATTGTGGTTCCGGGTGTCGAGGGTTCGAGTCCCTTTACCCACCCCAGATATCTCGGGAGAGAGCCGGAGCGTCGGTTCCGGCTCTCTTCTCATAGAGAGCCTTTGTTCCCGCCTATGATGGGGTGTCGCCAAGTGGTAAGGCACGGGACTTTGACTCCCGCATTCGCTGGTTCGAGTCCGGCCACCCCAGCCATTTTTGACCCGTTAGCTCAGTTGGCAGAGCACCTGCCTTTTAAGCAGGGTGTCCGGGGTTCGAATCCCCGACGGGTCACCATGTTAAAAATCCTGGAATCCCTTGTATCCCAAGAGATTCCAGGATTTTTTGTTGCGTAAGCAGGGCCCTGGGTTTGCTTTACCGGTACTGGGGTTTGCCCATGGAAGAGAGGGGAGACGGAGTGACCAGGGCCAGAGTTCCCATGGTGGGAAAGACCTTTGGCCGGCTGACGGTGGTGGAACAGGTGCCGGCGCCGGCCGGCGTGACGGGCCGGGAAGCCTGGTACCGCTGCACCTGCCAGTGCGGGGGAGGGATCACCACCCGGGGCACCAGTCTGCGCCGGGGGATCACCCAGAGCTGCGGCTGCCTTCGCCGGGAGGTGACCCAGGCCAGGAACCAGGCCCAGGCAGCCCAGCGCCACGACCTCACCGGGCAGCGGGCAGCGGCGGGCAGGGGGTGGCATTCTCTGGCGGTGCCGGTGTCAGTGCGGTCAGGAGAAATTGATCCGCCAGGACGCCCTGGTGGCGGGCAGAACCCGGAGCTGCGGCTGCATCACCTCCCGCGGCAACGAGAAAATCGCCCGGATGCTCACCCAAGGGGGCATTGCCTTTGCAGCGGAATATGCCCCTGGGGATTTGCCAGGGCGCTACCGCTTCGACTTTGCGGTGTTCCGCCAGGGGAAGCTGGCCTACCTCATTGCGTACGACGGGGTTCTCCATACCACCTACAGCGGCCGGGGCTGGGACACGGAAGCCCGGTTTCTCCGCACCCAGGCCAGCGATGGGCTGAAAAATGCCTACTGTGCCCGGAAGGGCATCCCCCTGCTGCGCATTCCCCACACCCAGTATGCCCTGCTGTCGCTGCCGGATTTGGTGTTGGAAACGAGTCCCTTCCGCCTCTCACCGCCGGGCCCTGGCGGGGATGCGCAGGGACCACAGCAGGAACAGGCAGGCAATGGCAAGGGCGAAGTAGTAGGAGAGATGGGGCACGTCCCCCACCATTGCCGTCAGGGCACGGAGGAGGAGGGGGGAGAGGAACTGGGCCAGGTACAGGGCGGCCGACAGCAGGGGCATCACGGTGGTGGTGGCGTCCTTCCCCGCCCGGCGGGCGGCCTCGGAGATCAGGAAGGGGATGCCGGCGCCGTTGGCAAAGCCGATGCAGGCAGACCCCAGCAGGGTGCCGGCCCAGCCTCCCAGGAAGGTCAGCAGGAGGTAGCCCACCAGGAAGAGCAGGGGGGAGAAGACCTTGGTGCCTCCCCGCAGCACCCCCTGGATGCGGACGAAGAGCAGCCCGCCGAAGAGGGCCACTAAGTCGGCCCCGGCCATGATGGCGGCGATGTACTGCTGGCCGATGACCCCGTCCCCGCTGGTCTCTAGGGCAAAGTTGGCGGGGTAGAGGAAGAAGGCGGACATGAGCAGGAACATGGCCAGGACATAGACGAAGAAGGTCCGCAGCCCGCCGGGGCAGGGGTGTCGGCGGCCTGGGCTGTGGGTGCCTGCCGGGGGATCCCGCCTTTGGGGAGGAAGCGCAGACACAGGAGAATGCTCCCCAGCCCCAGGAGATAGACCAGAAAGCTGGCCCGCCAGCTGATCCCCGCCAGCAGCCCTGCCAGCAGGGTGGCAATGACGCCCCCCAGCTGGTTCATGGCCGAGGAGATCCCCAGGAGGGAGGCCTGCTTCTCCGGCGGGAAGTAGTCGGTGAGCAGCCCGGTGGACAGGGGCATGAGGATCCCCACCCCCACCCCGACCAGGGCCCGCATCACCAGGACCAGGCCGATCTGGTCAAAGAGTCCGGCGGCGCAGCCCCCCACGGTGTAGAGGGACAGCCCCAGCAGCACCAGGGTGCGGGGGTTCAGCCGCCGGCAGAGCTTGGGGAAGAAGAAGTTGGTGATGACGATGAACAGCGCGGGGATGCTGATGATCATCTGGACAAAGGTCTGGCTGCTCTGGGCAAAGTGGGCCTGAATCACGTTCAGGGCAGGGGCCACAGCGGCGCCCGCCATCACCGTCAGCAGCGAGAGGGAGAGGATACTCCCGGTGAGCCCCCTCCCGATGGGTTTGGCTTGCAACAAACAATCGCTTCCTTTCTGGTCTTCTTTTCGCAAAAAAAGATGCGCAAGTCCTGTTTGGACTTACGCATCTCTGCTACACAACACCTTTAGTATCCCACAAAACCACGCAAAAGTCAAAGGGGCAGCAGCCCCTTTTTTTCAGAAACCAGTGCCCAAAAGGGCGGAGTCTTTACGGAGGAAATCGCATGGATTGGATGGAAGAAGTCCGAGAAAACCTGAAAAAACGGCGGCAGATCCTGTTCTCCAAGGACGCTGTCTGTCTGCAGCCCTTGGCTGCCCAGCTGGCCCAGCAGCCCCACACCGTCCTGGTGCTCTGGGCGCTGGCCTGGGCGGAGGAGACGGTGGACACCCTGGAGGCACGGTACCCCCAGGAGCGGCGGCCCCGGGAGGCCCTGGAGGCCGCCCGGGCCTGGGCGGCCGGAGCCCTCAAAATGCGGCCGGCCCAGCGGGCCATCCTGAACTGCCACGCCCTGGCCAAGGAGCTCACCCGGAAGGAGGACATCGCCCGGTGCCACGGGGTGGGCCAGGCCTGCTCGGTGGTCCACACCCCGGGCCACGGGCTGGGGTACCCCCTCTATGATCTCACCGCCCTGGTCCATCAGTGGGGCCTCGAGGGTTGCAGGGAGGCGGTGGAGGCGCGGCTGCGGGCCTATGAAACCACCCTACAGACCTGGAGCCAGCGGGCCGAGACCTACCCCGGCCCCTGGGCCGCCTTCCTCCAGAAGCGGTAAAAAAGCCCCCGGGAGGGCAGGGCCTCCCGGGGGAGGGGCTCAGTGGCCCCGGTGCTTTTCCCGGCGTTTCTGTTGGTGCAAGGCAAACTGCCGGGCCGCGTGGTCTGCCCGCTGCTGGCGGGCCCGGGCTTTCCGTGCTTCGGCGTTGGTTTCCCGCTGGGCCTGGAGGGCGCGCTGGGCTTTGGTGCCCAGGGCCGGCGTGTCCAGCTGCTTCTGGATGGCCCGCTGGAGGCGTTTGGGGTTGGGCCGGGGCCGGACGGCGGTTTCTGCCGGCAGGGGCGGGCTGAAGGTCAGGTCCCTCCAGTGGCGCTGGAGAAAGGCATAGACCTGGGCGTCCTTGGGCTCTGCCCCGAAGAGGATCTTGCAGACCTGGTACTGCCCGTCCTCCTCCCGCTCATACAGGCCGATCCAAAAGGGGTCCTCAAAGGTTACCGTGAGGGTGGAAAGCGCTGGTTTCATCTTGGGTTCCTCCTTAAAGAAAATGCCTGCAGGGAAGGGACAACCAAGGAGGCAGGTTACTGACGGCCGCAGCCGCTCCCGGACTACCAACCGGGACGTGTTTTGATCCCCGCAGGGATAGGATACCAAAAACCAGGGGGGAGCGCAACGGGGTTGGGGGAAGAGAAAGTCCACCCATGGCAGAGGCGGATTTTGTGGAAAGTAGGACTTGACGGGGGCAGGGGAACGTGATACCATAAATGCAAGTTCAAAAGCAAACCAATGAGTAAGAGGAGTACCGTTTCGTTTCCCTCCTCAGCGAGCCGTGGCCGGTGAAAGCACGGCGAGACAGCGAAACGGGAATGGACTTACGAGGGCGGAGCGAACCCCGGCGCACATCCCTGCGGCGGGCAGTAGTGGCCGACGGGGACCGCACCCGTTATCCGGGCGGCACATATGATGGTATGTGAAAGAAGCGGGCGCAATGCGTCAATTTGGGTGGTACCGCAGGATTCAGTCTTGTCCCATGTGGCCGAAACACTTCGGCATGTGGAGCAGGGCTTTTTTTGTTGCCCCATGATTTGACAAAGAGACCCACACCACCATCGAAATCAAATCAAAAGGAGAACCGTAACATGAAAACCCTGAAAAAACTGCTCTGCGGAGCCCTGTCCCTGACCATGGTCCTGTCCCTGGCCGCCTGCGGCGGTGACGCTGCCAGCGGCGAGGTGCCCGTCATCGGCATCTGCCAGTACGGCCAGCACGGCTCCCTGGACAACTGCCGGGAGGGCTTCCTCCAGGGCCTGGAAGAGGCCGGCCTGGTGGAGGGCACGGACTACACCATCGACTACCAGAACGCCAGTTTTGACGACAATATGGCCATTCAGATTGCCCAGGCCTTCTCCGCCGAGGACGCAGCCCTGATGGTGGGCATCGCCACCCCCGCCGCCACCGCCTGCTACGCCGCGGCGGAGGACAAGGACATCCCCGTGGTCTTCACCGCCATCACCGACCCCGTGGGGGCCAAGCTGGATTCCGGCAACATCACCGGCACCTCCGACGTGCTCCCCGTCCAGGGGCAGCTGGAGCTCATCCGGGCCATCCAGCCCGAGGCCAAGACCATCGGCATCGTCTACACCACCAGCGAGCCCAACTCTGTCTACTCCATCGGGATCTATGAGGACCTGGCCGCCGACTACGGCTTCACCATCGAGGCCATCGGCGTCACCGCCCAGTCCGAGGTGACCCAGGCGGTGGACACCCTCATCAGCCAGGGGGTGGACTGCATCTCCAACCTCACCGACAACAACGTGGTGGGCGTGCTGGGTTCCATCCTGGAAAAGACCAACGAGGTGGGCATCCCCGTCTACGGCTCCGAGATCGAGCAGGTGGAGCTGGGCTGCGTGGCCGGGGCCGGCCTGGACTATGTCCAGCTGGGCATCCAGACCGGCAAGATGGCCGCCCAGATCCTCACCGGCGAGGCCACCTGCGCCGACCTGCCCTATGAGACCATCGAGAACTACGGCCTGTATGTCAACAGCAGCGCCCTGACGGAGATGGGCCTCACCCTCCCCGACGACGTGGCCCAGACCGCCGAAGAGGTGGGCCCCACCGCCTGACTCGGCGGCGCCCCCTCGGGGGATCTGCAAGAAACCAAAGGAGCGCGATGACATGGCAGACTTGATCGTATCCACGCTGACCCAGGGGCTCATCTTTGCCCTTCTGTCCTACGGCGTGTACATTACCTATTCGGTGCTGGACTTCCCGGACCTCACCGTGGACAGCAGCTTTCCCCTGGGGGCGGCGGTGACGGCCATCCTCCTCCTCCAGGGGGTGAACCCCTGGGTGACCCTCCTGTGCGCCGCCGGCGCCGGGGCCGTGGCCGGCCTGTGCACGGGCCTGATCCACGTGAAGCTGAAGGTGCGGGACCTGCTGGCCGGTATCATCACCATGACGGCCTTGTCCTCCATCAACCTGGTGTTGGCGGGGTCCAACGTCACGGTGGAGCGGGCGGTGGACACCATCTTCACCTCCCCCCTGACCATGGCCCTGTTCGGGGACCTCTCCCTCACCGCCCGGAAGCTGATCCTCTCCCTGGTGCTGGCGGTGGTGGTGAAGCTGATCCTGGACCTGTACTTCCGCACCAAGTCGGGTCTGCTCCTCCGGGCCACCGGGGACAATGGGACCCTGGTCACCACCCTGGCCCAGAACAAGGGGAACATGAAGATCCTGGGCGTGGTCATCGCCAACGCCCTGGTGGCCCTGTGCGGGGCGGTGGTCTGCCAGGAGCAGCGGAGCTACTCCGCCGTCATGGGCATCGGCCAGGTGGTCTTTGGCCTGGCCACGGTGATCATCGGCATCTCCCTGATCCGCTTCTTCACCCGGTCCAAGGCCGCCCAGGCCCTGGGGAAGGTCCCCGTCCTGCGGTTCCTGGCCAGCCCCAAGGGCACCATGGCGGTGCTGCTGGGGAGCGTCATCTACAAGTTCTGCGTGCAGATCGCCATCAGCGCCGGCCTGCCCGCCAACATGCTGAAATTCATCACGGCGGCCCTCTTCCTGGTGGTGCTGGTGATCGCCGGACGGAGAGGGGAGGAGATCATCCATGCTTGAGCTGCAGGACCTGACCAAAATCTACAACGCCGGCACCGTCACGGAGATGACCCTCTTTGACCACTTCAACCTCACGGTGCCCGACGGGCAGTTTGTCTCCATCGTGGGGAGCAACGGCTCGGGCAAGACCTCCCTGCTGAACATCCTCTGCGGGTCCATCCCCCTGGACGGGGGGGATGTGCTTCTGGACGGGAAGAGCATCCGCAAACAGAAGGACTACCAGCGCTACGCCATCATGGGCCGGGTGTATCAAAACCCCTCCCTGGGCACCAGCCCCAACCTCACCATGCTGGAGAACCTCTCCCTGGCGGACAACAAGGGCAAGCCCTTCGGCCTGGGCTTCGGGGTGAACAAAAAGCGGATCGACTTCTACCGCTCCGAGCTGGCCTCCCTGGGCCTGGGGCTGGAGGATAAACTGGACGTGAAGATGGGCGCCCTCTCCGGGGGGCAGCGCCAGGCGGTGGCCCTGCTGATGGCCACCATGACCCCCTTGAAGTTCCTCATCCTGGACGAGCACACCGCCGCCCTGGACCCCAAGACCGCCGAGACCATCATGGTCCTCACCGGCAAAGTGGTGAAGGAGAAGGGGCTGACCGCCCTCATGGTCACCCACAACCTCCGCTACGCCGTGGAGTACGGGGACCGGCTGCTGATGCTGGACCACGGCAAGATCGTCCTAGACCGGGCCGGGGAGGAAAAGGCCGCCACCTCCACCGAGGAGCTGCTGGCCATCTTCAACCGCTACAGCGTGATGTAAGCAAACAAAAACCCCCCGCACCGTAGGGTGCGGGGGGCATTTTTTATGGATGTCAGACCCCAGGTCTTAGGCCAGCTTGGCCTTGGACAGCTCGGTGAGGGCGGTGAAAGCGGCCTTGTCGTTGACGGCCATCTCAGCCAGCATCTTCCGGTTGATCTCCACGCCGGCCAGCTTCAGGCCGTGCATGAAGTTGGAGTAGTTCATGCCGTTCATCTTGCAGGCGGCGCTGATGCGGGTGATCCACAGCTGACGGAAGTTGCGCTTCTTCTGCTTGCGGCCCACATAAGCGTAGGTCAGGGACTTCATCACCTGCTCGTTGGCCATCTTGAAGTGCTTGGACTTGGCACCCCAGTAACCCTTGGCCATCTTCAGGATCTTATTTCTTCTTTTGCGCGTCATCATCGCGCCTTTCACTCTTGCCATGGTATGTCAGCCTCCTATGTCTTGTGGTAAAATCTTATTTATACAGGATCATGCGCTTGATGGCGGCCTCGTTGGTCTTGTCCGCATAAGCGCCGGCGCGGAGGCCGCGTTTCCGTTTGGTGGTCTTCTTGTTCAGGATGTGGCTCTTATTGGCATGGGCGCGCTTCACCTTGCCGTTTTTGGTGAGGTTGAAGCGCTTCTTGGCGCCGCTGTGCGTTTTAATCTTCAGTTTAGGCATGGCGGAAAACTCCTTTGTCAGAATTTATTTTTTGGTTTCTTTCTTTGCATCCTTGTTCTGGCGGCAGGACAGGAACATGGTCATGTGGCGTCCATCCAGTTTGGGCTCCTTGTCCATGGTCGCCACCTCAGTGCAATCTTCTGCGAATTTTTCCAGCAGGCGCTTGCCGATGTCGGTATGGGCCATTTCCCGGCCGCGGAAGCGGACGGTGACCTTCACCCGGTTGCCGTCGGACAGAAAGCGCTGGGCGTTGCGGACCTTGACATTGAAATCATTGACGTCGATTCCCGGGGACATACGCACTTCTTTGATCTCGACGATCCGCTGGTTTTTCTTTGCCTCCTTGTCCCGTTTGGTCTGCTCGAAGCGATACTTGCCGTAATCCATGAGCTTGCAGACGGGGGGGACGGCGTTGGGGGAAATCTTCACCAGGTCCAGGTCGGCTTCGCCGGCCTTGGCCATGGCCTCGGCCAGGGGCATAATCCCAAGCTGCTCCCCCTGGGCGGAGATCAGGCGCACTTCCTTGTCGTGAATTTCCTCGTTGATCTGATGAGCCGTGTGAGCTATGATGGACGCACCTCCAATTCTTAAAGCAGAAACAAAAAAATGGATACCATTTCAAAAGGTATCCGCATGACAGAGCAACCGACGCCTCTTCTGAGACGCGGCTGGACCGTATAAACCCCTTTCGCTTGGGCGGAGAGGTGAGGCAGGCGGAACCTTCCTACTTTGTTGTTCGGCGTATAGTATACCAGGGATGGTGGGGGATGTCAAGAAAAACTTTGCATCATAAGGGCTGGTCCTGGGCAGAGGGGACGTAGGTCATGATGTGCTCCACATTGCAGTCCAGGATGCGGCAGAGGTCGTTGATGGTGGTGGTGTTCAGGGGCTTGTTTTTACGGAGCTTGTCGATGGTGGAGCTGGAGAGGTGGTGGTTCTTGATCAGGGTGTAGGTGGACTCGCGGGATGCGCGGAGCGTTTTCCAGAAGGGAGTGTAGACGATCATGGGGTACCTCCGGAACCGTTTTCTTTTATGGTATGCGGAGGTCTTTTTTTTGACTATAGTCGTTAAAGAGACTATAATAGTAGAAAGATTTTGCTGCCGTGCTTTTGCAATGGGCAGTGGAAAAGTTGGCCCCCTAAATTCATAGATGGTGGAGGAAATCTTGGATGAAATGTAAGCGATGTGGAACCGAATTTGAGGGTAAGTTTTGCCCAGAGTGTGGGGCGAAACGGGGAATAACGTCGGAAATACCACCTTCAGACCAACCCCAGAACGAAAGCACCCGGTGGCAATCTGATCAAAGGGCTGCGTCTGATCCAGGCAAGGTGGGATCCCCAAAGAAACCATTTTTTAA
>HHCFC01400__coassemble_1983_pt1 | contig 13737 bp, 9 predicted proteins | sample HHCFC01400__metabat2_high_PE_020 | metagenome-assembled genome bin HHCFC01400
TTTCGGTGGTGGCCTTCTTCAGCGCTTCGCGAATGCTTGCGGGAGTCCCGCTGGTTTTTGTACGTTTACGTCCAGCCATGGCTAAAATCCTTTCTTGAGCTCGAAAATATGGTATTTCAAAAACAATGAAATGTCAATGACATTTTACCTTGGCAGATGTGCAGATCAAATAAATATTCGACAGGAACTTTCCGAAGGAGGGCCTTCTTCCGACGAAAGGGATCTGTGCCGAAGGAATCGTCATTTTCACCTATAATATTACTATAGATTGTATCCCATGTCTATCATCTTTTGCGTAAATTCATAAAAAATTCGTTTTTCCACCCCTGCCAAAAAGAGGCAGGGGTGGATCTTACCTTATAAAATCCCCCACGCCGGGCGGAGCCCCTCCAGTTCCGCCACCACGTCAGGGGGGATGACCCGGTGGCACCCCAAGGTGTGCAGGTGCAGGGTGACGGTGGCCACCTGTTCCAGGCACTCCAACCGGTAGTGGGCCTGCTCCATGCTGGTGCCCCAGGTGACGGCGCCGTGGTATTCCAGCAGCAGGGCCCGGTAGTCCCGGCAGAAGGGGGCCACGCTGTCTGCCACCCCCTGGGAGCCGGGGAGGGCAAAGGGGGCCACCGGCACGGTGCCCAGTTGGACCACCGCCTCCTGGAGCACCGGCTTGTCCAGGGGGATGCCGGCGGCGGCAAAGGTGGTGGCCACCGGGGGATGGGCGTGGACCACGGCCCGGACGGTGGGGTTCTCCTGATAGATCCGCAGGTGCATCTTGGTCTCCGAGGAGGGTTTGCGGGTGCCTTCCAGGACGGTGCCGTCCAGGGTCATCTTTACCAGCATGTCCTCGGTCATGTCCCCCTTGCACACCCCGGTGGGGGTGACCCAGAGGGCATTTTCCCCCACCCGGACGGAGAGGTTGCCGTCGTTGGCGGCCACCAGCCCCCGCTGGTAAATCTTCCGCCCGGCGGCCAGAATGTCCGCCTTGGCTTGGGCGTCGGTGGGGTAGGGGATCATAGGCCCGCCCCCTTCCCAAACATCTTCGCAAAACTCTCGTCAAACGGCGGATAGCAGATCCCCTTCTCCGTGACGATGGCGGTGATGAGGCTGTGGTCGGTGACGTCGAAGGCGGGGTTATAGCACTTCACCTCCGGCAGGGCGGAGGGCTTTTCGAAGAACATCTCCTTGATCTCTGCCCCGGCCCGCTCTTCGATGGGGATGTGGGCCCCGTCGGGGCAGGTGAAGTCGATGGTGGAGGAGGGGCCCAGGACGTAGAAAGGGATGCCGTAGTACTTTGCCAGGATGGCCACCCCGGAGGTGCCGATCTTGTTGGCGGTGTCCCCGTTTCGGGCCACCCGGTCGCAGCCCACGAAGCAGGCGTTGATCTTCCCCTCCTTCATCACCAGGCTGGCCATGTTGTCGCAGATGAGGGTGCAGTCGATCCCCGCCCGCTGGAGTTCATAGGTGGTCAGTCGGGCGCCCTGGAGGAGGGGGCGGGTCTCGTCGCACCAGGCGTGGAGGGGGATGCCCCGCTCCTTGGCCAGGAAGAGGGGGCCCAGCCCGGTGCCATACCGGGAGGTGGCCAGGGGGCCGGCGTTGCAGTGGGTGAGGATGCCGTCCCCCGCCTTTACCAGGGACAGGCCATACTCGGAGATGGCGGTGCACATGGCGATGTCCTCCTGGTGGATGGCCCGGGCAGCCTGCCCCATGGCGTCCTGGATGGAGGCCACGTCGGCGCAGGGCATGGACTCGGCCACCGCCAGCACCCGGTCCAGCATGTGCTTGAGGTTCACCGCCGTGGGGCGGGAGGCGTTGAGATAGTCCCGGTGCTTCCGGCACTCGGCCACGAAGGGGCCCACTTGGGTTTCCCGGCTCTGGAGGGCCAGGACATAGAGGGCATACCCGGCAAAGATGCCGATGGCCGGGGCCCCCCGCACCCGGAGGGCGGCGATGGCCTCATAGAGTTCCTCCGGGGCGGAGAGCTCTAAGTAGACCGTCTCGTTGGGCAGGCGGCTCTGGTCCAGGATGCGCACCGCCCGGCCGTCGTCGGAGAGGCGGACGTTGTCCGCGTGGGTAATTTGTTTCAGATCCATCCGTGGTTCACTTCCTTTTTTACAATCTCCCCCATTGTAACAAGAACCTGGGGGAAAAGCAACGCGCAGGCCCGGGGGTGTCCAAAAACTGCAGAGAAAAAAAGAACAAAGAGCGACAAGAGTAGAAAAATGCCGCTTGTGCAAAACGACGAAGTTAAAAAGGGCGGATCTTCCGTAAAAAATTCGAAAAAAAACGGAAGGCAAAGGGCGAAAAAATTCGTTCCGAGGAATAAAAACCAGGAAAAATCCAAGGAAACGAAAAGAAGGAGAAAAAACGCGGTCAAGAATGCATGAAATCCTGCGCCCGAGGAGGCGTTTTCGCCAGAAATAGCCGGGAATAATTTGTGCAAAAGGTGCATTTCATTTTTGGGAAATTGGTGTTATTATAGTCACAAGTTACAGGGGATGCGTTGAAAAACAAGTTCTCTGGCATCTGATTCAAAACAGGCGGGTTGAGTAGCCGGCTGTTGAGAATACCAAGCCCCACCTGTGGGCGGGCTTGGAAATCCCTATTTTACATCTCAATTTTTGAATGGGAGGAATTTCATCATGAGACTGAAAGACACTGGCCTGACTGTTGCCGACGTGAAGGCAATGGCCCAGAAGTATCAGATCGAGACCTATGAGCGTATGGACTTCCTGGCTGACTGGGCCGAGGGCGTCTATATGTATGACGAGAACGACCAGCCCTACCTGGACTTCTATGCTGGTATCGCCGTTAACTCCCTGGGCAACTGCAACCCCAAGGTTGTCGCTGCCGTTCAGGAGCAGTGCGCTACCCTGATGCAGACCTTCAACTATCCCTACACCGTTCCTCAGGTCCTCCTGTCCAAGGAGATCTGCGAGGCCACCGGTATGGATAAGGTCTTCTATCAGAACTCCGGCGCTGAGGCCAACGAGGCTATGATCAAGATCGCCCGTAAGTGGGGCATCGAGAACATCGGTCCCGACGCTTGGACCATCATCACCGCTAAGTCCTCCTTCCACGGCCGTACCTTCGGCGCCATGACCGCTACCGGTCAGCCCGACTCCGCCATCCAGAAGGGCTTCGGCGACCTGGTTCCCGGCTTCGTGTATGCTGACTACAACAACCTGCAGTCCTTCAAGGATGCTTATGTCGAGGGCAAGACCTGCGCCATCATGTTCGAGCCTGTTCAGGGCGAGGGCGGCGTGTTCCCCGCTACCGACGAGTTCATCCAGGGCATCCGTAAGTTCTGCGACGAGAAGGGCATCCTGTTCCTGCTGGACGAGGTCCAGGCTGGTTGGGGCCGTTGCGGCAGCTTTATGTGCTATCAGAGCTATGGCGTGCAGCCTGACTGCGTGTCCATGGCTAAGGCTATGGGCGGCGGCATGCCCATCGGCGGCATCGCCTGCACCGACAAGGTTGCCACCGCTTTCGGCCCCGGCACCCACGGCTCCACCTATGCTGGCCACCCCGTGACCTGCGCTGCTTCTCTGGCCGTCCTGCGCGAGATGAAGAGAATCGACGCTCCCGCCAACGCCAAGAAGGTCGGCGACTACTTCGCTGCTGAGCTGGCTAAGATGCCTCACGTTGTCGAGGTCCGTCATCGCGGCCTGTTCGTCGGCGTGCAGCTGGAAGAGGGCATCAATGCTGTGGAAGTTAAGCGTCACTGCATCAAGAACCACTTCCTGGTCACCGCCATCGGCTCCAGCGTCATCCGTATGGTGCCTCCTCTGATCGTCCGCGGTGTTGACTGCGACAAGGCCGTTGAGATCCTGTCCAAGTCCATCAACGAGGTCGCTGAGGGCAAGTAATTTAACCCATCGGAACTTTGATACTTCTGATAGGCTAACTCATGCCAGTACGACAACCCCCCGCCATCTACTCTGGCGGGGGGTTGTTTTATGGTTTTTCCCCAAACCGGTCCCGCGCCAAAAGGCAGGACCAGTGGAACCTTTATGCAGCCCCGCAAAAAAAGCGTGGCGATCTTTGGGGAAAGGGGGAATGGACAGGCCCTGGTTCCCATGGTACGATTTTCTTGGCAGCGTAAGATGAGACATCCTCTGAAAGGAGGGCTTCTCCATGGATCGGAACCCCTCGATTTGGCGAGGCGCGGGGATTTTCGCCCTGGGTGTTCTCACGCTGGGCATCCTGCTTCGGCTGGCTTGGAATCTTTTCGTCTTCTGTGACGAGTACAATTTCAGCCCGGTAGCGGTTTGCGGCAGCGGTCTGGACCTGGGTCTGCTGTGGCTGCGGCTCTTGGCTGCGCTGCTCCTGCTTCTGGGTGGGCTGGGCCTGCTGTTCCGGTTGCCCCTGGTTCGGGTGGTGATGGTACTCAGCGTGGTCAACCTGGGGATCTCCCTGCGGCTGCTGGGAACTCTGCTGCTCTTCTGCCACCGGCAGGGCATGGCCCCGGCCCTGGTGTGCGGCAGTTCCTTGCACTGGGGGCTGCTATGGGTTCAGCTGATCGCCGCGCTGGCGCTCCTCCTGTGCAGCCTTGGCCGGCAGTTCCCCAGGCGTGTGTCCAAGGCCAGCCCATGATTGCGCCCGTCAAAAATCCTTTCCCAACGCAAAGCGCCCCGCCTCGAAAGAGGCGGGGCGCTGTTTGTTCCTGTGTAGATGGGCGTGGGTGAGAACTTACTTCTCCTCTTCCTCGTCCAGGACGAAGGAGATCAGCAGGTCCTCGGTGTTCACCCGGTCGCCGGGGGCAACGTAGAGTTTGTCCACCTTGCCGTTGACCTTGGAGACGAAGGTGGTCTCCATCTTCATGGCCTCCACGATCATCAGGGGCTGGTTGACCTTGACCTCGTCCCCTTCCTTCACCAGGACGGTCTCCACGGTGCCGGGGATGGTGGAGCCCAGGTGGCAGGGGTTGTTCTTGTCGGCCTTCAGCTTGCGGTCTTCCAGGACCTCCAGGGTCTTGTCCAGGACCTTCTGCTCCCGCAGGATGCCGTTGACCTCGAAGGTGAGGGTGCGGTAGCCGTCCTTGTCGGGGTCGGACATGCCCACGAACTTGATGAGAATGCTGCGGCCTTCGCTGACCTTGAGGACGGTTTCCTCCCCCTTCCGCAGGCCGTAGAAGTAGACGTGGCTCTCCAGGGTGGTGACGTCGTTGTAGGCCTCGAAGTGGGTGCAGTAGTCCTCATAGACTTTGGGATAGAGGGCGTAGCTGACGGCCTTCTGCTCCATCTCGAAGTCGGAGAAGCCTTCCATATTGAACTTCTCCCGCAGGTGCTGCTTGATCTCCTCAAAGTCCACGTCAGGCAGCAGGGTGCCGGGGCGGACGGTGATGGGCTCGATGTCCTTCAGGACGATCTTCTGCAGCTCCTTGGGGAAACCGCCCTCGGGCTGGCCGATCATGCCCTTGAAGAAGTCGATGACAGAGTCGGGGTAGGACAGGGAGGCGCCCTCGGTGAGGATGTTGTCCTTGTTCAGGCCGTTCTTCAGCATGAAGATGGCCAGGTCGCCCACCACCTTGGAGGTGGGGGTCACCTTGATGAGGTTGCCCAGCAGGTCGTTGGCCTGGCGATAGAGCTCCTTGATCTTCTCGAACTCGTCCTTGGAGCCCATCTCGGTGACCTGGGCCAGGAGGTTGGAGTACTGGCCGCCGGGGATCTCGTACTTGTAGATCTGGGCGTTGGGGGAGACCATGCCGCTCTCGTTGGCCTTGTAGACCTTGCGGACGTGCTCATAGTACCGGCTGAGCTCATCCAGGCCTTCGAAGTCCAGGCCGGTGTCCCGCTCGGTGCCCCGGAGGGCTTCCACCACCACGTTGAGGGAGGGCTGGCTGGTGCAGGAGCTCATGGACTCGATGGCCAGGTCGGCGATGTCCACGCCGGCCTCGGCAGCCTTCAGCACGGTGGCCACGCCGGCGCCGGTGGTGTCGTGGGTGTGCAGGTGGATGGGGATGTGGAGCTCGGACTTGAGGGTCTCCACCAGCTTCTGGGCGGCGTAGGGCTTCAGCAGGCCGGCCATGTCCTTGATGGCCAGGATGTGCACGCCCAGGGATTCCAGCTCCTTGGCCTTTTCCACATAGTAGTCCAGGGTGTACTTGACCTCGTTGGGGCTGAGGATGTCGCCGGTGTAGCACAGGGAGCCCTCGACGATCTTGCCGGTCTTCAGGGCTTCCTCGATGGGCATCTTCATGTTCTCGATCCAGTTCAGGCTGTCGAAGATACGGAAGACGTCAATGCCCTTGATGGCGGAGATGCGGATGAACTCCTTGACCAGGTTGTCGGGGTAGTTGCTGTAGCCCACGGCGTTGGAGGCCCGGAGGAGCATCTGGATCAGGGTGTTGGGCATCCGCTCGCTGAGGATCTCCAGCCGCTTCCAGGGGGATTCCTTCAGGAAGCGGTAGGCGGTGTCATAGGTAGCGCCGCCCCAGGCTTCCACGGAGAAGGCATTCTGGAAGATGACGTTGGAGGCCTTGGCGGCGCCCACGATATCCTTGGTCCGCATCCGGGTGGCGATGAGGGATTGCTGGGCGTCACGCATGGAGGTGTCGGTGACGTACAGCCGCTTCTCGCCCAGGATCTTCTGGGTGAAGCCCTTGGCACCCAGCTTCTTAAACTCGTCCTTGGCGCCGTAGACCAGGGCGGTCTCGTCGTACTTGGGCAGGACGCGGTCCTCGAAATAGGGCTTTTCCCCCTTGGAGACGTTGACAATCTTGTCCCCCAGGAAGTCCAGGATCTTGGAGGCGCGGTCCGTCCGCTGGGTCAGGTCGAAGAGCTCGGGGGTCTCCTCGATGAAGGTGGTGTAGCACTCGCCGGCCTGGAAGGTGGGGTTGTTCACCACGTTGATCAGGAAGGAGATGTTGGTCTTGATGCCCTGGATGCGCATCTCCCGCAGGGCCCGGAGGGACTTGACGGCTGCCCCCTTGAAGGTGCGGTCAAAGGCGGAGATCTTTACCAGCAGGGAGTCATAGTAGGGCAGGATCTCCGCGCCGGTGTAGATGTTGCCGCCGTCCAGACGGATGCCGTTGCCGGAGCCGGAGTGATAGACGCTGACCTTGCCGGTGTCGGGCATGAAGTTGTTGGAGGGGTCCTCAGAGGTGACACGGGTCTGGATGGCATAGCCGTGGCACTGGATGGACTCCTGGGAGGGGATGTTGATCTCCGGGGAGTTGAGGGGATAGCCCTCGGCGATGAGGATCTGGGAGCGGACGATGTCCACGTCGGTGACCAGCTCGGTGACGGTGTGCTCCACCTGGATCCGGGGGTTCATCTCAATGAAGTAGGGGTTGCCGTCCCGGTCCACCAGGAACTCACAGGTGCCGGCGTTGCGGTAGCCCACGGTCTTGCACAGGCGGATGGCGCTGTCAAAGATCTTCTGCCGGGCCTCCTGGGGCACGGAGAAGGCGGGGGCGTACTCCACCACCTTCTGGTGGCGGCGCTGGACGGAGCAGTCACGGTCGAAGAGGTGGACCACATTGCCGTAGTTGTCCGCCAGGACCTGGACCTCCACGTGCTTGGGGCCCTTCAGGTATTTCTCGATGAAGACCTGGTCGTCGCCGAAGGCCTTCTTGGACTCGTCGATGGCCTCCTTGAACTCCTTGGCCATCTCCTCCTCGCTGTTGACGATGCGCATCCCGCGGCCGCCGCCGCCGTTGGAGGCCTTCAGCATTACGGGGTAACCCACCTTGCGGGCCACTTCTATGGCCTCCTCGGTGGTCTTCATGGCGTGGTCCACGCCGGGGATGATGGGCACCTCAGAGGCGATGGCGATCTGCTTGGAGGAGATCTTGTCGCCCATGGCGTTCATGCTCTCCACGGTGGGGCCGATGAAGACCAGACCGTTCTTCTCGCACTCCTCCACCAGGACAGGGTTCTCTGCCAGGAAGCCATACCCGGGGTGAATGGCGTCAATGTTGTGGTCCTTGGCGATCTTGATGATGGTGGGGATGTCCAGATAGGCATCGATGGGGCCCTTCTCGGGGTTGAGGGGATAGGCCTCGTCCGCCAGGGTGCGGAACATGGCGTACTTGTCTTCCTTGGAGTAGATGGCCACGGAGGTGATTCCCAGCTCATTCAGGGCACGGAACACCCGGATGGCGATCTCTCCACGGTTTGCCACCAGAACTCGCTTGAAGTTCTTGATGCGTACTTCACTCATAAGCAAACTCCTTCTTACAATGTATTGAGATAGAAAGCAGGGGTAGTTTCCCGGGCAGAGGGTCTGCCGGTGTTCGCTTTGCAAGAACAAATGTGTTTCTATTCGGATTTTATTATACACGAAAAGAAAAAACCTTGCAAGTACCCGCAGGATGAAAGCGCGGAGGGAAGGGCCGTCAAAGACCATGGACTGCCCAATGCTTAGAGGCGGTGCAGGGAGGGAAATCAGGCGGTTCCCACAAATCCCGTCAATTTTTGGGGAGGGAAACGGGGCCTTTTCCATCAAAATTCACAAGAAAACCCGGGCGCCTTCCCGGGCGGGGCCGCGCCGAGAAGAGCGCACCAAACATTTTGAGGGGCAGGGGGAAAAAATCGGGTAGAATGACGAAGACCCTCCCGGGAAACCCGGGCTTTACAGGGCGGCACCCAGCGTCTATAATAGGTCTGAACGTGCTGAATTTGACCAATTCCCGGGGACGGACATGGCCAGATTGGCCATTCTTACAACCCTGAGGAAAGGAGGGGACTGGTTTGCTTACCTACTCCTTTGAAAATATCGCATCGGAGAGCATGTACGAACACCTCTACCGATGCATCAAGCAGGATATCCTCCAGAAAAAACTCCGGGCAGGGGAGAAGCTGCCCTCCAAACGGAGTTTTGCCAAAAACCTGGGGGTGAGCACCATCACCGTGGAGAGTGCCTATGCCCAACTGGTGGCGGAGGGGTTCCTCTATACCCTGCCCAAGCGGGGGTACTACGTCTGTGAGCTGGAGCAGGAGGCCCCCGTCCCGGCGCCGGCGCCCCCTGCCCCCCCAAAGCGAAGCGAGGGGAAGGCCCCGGAACAGCGGACCTACTGGGCAGACTTTGTGGGCAGTTCCGTGGCCCGGGATATGTTCCCCTTCTCCGTCTGGGTGAAGCTCCTGCGGGACGTGACCGCCTCCGAGGACGAGGCCACCCTGCTCACCGACACCTCCGCCGGGGGCATCCGCCAGCTCCGTCAGGCCATTGCCGACCATCTCTACCAGTTCCGGGGGATGACCATCTCCCCGGAGCAGATCGTGGTGGGGGCGGGGACGGAGTATCTCTATGGGGTGCTCATCCAGCTCCTGGGCCGGCACCGGGGATACGCCGTGGAGGACCCCGGCTACCAGCGCCTGAGCAAGATCTATGAGAAGAACGACGTGGCCATCCACCACATCCCCATGGACCAAGGGGGGGTCATCCCCGAAAAGCTGGAGGAGAGCGGGGCGGAGATCCTCCACATCACCCCCTCCCACCACTTCCCCACAGGCATCGTCATGCCGGTGAGCCGCCGGTATGAACTGCTCAGCTGGGCCTCCAAGGGGGAGAACCGGTACATCATCGAGGACGACTACGACTGTGAGTTCCGCCTGGCCGGCCGGCCCATCCCCACCTTGCAGAGCATCGACGTGATGGAGAAGGTCATCTACATCAACACCTTCTCCAAGAGCCTGGCGCCGGCCTTCCGGATCAGCTACCTGGTGCTGCCCCGCCATCTGGTCACCCGGTTCTATGAGACCTTGGGGTTCTATTCGGGGACCGTCTCCTGCCTGGAGCAGATGACCCTGGCCCGGTTCCTGGCCCAGGGCTACTTTGAAAAACACATCAACCGAATGCGCAACCACTACCGGGCCCTGCGGGACAAGCTCCTGGCGGCCCTTCGCCAGTCCCCCCTGGCGGGGAAGGTGAAGATCAGCGGGGAGCAGGCGGGCCTGCATTTCCTCATGGCCCTGGACACCCCCCGCAGCGAGGAGGCCATCCTCCAGGCGGCCGAGGGGTTGGATCTGCGCATCTCCTTTGTCTCCCAGTACTATTTCTCTGCCCCCAACCGCCTGCCCCATGTGCTGGTGATGAACTACTCCGGCCTGGAGGAGGAGAAGGTGGCAGAGGCGGTGGCCCGCCTGTGCCAGGCGGTATTGGGGGAACCAGAAGCGGCCGCCGAACCCCCAGCAACCCAAGGAAGAGGTGATCATACATGATTGGAGTGGTAGACGTAGGCGGCGGCCTGCGGGGCGTGTATGGCGCAGGGGTCTTTGACACCTGCCTGGATGAGGGGATTGCCTTTGACTATCTCATCGGCGTCTCGGCGGGCAGCGCCAACGTGGCCTCCTTCCTGGCCGGGCAGAAGGGGCGGAACCTGAAGTTTTATGCCGACTATTCCTTCCGCAAGGCCTATATGAGTTTCCGCAACCTGCTGCGCCGGGGGAGCTACCTGGATCTGGACTACATCTACGGGGACGCCCTCACCAACGCCGGCGGGGAGTACCCCCTGGACTACCAGGCCATGGCCGCCCGGCCGGAGACGGCCAAAATCGTGGCCACGGACGCGGCCACCGGCCAGCCGGTGTACTTCGACTTTCACGACATGGCCCAGGACGATTACGGGGCCATCAAGGCCAGCTGCTGCGTGCCGGTGGTCAACCGCCCCTACCGGTGGCGGGGGAAGGCCTATTACGACGGGGGGCTCAGCGACCCCATCCCCTTCCAGCAGGCCTTCCAGGCGGGGTGTGACCGGGTGGTGGTCATCCTCACCCGGCCCAAGGACTACTACCGGGACCCCAAAAAGGACCAGCGGATGGCCAAACTTCTGCGGAAGTATCCCAACGCCGCCCGGGTCCTGGCCCTGCGGGCGGAGACTTACAACCGCCAACTGGAGCAGGCCCATGCCCTGGCCCAGGCGGGCAAGGTCCTCCTGGTGGCCCCCGATGACATTGGGGGGATGTCCACCCTCACCAAGGACCGGGGGGCCATTCTCACCATGTACCACAAAGGGCGCAGCGATGCCAAGGCCATCGGGGCCTTCCTAGCCGGGAAATGAGGACAAAACCCCCAGCGGGACTTGCATCCCCGGGGAGATAGTGATAGAATAAATCCGTTGTTTTAGTAAGAAAAAGCCCCCTTTGGGGCTTATGATGGAGGTAACTGAATCATGTTTGCAAAGCTGATCGAAACCCTGAAAGCCAATCCCCGCACCTTGGTGTTTACCGAGGGCTCCGATGCCCGTATCCTGGAGGCCACCGACCGCCTGAAGAAGGACGGCTTCCTCACCCCCATCCTGGTAGGGGACGAGGCCGAGGTCAAGGCCGCCGCCGCCAAGGGCGGGTTTGACATCGAGGGCGTCCGCATCGTCAACCCCGCCACCTACGCCGGCATGGACGCCATGGTGGACAAGATGGTGGAGCTGCGCAAGGGCAAGATGACCCCCGAGGAGTGCCGCAGCAACCTTATGAAGGGCAACTACTTCGGCACCATGCTGGTGAAGATGGGGGAGGCCGACTGCCTGCTGGGCGGCGCCACCTACTCCACCGCCGACACCGTCCGCCCTGCCCTGCAGCTCATCAAGACCAAGCCCGGCAACAACAACGTGAGCTCCTGCTTTATTCTGCAGCGGGAGAAGGACGGCGTGGACGAGCGCCTGTGCATGGGCGACTGCGCCATCCAGATCGACCCCGACGAGGACGCCCTGGTGGAGACCGCCCTGGAGTGTGCCAAGACCGCCGCTACCTTCGGCATTGACCCCAAGATCGCCTTCCTGAGCTACTCCACCAAGGGTTCCGGCAAGGGCGAGGCCGTGGACAAGGTGAGAAACGCCTGCGAGAAGGCTAAGGCCGCTGCCCCCGAGCTGGCCATCGACGGCGAGATGCAGTTTGACGCCGCCGTCTCCCCCGTGGTGGGCCAGCAGAAGTTCCCCGGCTCCAAGGTGGCTGGCCACGCCAACACCTTCATCTTCCCCGAGATCCAGTCCGGCAACATCGGCTATAAGATCGCCCAGCGCCTGGGCGGCTTCGCCGCTTACGGCCCCATCCTCCAGGGCCTGAACGCACCCATCAACGACCTCTCCCGCGGCTGCGACGCTGACGAGGTCTACAAGATGGCCATCATCACCGCCGCCCTGGCCTGAGCCTTTGGCGCGGCATTCCATCAGAACCGGCTTGGGGCAGCCACCGAAGGGGTGGCTGCCCCGTTTTTGCACCAAGAATCAGGGGGATAGCATGGGAAGAAAGAGATGCTTTGTTTTTCTGCTGGCCCTGTGCCTGGCCATGCTGGCCGGCTGCCAGGGCAGTGGGATCCAAAACCAGGTCACCACCGTGACCTATGACCGCCCAGAATCCTACACCGCCGGCGGCGGGGAGACCACCCAGCCGGTGGAGCGGGTGACCATCGACTGGTACAGCGGCAGCGTCACCGTGGCCCGCCACGACGGGGACGCCGTGGCCTTTTCCGAGACTGCCAACCGCACCCTGGAGGAAGGGCTGACCCTCCGCTGGCGGGTGGAGGACGGCACCCTCTCCCTGGTCTACTGCCAGGCAGGGCAGGTGCAGTTGGGGGACCTGGAAAAGGACCTCACCGTCCTCCTACCCGAGGATTTGACGTTGGAGGAGCTGGCGGTGGACACCGGGGCCGCCCCAGTCCAGGTGTCCGACATCGCCGCAGGCGCCATGACCCTTGGCACCGGGAGCGGCGCCATCGACCTCCAAGCCTGCCAGGTGACGGAAGGGGCCCGACTGGACACCGGCTCCGGGAACATCACCGCAGACCTGACAGGTCCCCTGGAGACCCTGTCGGCGGACACGGGCTCTGGGGCGGTGTCACTCACGGCAGGGCGGGTGTCCCAGTGTACGGTGGACACCGGTTCCGGTGCCGTCTCCGTTACCGCGGAGACCATCGAGACCATGGAGGCCGGCACGGGGGCCGGCGGGGTCACCCTTCAGGCCGGCCAGTTGGGGGCCTTTACCGCGGAGGTGGGCTCCGGTGACGTGACCCTCACCGCCGGGGCGGTGGACCAGGCGGCGGTGAGCGCTGGCAGCGGCGGGTTCACCCTCATGGCGGACCAGGCCCCTGGCGCGCTGTCTGTGGACCTCACCTCCGGCCCCATCCGCCTGACCCTGCCGGAGGAGGCCTCCTTCACCGCCACCCTGGACACCGTCAGCGGCCAGTGGCAGTGCCAGCTGCCGGCCACCCAGCAGGGGGACCGCTATGTCTGCGGGACAGGGGAGGGGACCTACCGCTTCTCCACCACTTCTGGGGATGTGACCATTCAGGCCTTGTCATAAGCAAACCCGGCGCGTCGTAGCGTGTACGACGCGCCGGGTTTTCCAGGTTTTGCTGCGAAGGCCCCTATTCCTCTCCTCTGTCCCGCCAGTGGTCCAGCTGGGGCAGCAGCTGGGCCAGGTGGGCCCGGACCTGCTCCGGCGGCCACTGGGGATGGGCCAGGTGGTGGGACAGGAAGTCGATCAACGCCTCTTGGGTTTCATAGACGAACTTCCCACCGGTGTAGCACCACTGGCAATAGGCGACATTTGGGGTCCCGTCCGGTTCCTGGCTGAGGATAGACTCCTCTAAGGGCATCCCGCAACACTGGCAAATCCATTGACGGGGTGCCCCCAGCAGGGCGTGGAGGGATACGTCAAACAGATCGGAGAGCCGTTTCAGGGTCTCAATGTTAGGCAGGGTTTCTCCGGTATCACATAGTTAAAGATATTGGTGTCATTCAATCAATCTTGCCGATAAAGCGGTAGAAGATTTCTACCTCCTGTTCCCGGCTTCCGTCCTCAC
>HHCFC01400__coassemble_2081_pt1 | contig 12994 bp, 12 predicted proteins | sample HHCFC01400__metabat2_high_PE_020 | metagenome-assembled genome bin HHCFC01400
GCGTCCGGGCTTTCTCTAGAGAAAGCCTGGATCCCCGCCCGGGACCGGGCGGGAAGGACTACCCCGCAGGTTTTAACCTGCGGAGGTTCCAGAGGGGACCACCCGCCGACGGCAGAGACGGCCCGCCCGGCTCCGCCGGGCGCGGCCCACAGAAAGGAGAATCCCTATGCTGCTCTCCGCAGAGCACATCAGTTTGAACTTTGGCCTCAAGCAGCTGCTGGAGGACGTCACCCTCTACCTCAACGAGGGGGATAAAATCGGCATCATCGGCATCAACGGCACGGGGAAGAGCAGCCTCCTCCGGGTGCTGGCAGGGCAGCAGGTCCCCGACCAGGGGACGGTGTCCCTGGACCCCAACGTCCAGGTGTGCTTCCTGCCCCAAAACCCCGCCATGGTGGAGGGGGCCACGGTGCTGGAGCAGGTCTTTCACGACTTCTCCCCGGACACCCGGGCCCTGCTGGAGTACGAGGCCAAGGCCATGCTCACCCGGTTGGGGATCACCGACTTCACCCAGCCGGTGGACACCCTCTCCGGCGGCCAGCGGAAGCGGGTGGCCCTGGCCACCGTCCTCCTCCACCCGGCGGACGTGCTCATCCTGGACGAGCCCACCAACCACCTGGACAGCGAGATGGTGGCCTGGCTGGAGGACCGGCTGCGGAAGTTCACCGGGGGCCTTATTATGGTCACCCACGACCGGTACTTTTTGGAGCGGGTGTGCAACCGGATCACTGAGCTTTCCCACTGCCACATCCGCCACTATGAGGCCAATTATTCCAAGTACCTGGAACTGAAAACCCAGCAGGAGGAGATGGAGCAGGCCGCCCAGCGCAAGCGCCAGTCCATCCTCCGGGTGGAGTACCAGTGGATCATGCGGGGGGCCCAGGCCCGGCGGACCAAAAACAAGGACCGCATCGCCCGGTACGAGGAACTGAAAGCCCAGGCTGCCCCGGAGACCGACGGGGCGGTGGAGATGGCCACCCTCTCCAGCCGCCTGGGCCGGAAGACGGTGGAGCTGGACCACGTGTCCAAGGCCTTCGGGGACCATGTGGTCCTCCGGGACTTCACCTACCACATCGCCCGGGACGACCGGGTGGGCATTGTGGGCCGCAACGGGGCGGGGAAGTCCACCCTATTAAATCTCATCGCCGGCAAGCTCACCCCGGATTCCGGCACTGTGGACTGGGGGGAGACGGTGCGCATCGGCTACTTCTCCCAGGAGGGGCGGGAGCTGGACCCCCGCCAGCGGGTGTACGACTTCATCCACGAGGTGGCCGGCCAGGTGAAGACCCGGGAGGGGAACTTCTCCGCCACCCAGATGATGGAGCGCTTCCTCTTCCCCACCCAGCTCCAGGGCCAGCCCATCGGGAAGCTCTCCGGCGGGGAGCGGCGGCGGCTGTACCTCCTCTCCCTGTTGATGGAGGCCCCCAACATCCTGCTGCTGGACGAGCCCACCAACGACCTGGACGTCACCACCCTGGCCATTTTGGAGGAGTACCTGGAGACCTTCCCCGGGGCGGTGCTGGCGGTGTCCCATGACCGGTACTTTTTGGATAAGATGGCCCACCAGATCTTCGAGGTGGGGGAGGAAGGCCAGGTCACCCGGTACAGCGGCAACTACTCCGACTACCTGGACAAGCGCCAGGCCACATCCGCCCCCGCCCAGGAGGAGAAGGCGGAGAAGAAGCCTGCCGGCAAGCCCGCCCGGCAAAAAAAGCTGAAGTTTACCTTCAAGGAACAGCGGGAGTACGACACCATCGAGGCCGACATCGCTGCCCTGGAGGCCCGCATCGCCCAGCGGGAGGGGGAGATGTTGGCCTGCGGCAGCGACTACGGCAAGCTCCAGGACCTGACGAAGGAGCAGGAGGCCGACCAGGCCGCCCTGGAGGAAAAGATGGAGCGGTGGCTCTACCTCACGGATCTCGCCGAGCGGATCGCCGCCCAGGAGGGATAAATGGACGCCCCGCCCGTTCGCAACCTGCACAAAGGGGCGGGGGAATGTTCGGGAAAGTTGGCCCCTTGCCGGCTGCCGCCGGTTGTGCTACACTGGCCTTGCTTGTCAGAGGACTTGCCATCCCCGGGATGGCTGAAGTGGGACGAGACCGATTTGGTTTCGCCCCGCTTTTTTTCGGCATACATTGTATGATTCACCCAAATACGAAAAAAGGCTTCCCCCAGAGGGGAAGCCTTTTTCTATGGTGTGGTTCCGAGACAGAACCCGGTGTTACAGCAGGATGATCCCTGCGTCCCGGCAGGTTTCGATGGTCTCGTCGTCCCAGGTGGACACCTGGACCTCGCCGATGTGGGCCTTGCCCAGCAGGAGCATGGACAGGCGGGACTGGCCGATGCCCCCGCCGATGGTCAGGGGGAGTTCCCCCTCCAGGAGCATCTTGTGGAAGGTCAGTTCCCGGCGGTCGTCGCAGCCGGCGGCGGTGAGCTGGCGGTCCAGGGCGGCGGGGTCCACCCGGATGCCCATGGAGGAGAGCTCAATGGTCCGGCCCAGCACGCTGTCCCACAGGAGGATGTCTCCGTTGAGGGTCCAATCATCGTAGTCCGGGGCCCGGCCGTCGTGGGGCTGGCCGGACTTCAGGGGGGCGCCGATGCCCAGGAGGAAGGTGGTGGGGTGGTCCTTCACCCAGGCGTCCTCCCGCTCCTTGGCGGTGCGGCCGGGGAAGGCGTCCTCCAGCTCCTGGGAGGTGACGAAGGAGACGTTCCGGCTCAGCTGGGGCAGCACGCACAGCTGGGGGAAGACGGACTGGAGGGTTTTCTGGGTGTCCGCCATGGCGTCCACGATGGACTGGACGGTGGCCTTCAGGTACTCCACGTTCCGGTCCCGGGGGGCGATGACCTTTTCCCAGTCCCACTGGTCCACGTAGATGGAGTGGAGGTTGTCGGGAATCTCGTCCCGGCGGATGGCGTTCATCTCGGTGACCAGCCCCTCCCCCACGGGGAAGTGGTAGTGGTAGAGGGCCATCCGCTTCCACTTGGCCAGGGAGTGGACCACCTGGGCATCCCGCCCGGCGGCGGGGATGTCGAAGGAGACGGGGCGCTCCACCCCGTTGAGGTCGTCGTTGAGGCCGGAGGCCGCCTCCACAAACAGGGGAGCGGAGACCCGGCGGAGGTGGAGATTGCCGCAGAGGGTGTCCTCAAACACCCGGCGCAGGAGGCTGATGGCCTTTTGGGTGTCGTACAGGTTCAGCAGGGGGGCGTAGTGTTCGGGGATATAGGTCTTGGAAGACATGGCGGGAAAACTCCTTTCGGAAAATTCAGACTCCCCTACGGGTTATCCGTGGTAGAGTTTGGAGGTCTGGTATTTGGGTTCGCTGGTCAGGCGGACGCCCAGGCGGCGGAAGCTGTCCTCGTCCCCCTCGGAGAGGATGACGGTGGTGTGGGCCTCGCACCCCCGGAGCTTTTGCAGCTGCTGCACCGCCCGTTTGGCGTTGGGGTCTGTCACGGCGCAGATGGACAGGGCCACCAGCAGCTCGTCGATGTGCAGCCGGGGATTCTTGTTGCCCAGGACGTTGACCTTTAGGTCCTGGACGGGGGCAATCACCGAGGGGGCGATGAGCTGGATCTCGTCGGGGATCCCCCCCAGGTATTTCAGGGCGTTGAGGAGCAGGGCGGAGGAGCAGCCCAGCAGCTCCGAGGTCTTGCCGGTGAGGATGGTGCCGTCGGGCATCTCCATGGCGGCGGCGGGGTCGCCGGTGCGCTCGGCCACGGCCAGGGCAGGGGACACCACGGACCGGCTCAGGGGGGTCAGACCCAGCTGCTTCATGAGCAGTTCGATCTTATACACGGCGGTGCCGTCGGTCTGGCCCCGGCGATGGCGGCACTCCTCGGCGTAGAACCGGCGGAGGATCTCCTCCTGGGAGGCCTGGCACACCACCTCATCGTCTACGATGCAGTAGCCGGCCATGTTCACCCCCATGTCGGTGGGGGACTGGTAGGGGGAGGTGCCGGAGATCCGCTCAAACATGGTTTTCAGGACGGGGAAAATCTCCACATCCCGGTTGTAGTTGACGGTGGTGACCCCGTAGGCCTCCAGGTGGAAGGGGTCGATCATATTCACGTCGTTGAGGTCGGCGGTGGCGGCCTCGTAGGCCAGGTTCACCGGGTGGCGGAGGGGGAGGTTCCAGATGGGGAAGGTCTCGTACTTGGCGTACCCCGCCTGGATGCCCCGCTTGTGCTCGTGGTAGAGCTGGCTCAGGCACACGGCCATCTTGCCGCTGCCGGGGCCGGGGGCGGTGACCACCACCAGGGAGCGGGAGGTCTCCACATATTCATTCTTACCGTACCCCTCCTCGCTGACGATGAGGGGGATGTCATAGGGGTAGCCCTCAATGGGGTAGTGGCGGTAGACCCGCAGGCCCAGGTCCTCCAGCTGGGCCTGGAAGATCTCCGCGGCAGGCTGGCCGCTGAACCGGGTGAGGACCACGCTGCCCACCTGGAACCCAAAGCCCCGGAAGGCGTCGATGAGGCGGAGGGTGTCGGTTCCATAGGTGATGCCCAGGTCGCCCCGGACTTTGCTCTTTTCCAGGTCCACGGCGGACACGGCCACCACGATTTCCACCTGGTCCTTCAGCTGGCTGAGCATCCGGATTTTGGAGTCGGGGTGGAAGCCAGGCAGCACCCGGGAGGCGTGGTTGTCGTCAAAGAGTTTTCCGCCAAACTCCAGATAGAGTTTGCCGCCGAACTGGTCAATGCGGGAGCGGATGTGTTCAGACTGCATTTCCAGGTATTTCTCGTTATCGAACCCAAGTCTTTCGATCATATTGGTGCGCTTCCTCTCATTTCTCTATACCCTCCGGCGGGTGCCGGGAAAACCGTTTGGATGGGAATAATGTACCAATTCTTGTATGAAAAGTCAACATCGTGAGAAGAATATTGTCAAACTTGCCGAGAAAATTCCTGCTTCAATTCCTGGTGACAAAAATCTTCTGTGCAAGGTGACGCATCGGCGTTCCTGGCTGCAGAGCCGTGGAAAAGGGCGGGCCGGGGGGGCGCCGGAGACATGCCCGCCAGAGCGGCGGCAGGGCCAGAAAAACCCGCCCCAGACTTGCCTGAATGGAAAAAATGTGCTATAATTTGACGTTCAGAAAAGACAGAACACGCCCAGAGACCTGTGTTATGCTTACAAAAGCCACAAGGAGCGATACAAATATGTTGGAACTGAAAGGACTGACCTATCAGGTCGGCGACAATGGAGGGCAGACGGACATCCTCCGGGGGATTGATCTGACCATCCAAGACAATGCATTCGTGGTCATCACCGGCCCCAACGGCGGGGGAAAGACCACCCTGGCCAAGACCATCATGGGCCTGGTCAAGCCCACAGGGGGACAGATCCTCTGGAACGGCACCGACATCACCGCCCTGTCCATCACGGAACGGGCCAAGCTGGGCATCAGCTATGGGTTTCAGCAGCCCCCCCGGTTCAAGGGGCTGAAGGTGCGGGACCTGCTGGAGCTGGCCTCCGGCCGGCAGAAGCTCACCCGGGACCAGTGCTGTTCCTACCTCAACCGGGTGGGGCTGTGCGCGGCAGACTATATCGACCGGGAGGTGGACACTTCCCTCTCCGGCGGCGAGGTCAAGCGCATTGAGATTGCCACCATCCTGGCCCGGCCCAGCGGCCTGCTGATCTTTGACGAGCCGGAGGCCGGCATTGACCTGTGGTCCTTCGCCAAACTCACGGAGACCTTCCGTATGCTCCAGGACCGGCGGGAGAACACCATCATCGTCATCTCCCACCAGGAGCGCATCATCGACCTGGCCGACGAGATTGTGATGATCTCCGGCGGGAAAGTGGCCCGCCACGGCCCCAAGGCGGAGATTATGCCCCACATTCTGGCCGACACCGGCGGCATGTGCAACTTCTTGCAGCCTGACCGGGAAAACTGCCGGCAGCCAAAGGAGGACTGAGCCATGGAAAACGTAGACATCCGGCTCCTGCGGGAGATTGCCGACCTGGAGACCACCCCCCAGGGGGCCTACAACATCCGCAAGAACGGGGAGCTGGCCTCCCGCAACACCACGGCCAACATTGACATCGTGTCGAAAACCGACAAGTCGGGCATTGACATCTACGTCAAGGCCGGCACCAAGCACCAGTCGGTCCACATCCCGGTGATCATCACCCAGACGGGGCTGGACGAGCTGGTGTACAACGACTTTCACATCGGCCCGGACTGCGACATCGTCATCGTGGCCGGCTGCGGCATCCACAACGAGGGCAGCCAGGAGACCAAGCACGACGGCGTGCACACCTTCTACATCGGGGAAAACTCCAAGGTCCAGTACGTGGAAAAGCACTACGGCGAAGGGGAGGGCACCGGCGAGCGGGTGATGAACCCCCAGACGGTGGTCTACCTGGAAAAGGGAGCCTCCCTGCAGATGGAGACCACCCAGCTGCGGGGGGTGGACTCCACCAAGCGCTACACCAAAGTGGTGGTGAAGGAGGACGCCGAGGCAGTGATCACCGAAAAACTCCTCACCCACGGCAAGCAGATGGCGGAGTCGGAGATGGACGTGATCCTGGCCGGCGAGGGGGCCAGCGGCCGGGTGATCTCCCGGTCGGTGGCCCAGGACACCTCCCAGCAGATCTTCTATCCCCGGATGATTGGGGACGCCGCCGGCTTCGGTCATGTCCAATGTGACTCCATCCTTATGGGGCAGGCCAAGATCCAGTCCATCCCCGCCCTGACGGCCAACCACCCCGACGCCCAGCTGATCCACGAGGCCGCCATCGGCCGCATCGCCGGGGACCAGATCCTCAAACTGATGACCCTGGGCCTGACGGAGGAGGAAGCCGAAGAGGAGATTCTCAATGGCTTTCTTGGATGAGCGGGAGGACGCCCCCACCCCGGAAAAAGAGGGGATCTACTACGTCAAGGAGGACCCAGACCTGGGAAAAATCCGGGGCCTGGACCCCTGGGCGGTGGAGAACGGCATCCACCTCATCCGCATGGAGAAGGACGCGGCCGAGGGCATCATGATGATTCGCAAGAGCAACCAGCAGCAGTACGGCACCGTCCACGGCGGCATGCTGGTGGCCTTTGCCGACACCATTGCCGGCCACAGCCTGGTGCCCCACGGCCGGGTGTGCGTCACCCAGGGGAGCACCGTGAACTTCCTGCGGCCGGCGGCGGGGGCCTACCTCTTCTGCCGGGCAACCCCGGTGCAGGTGGGGGGGCGGATCTGCGTGGTGTCCGTAGAGCAGCGCAATGACCGGGACGAACTCATCACCACCGCCCTGTTTACCTTCGCGGTGGTCAAGAAGATGGACCCCATCTCCCTGCCCCCCAAACACCCCGGGCTGACGTTTTAAGGCAGACACAAAGCAGCCGGGGCGGCGATGCCGCCCCGGCCAGTCCCCCAGAGGGGGAACGCGGTCTGCGCGTATTCCAGTTTTAGAGATCCCAGTCCTCGAACTCGTCCTCCATCTCGCAGGCGCTGCAGGGGCAGGCGCGGCGGAGGGCCTCCTTCTTGGCCTGCAGCCGGGCAGAGACAGCGTCTACACAGCGGGTGATTCGCTCCAGATTGGCCATCACCAGGCACACCACGGCGAAGGCGGCCAGGAGCACGGCGATGAGTTTGAGGATCGTACTTGTCAATTTCATAGAAAAACCTCCCAAATACAGTTGCGCGGAAACCGTGGTCTATGGTAGTATTTTACCTGATCCCTTGGTAAAATACAATCCGCAAATCAATTTTTCCACGGATTTCTCATCGCAGGGTCTGGCGGCCCCCGCTGCCCCGGCCCGGAAAGGAACGGTAACAACGTATGCGGCTACAAAATGACAGAGGCGAGATCCAAATCAGCAGCGAGGTCTTCACCACCATCACCGGTGCCGTGGCCACCAGCTGCTTTGGCGTAAAGGGGATGGCGGCCCGGTCCAAGAAGGACGGGCTGGTCCACCTGCTGCGCAACGAGTCCATGGCCAAGGGGGTCCGGGTGATCTTCGAGGCCGACGACACGGTTTCCATCGAGCTGCACATCATCGTGGACGCCGGGGTGAACCTGACTGCGGTGAGCAGCTCCATCATGAGCGAAGTCCGGTATGCCGTGGGCCAGATGACCGGCGCCCAGGTCCGGGCGGTGGACGTCTATGTGGACTCCATGCAGATTGACTGAGAAGAGGGGAGAGAAGAGGAATCATGGTACAAGCAGTTGACGGCAAGACCCTTGCGGCGATGCTGATTCACGCCTCCGCCTCTCTGGACGCGGAAAAGCAGAAGATTAACGAGCTCAACGTCTTCCCCGTGCCCGACGGGGACACGGGCACCAACATGAGCCTGACCATCGGCACCGCCGCGGCAGAGCTGCGGCAGAAAAACCCCGCCACCGTGGGGCAGGCCACGGCCCTGTGCGCCTCAGCCATGCTCCGGGGCGCCCGGGGGAATTCCGGGGTGATTTTGTCCCTGATCTTCCGGGGCTTTTCCCGGGCCATGAAGGACAAGGACACCATGGACGGCATCGACCTGGCCGACGCCATCAACGCCGGGGTGATCGCCGCTTACCGGGCGGTGATGAAGCCGGCCGAGGGCACCCTGCTCACCGTCTCCCGCCTGGCGGGGGACCGGGCCGGCCGGGCAGCCGAGGAGAACACCGCCTTTGAGTACGTCCTGGCCTCCGCCATCGACCGGGCCCGGGAGGCCCTGGCCGATACCATCCACCAGAACCCCGTGCTGAAAAAGGCCGGCGTGGTGGATGCCGGCGGCATGGGCTTTGTGGTGGTCCTGCAGGCCATGCTGGACGAGCTCCAGGGCATTCCCGCCCCCCAGAGCGGGCAGGAGGAGGCCAAGCCCCAGGAGAAGGCCGACTTCGGCGCCCTGGCGGAGGAGGAGCTCACCTTTACCTACGACACCGTGTTCATCGTCCGCCGCACCGGGGGTAAGCCCCTGGAGGAGTACCGGGCTTGGCTGGAGACCATCGGCGACAGCCTGGTCATCGGAGAGGGGGACGAGGAGTTTAAGGTCCACGTCCATACCGACGACCCGGGCCTGGCCCTCACCAAGGCCCAGGAGTACGGCACCCTGGAGCTGGCCAAGATTGAGAACATGCGCACCCAGCGGGACGAGCTGGCCGCCGGCAAGCAGGCCCAGTCCACCGACGACCTGGAGGCCGTAGAGGCCGAGTTGGAGGCCATGGAGCAGGGGGACACCCCCTCCGCCCCGCCGGAGAAGAAGTACGGCTTTGTGGCGGTGGCCGCCGGAGCGGGCCTGGCCAAGGTGTTCTTTGATCTGGGGGCCGACGGGGTCATCAGCGGCGGCCAGACCATGAACCCCTCCACCGAGGACATCCTCAAGCAGATCCGCAAGACCCCGGCGGAGATTGTCTATGTCCTGCCCAACAACAAGAACATCATCATGGCCGCCCAGCAGTGCGTGGACCTGGTGGAGGACAAGAAGGTCATCGTCCTCCAGGCCAAGACGGTGCCCCAGGGCATCTCCGCCATGATCGCCATGGACCCCGACGGGGAGGAGGCGGACAACACCGCCGCCATGGAGGCGGCCATGGCAGGGGTGACCACCATGGAGGTCACCTACGCCGCCCGGGACTCCGAGTTCGACGGCACCGCCATCCACGCCGGAGATTACCTGCTGCTGGTGGACAACCAGCTCTTCGGCACCGAGAAGAATTTGGACGCGGCCCTGGACAAGCTGGCCCAGGAGAGCGCCCAGCGGGGCGGGGAGTTCATCAGCATCTTCTATGGCGAGGGCGTGCAGGCCGGGGAGGCCGAGGGCGCCCAGGCCAAGTTTGAGGCGGCCTGCCCCGAGGCGGAGATCACCACCCTGGAAGGCGGCCAGCCGGTGTACCATTACCTGATCTCCGTAGAATAAATCCCCCAGGGGACCCCATTCAGACCCAAAGAAAGGGCTGCGTCTTAGCAGCCCTTTCTTTTTTGATGTTCGTATTTCTCCTTGGTGGCTTTGCCCCCTCGTATGTGCCGCTCCGCTTTGTTCCGGTCCAGGACCTCTTTCACCTGGAGGTAGAGGGAACGGTTGAAAAGGGGCAGCCGCTGGGACAGGTCCTTGTGCACCGTCGACTTGCTGATGCCGAACTGCTTTGCCGCGGCTCGGACGGTTGCCTGGTGTTCCAGGATGTACAGGGCCAGGTCGCAGGCGCGCTCTTCCATATCAGTCCGCAAGTTCTACCACTCCCCACGTTGTCCGTGTCACCACTGTATGCGGGGCGGGGGGAGAATAGACCATCCCCCGCTGCCGGCGGCCTGCCGGAGCGGGGGACGGGGGATCAGGATTCCATGTGGCGGCCCAGGAAACCTGCGATGGCCTGGGCCAGCTCATGCTCGGACTCGGCCACCTCCAGGTGGTCCTTTTCACAGAGGAAGGCCACGCAGCCCAGCACGTCCCCCTGGGTCAGAATGGGGGCGGCGGTGGAGAGGACATACCGGTCGGTGTAGTCGCTGACCGGCAGGGGGGGCCGGCCGGGCTGATGCTGGTAGAGCTGGCGGCCCTCCATGATCTGGGCCAGGGCGGGGGAGATGCTCTTGTCGGTGAGCTCCCGCCGGCCGCCGCCGGCCACGGACAGGCAGACGTCCCGGTCGGTGATGGTGACCATCTTGCCGGTGGTCTTGTAGAGGGACTCGCACAGCTGGGCGGAGAAGTCCCCCAGCCCGCCCATGAGGGAGTATTTCTTAAACACCACACCGTCCCCGTTGGTGAAGATCTCCAGGGGGTCTCCCTCCCGGATACGCATGGTTCTGCGGATCTCTTTGGGGATGACCACCCGGCCCAGGTCGTCGATGCGGCGCACGATGCCAGTTGCTTTCATAGGATCAAAGCCTCCAAAAAACAGAGTTGGGAACGAGAGTTAGTATAAGCAGGATTTGCCGTGCTATGCGGCAGGAAGGGATGGAAGAAGGTGGAAAGCCGCGGCTGGGCCCCTGCAGGGAGCGCGCGGAACTTGGAGCCGGGGAAGCAGGCGCCCAAGCCCAGCCAGCCCATGGGAGGGGACGCGCTCATTGAGGTGGCCTTTGACAACGTGGGCACCAAGCTCATGATGCTGAAAGCGGCCTCTCCGTTTATGACCAAGCAGTGACCGGACCGATGCGGGAACGCGCGGAGTCCCCCCGCCCGGGCCCCGATGGCCCAATTCCCTGGAAAACCTTGGCCAACATGGCAAACACCTGCCCTGCCAAAGCCGAAATCCCCCCAAAACAGCCCGCGGACATGGCCCATTTTAGGGGGCAAAACGGGTGATGCGGAGTTCCCTTTCTTGCGGTATAATAGGAAAAAGAGCGGCCGGAGAGCCGCCGGAAAAGGTGGGGTAAGACGATGAAAATTCACAAAATTCACCTTGACAAAGAGAAACTCGCCCCCATAATCAGACAGACAGACAGACAGACAGACAGACAGACAGACAGGATAAGTCTGTCCTGGTTTTCTGCGCGCAAAGCAAACGGCATTCCGCCGCCATACCGGGCGCATCACGTCCACGGAACTTCCGTGGGCGTGATGCGCCCATTTTTGTGCCCCGCCACCCGGCGGACGGCCGGCGAAAGGGGGTGCTTCCATGGAAAAGAGACGGCAGTATGAGATCGACGGCCTCATCCTGGACCTCCCCCTCCGCTGGGACGAGGCCACCCAGCAGATCATCCAGGATTACAGCCCGGTGATCGACCACCCCCTCTGTACCCCGGAAGGCCGTCCCATCCTCCTCACCCTGGAGGACGCCTGCCCGGAGGGGGCGTGGAGAGAGGGCGCGGCAGTGGAGAACCCGGCCGGCATGGACTGCGGCGCCTGCCGCCACTTCCGCCCCGTCCCCGGCACCCTGCTGGGGGTCTGTCAAAACGAGAAACGGAAGAAAAAACGGCGTGGCCGCAGGAGCGGCCAGAGTACGAAAACCAAGGAGGAGATGAAATGATACGAAAGAAACTGCGGAGTGTCTGCATTGCGCTTGTACTGTGTTTGTTGCTGCTGCCCGCCGCGGCGCTGGCGGCAGATGGGACTGTATATGGCACAATTGAGGTGGGCGGCATAGCGTTGACGAATTCAGAAAATGCTCCCACTGTTTACGCCACGACGGACGATAGCGGCAATGTTATAACAGAGGGCGCAGACGAAAACAATTACAACGTCATGTGGGACGGCAGCACCCTGACGCTTCGGAACGCAACGATTCAACAAGCAGAGGAATATGGCAATAGTCGTGAGAGCATGGCCATTTACCGCCAGTCGGGCGATTTGGCCATTGCGCTGGTGGGCGAGAACACCGTGGACGCGCCGGGCAACGGGAGCGCCTCCAGCTGCGGCATCAATCTGGGCGGCGGCAGCCTCACCATCAACGGCGAAGAAAATGCCTCTTTGTTGGTCTTTGGCGGCCCTACCACAAATGGGAACAGCTGTGGCATTTACGCCAGAGGCACAATCACCATTGACAGCGGTACTGTTACCGTCACAGGCGAGTCCGCGTCCGCGGCCAGTTACGGTATTTGCGCCGGTGGAGCTGTCACCATCAACGACGGCAGCGTTACCGCCACGAGCGGGGAAGCTGGCGGGAACAGTATAGGCATTTACACCTCTGGCTCTGTCACCATCGAGGACGGCACCGTTATTGCCACGGGCGAATCCGCTGCCGCAGCCAGTTACGGTATTGACGCCGTTGGTACTGTCACTATCGAGAATGGCACAGTGAACGCCACAAGCGGAAAAGCTGGCGGGAATAGTGTCGGCATTTACACCCTTAACTCTGTCACTATCAACGGCGGCGACGTTACCGCCACGGCTGGTGATGCTGTCGGGAGCAGTTATGGCATTAACACCGCTAACATATCAACCTCTATCATTGTCAACGGCGGCACCGTTACCGCCACGAGCGGGGAAGCTTATGGAGATAGTTGCGCCATTTTTGCCGAAAGTCAAACTAGCGCCTCTGCTGCAAGCAGCAGTGTCACGATTAACGGCGGTACCGTTACTGCCAGGGCTGGGAATGCTGTCGGGAGAGGGTGGTATAGCTGCGGCATTAAAATCGAAGGCT
>HHCFC01400__coassemble_2121_pt1 | contig 12670 bp, 9 predicted proteins | sample HHCFC01400__metabat2_high_PE_020 | metagenome-assembled genome bin HHCFC01400
TACCATATTTCGTCTTATTTGTCAATAGTTACTTTCACATCCCTATCTATGAAAAGATAAATGAAAGCGCTTGAAAACACAAAAAGGCGTGGGTATAATAGCTTCGTCACTGGATGCAGTGTGGATTGAAATATAGAGAGGGATGTGAATCCTAAAAAAGGAGCGGAGAACGTATTATCTCCGCTCCTTCTATGTTATGCATAAAGAAAGTTATAGAAAGAGTCCTTTGCCGCAGTCTGCCTGCAAGGACAGTCCTGTTTTGGAATCGTATGCGTCCAGGTTTTGCAGCAAAAAGACCCCCTCGCCCCACGGCGCTAAGTCTCCGCTTGCGGTCAGGGCGGCGGCATGCTGGGGATAGATGGAGACGCCATATTGCCCCAGCTTTCGAAACAGGGCGCGGCTGCATTCCCCGGCCTGCAGGCGCTCCACAAGGGCTGCCCCCTCATCCTGGGGGATATAGACGGTGACGGTGTGGTCCTCGATCAGGTGAAACCGTTCCGCCACGGTACGGAAAGGGAACCGATTGTCCGCCATGGTGGGGAGGATGTTTTGGATATCCTGGGCCTGGGTCCCTTTCAGGTCCAGGAGTTCCCGGAAGTAGTCGTGTATCGCCTCTGGGGAGGCCAGGTCTGTGTGGCGTGCCATCACGTAACGGCCGGCTCCGATGGCCGGGGCAAACAGGGGAGGGGCGTTGCCTTCCCCTTGAAACAACGTGACTACACTCTCCTGGGCCGGCCGATGCCCCTCCCGGTTGCACCGGCCCGCAGCCTGCAGGAGAGAATCCAGGCCGGCTTCCTCACGGTAGACGGCGGGAAAATCCACATCCACCCCCGCTTCGATGAGCGAGGTGGAAACCACCCGACAGGGGAGCCCCAGGGTGAGACGCCGGCGGATCTCGGCCAGCTGCCTACGGCGGTGGGCGGGGTACATTAGCGTGGAGAGGTGGAAACTGTCCTCCCTTTGCAGGCGCTGGAACACGGCTTGGGCACCGGCACGGGTGTTGACCACGCACAGCACCTGGGTCTTCGCCTGAAGGCGGCAGGCCAACGCGTCCCAGGTGAGCTTGCCTGCGTTTTGGAAGGTCACTCGCTGAAAGACCTCCCAACGGAAGGTGTCCGGTGGGCACAGCTCCACTGGGGTCAGCTGGGGGGCAAACTCCTGAAACAGGGGCTGCAAGGCAGGCTGGGTGGCGGTGCACAGGACGGCGGATACGTGGTAATGGGCCACCAATTGGGCCATGGCCCAGACGCAGGGACGGAGATAGGACACAGGGAGCATTTGCGCTTCGTCAAAGACAATGACGCTCCCAGCTAGGTTATGGAGTTTTCGGCAGGAGGCGGGCCGGGCAGAAAAAAGGGATTCGAAGAACTGCACGGCGGTGGTAACTACCACAGGCAGGTCCCAAGTTTCTGTGGCCTGGGCCAGGGGGAGGGCCTCTGGTGTGGCTTCGTCCTGGAGGTCATAGGAGACGCCGGAGTGGTGTTCCAGAACGGCCTCTTCCCCCAGAATGTCTCGGAAGGTCTGGGCGGTCTGCTCGATGATGGAGGTGTAGGGGATCACATAGATCACCCGGCGCAGCCCCTTACTTTGGGCCTGGGCCAGGGCGAAGGCCAGGGAGGCCACGGTCTTGCCTCCGCCAGTGGGGACGGTCAAGGTGAAAAGGCCTGGGTCCCGCTGCAATCCCTCCTGGATACAGTGGTCCAAAATGGCACAGCGCTGGGTGTTGAGGGGGCCTTTTGGAGGGAACCAGCCGGCGATGTAGTTCCGCAGCCGTTCCCACAAGGCCTCGATGGTGGGGACAGGGGCTGTGGGGGAGGAAGATTCCGCCATAAAGTCCGCCGTATCCGTATAGTCTGCATCCACCAGACAGGAGTACAGCATGCGGGTGAAGAACATGCCATCCAAGGCGGAAAGGTTGGGCAGCGGCGGGGAAGGCAGCGTAAGTTCCTGGGTCCAAGGAGAGAAAGAGGGCAACTTTCCCTGGAGGGCGCGGTTGATCCGCCCCAAGAAGGAGCCGGTGGTGGGGGCGTCGCCTTGGCTTCCTCCGTCGGGAAGTCCACTGTGGTGCCCTGCGATGGCAAAGGCGGCAAAGGGCTGGCCCTGCTGCAGGCAGACAAAGGCCCCTGCGGTGGCGTGGTCCACCTTGGGGCCGCCCCGGAGACGCTGCTGAAACAGATGGGAGTACTTTCCAAGGTCATGGGCCAGTCCAGCCAAGCGGCCCTGTTCCTCTGCGTCAAAGGCGGCGGCGAACTGGGCTGCGCGGCGGGCTGTGCCCTCCAAATGGTCCAATAGGGGCTGTTCACGGCCGTCGGAGGCCAGGTGGGCTAAGTAAGGTTCCATAGGACGCCTCCTTATGAAAAATGTGATATAGGAACTGCTTCTTGGAGAAAAGTATACCATATCAACCAGTTGCATGGGAAGGTGTAAGCGTATCCTGTCGAAAAAATGGGATTCCTTTGTCGGTGTCCTGAAGGGGCAGAAAGGAGGCAGCATCCGTGGTTGTCATTCCCACCGCTACTGCGCTCCCCACTGCCGAGGGGGCGGTGCAGGTGGCCATGGAGGAGCTCCCCCTTACCTTACACAGCGCCCGGGTGCTCATCCTGGGGTTTGGCCGGGTGGGGAAGCTCACCGCCCACCGGATGGGGGCCCTGGGGGCCAAGGTGACGGTCTGCGCCCAGGGATACGCCGACTTGGCCTGGGCAGCGGCCTACGGCCACGAGACCATGTGGCTGGAAAAGCTGGGCGGGGAACTGGGGGGCTATGACCTCATCGTCAACACCATCCCCGCCCAGGTGCTGGACCGGCGGCGGTTGGCGTGGGTGCACCCCGGGGCCTTTCTGCTGGACCTGGCCTCTGTCCCCGGCGGGGTGGACCAGGCGGCGGCCAAGGAGCTGGGCCTGCGGGTCCTCCAGGCACCGGGGCTGCCGGGCCGCACCGCGCCGGTGACGGCGGCGGCAGCCATCCGGGACGCTGTGTACCACATACTTTGGGAATTGGAGGCATGAGATATGGAGCAACCGCGGGTGGGGTTTGCCCTCACCGGATCCTTCTGCACCTTAGACAAAGCCCTCCTGGCCATGGAGGAGACCGCAGCGGCCTACCCCAACATTGTACCCATCCTCTCGGAGACCACCGGGTCCACCGACACCCGCTTTGGCCGGGGGGCGGACTTCCGCCAGGCGGCGGAGGAGATCTGCGGCCACCGGGCAGTGGAATCCATCCGGGAGGCGGAGCCCATCGGGCCCAAGCAGCTGCTGGATGTGCTGGTCATCGCCCCCTGCACCGGGAACACCTTGGCCAAACTGGCCGCCGGCATCGCCGACACTGCGGTGACCATGGCGGCCAAGGCCCATCTGCGGAACGGCCGGCCAGTGGTGGTGGCGGTGTCCACCAACGACGGCCTGGGGGGCGCGGCCCGGAACATCGGGGAACTGCTGAGCCGGAAGCACTACTACTTCGTCCCCTTCCGCCAGGATGACCCGGTGGGCAAACCCACCTCCCTGGTGGCGGAGATGGGGCTGGTCACCGCCACGGTGGCCGCCGCCCTGCGGGGGGAGCAGATACAGCCCCTGCTGTTGGGGCCGGCGGGGGAGTGAGAATCCCCCTGCCGGAGTTGGCAGGGGGGGCCTGTCAGGACTGACGCAGGTCCAGACCTGCCACGTGGGTTCCCGCCCGACTCCGGGCGGGAGCCCGGCTTTCTCCGGAGAAAGCCGGAGGAAAGAGCGCCGGGGGCAGTGCCCCCTGGACCCCCGGTTTTATGGCCCGCTCGCTTTCGCTCGCTCGTTTTGGCGGTTGTGGCGCATTGTTCCGGTCGTTGGGCTATTTCGGCACCCATCTGTGTGCCCTGATTTGGGAACTTTCTTTCGCAAAAATGCGTTCCAGCATATTTTTCTCGAAAATGCGTCCCAAATCGGTCTTGGCATACCGGACGAAATAGCCCCACTATCGTACCAAAGACAACGATCCCCAAAACGAGCGAACGGGAGAGAGCGGGCCATGAACCCCGGGGTCCAGGGGCGCAGCCCCGGCCCTCTTTCTCCCCATTTCTCGGGAGAAATGGGGACCCCCGCCGGGCAGGCGGGGCAACGGGGCGCTGCGCCCCGAGGCACCGTAAGAGCCCCGACCACCTGTAGGGTACGTACTGCCCCCACCCAGCGCAGGGCAAACCACAAAAGGACCGCCGGAAACCCGGCGGTCCTTTCCTTGTCTATGGGGTTGTCGGAGGCAGCCCTTACTCCTCCTCCAGGAGGAAGTCCCCTTCGTCGCTGTAGGGGACCTCCTTGGTGCCGAAGAGGCCCAGGATGGCGCCGCAGACCCGGCCCAGCACCAGGCCCACCACCACGGTGGCCACCGCAGCGCCCACCTGGACGCCCACGTTGCCGGTGATGGCGATGCCGAACAGGCCGCCCAGCAGGCCGGGCATGCCGTGGAGGTTATGCACGCCGCAGGTGTCGGTGCCACGGATGAGCTTGCACACCTTGGGGGCGATGATGGAGAAGCCCAGGGTGCTCAGGGTGCCGGCGCAGATGCCGATGACCATGGCAAAGCCGGGGTTGGCGGTGGAGCAGGTGGAGCCGATGCACACGCCGCCGGCCAGGGCGGCGTTGGCGATGTCCTCCACCTCGATCTTGCCCCGGATGAGCTTGCTGAACACATAGGTGGCCAGGGTGGAGCCGCACAGGGCCAGCACGGTGTTCAGCACCGTGGAGTAGCCCAGCTCCGGCGCCACCACCGCGCTGGTGAAGGAGGGCCAGAACAGCCACAGCACCATGCTGCCCAGCAGGCAGAACTCGTTGCTCACCTTGTTGGTCTTGGGCCCGGGCTTGTCCTGGAACTTCTTGGCGGTGGTGGCCACCACCCCCAGGCCGAAGTAAGCCCCGAAGGCGTGGATGGCCACCGACCCGCCGGTGTCCAGGAAGCCCTCGAACAGGCCGCTCTCCAGAAGCAGCCACTCGTTGAAGATATAGGCGACGGTAAACAGGATGGACAGGACAAAGTACTGGTCCATCTTCAGCCGGCCCAGCACCGCCCCCATGCAGATCAGCAGGCTGGCGGCGGCAAACTCGGCATAGAGGAAGCCGCTGATGTTCATGACCTCAAACTCCCCGGGCAGGAAGCTCTTCACCAGGAGGTATACGGGGATGGAGATGCTCACCGCCAGGAAGGTGGCGGTGAGGGTGGTGAACTCATGGCCCCGGAGGAACACCATGAGAAACCCGAAGCCCAGCAGCAGCATGGCCAGGATGTGGATGGACCGGGCGTAGGAGATGGAGTCAAAGATGGTGCGGGTGGCGCCGTCCAGACTGTCCGTGTCGATGGCGGTAATGGAGCCGAGCCCCTCCGCCACGTTGCCGTTGACCGAGGGGAAGAAGGCCACAGCCATGGCCACCGTGATCAGCAGAAACACGATGAGCAGGCCGGCCTTGCGTTTGGTTTGCATGGTCTCTACACTTCTCTCTTGGTAAAATATCACAAGGGACCGGGGCTGATTCCGGTCCCTTGCGTGAAATTTACTGTAGCACCATTTATTTTCTCTGTCAACAGTTTTCCGTCAAAATTTTCGGAAGCAGGCAGGATTTCCGTCATCCGCCCAGAACCTCCTGGGCATAGTGGACGGTGGCCATGGCGTCGGGGGCATAGCGGTCGGCCCCGATGCTGGCGGCATAGTCCCCGGTGATGACGGCGCCCCCCACCACCACCTTGCACGCCAGGCCCGCCGCCCGCAGCTGGCGGATGGTCTCCGCCATGGCGGGGGCGGTGGTGGTCATCAGGGCGGACAGGCCCACCAGGGGGATTTGCCTCTCCCGGGCGGCGGCCACGATGGTCTCCGGAGGCACGTCCTTCCCCAGGTCCAGCACCCGGAAGCGGTAGCTCTCCAGGAGGACCTTCACGATGTTTTTCCCGATGTCGTGGATGTCCCCCTGGACGGTGGCCAGGAGGATCTGGGGCTCCCCCTGGCTCTCCCCGGCGGGGAGGTAGCCCTGGAGCACCTGGAAGGCCCCCTTGGCGGCCTCTGCGCTCATAAGGAGCTGGGGGAGGAAGAGGGTTCCCCTCTCAAACCCCTGGCCCACCTGATCCAGGGCGGGGACCAGCTCGCCGTTGATGATGTCCAGAATGTCCCGGCCCTCTTCGGCCAGGGCCTTGGCCTGGGCGGCGGCCGCCTCCTTAAGACCCTTGCACACGGCGTGGCAGAGGGTGGCCTCCCCAGAGGCAGCGGGGGCTGCCGGGGCGGTGGGGGCAGGGGAGGCAGCGGCCGGCGCCGGGGCCGTGGGGGTGATGTGCTGGATGGCCTCCATGTAGGTCTGGCACTGGCTGTCCAGCCCCTGGAGGGCCCGGTAGGCGTGGTAGGCTCCCATCATGGCCCCGCTCTTGGGGTTGATGATGGCCCCGTCCAGCCCCGCCTGGAGGGCCTGGGTGAAGAAGCTCTGGTTGAGCACCTCCCGCTGGGGCAGGCCGAAGGACACGTTGGACACCCCCAGGGCGGTTTTCACCCCCAGCTCCGCCTTGGCCCGGCGGATGGTCTCCAGAGTGACCTTGGCGTTGTCCCCGCCGGCGCTCACCGGCATGGTCAGGCCGTCCAGCAGGAGCTCCCGCCGGGAGATGCCCATGGCCTCCGCCCGGCGGAGGATCTTCTGGGCGATGGCCAGGCGGCCCTCCGCGTCGGCGGGGATGCCGTTGTCGTCCAGGGTGAGGCACACCAGCCCCCCGCCGTACTTCTTCACCAGGGGGAGGATGGCGGCCAGGCTCTCCTCCTTGCCGTTCACGGAGTTGATGAGGGGCTTGCCGTTGTACCGCCGCAGGGCGGCCTCCATGGCTTCGGGGTTGGAGGTGTCCAGCTGCAGGGGCAGGCCGGTGACGGCCTGGATGGCCTCCACCGTCTGGGTGAGCACCGCCGGCTCGTCCAGGCCGGGCAGGCCCACGTTCACGTCCAGGATGTGGGCCCCGGCCTCCTCCTGCTGGAAGGCTTCGTTCAGCACATAGTCCATGTCCCCGGCCCGGAGGGCGGCCTGGAGCTTCTTCTTCCCGGTGGGGTTGATGCGCTCCCCGATGACCACCGGGTCCCTCCCGTCCAGGGCCACCGCCTGGCAGTAGGAGGAGATGAGCAGGGTGTCCTTCCAGGTGACCTCCGGTAAGGGGAGGTCCTTTGTGGCCTGGATCAGGGCGGACAGGTGGGCGGGGGTGGTGCCGCAGCAGCCCCCCAGGAGGGTGGCCATGGGGGCCAGCTCCGCCATCTGGGCGGCGTAGTCTGCCGGGGTCACGTCGTAGACGGTCTTTCCCCCCTCACTCCGGGGCAGGCCCGCGTTGGGCTGGAGGAGGAGGGGGACCGAGGCGGCCTCCCACAGCTGGCGGAACACCGGGGCCATCTCCTGGGGCCCCAGGCCGCAGTTGAGGCCGATGACGTCCACCCCCAGCCCCTCCAGCAGGGCCACTGCGGCCTGGGGGGAGCCGCCGGTGAGGAGCTTCCCGCTGCCGTCAAAGATGAGGCTGGCCAGGATGGGCAGGCTGCAGTTCTCCTTGGCGGCCACCACCGCCGCCTTCATCTCGTAGAGGTCGCTCATGGTCTCGATGAGAATACAGTCTGCCCCGGCCTCCTCCGCGGCCCGGATGGGGGCGGCAAAGCGGGCCACGGCCTCCTCAAAGTCCAAGTCCCCGTAGGGCCGCAGGAGCTTGCCGGTGGGGCCGATGTCGGCGCAGACGTAGGCATCGGTCACCCCTGCCTGGTCCATGGCGGCCCGGACGTTGGCCACGGCGGCGGACATCACCTGGGCCACGGTGTAGCCGTAAGGCTCCACCTTGGGGGCGGTGGTGCCGAAGGTGTTGGTGGTGATAAGGCGGCAGCCCGCCTCCAGATAGGCCCGGTGGATGGCCTGGACGGCCTGGGGGTTCTCCCCCCCCCACACGTCGGGCAGGCGGCCCTCCGGCAGGCCGGCGGCCTGGAGCATGCTGCCCATGCCTCCGTCCAAATACAGGCGGCCTTCTCGGATGGCAGTCAGCAGTGGTTTCATTGGGACAATCTCCCCTTTCTAGTCAAATATAAGCAGCGGGAGCGGGCCCCGCTGAGGGCCCGCTCCCGGGGTTGGAACAGAAACATTAGGGTTCGCGGAGAACCTCCGCTGGCCCTGCCCGGAAGGGGCAGTCGGGTTTGGTGCAGCGCATGCACTTTTGCCCGCAGGCCTCCTCTTTCCGGTCGCTGATGCCCACCAGGGCGGTTACCGACTTCTCGGGCACCAGCATCCCCCCGGCGGTGAGGGTGAGTCCCAGGCGCTTGGGGGCCTGGAGGAGGTCCAGGACCAACGGCTGGGCCCCCAGGTTCCAGTCCCCATAGCCAGGGCTGTAGGGGGGCGTGAGGTACTCCCCCGGGGCCAGGTCCTGCTCCAGGGTGGCGCAGTAGGCCGCGCACAGGTCATCCAGCCAGGCGGCGCACACCGCCTGGCCCACGGCGGCCTTGGCCATGGACTGGGCGCTCCACCGGCGGAGGAGCCGGTCGGCCTCCGGGCCCAGGGTGACGGCGTAGAGGATGCCCTCCCGGCAGTGGCGGAGGTGGTGGTCCAAGTCCCGGCTCTGCCCCTGAAACAGGGTGAGGGGCAGCCGCCGCCCCAGGTGACGGGGGGTGACCGCCTGGGCCAGTTCCCCCTGGCACTGGTCAGCCCAAGCTGCCCCCTGGGGATCCAGGGCCTTCCCCCGGATGCCCAAGTAACGGGCGATTTCTCGCGGATCTAGGTTCATGCCCGGCCCAGCACCTTGGACAGGTTTTCTGCGATGCCGGCGGCCACGTCGGGCTTGTTCATGGTGTACACATGGACCCCACGGACCCCGTTGGCCACCAGGTCCACCATCTGCTCGGCGGCGTAGACGATACCCGCCTGCTTCATGGCGTCGGGCCGCTCCCGGAACTTATCCAGGATCATCCGGAACCGGTTGGGCAGGGTGGTGCCCGACAGGGAGAGGATGCGGGTCATCTGCCCGGCGTTGGTCACCGGCATGATCCCCGCCAGGACAGGGACGGTGATCCCCGCCTCCTGGGCCCGGTAGAGGAAGGAGTAGAGGGCGCTGTTGTCAAAGAACATCTGGGTCACCAAGAAGTCCACCCCGCAGTCCACCTTTTCCTTCAGGTGGCGCAGGTCCTCGGCCTGGCTGGCACACTCCACGTGGCCCTCGGGGTAGCAGGCCCCGCCGATGGCAAAGCCCCCGTAGGCCCGGATGTCCTCCACCAGGTCCCGGGCGTAGCGGTAGTCCCGGGGGGCGGCGGGGTCGTAGCCCTCGGGGTAGTCCCCCCGCAGGGCCAGGATATTCTCGATCCCCGCCTGGCGCAGGGCGTCCAGATCGTGGTGGATCCGCTGCCGGTCCGAGGACACGCAGGTCAGGTGGGCCAAGGCGGTGACCCCCTGGCCCTGGACGATCTGGGCGATCTGGGTGGTGTAGGCGGAGGTGCCCCCGCCGGCGCCGTAGGTGACGCTCATAAAGTCGGGTTTGAGCTGGGCGATCTTCTCCACGGCGATGGCCACGGAGGCGAAGTCGCTGTCCTTTTTGGGCGGGAAGGCCTCGAACGAGAGGGTGACTTCCTTTTCCTTCCAGAGGTTGCTGAGTTTCATGGGGTAGGCTCCTTTTCTGCGGGGGTAAGATCGGCCTCCTGCTTGGCCAGGCGGGCGGCGGCTACGAGGATGCCGAACACGAACCAGAACAGCATCATGGCTCGGGGGTAGTACCAAATGTAATCCCCCATGCCGCACACCAGCATGCCCACCAGGCCGGCGATGGCGCCGCACACGGGGTAGCGCAGGTCCTTGCGGCCAAAGGTGCGTTTGAGGCCCTCCTTGGCTCCCCAGATCAGGGTGCCCAGGAAGGTCAGCAGGCCCACCAGGCCCCGCTCCACCATGATTTGCAGGAAGGTGTTGTGGTAATGGACGAACCGGAACCCGGAGGAGAAGTTGTAGTAATTGGTCCCATCCAAGGCGGCGGTGGTGATCTCATCCCCCAGGCCCACGCCCATGAGCCAGTGGTCCTGGAAGAGCTGCAGCCCCGCCCGGTAGATGGGGAAGCGGCTGCCGATGGACTCGTCCGACCCGCTGAAGATGCTCAAGATCCGGTTGAGGACGCTCTCCGGCAGGAAGGGGACCGCCGCCAGGGCCAGCAGGATCAGGAAGAAGATGGACTTCCGGTTCACCAGGAAGCAGAAGAGCAGGATGGCGGCCGCCATCCCCACCCAGCTGGCCCGGGAATAGGTGGTCAGCAGGGCCCCCACCCCCACCAGCACGGTGAGGCCGGCCAGAGCCTTGGTCCACCACCGGCGGCTGCACAGGAAGAGGGCGCAGCACAGGGGAAGCAGCAGCACCAGGATCTGGGCAAAGGTGTTGGGGTTGTTGAAGAAGGAATCCACCCGGCCCGGGGTGTCTGGGCTGGCGCTCAGGTCCACGGTGGACAGGTTCACGTCAATGCCCTGAATTTTCTGCCAGAAGCCGTACAGGGAGGAGACGACCACCCCCACGGCGGCAAAGGCCATCAGGCGGAGGAGCTCGGCCTTTTTGGTCACCGAGGAGACGATGACCACTGCCAGCAGCAGGGCCATCACATGGAAGAGGAAGTACCGCAGGGATTCCATCTTGCTGTTGGAGAGGACCACCGCCAGGGCCACCGTCAGGGCATAGAGCCAGAAGGTGCCGCCCATGGCGCCGGTGCGCACCCGCCAATCCGCCCGGCGCATGCCGGCCCAGTAGAACACGGCCAGCAGCAGGAAGGCCAGGATCACCCCGTAGAGGTTGTTCCACAGGTCGTGGGGGACCACCAGGATGGCCAGCACCACCCAGGAGGTGAGCACCGCCGTCTGGTCCCCAATGGCGTAGGTCAGGCGGCAGAAGAGACTCCCGTCAAAGAGCCCCTTGGCCCGCCGGTAAATCCAATGGAGGATGCTGGGGATGAGGTTGGCCACCCAGGTGACCAACCGGCCAAACAGGCTGGTGCGCCAGGCCGGGCCCATCCACCCGTCCTTGGAGAACCAGCGGCAGATCACACTGCCGCTGGCCCAGCGGAGCAGAATGTCATCGAAAAACGCCGTGAGGCCCCGGCAGAGCGCGCTGGACCGCCAGGCGGCGGCCAGCGCACCCCAGGCCCGGGCCAGGGCGCAGCAGATGACACTGGTTCGAATCAATTCCATCGTGGGTCATTCCTCCCCTCGTACAGGGCCAGCATCCGGGCACTCTGGGTGGCCACGGAAAAGGTCTCCGCCACCACCCGGGGCCCGTTGGCCCCCCAGCGGGCCAGCTGGGCGGGGTCTGCCATGACGGTCTCCAGGGCGGCGGCCAGGCCGGCCCGGTCCCCGTAGTCCACCAGGCAGCCCACGTCGTGGGCGGGGGTCACAATGTCGGGGATGCCCCCCACCCGGGTGGCCAGCACCGGGGTGCCGCAGGCCAGGGACTCCAGCAGCAGCAGGCTTAAGGTCTCGCTCTCAGAGGGGCAGAGGGTAAGGTCCGCCCCGTGGTAGAGGTTGGACATGTCCGACCGGAACCCCAGGAAGGTCACCCGGTCGGCCAGGCCCAGGGCCTGGGTCTGGGCTTCCAGATCCTGGCGCAGGGGCCCCTCCCCCGCCAGCACCAGGCGGAAGGGATGGGCCGTGTTCTCCCGCAGCTGGGCCAGGCTCTCCAGGAGGAAGGCGTGGCCCTTTCCCTCCACCAGCCGGGCGGCGAAGAGGAGGACAAAGTCCCCTGCCTCCGCCCCGATCTCCTGGCGGAGGGTGGTGGCAGGGTCCTGCCACTGGGTGGGGTCCACGGCGTTGTAGATCAGATGGATCTGATCCTGGGGGATGCCGTTGGCCACCAGCTGCCGGGCCCCGGCGGTGCAGTTGGCCACCACGGCGTCCTGCCGGCGGGAGAGCAGGCGGTTGCACACCCGCTGGGCCAGGGAATTCTGGGTTAAGATATGATAGGTATAGACCACCCGCAGACCGGGCACCTTGCCCTTGGCCTGGAGGGCGATGTAGTTCTCCCGCAGGTAGTGGGTGTGGATGACGTCGATCTTCCGGTCCCGGCACAGGGCGGCCAGGGCCTTTACAGCTCCCCGGTCAAAGGGGCTGGCCATGGCCAGAGAATGGACCGGCAGGCCGCGGGCCTCGGCCCACTGGGCCAGAGGGCCGGCCTCGTTGCAGGCCAGCTCCGCCTGGACTCCCTGCCCCTCCAGGGCCTGGAGGAGGGTGCGGATGTACTGTTCCGTCCCCCCCTGCCCGGCGTAGTTGAGCAGGTGCAGCACCCGTGTCATAGGCATTCTCCTCTCTGCCGGCGTGCTTGCCGAGCGGGGCTCACTGGCAGGCGGCCTTCAGATGGTCGGCCCGGTCGGTGATCTCCCAGCGCACGCCCAGGTCCTCCCGGCCCATGTGGCCGTAGGCGGCCAGCTTCTGGTAGATGGGCTTCTGCAGGTCCAGGTCCCGGATGATGGCGGTGGGGCGGAGGTCAAAGGTCTTGCGCACGGCCTGCTCCAGCACCTCGTCGGCCACGGTGCCGGTGCCGAAGGTCTCCACCAGGATGGAGACGGGCTGGGCCACGCCGATGGCATAGGCCAGCTGGATCTGGCACCGCTTGGCCAGGCCGGCGGCCACCACGGTCTTGGCCACCCAGCGGGCGGCGTAGGCGGCGGAGCGGTCCACCTTGGTGGGGTCCTTGCCGGAGAAGGCGCCGCCGCC
>HHCFC01400__coassemble_2189_pt1 | contig 12166 bp, 7 predicted proteins | sample HHCFC01400__metabat2_high_PE_020 | metagenome-assembled genome bin HHCFC01400
TTTGCCTATTTCAATACCTCCCCGAAAGAAATATCTGGTTTATTCACTGTTTACTCGGGGGGAAGGTGGGCCGGCGAAGCCGGGTCGGATGAGGGGGCGATCGACTCACCCAACGGGGCGGGAGAAGGAATGCGTCGGGGCGACAGGCCCCTCCTTCTACAAGGAAAGGTTGGGTACAGGATCGCCCCCTCATCCGTCCCCTTCGGTGACAGCTCCCCCCCAAGGGGAAGCCTCCGGGTTGTGCAGCTCTACACGAAGAAGCGTCCCAAATCAGGGCACACAGATGGGCACCGTAATAGCCCATCGACCGGAACAATGCGCCCCACCACGCCAAAATGAGCGAGTGGCAACGAGCGGGCCATAAAACCGGGGGTCCAGGGGGCTTGCCCCCGGCCCTCTTTCTCCCCATTTCTCGGGAGAAATGGGGACCCCGCCGGGCAGGCGGGCCCCCGGGGCGCTGCGCCCCGAGGCACCGAAAAAGCCGCGACCACTCGAAGGGTACGCAGTACCCTACCGCTCCCCCGCCCGGGACCGGGCGGGAACCCACCTCGCAGGACCCACCCTGCGCCGGTCCAAACCTGGACCACCTGCCGACGACAGCCCCCCACCCCTGCCGAAATTAGCACTTTCCTGTCTGGAGTGCCAAGGTTTACAATTTGGACATAATATCCAGAAAACTTCTTCACAAAATGGTGGTATCTTACTGGTGTAACGTCTCACAGGAGCTTCCTGGGAACCCCCGGGGAAACGCCAACCCTCCTGCTGCGTACCACACATCCTTTGATGCAAATTGCCAGCCCGGCGCAAGCCGGGCTTTGCATTGTTTGGGGGCGTGTTGCCCCCGCCGGCGGGGGCTGGTCAGGGGTCTAAATAGGTCTCCCCCCATTTGGCCAGTTCGGCGAACACCGGCAGCAGGGCCAGGCCTTTCTCCGTCAGAGAATACTCCACATGGGGCGGCACCTCGTTGAACTGTTCCCGGTGGACGATGCCCAGGGTCTCCAGGTCTCGCAGGGCGTGGGTGAGCATGGTGCTGGTGATCCCCGGAATGGCCCGTTTCAGGGCGCCGAAGCGGCAGACGGACGCTTTGGACAGCACGTAGAGGACGTACAGACGCCACTTCCCGCTGAGCAGCTCCAAGGTCCGCCGCATGGGGCAGTCCTCCTGGATGGGCTGGTGGAGGATCCGGTCCCAATAGGTCTCTGGGGTCAGGTCCTGTTGCATAGTTGTGTTCCCCCTTTGGTACGTTGGAGTAGACTAGGTATCCGAAATCTGCGTACTTGTCTCTGGCGTTGGTCCATAGTATAATTTTTGTACTTTGGTTTGTCAAGGCGGCCCCAGGCCGTCTGGGCTGCCAGTCCCCCACCGGTTCCCCAGGGCCGGCGGGGATACTCGCGATCCCTCGATCCGCCAAGACCTTTCTGCGAGGAAAATTACCCTATGCTGCGATTAGAAAACATTGTCAAAACCTACGTCACCGGGGAGCTGCGCCAGACCGCCCTGAAGGGGGTCAGCATTTCCTTCCGGGAACATGAGTTCGTCTCCATCCTGGGCCAGAGCGGCTCCGGCAAAACCACCCTGCTGAACATCATCGGCGGCCTGGACCGGTACGACAGCGGCGACCTGGTCATCGACGGGGTGTCCACCAAGGACTACAAGGACGCCGACTGGGACTACTACCGCAACCACTCCATCGGCTTTGTCTTTCAGAGCTACAACCTCATCCCCCACCAGACGGTGCTGGCCAATGTGGAGATGTCCCTCACCCTGGCCGGGGTGTCCAAGAAGGAGCGCCGCCAGCGGGCGGTGGAGGTGCTGGAGAAGGTGGGCCTGGGGGACCAGCTCCACAAGCGCCCCAACCAGATGTCCGGGGGCCAGATGCAGCGGGTGGCCATCGCCCGGGCCCTCATCAACCACCCCACCATCCTGCTGGCTGACGAGCCCACCGGCGCCCTGGACAGCGAGACCAGCGTGCAGATCATGGACCTGCTCCAGGAGATCGCCAAGGACACCCTGGTGGTGATGGTCACCCACAACCAGGAGCTGGCCGAGCGGTACTCCACCCGCATCGTGCGCCTGCGGGACGGGGCGATCATCGGCGACACCGATCCCTACACCGACCAGGAGGCCCAGCGCCCCCCGGAAAAGCACAAGAAGATCTCCATGTCCTTCGCCACCGCCCTCTCCCTGAGTTTCCAAAACCTGGGCACCAAGAAGGGGCGCACCCTGCTGACCGCCTTTGCCGGGTCCATCGGCATCATCGGCATCGCCCTGATCCTGGGTCTGTCCACGGGGATGAACGACTACATCGACGATATCCAGAAGGAAACCATGACTTCCTACCCCATCACCATCAGCGCGGAGACCCTGGACCTCTCCGCCGCCATGGGGGCCCAGGGCGAGAGGATGGGCCAGGCCCAGGAGGAGGACACCAGCCAGGACCGCACCGGCGTCTATGCCGACTACCGGGAGATGGAAACCCAGGAGATGATCTCCTCCAACATCGTGGAGAACAACCTCACCGACTTTAAGAAGTACCTGGACGATCCCAACAGCGACATCCGCCAGTACCTGGGGGAGAACGGGGTGGTCTACAACTACAACGTGGCCTTCAGCGTCTACTCCCGGGACGCCGACGGCACCCTGGTCAGCAGCGACAGCACCCTGGAGGACAGCAACACCATGCAGACCGGCCAGTCCCCCATGGAGAGCACCTTCCAGAGCTCCATCACCGGGGAGAACCCCGCCGCCGCGGAGAACTTCTCCCAGCTCATGGCGGGGGCCGACGGCAGTTTGGTGAGCCATGTGGTCACCGACAGCTACGACGTGCTCTACGGCAGCTGGCCCCAGGCCTATGACGAGGTGGTGCTGGTGCTGGACGAGAACAACAGCATCCCCGTCCAGACCCTGTACCAGCTGGGCCTGATCACCGCCGACCAGTACCGCCAGGCGGAGGACGAGATCGCCGAGGACGGCCAGGCCTCTGAACTCCGGCTGGACTACGCCGACGTGCTGGACCACACCTTCTCCCTGGTGGCCGCCTGCGACCACTACCTGGAAAACCAGGACGGCACCTTCACCTACCTGGAGGACGGGGCGGTGAACCAGGACCAGCTGCTGGAAAACGCCATGGACCTGAAGATCGTGGGGGTCATCCGGCCCAAGGCCGACGCGGACAACGCCGACATCACCACCGCCGTGGCCTACACCGCGGCCCTGTCCGACTACCTCATCCAGCACACCGATGAAAGCGCCGTGGTGAGGGCCCAGGAGGCAGACCCGGACACCAACGTCCTCACCGGCATCGCCTTCACGGTGCCCGACGACACCGGGAAGGCCCAGGCGGCCAAGGACTACCTGTCCGGCCTGGGCATCTCCGAAAAGGCCTCCTTCTACCAGATGCTGGTCTACTACGCCAGCAGCGAGGGTTCGTCCTCCTCCGCCGCCATGGGGACCATGGTCCTGGACGAGGCCAGCCAGGCCGCCGCCCTGGACCAGTACCTGGCGGGGAACCCCGACCAGGAGCTGCTGCTCCAGGTCTATGACCAGTACGTGGCCGGGTCCACCTATGAGGACAACATGACCAACTTCGGCAAGGTGAGCTACGACGCCCCCTCCTCCATCAGCATCTACGCCGACAGTTTTGAGGACAAGGACGCCATCGCCGCCTGCATCGAAGCCTACAACGCCGACAAGGACGAGGCCCAGCAGATCACCTACACCGATTACGTGGCCATGCTCACCTCCTCCATCACCACCATCATCAACGGCATCTCCTATGTGCTCATCGCCTTTGTGTCCATCTCCTTGGTGGTGTCCTGCATTATGATCGGCATCATCACCCACATCTCCGTGCTGGAGCGGACGAAGGAGATCGGCATCCTCCGGGCCCTGGGAGCCTCCAAGCGGAACATCTCCCAGGTGTTCAACGCGGAGACCTTCATCATCGGCTGCTGCGCGGGGCTGCTGGGCATTGTGGTCTCCCTCATCGCCCTGGTGCCCATCACCAGCCTCATCCAGAACCTGTCGGGGATTGCAGACCTGCAGGCCAAGCTCCCCTTGGGGTACTCCCTGCTCCTCATCGCCATCAGCATTGCCATCACCGTGGTGGGCGGGCTGATCCCCGCCCGGAAGGCCGCCAAGAAGGACCCGGTAATCGCACTACGGACGGAGTAAGGGACCGGCCCCGGGGTACGGACCCTTCCCGTGGTCGGGGCTCTTACGGGGCCTCGGGGCGCAGCGCCCCGTTGCCCGCCCGGCCCCGGGCGGGGGCCCTCTGTCATCGGTAGGCGGTTCCGTTGGAACCGTTGCAGGGTGGACCCTGCAACGTGGGTTCCCCGCCGACTCCGGCGGGGGAGCCCGACTTTCTTTGGAGAAAGTCGGGGGAAAGAACACCAGGGGCAAGCCCCTGGACCCCATCTTTTATAGCCGCTCGTTCCCACTCGCTGGTTTTTGGGTTAATTGTCTCTGATACGGCAGAGGGGCTATTTCCTCCGAAATTCTAAGACCGATTTGGGACGCATTTTCGAGAAAAAATATGCTCAAAAAGAATTTTTCGAAAGAAAGTTTCCAAATCAGGGCACGTACATGGGTTACGAAATAGCCCCACGATCGAAACAATGTGGCACGACCGCCAAAACCAGCGAGTGGGAACGAGCGGGCCATGAGCCCGGGGGTCCAGGGGGCTTGCCCCCGGCCCTCTTTCTCCCCATTTCTCGGGAGAAATGGGGACCCCCGCCGGGCAGGCGGGGCCCCCGGGGCGCTGCGCCCCGAGGCACCGTAACAGCCCCGACCACGCGAAGGGTACGCAGTACCGCCTCGGTCCCGGCGGGAACCCACGTGGCAGGTTCTAACCTGCGATGGTCCCGAAGGGACCACCTGCCGCCCCCCGACGGCGGAGTCCCTGGTTATATCACCTGGAAGAGATAGAACTTCAGGTACTCCGTCTCCGGCACCCCCCAGAGGATGGGGTGGTCCGGAGCCTGCCGCCGGTCGGCGATCTGCCGGAGGGACACCGCCGCGTCGGCGGCGGCCTCCCGGAGCATCTGGCAGAAGAGGGCGGGGGTCATGAAGTAGGAGCAGGAGCAGGTAGCCAGGTAGCCGCCCCGGGGCAGGAGCTTCATGGCCTTGTAGTTGATCTCCTTGTACCCCCGGAAGGCGTTCTTCACCGTGGCCCCGCTCTTGGTGAAGGCGGGGGGATCCAGGATGATGTAGTCGTAGGGGTGCCCCCCGGCCTGGGCCAGCTGGGTGAGCAGGTCGAACACGTCGGCCTGGCGGGCCTCCACCTTCCCCGCCAGCCCGTTGAGGGCGGCGTTGCGCTGGGTGAGGGCCACGGCCTCCTGGGAGATGTCCACCGCGGTGACCTGGGCGGCCCCGGCCTGGGCGCAGTTGAGGGCGAAGGCCCCGGTGTGGGTGAAGCAGTCCAGCACCTTCCGCCCCGGGGCCAGGGCGGCGGCGGCCCGGCGGTTGTATTTCTGGTCCAGGAAGAAGCCGGTTTTCTGGCCGTGGATGTAGTCCACGTCGTACCGGATGCCGTTTTCCTCCAGGAGGAGGTGGCCGTCTAAGTCCGTGGCCAGGCCGGGGAGGGGGTAGAAGCCGGTGACCTTGGGCAGCCCCTCCTTGTCCCGGAGGGGGGCGTCGCTGCGCTCATAGATGGCCCGGACGGTCACCCCGTCCTCCCGGAGCAGGTCCACCAGCAGGGGGTAGAGGAGGTCCTTCCGCACCTCCATCCCCAGAGAGAGGACCTCGGTGACCAGGATGTCCCCGAACCGGTCCACGGTGAAGCCGGGGAACTGGTCGGCCTCCCCGAAGATCAGGCGGCAGCAGGCGTAGTCCGGGCCCATGACGGTTTTCCGGTAGTCCAGGGCGTACCGGAGCCGCCGCCGCCAGAAGCCCTCATCAAACCTGTCGTTGGTGTTCCGGGAGAGCAGGCGCACCAGGATTTTGGAGTGGTTGTTGTACAGCCCCGTCCCCAGCCAGCGGCCCTTTTGGGACACCACGTCCACCAAGTCGCCGTTTTGGCAGGGGCGGTCCGGGCCGGAGGTCTCCGCCCCATAGACCCAGGGGTGGCCCGCCCGGAGGGAGCGGGCGGCTTTCTCGTTGACAGTGATCACAGGATAGGGACGGTTGGCCATGGAAGGGCCCTCCTTCGTCGGTGAATTTGCCCCGCCGGCGGGGCGAAAGATATCAATTTTATCTTACCATAACTTGGGGGGAGAATCTAGGGGGGCGCTCCCTGGCAGGTGGTTCTTTCTGGACCGTCGCAGGTTAGCCCCTGCGAGGTGGGTTCCCGCCCGGTCCCGGGCGGGGGATCCAGGCTTTCTCTAGAGAAAGCCCGGACGCAAAGAGTCGCGGGGGGATGCCCCCCGCCCCCCCTTTTTGATGGCCCGCTCGTTGCCACTCGCTCGTTTTGGCGTTGGGTGCCACATTGTCCCGGTCGATAGGCTATTACGAGCCCCATGTACGTACCCTGATTTGGAGACTTTCTTTCGCAAAAATGCTTTCCAGCATATTTTCCCTCGAAAATGCGTCCCAAATCGGTTTTAGGATACCGGTAGCAATAGCCCCTCTACCGTTCCAGAGACAACAATCCCAAAAACCAGCGAGTGGGAACGAGCGGCTATAAAAATGGGGTCCAGGGGCTTGCCCCTGGTGTTCTTTCCCCCGACTTTCTTCAAAGAAAGTCGGGCTCCCCCGCCGGAGTCGGCGGGGCCCCCGGGGCGCTGCGCCCCGAGGCACCGTAAGAGCCCCGACCACCCGTAGGGTACGTACAACCGGAGGGACCCCACCCGGCGGGTGCGCAGCACCCCCCGCAAAACAAAGGCGGACGAGAGCCCTCCCCTTGCAGCCCCGCAAGAGGACAACTCCCGCCCGCCTAGGATGGGGCAAGGTTCCGTCACAGCACGAACTTCTCCAGGGCCACCGCCACCCCGTCCTCGTCGCAGGAGGTGGTGACGAAGTCCGCCGCGGCCTTCACCCCCTCGGTGGCGTTGGCCATGGCCACGCCAATGCCGGCGGCCTGGAGGAGGGGCAGGTCGCTCCCCCCGTCCCCCATGGCCAGCACCTGGCTGGCCTCCAGGCCCAGGTGCCGGAGGAGGAAGCGCAGGGCCTCTCCTTTGTCGATGTCCCCGGCGATGACCTCCAGGTCGTTGGGGAAGGGGTCGGCAAAGCCGATCCCCTGGATGCCGGTGAGCAGGTCCCGCAGGGCGGCCTTCTCCTGGGGGCTTCCGGTGAGGAAGAAGAGCTCCTCCACCGGCCGGGGGTCTGCTTGGAGGAACTCCGCCACCGTGCCGGGGAGCACCTGGCGGGTGTCCAAGTGGTACTGGAGCATGGAGGTACCGGCGTACCGGGCCCGCAGGGTCTCATAGTCCCCCTGGGAGAGGTACCCCACCCCGGCCCGGAAGACCTCCCGCAGCATGGGCACCTGGGCGCAGCGGTCCAGCACCTCCAGGCAGGTGGCCGCGGGGAGGAGCTTTTCCAGCAGCACCTGTCCCGTGGCCAGGTCCCGGATGGTGGCCCCGTTGGAGCTCACCGCGTACCGCAGCCCCGGCAGGTCCAGCACCGCCTGGGGGATCCCCTGGGAGGGCCGCCCGGTGACGGGCACCACCAGCACCCCCTGCTGCCGTACCCGGTCCAGGGCCGCCCGGGTGCGGGGGGAGATCTGCTTCTCCCCGTTGAGGAGGGTTCCGTCCAAATCCAATGCCAGCAGCTTGATCTCTGCCACAGCCACCGCCTCCTGTTCTGGTTTTGTTGGTACCATTGTACCACGGTTTGGGGTGGGTTTCCAGAGGGGAAAGGGGGGAGGGGGGTGGTTTTGCCCCCCGGCAGGGGGTTCTTTCTGGACCGGCGCAGGGTGAGCCCTGCGACGTGGGTTCCCGCCCGGTCCCGGGCGGGGGGCGGGGTGGTACTGCGTACCCTTTGGGTGGTCGGGGCTTTTCCGGTGCCTCGGGGCGCAGCGCCCCGGGGGGCCCGCCTGCCCGGCGGGGCGTTTTTTTGCCCAAATCCCTTGACAAGGGCAGTCTAATCGGTTAGACTAAAGTTGTCTAAAGGAATAGACTATTTTCCCAGGAGGTGACGTCCATGCAACCCAACCAACCCCTCACCTTGGCCGACCACCGTCTGTTGGACCTGGTTTGGCCCAACCAGCCCCTCCCCTCCGGCCGTCTGTGTCAGATCGCCCAGGAGCAGCTGGGCTGGAAGCGCACCACCACCTACACCGTCCTCAAGCGCCTGTGCGACAAGGGTTATCTAAAGAACGAAGCCTCGGTGGTCACCGCCCTGGTGGACCGGGCCACCGTCCAGCGGGCCGACGGACAGGAGGTGCTGCAGCGGTCCTTCCAGGGGTCTTTGCCCAGCTTTCTGGCGGCCTTCCTCCAGGCGGGCACCGTCAGCGACCAGGAGGCGGAGGAGATCGCCCAGATGCTGGACGACTACCGCCACGGCCACTGACCGACTCCGGATCCTTCCACCTTTCCCCCTGTGAAAGGAGGTTTTCCCATGGAAGCCTTTCTCCAGACTTTACTGACCATGTCCGCCACCGCCGCGGTGGTGGCCCTTGTGGTGATGGTCCTCCGCCTGCCTTTGAAAAAGGTCCCCCGGTGGGTCACCTGTGCCCTGTGGGGGGTGGTGCTGCTGCGGATGGTTTTGCCTGCCGGCCTGTCCCTGCCGGTGAGCTTGGTGCCCCAAGGGGTCTCCAGTGGGGCCTATGTGGAGCGGGTTCTCCCCGCCGCCCCGGCGCCGGAGAACGGAGGGAACACCGTCCTGGCCGACCCCGCCCCCCAGGCCGAGACCTCACCCCAAACCCCAGTCCAACAGGCAACCGTTCCAGACACTGCCCCAGAGGAATCCTCTGCCGCCCCCCACTGGCCCGCCGTGGTCACAGGGATCTGGGCCGCCGGGTGCGGGGCCTGCCTGCTGTGGGCTGCCCTCTCCTACTGGCGGCTGCGGCGGCAGGTGGCCGAGGCGGTGCGGGTGGAGCCAGGGGTGTACGAGACCGACCAAATCCCCTCCCCCTTCGTCTGCGGCTTCTTCCGGCCCAGGATCTACCTCCCCGCAGGGCTGGATGTGGCCGACCGGACCTACGTCCTTCTCCACGAGAAGGCCCACCTGCGCCGGTGGGACCACCGCACCAAGGTCCTGGCCTGGCTGGCCCTGTCGGTCCACTGGTTTAACCCCGTGCTGTGGGTGGCCTACCGCCTGTTCTGCCGGGACGTGGAGGCCGCCTGCGACCAGGCGGTGATCCGCACTTTCGGCAGGGAGGACACCGCCCGGTACGCCGAGACCCTCCTCCACCTGGGCCGGCGGACGCCTCTCCCCGCCGTCCTCCCCCTGGCCTTTGGGGAGGAGGATGCCAAGCACCGCATCCGGGGGGTGCTCACCTACAAAAAACCCGCCTTCTGGCTGGTGCTGGCGGCAGCTGCCGCCTGCGTGGTGGCGGCGGTGCTGCTGCTGGCCGACCGGAACCCCACGGGGCCTCAGTTGGATGGGCACACCATCACCCGCGGGGAGATGGTGGAGCGGCTGGCACTGGACGCACCCTGGGCGGACAGCCCGGTGCTCTCCACCACCACAGCCCTGCCGGAGGATCTGGTGGAGTGGGGGGTGGAACTGCTGGATTCCATCGACCTGGGGCCCTTCTCCCCCAGTGAAGCGCCGGATCCCCTGCCCGACAGGACGGTGATCCTCCCCGTGGACCACAGCGGAGCCGTCTACTACCTGTTGTGCCCCCAGTATGGGCAGGCGTCCCTCTACTTCAGCGACGGCGCCGGCAACTGCACCCAGGCGGAGATCCCCGCCCGCCAGCAGGGCTTTCTCGACGACTGGATGCTGGAGGTGGAGGACGCCTTGAACAGCAGCGCCGTCGCCCAGCTGTACGCCTGCCGAACCCCCTACGTGGGCAGCGCCCCGGACACCGGGGCGGTGCTGGAGGCCCTGGGCTTCGGCCTCATGGTGGGGGATTACACCATGGAACTGCAAACCGATGCCGAGCCCTACGGGGTCACCCTCCGGTTCCAGAGCCTCCCCCAGGTGAACTGGGCGGAGAACTACCTCACCGAGGCCGGCCGGCTGGCCCTGGCCCTCATGGACAACGCCGGGTACATCGCCTTTGCCGACGGGGAGGGGGCGCCCTTCCTCCAGGTGAATCGGGGGGACTACCAGGACCTGGACATCGGCGCGGAGGAGGATTTCACCCGCCTCTATGGCGCGGCGCGGCGAAACCTGGGGCCGGAAAGCGACGCGTTTTCCTCCGGTTGGTGCTATGACCCAGTGGAGTACCTCTACTTCGATCCCCGTCTGGTGGAGGTCCGCCAGGGCACGGAGGCGGAGGTCACCGCAGCGTACCAAGGGCTCCAATTCGTCCCGGAAACGGACTGGTTTTCCCTCCACTTTGCAGACGGCGACGGCCACGGATCCGCCTATCGTTTTGTCCGGGACCCCGCCCTCCTGTCCCGGCCCCTGGACTCCCCCACGTACCCGGTGATCACCACCCCCGACGGGCAGACCATCGACCTGGGAGCCCGGCAGGAGGGCGAGCACGTCTTCGTGGGGGCCTTCATCGAACCCGCCACCGGCATGGACACCGGCTACCGGGTCTACGTCCGGGGGGAGGAGACCTACCTGGCCCTCTTCCGTCAGGACGTTCTGGCCTACCTGGCCCAGGTCCAGTGGACCGTCCGCGCCACCCACCCGGAGGATTGGACGGAGTAACCCTACAAAAACAAAACCAGCGCACAGCGTTCCGCTGTGCGCTGGTTTTCTTTTCTCCTGCCAGAACAGGCCTCGCAGCGTTTCCCCGCCCGCAGGCGGGGAAAGAAACTCCAATCATGTTTTGACCGGCTCCGCCGGCCAAAACATACTTCTCACCCCGAGAGTGCCTGGCCCTGCCAGGCGCGGTTCGGGGTGCAACTCCCAATTTTGGGAGGGGCCAAAAACCAGGCAGGCAGCTTGCCTCCCTCGTACGCTGTCTTCCCGAACGAAGCACAAACGCCGGTGCCCCTCCCAAAATTCTCTTACCGGAACTGCCCGGTTTTAGGGAGAACCGCCTCCCGCTTCTGCTCCTTCCGCTCGTAGGAGGCCGGGGTGCGGCGGTAGAAAATCTGGTTGTCCTCGATATAGGCCTCCAGGTACCCCAGGCCCCGGAGGTAGTTGATATAGGACAGGCTGGAGGAGGCGAAGTAGGACAGGTTCCGCAGGTCCCCCGCGTCGATCTTGTACCGCCGGCAGATGTCGGCGGCCATCTTGGCGGGGGTGGTGGGGCCCTCGATGAGGTCCAGCAGGTCCACCATCCGCTCGGCGAAGAACCGGGCCTCCATATCCACCAGGGGGAGGATCTCGTCGTAGATGCCAAAGTGGGCCACGATGAATTTGTCCGCCGGTTCGGTGCGCATCTTCCGCATGGAGTCCAGATAGTCCTTCACGCAGAAGGCGTAGGGGAACTTGGAGTGGTGGAGGGTGCGGCCGGTCATCATGGCGTCCCCCAGGTAGAGGACGTTGTCCGGGGTGCGGGTGCAGATGTGGTCCACCGTGTGCCCCGGGGTGTGGATGATGTCAAAGGCCGCCCCGCAGAAGGTGATGCGGTCCTCGGTGGGCAGGATGATCCGGTCGGCCAAACAGGGGGTGCCGTGGAGGGGCGGGGAGGCCACCACGTCCTCCGGAGACATGAGGTAGTTGGTGATGTTCAGGCCCAGGTAGGACATCTGGTGCCCGGCCTCCCCCAGGGACATGGCGAGCTTCGTGCCGTACTTCTCCTTGAGGTAGGCCACGTTCCCCATATGGTCGATGTGGGCGTGGCTGCAAATCACTCCCACAGGGGTGAGGCCTTCCCGCTGAAGGGCCTCCTCCAGCTCCTCCCGCTGATCGTTGAGCCCGGTGTCCAGCAGGATGCAGTGGTGTTCATCCACCTTGTAGAAGGGGATGAGCTCCCAGCTCTTAAAGACCCAGGTGTTGCCTAAGACGTGTTGGGTTTCCATGATGATACAGATTTCCTCCTTTCAGGAAAGTGGATGCGGCCCTCGACGTGGGGCCGGAGGGGCTCGCCGGTGTCGATAGGTGGTCCGGGCTTGGACCGGCGCAGGTTAGCACCTGCGGCGTGGTCCCTCCCGCCCGGTCCCGGGCGGGGATCCAGGCTTTCTCTAGAGAAAGCCCGGACGCAAAGAGTCGCGGGGGGTGG
>HHCFC01400__coassemble_2226_pt1 | contig 11800 bp, 9 predicted proteins | sample HHCFC01400__metabat2_high_PE_020 | metagenome-assembled genome bin HHCFC01400
CGGGGATCCAGGCTTTCTCTAGAGAAAGCCCGGACGCAAAGAGTCGCGGGGGAGGACCCCCGCCCCCCCCTTTTTTGATGGCCCGCTCGTTGGCACTCGCTCGTTTTGGCGGTTGTGGCACATTGTTCTGGTAGAGGGGCTATTACGGTACCCATGTACGTGCCCTGATTTGGATTCGCATTTTGCGGGAGCAGGGGTCGCGCAAGAATGAATTGCGTTGCGGGGGTGTAGCACCTACGAAGGCTTCCCCTTGGGGGGAAGCTGTCACCGAAGGTGACGGATGAGGGGGCGATCCTGTACCCAACCTTTCCTTGTAGAAGGAGGGACCTGTCGCCCCGACGCCTTTCTTCTCCTGCCCCGTTGGGCAACCCGGTCGCCCCCTCATCCGCCCCAGTGTGCGCACTGGGGCACCTTCTCCCCAAGGGGAAGGCTTTGGGGGGATGAGCCCGATTTGGAAACCTTCTTTCCTAAAAATGCTTTCCAGCACATTTTTTCTCGAAAATGCGTCCCAAATCGGTTTTAGCATACCGGAGGCAACAGCCCTTCGACCGTACCAAAGCCAACCAACCCCAAAACCAGCGAGTGGGAACGAGCAGCCATAAAAACCGGGGGTCCAGGGGGCTTGCCCCCGGCCCTCTTTCTCCCCATTTCTCGGGAGAAATGGGGACCCCCGCCGGGCAGGCGGGGCAACGGGGCGCTGCGCCCCAAGGTGGCTTCGGAGCCGCCCACCCCAAGGGTACGCAGCACCGGGCTGCCCACCCGTAGGGTACCTATTGCATCACCCCCACCGCCAACGCGGTGGGGGCATTCCGCCGTGGCCTTGCCCGGCAGTAAGGAGGCGTTTCTTCTATGCCCATTGCTACCGCCGGTCTCACCGGCTTTCTCCCCCGGCTGGGGGACTTCGCCCCCCTGACCCAGGCCCTGGCGGAGGGGAAGAGCCCCCTGGCCCTGTCGGGGCTGGCCGCCGTCCACCGGGCCTATGTGGCCGCGGGGCTCCGCCGGGCCACCGGCCGCCCCCTGGTGCTGGTGTGCCCCGACGACGGGGAGGCCCGCCGCCTGGCCGGGGACCTGGCCGCCCTCACCGGGGAGGAGGTCCCCCTCCTCCCCGCCCGGGACCTGCAGTTCCACCCCGGGGCGGCCTCCCGCCAGTGGGAGCACCAGCGGCTGGAGGTGCTGGCCAAGCTCCACCAGGGCGCCTGCCCCGTGCTGGCAGCCACGGTGGAGGGCCTGCTCCAGCGGACCATGCCCCCGGCGGTCTTTTCCGCCCACTGCCGGCAGCTCTCCGCCGGCCAGGCCTGCCGGCTGGAGGAAGTCACCGACTTCCTGGTCCAGGCGGGGTACACCCGGTGCGACCAGGTGGAGGGGGTGGGCCAGTTCGCCCTGCGGGGGGGCATCCTGGACGTGTTCTCCCCCGGCCTGGACCTGCCGGTGCGGATCGAGTTCTGGGGGGATGAGATCGACTCCCTGGGTCTCTTCGACCCCGTCACCCAGCGGCGCACCGCCCAGCGGGAGGCCGTCACCCTCCTCCCCGCCGGGGAGGTGCTGGCCCCGGCGGGAGAGGCCCTCCCCGACCCCCCGGACCTGGCCCTGGCCACGGTGTACGACGCCCTGGCCACCCCCGCCGATTACCTTCCCGAGGACGCCCTGGTCTGCCTCTGCGACACCCCCCGGGTGGCCGAGCGGGCCAAGCACTACCTCTGGCAGCTGGGGGAGGACGTCACCGCCCTGCTGGAGCAGGGGGTGCTCCCCGGCAAGGCCCCGGTGTTCGCCGAGAGTTTCGAGGCCCTCTGTTCCCGCCTGGCCCAGGGGACCCTGCTGTACCTGGACGCCTTCCTGACCGGAGGGCTGCCGGTGCCCCCGGCCTTCCTCCTCTCCCTCACCGCCCGGCAGCTGGCGGGCTACGGCATCCGCTTTGAGACCCTGGTGGAGGACCTGACCCAGTACCAAAAAGAGGGCTTTGCCGTGGTGGTCCTCACCCCCAACCGGCGCAAGGCCGAGGCCCTCCAGACCATGCTCCGGGAGAAGGGCCTGGCCCCCGCCCTGGACGAGCACCTGCCCACCCTCCCCCAGCCGGGGGAGCTCACCCTGGCGGTGGGGGGCCTGTCGGCGGGGCTGGACTTCCCCGACGGGAAGTTTGCCATCCTCTCCGAGGGGGAGGCCCTGCCCCCCCGCAAGCCCCGGGCCCGGAAGGCCAAGGTCCGGGACAGCAGCCGCCAGCGGCTGGAGTCCTTCACCGACCTGGCCCCCGGGGACCTGGTGGTCCACGAGCACCACGGCATCGGCCGGTTCGTGGGCATGGTGAAGATGACCGTGGACGGGGTGCCCCGGGACTACATCAAACTCCAGTTCGCCGGGACGGACACCCTCTACGTCCCCGCCCTCCAGCTGGACCTGGTGTCCAAGTACATCGGCGGGGGGGAGGACAGCACCCACAAGCGCCTGTCCAAACTGGGGGGCGCGGAGTGGGAACGGGCCAAGTCCAAGGCCAAAAAGGCCGCCAAAGATATGGCCAAGGGCCTCATCCAGCTCTATGCCCAGCGGCAGCGGCTGGCGGGCCACGCCTTTGCCCCGGACTCCCCCTGGCAGCGGGAGTTTGAGGCCCTCTTCCCCTATCCGGAGACCGAGGACCAGCTCCGCTGCGCCCAGGAGATCAAACGCGACATGGAAAAGCCCGTGCCCATGGACCGCCTGCTCTGCGGGGACGTGGGCTACGGCAAAACCGAGGTGGCCTTCCGGGCCATCATGAAGTGCGTGCTGGAGGGCAAGCAGGCAGCCCTGCTGGTGCCCACCACCGTGCTGGCCCAGCAGCACTACATGACCGCCCTGAAGCGCTTCTCCCACTTCCCGGTGGAGATCGAGATGCTCTCCCGCTTCCGCACCGCCGCCCAGGCCCGGGACATCCTCCGCCGCACCCAGGAGGGGTCGGTGGACCTGCTCATCGGCACCCACAAGCTGCTGGGGAAGGACCTCCACTTCCACGACCTGGGGCTCCTGGTGGTGGACGAGGAGCAGCGCTTCGGGGTGGGCCACAAGGAGAAGCTGAAAAAGCTGGCCCGCCAGGTGGATGTGCTCACCCTCTCCGCCACCCCCATCCCCCGGACCTTGAACATGGCCCTGTCCGGCCTGCGGGACATGTCCACCCTGGAGCAGCCCCCCACCAACCGCCAGCCGGTGCAGACCTATGTGGTGGAGCACGACTGGGGCCTTATCGCCGACGCCATCCGCCGGGAGCTGGACCGGGGGGGCCAGGTCTACTACCTCCACAACCGCACCGAGACCATCGACCGCACCGCCGCCAAGATCCAGTCCCTGCTGGACCCCTCGGTGCGCATCGCCACCGCCCACGGCAGGATGGACCAGGAGCAGTTGGGGGACATCATGAGCCAGATGGCCGACGGCACCCTGGACATCCTGGTGTGCACCACCATCATCGAGACGGGCATCGACCTGCCCAACGTGAACACCCTCATCATCGAAAACGCCGAGAACTTCGGCCTGGCCCAGCTCCACCAGCTCCGGGGCCGGGTGGGCCGGTCCACCCGCCGGGCGGCGGCCTACCTCACCTACCGGCGCAACCGGGTGCTCACCGAGGACCAGTCCAAGCGCCTGTCCGCCATCCGGGAGTACGCCGCCTTCGGCTCGGGGTTCAAGATCGCCATGCGGGACCTGGAGATCCGCGGGGCGGGGAACCTGCTGGGGGCGGAGCAGTCGGGCTTCCTCATGAGCGTGGGGTACGACCTCTACCTCCGCCTCCTGGAGGAAGCGGTGCTGGAGGAGCAGGGCAAGCCCCCCAAGGAGCAGCTGGTGTGCACCGCCGACTTCACCGTCCCCGCCGCCATCCCCGAGGGATACATCCCCGCCCCGGAGCAGCGGATGGACCTCTACCGCCGCATGGCCCGGGTGCGCACCCAGGAGGAGGGGGACGACATCACCGACGAGCTCATCGACCGGTACGGCGATCCCCCCCAGAGCGTCACCAACCTCATCGCCATCGCCCTGCTCCGGGCCCGGGCCGCCGCCCTGGGCATCCCCGAGATGGCCCAGAAGGAGAACGCCCTCCGCCTGTCCCTCCCCCACCCGGACTTTGCCCAGGTGGCGGCGGTGTGCGGGCTGGAGAAGTACAAGAGCCGCCTGCTCTTCAACGCCGGCGACAAGCCCTACCTGGCCCTCCGGCTGCGGAAGGGGGACGAGGTGCTGAAACTGGCGGGCATCCTCCTCACCGACCTGGAGCAGGCCGCCGCCGGCGCGGTTTGACTTGCCTTTTGGGGAAAGTGCGGGTATAATGTTGCTATTCTACACGTCCCCACCCGGAAAAAGGAGGAACCCCATCGCCATGTCCGACAAACCCAAAAAGAAGATCACCTGGAAACAGTGGCAGCGCAGAACCATGCTCATCATCCTGGCCGTGGTGGCCGTCTTTGTGGCCCTGTACTTCGCCGTCTACCGCCAGCCCCAGCCTCTGATGGAGATGGACTGCATGGTGGGCACCGACGCCCCCGCCGCCGGCACCATCACCCAGTATTCCCAGGACAACCTGGAAGGGGTCGTCTTTACCGTCTCCGGTGAGGAGGACGTGGCCGACCTCTGGCAGGCCATGCAGAGCACCCAGGTCCGCCTGCTCCGGGGGCGCAGCGTCCCCGCGCCCCCCGTGGGCGGGTACTACTACGAGGTATCCCTCACCAGCGCCGACGGCGGCTCCACCTACAGCTTCGGCTGCGACTCCTCCGGGGAGCTGCTGATCCTGGGCGGCGGGTACGCCATCCACGGGGAGAGCAACCTGCTCCCCGCCCTGGACGCCCTGTTTGCCGACGGGGCAGCGGAATAATCTCCCCACAGCGCCTCCCCGCCGGGCACCCCCGGCGGGGAGGCGTTTCCCGTTGGCGCCAGGCCAGAAAAAAATCGGGAAAAACCCCGGAAAAATTTCAAAAAGACCATTGATTTTTTCGGGGGCGGCAAGTATAATGTTGCGGTAAATGTATGCGTTATGCTTACCTTGTAAATTCTATTGGAGGTACAATCAACATGAGAGACGTCTATGTTATCAGCTCCTGCCGTACCGCCGTCGGTTCCTTCGGCGGCTCCCTGAAGGATGTGCCCGCCGCCGAGCTGGGCTCCATCGTCATCGCCGAGGCCCTCAAGCGCGGCAATGTCAAGGGCGAGTGGCTGGATGAGGTCATGTTCGGCAACGTCCTGTCCGCTGCCCAGGGCCAGAACGTGGCCCGTCAGTGCATGGTCAAGGCCGGCGTGCCCCTGAAGGTGCCCGCCTACACCGTGAGCATGGTCTGCGGCTCCGGCCTGAAGTCCGTCATCGAGGGCGCCCGCGCCATCCAGTGCGGCGACGCCGACCTGGTGATGTGCGGCGGCACCGAGAGCATGAGCGGCGCCCCCTATGCCATCCCCACCAACCGTTGGGGCGCTCGGATGGGCCACACCCAGATCATCGACACCATGATCAAGGACGGCCTGTGGGACGCTTATAACAACTACCACATGGGCACCACCGCCGAGAACATCTGCGACATCTGGGGCATCACCCGGGAGGAGCTGGACGAGTTCGGCTACAACTCCCAGCAGAAGGCTCTGGCCGCTGTGAGATCCGGCCGCTTCGAGGACGAGATCGTCCCCGTGCCCGTGAAGAAGAAGAAGGAGATCGTGGAGTTCAAGGTCGACGAGCACCCCAGAGACACCGACCTGGAGAAGATGGCCAAGCTGAAGGGCGCCTTCCCCACCTCCGCTGACGGCTCCATCGACAAGGTGGAGATGACCTTCGAGGCCTCCCACATGACCCCCACCCCCGAGAACACCGGCGTGCAGCGGGTCACCGCCGGCAACGCCTCCGGCCTGAACGACGCCGCCGCTGCCATCCTCATCGCCTCTGAGGACGCCGTGAAGAAGTATGGCCTGAAGCCCCTGTTCAAGGTGGTCTCCTGGGGCCAGGGCGGCGTGGATCCCAAGATCATGGGCACCGGCCCCATCCCCGCCTCCCGCCAGGCTCTGGCCAAGGCCAACCTGACCATCGACGACATGGACCTGATCGAGGCCAACGAGGCCTTCGCCGCTCAGTCCATCGCCGTGGCCCGTGAGCTGGGCTTCGACATGTCCAAGGTCAACGTCAACGGCGGCGCCATCGCCATCGGCCACCCCATCGGCTGCTCCGGCGCCCGCATCATCGTCACCCTGCTCCACGAGATGATGAAGCGCCCCGACGCCAAGAAGGGTCTGGCTACCCTGTGCATCGGCGGCGGCCTGGGCGTGGCTGCCATCTTCGAGAAGTGCTAATCTCTCCATTTACTGCGCCATAACCACAACGGGCGGCGGTCCTATGGGACCGCCGCCCGTCTCTTTCCTCCCAACGCCTCCGTTACCCCCGCTGGCCCCCCCGTACCGGGGTGGCATAGGCGGTGACGGCGATGAACACCGTGCCGTCGTTGACGAAGGGTTGGTAGGCCACCCGCAGGCCCAGCAGGGCCTCCGCTCCCCAGGCCGCCCCCTGGGCAGTCAGGTCCGCCAGGGCGGCGGCCCGGGCCCGCTGGTACTCCTGGCTGTAGGCCCGCACCGCCCCGCCAAACATGGCTTTGATGCCCCCCACCAGGTCCTTGGCCGCGTTGACCGCCTGGACCTGCTCGCTGAACAGGGGGGCGCCCATCTCCTCCCAGGCCTGGCCGGGGATGTGGTCTAAGGTTGTGATCTGCATGGCAATGGTCCTCCTTGTGGTTCCTTGCCCCCAGGATAAACCTTGGACCAGGTCCAGAGTCAAGGGGGGAGGACCCATTTTTTCGAAAGGAGCCTGCCCATGGACCCCCTCTTCCCCATCGGTTCGGTGTGCCGCCTGTTTGGCATCACCCCGGACACCCTGCGCCACTACGAGAAAAAGGGCCTGCTCACCCCGGTGACCGACCCCCACTCCCGCTACCGCTACTACACCCCGGACCATCTGGACCGCATCGAGGGCATCCTCCACGCCCGGGCCATGGGCATCCCCCTGGCCCAGCTGGGCCAGACCATGGACCAGGAGAGCCCGGCGGCCTACGAGGCCCTGCTGGCTGCCCAGCGCCAAACCCTCCAGGAGAGGATCCTGGCCCTGGAGGAGGTCCTCCGGCAGACCGACCGCCGCCTGGCCACCCTCCGGGAACTCCAGGCCCTCCCCGAGTCGCCCGTCCCCGCCCCCTGGACGGGGCCGGCCTTCCATCTCTACCAGGTGGAGGTGGACCTCCTCTTCCGCCTGCCTGCCGACCCACCCCAGACCCCGGGGATGGACCGGGTGGAGACCTGGCGGCGCTTCCTTCCCGGCCCGGCGGGGGCCGTCCGGGAGGATGAGACCGTCACCGCCTTCTCCTTTCCCCCGGCCCCCCAGCCCACCGTCTTGGAGGCGGAGTTCCAGCAGCTGGTGGACCTGGGCCTGGCAAGGGCCGTGACCCTGGCCCCACCCATGGACTGCCTCCCCTTCTGGGGCACCCAGCAGGATCTGCTGGCCTGCCTGGGCCAGCTCCCCCTTCCCGGGCCCGTCTGGGGGCGGAACCGGTGGTCCATGGCCCGGAAAACCGGGGAAAATCTCTGCTTCATGGACATCTATCTTCCCAGCAACTAACAAATCCCCCTCTTTTTCCACAAATCCGCCCCCGGTGGCCCCCTGGTTTTTCAAGGAATTCCTAAGGTTTCAAAAGAACCTTTCCCCCTGCTTGACGGGGTTGTCCTGGGCGGATATAATAAAAATGCAGAAATTCACTGTCTTGCAGACCGTTATGTTTCCTTGTGGAACGGAAGAAAGGGGTATTTTTTATGGCAAACGATCGCGTGTTTAACTTCTCGGCAGGTCCCTCCATGCTTCCTCTGGAGGTGCTCCAGCGGGCTGGGGCGGAGATCACCAACTACGGCGGCTCCGGCATGTCCGTCATGGAGATGAGCCACCGCTCCAAGGTGTTCCTCAAGATTTTTGACGAAACCCAGGAAAAGTTCCGCCGGCTCCTGGGTGTGCCCGAGGGGTACAAGGTTCTCTTCCTTCAGGGCGGCGGCACCATGCAGTTTGGCATGATCCCCCTGAACCTCATCGGCAAGACCGGCAAGGCAGACTACGCCGTCACCGGCCACTTTGCCAACCTGGCCATGAAGGAGGCCAAGAAGTACGGCACGGTGAACATCGCCGCCTCCTCCGAGGACCGCAAGCATGTCTACATCCCCACCCAGGACCAGCTGAAGGTGGACGGGGATGCCTCCTACTTCTACTACTGCTCCAACAACACCATCGAGGGCACCCAGTGGCAGTACGTCCCGGAGACCGGCAGCGTGCCCCTGGCCTGCGACATGTCCTCGGACATCCTCTCCCGCCCGGTGGATGTGAGCAAGTTCGGCCTGATCTTCGCCGGGGCCCAGAAGAACCTGGCCCCCGCCGGCCTGACCATCGTCATCATCCGGGAGGACCTGGCCGGCCACGAGCTGCCCATCACCCCCGCCATCATGAACTACAAGTCCATGATCGACAAGGACTCCATGTACAACACGCCCCCCTGCTGGTGCATCTACATGCTGGGCCTCATGTGCGACTGGCTGGAGGAGCAGGGCGGCGCCGCCGGCATGGAGAAGATCAACATCAAGAAGGCCCAGATGCTCTACGACGTGCTGGACGCCTCCAAGCTGTTCACCGTCTCCGCCGAGCCCGGCTCCCGTTCCTTCATGAACGTCACCTTCCGCTCCCCCAGCGACGAGATGGACGCCAAGTTCGTGGCCGAGTCCGTGAAGGCCGGCTTCACCAACCTGAAGGGCCACCGCTCCGTGGGCGGCATGCGGGCCTCCATCTACAACGCCATGCCCATGGAGGGTGTGGAGAAGCTGTGTGAGTTCATCCAGAAATTCGAGCGCGAAAACTGAGACCCGCTGCGCTGGGCTCTCAGTTTTAGGGGTTGCAGCCCGAACCGCGCCTGGCGGAGCCAGGCACTCTCGGGCTGAGAAGAATTTTTTCCCCGGCGAAGCCGGGGAAAAAATACATCGGATTGGATTTTCCCGTCTGCGGACGGGAAAACTCTGCGAGGCTTTGCCTCCCGGCGGAGGGGGGCGGGAACGGAAGTTCCCGTTTGGATCCCTTTGGTTCTGACTACTTTGAGAAAGGATCTGTTTCCGAATGTATCATGTAAAGACGATGAACAAGATCTCCAAGATCGGCCTGGCTGAGCTGGACGATCGGTTCGCCATCAGCGACACCATGGAGCATGAGGACGCCATCCTAGTGCGTTCCGCCAAGCTCCACGACTATGACTTCCCCGCCGAGCTCAAGTGCATTGCCCGGGCCGGCGCCGGCGTCAACAACATCCCCCTGGACCGGGCTGCCGACGCGGGCATCGTGGTCTTCAACGCCCCCGGGGCCAACGCCAACGGGGTGAAGGAGCTCACCATCGCCGCCCTCCTGCTGGCCTCCCGGAAGATCTCCCAGGGCATCACCTGGGTGAAGGAGCAGTCCGCCGCCGGGGCCGACGTGGCCGCCGTGGTGGAGAAGGGCAAGTCCGCCTACGTGGGCCCCGAGATCCTGGGCAAGACCCTGGGCGTGGTGGGCCTGGGGGCCATCGGCGTGCTGGTGGCCAACGCCGCCGCCGCCCTGGGGATGAAAATCGTGGGCTATGACCCCTTCCTCTCCGTGACCCACGCCCTGAACCTCACCCCCGGGGTGGAGATCGTGGACACCCTGCCCGAGCTCTATGCCAAGGCCGACTACATCACCCTCCACCTGCCCATGAACGACGCCACCCGGGGCACCATCAACGAGGCCGCCTTCGCCGCCATGAAGGACGGGGTGCGCATCGTGAACCTGGCCCGTGGGGAGCTGGTGGACACCCCCGCCATGAAGGCCGCTCTGGCCAGCGGTAAGTGCGCCGCCTACGTCACCGACTTCCCCAACAGCGAGACCGCCGCCATCGAGGGCGTGGTGGCCATCCCCCACCTGGGGGCCTCCACCCCCGAGAGCGAGGACAACTGCGCCATGATGGCCGCCCGGGAGGTCAAGGACTACCTGGACAACGGCAGCATCGTCAACTCCGTGAACCTGCCCAACCTCACCATGGCCTGGGCCGCCAAGAACCGGGTGTGCGTCCTCACCAAGGGGGCCGACGCCGCCGCCATCGCCGGGGCCGTCCCCGCCGTGGTGGCCTCCGCCTCCAACACCCGCGGGGAGTATGCCTACACCATTCTGGACACCGACGCTGCCGTGGACGAAGCCGCCATCGCAGCCATCCCCGGCGTGCTCCGGGTGCGGGTACTGACCCGGTAAGGAGGAAGCCCATGGACCGACCCAACATCCATCCCGCCGCTTGGGTGGCCCCCGGCGCCTTCGTCCGGGGCGACGTCACCATCGGGGAACAGAGCAACATCTGGTACAACGCCGTCCTCCGGGGCGACCAGGAGAAGATCACCGTAGGCAAGGCCACCACCATCCAGGACTGCTGCGTCCTCCACGGAGACGCCGGCTGTGACGTGGTGGTGGGGGACTATGTCACCGTGGGCCACGGCGCCGTCCTCCACGGCTGCACGGTGGAGGACAACTGCCTCATCGGCATGAACGCCGTGGTGCTGGATCATGCCGTCATCGGCGAGGGCTCCATCGTGGGGGCCGGGGCCGTGGTGGCCTCGGGCACCATCGTCCCCCCCAGAAGCCTGGTGGTGGGCGTGCCCGGCAAGGTGAAGAAAACCCTCACCGACGAGGACGTGGCCGGCAGCATCGCCAACGCAGAGAGCTACCTGGGCCTCATGGCCAAGGGCATGGCCGACCCGGCCAACCAGAAGTGAGCCCTGCTCACCCCGCAACAACTTTCCAACGCAGCGTTACCGGGAGACGGCATTCCGCCTCCCGGTAACTGACATTCTGGACGAAAGGGGGGACCGTTTTGTCCCACAACCTGTCCCAGCCGGAACGGTTCACCATCACCGGCCCCCAGGGAGAGACCTACCGGGGGGGCAACCAGGAGTGGTACCGGGACCTGTGGCAGCGCCGGGCGGGCTGCGGCCCCACCACCGCCGCCACCCTGCTGGCCTACCTCTCCCAGACCCACCCCAGCCTGGCCCCCATGGCCCCGGCAGCGGGGCACACCCAGGCGGGGTTCCTCCAGTACATGGAGGCCCTCTGGCCCTATGTCACCCCCGGCTCCCGGGGGCTGGACAAGCCGGAGAGCCTGGTGCTGGGCTGCCGGTCCTTCGCCCTGTCCCGGGGGTGCGTGCTCCAGGGGGAGATCCTCAAGATCCCCCGCCGGCGGGAGAACCGCCCCAGCCCCGCCGCCTGCCGGGACTTTCTCATCCGGGCCCTGGACGCCGACTGTCCGGTGGCCTTTCTGAACTTTTCCAACGGGTCCCTGCCCAACCTGGACAGCTGGCACTGGGTCCCCCTCATCGCCCTCACCGAGGGGGAGGAGGTCCTCCTGTGCACCGTCCTGGACGAGGGGGAGGAAAAGGTCATCGACCTGGCCCTCTGGCTGGAGACCACCCTGCTGGGGGGCGCCCTGGTGAGCCTTTTCCCTGACCCGGCGCTTTAATTGCTTTCCCACAGTTCCAGCCTCCCGTGTTACGCTTACACTGGAGGTTGGCTTTTTTATAATAGCTTTTTCAAATATAAATTGACACACCCTTCAAAATATGATATTTTAAAAATGTATAATGTTAAATATTTGGAGTGCTCCTGGTGGTAATTATAGTGATCATACCGTGACCGCATACGCTTGGACTCAATTTGTGACGCCAAGCAATAATATTACCTATAAATTCTTTAAAGTGAAAGATGGATATACCACAAGTAATGTTGGCCGTTATGTTTATGTTAACTCTA
>HHCFC01400__coassemble_2231_pt1 | contig 11758 bp, 10 predicted proteins | sample HHCFC01400__metabat2_high_PE_020 | metagenome-assembled genome bin HHCFC01400
CCTGGACCAGGACGCCGTGCTGGACGCCTTGGACTATTGGCAGCAGGAGGGGCTGCTTGCCAACCGGGAAGGGCAGCTGACCCCCGCGGCCCAGCCGGAAGCCCCCCAGGCCCCGGCGGCGCCCCAAGCCCCCCAGCCGGCCCCGGCAGGGCAGCCCCGGCCCACGCCCCCCGCCAACCAGCCGGCCAACCAGACGCCCCCGCCGGCGTCCAAGCCCACCCCCGCACCGCCGGCCCAGCCTGCCGGCCAGCCTCCCCAGGCCCCACCGGCCTCCGGAGCCAGTTCGACCCCCAACCAAACCCCGCCGGCCCCCGGAGCAGGCCCGACGCCCAACCAGGCCCCGCCGGCATCCGGGGTAAGCCCGGCTCCCAACCAGGCCCCGCCGGCATCCGGGGCAAGCCCGGCTCCCAACCAAACCCCGCCGGCCCCCGGGGCAAGCTCGACGCCCAACCAGGCCCCACCGGCCCCCGGCCCTGCCCAGGGCGCCCAGCCCGGTGCCCAGGGGCAGCAGCCCCCTCAACCGGAACCCGCCCCCCAGGGCAGTCCGGAGGGGCAGCCCGCCCCGGCCCCTGACCAGCCGGTGGAAACCGGGGTCCCCTTAGACGACGGGCCGGAGCTCATCGCCTTCACCCCCGACCCCAAGGCCGCCCAGGCAGAGGCCGCCGGCCAGGAGGGGGCAGCCCAAGCCCCCCAGCCCGGCCAGCCCACCCAGGGGCAGCCCACCCCCGGGGGCCCTGCCGCCCCCTCGGGGGCCCCCGGCCCGGGGCCCCGGCCTGCCGGCGGTCCCCAGGCCCGCCCTGCCGGCCCCGGCGGGGCCGCCGCTGCCCCGGCCCAGGAGGCCTTCCAGCCCTTCCGGGAGCGGAAGGGCAAGGCCCCGGAGCCCCCACCCCCCGACGCGCCTCCGGCCCAGCTGGCCACAGAGTACGGCCCGGGCCTGTCCGCCCTGAAGACCAAGTGCGCCGTCTCCGGGGTGCTCACCGGGGTGCTGGTGGTCCTGTCCCTGCTGGACAGCGGCCTGCTCCCCTTCCTCACCGGCCTGGTACCCACGGAGATCGCCCTCTGGGCGGGGCTGGCCCTGTTTGCCGTGTGCGGCGGGCTGTGCTTTGACGTGCTCCAGCAGGGTTTGCTCCAACTCACCAACCGGGCCCCCAACGGGGATACCTTGGCCCTCTTCGCCGCCGTGTTCACCTTGGCGGACGGGGTCACCCTGGTGGCCGCCCCCTTCCGGGAGGTCACCCTCCCCTTCTTCGCCCCCTGCGCCCTGGTGCTCACCTTCCACCTGCTGGGGCAGTACTGTGACCGCTCGGCCAAGTTCCAGGCCTGCCGGACGGCGGCCGCGGTGGCCCAGCCCTATGTGGTCACCCAGGACGCCAACGTCCTGGGGGGCCAGCCCGCCTTTCGGAAATGGCTGGGGCTGCCCCGGGGCTTCGGCAGCCAGATCCGCACCACCAGCCAGACAGAGGCCCAGTTCCGCCGGCTGACCCCGGTGCTGCTGGCGGCCTGCTTCGCCCTGTCCCTGGTGACCACCGTGGCCCACCACCAGCCCTGGCTGGTGCTCTGGTCCCTGTCGGCCCTGTTCTGCGCCGCGGCCACCTTGGGGGCCACCCTGTCCCTGGCCCTCCCCCTGCGCCTGCTGGGGGGCAAGCTGGCCAAGCTGGGGGTGGCCCTGGCCGGCTGGCCCGGCCTGCTGGCCGCCAAGGGGTGCAAGGCCGCCCTGCTGCTGGACCAGGACGTCTACCCCCCCGGCACCATCGCCCTCACCGGCTCCCGGGTGTTTGGGAGCCTGTCCATGGAGCGGACGGTGTCCTACACCGCCTCGGTGATCCGGGCCTCCGGCTCGGGGCTGCGGTACCTCTTTGATAAGCTCCTCCGGGCGGAGGGGAGCAGCTACCTGCCCATCGACAAGATCGTCATGCAGGACACCGGCCTCATCGGCCAGTGCCAGGACCAGCAGATCCTGGTGGGCAACAGCGACTTTATGAGCCGCCAGGGCATCGCCCTGCCCCCGGGGATCAAGGCCAAGGACGCGGTGTTCTGCGCCGTGGACCGGGAGCTGGTGGGGATGTTCGTGCTGCGGTACACCCTCCACCCCTCCATCCTTCCCTCCCTGCAAACCATGATCGCCCACCGGATCTCCCCGGTGATGGCCACCCGGGACTTTAACCTCACCCCCCACCGGCTGCGGCTGTGGGGCCGGCTGTCGGTGGACCAGATCACCTTCCCCGACCTGCAGCGCCGGGTGGTCCTCTCCGGCCCCCGGCAGATCCACGGCACCACCCTGGTGGCGGTGCTCTGCCGGGAAGGGGTGGCCCCCTTCTCCCAGGCCCTGGTGGCCAGCCAGCGCATCCGCCGGGCGGCCGCCTTCAGCCAGTGGTTCGTCCACATCGGGGCCTGCGTGGGGGTGGTGATCACCGCCGCCCTGTCCTCCGCCGGGGCCCTCACCGCCATGTCCCCGTGGAACCTGTCCCTGTTCCTGCTGCTGTGGTTCGTCCCGGTGCTGATGCTCTCCCTGTGGACCACCCAGTACTGAACCAGCGACTACCTACAATGTAAATGGAACAAACGAAGCCGCCCCTGGCAGACCCGATGGGTCCGCCAGGGGCGGCATTTTGCTGGGGAAACGCACTCATCTGCGAAACAGGTCCGCAAGGGAGCCCCCGTAGAGGGCGGCCAGGTCCATGAGCTGCTGGTCGGTGGGGTCGGCGGTATCCTTTTCCCAGGCCTCCACCTCCTGGGGGGTGACCCCCAGGGATTGGGCCACGCTCTCCACGGTCATGCCCCGGGCCTGGCGCTGGCGGCACAGCTTGGCCCCCAGGGAGAGGCCCCCGGCCGCAGGCAGGGCTGCCGGGGTCTTGAGGTACTTCCGCAGGGCCTGGATGCCAAAGATGGCCAGCACCACCAGGAGGACCAAAACCACAAGGTTGAACAGCGACCAGAGTCCGGCAAGCGCCATCATTTCGTTTCCTCCTCTCTCCGTTGCCTCGGGGGGCAGCGATGCCCCCGCCTTCTGCTTCTACGGACAGGGTACCATAGACGCCCCGCTCTGTCAACGGATATGCACAAAACAGCAAGGAAATACCCCCCTCATTTTGTGCATTTCTTCACAAAGGGAGCTTCCCTCACCCCAGGGAGGCCCCCAGGGCCCGGGCCTGGTCCAGCTCGGGCTTGCCCTGGATGTCCCCCACGTCCCAGTTTCCCCCGGCCAGGACGTGGCCCAGGTTCTTCCACTGGAGGTGCTCCATCAGGTGGTCGTAGTAGAGGAGGGCGTCTGCAAAGCCGTTCCCCTCCGCCGCCATCAGCAGGGCGGAGGCCCGGCCATGGCCCCGGAGCAGGTTGCCCTCCCCCTCCTCCAGGGCGAAGAGGCGGTCCAGGGCCAGCTTCAGCTGGCCGCTGAACCCCCAGTAGTACAGGGGGGAGGCCAACACCACCACGTCGCTGGCCTTCACCGCGGGGTAAATCTTGGCCATGTCGTCCTTCTGCACGCAGGGACAGGGCTGGCTGCTGTGGCCCCCAAAGCAGCCCCTGCAGCCGTGGAGGTCCAGCTCCTCCAGGAAGAAGGTGGTCACCTGGTGGCCGGCGGCCTCCGCCCCCTGGGTGAAGGCCGCCACCAGGGCGGCGGTGTTCCCCTTCCGCCGGGGGCTGCCGTTGAGAATGACAATGTTCCGTTTCATCGTGTACCTCCTAACAATTGGATCGAATGGTTACCCTTCCCCCAATACCCGGAGGAAGAACAGGGCCAGCACCCCCAGCATGATGGGTTTGACCCCCCTGCCCCCCTTTTCCAGGAAGAAGGTGGTCCCCAGCCAGTTGCCCACCAGGCCGCAGGCCCCCGCCGCCAGGCCCAGGGGCAGCAGCACCTGGCCGTGGAGCCAGAAAAGGGACAGGCCCGTGAGGTTGGTGGTGAGGTTGAGGACCTTGGCCACCCCGTTGGCGGTGGCTAAGGGGAGATGGGCCGCAGCGGTGAGGAGGAGCAGGAGAAAGGTCCCCGTCCCGGGCCCGTAAAACCCGTCGTACACCCCCACCCCCAGGGCCACGGTTAAGGCGATGGCGAAGGTCTTTCCCGGGGGAAAGGGGGGCCGGTCGCCCCCCACCCCCTTGCCCCAGAGGAGGTAGGCGGCGGTCACCGGCAGGATGACCAGCATCACCCTGCGGAAGGCCTCATCGTCCAGCCGGAGGGCCAGGCTGGCCCCTGCCGCCGACCCCGCCAGGGACCCCACCGCCAGCACCAGGGCCCGCTTCCAGGGGACGTACCCCCGCCGGGCCAGCTTCCCCACCGACAGGGCGGTGCCCATGGCGGAGCTGAGCTTGTTGGTGCCGATGGCCACATGGGCCGGCAGCCCCGCCATAAGGTAGGCCGGCAGGGAGATCAGCCCCCCGCCCCCGGCCACCGCGTCCACAAACCCCGCCAGGCAGGCCAGGGGGCAGACCAGCAGAAACTGCGCTGCTTCCATCCCCTTTACTTCTGGACGGTGTCGGAGTTTTGGTTGTAGGCCTTGGCCACGCACTTCCACTGGCCGTCCATCTTCAGCAGGAGCAGGACGTCGGTAAAGTCGATGCGGCCGCCCCAGCCCTCCTCCAGGACCCGGACCACCGCCAGGGTCTCCTCCAGGAGGAGGACGTCTACCCGGGCCTTGAAATTCTCTCCGGCGGCCACGGTGTCCACGTTGTGGTAGAACTGCTCGATGGACCCGTGCTCCAGCTTCCCGTCCAGATAGCCGAAGAGAACGGCCTCGTCGGTGAAGAGTTCCCGGGCATACTGACTGTTGCCCTCGGCCACGCTCTTGACAAACTTCATGGCGGCTTCCTCCACCGCCTGGTACTCTTGGTATGGTGCACGCATAATACGCTTCTCCTTCCGCGCTGACAGCGCCTGTATTGGGGAGGACGGGTGGGGTTGACTTTCCCTCCCGTCGGCACTACAATCATAGCAGGAATTTGAAAAAGCGCAAGTACACACAATAAGGTGCAATACTTACCGAAAGGAAAGTGAGTCTATGGCCCAGCGCTGCATCTCCAACGAAAGCCTCTGCACCACCGGCTTTCACTACACCCTGTCCCTCATCAGCGGCAAGTACAAGATGACCATCCTCTACACCCTCATGGAGTTCGGGGTGGTCCGGTTCAACGAGATGAAGCGGTACATCGGCGGCATCTCCTACAAAACCCTCAGCGCCACCCTGAAGGAGCTGGAGGCCGACCAGCTGGTCCATCGGGAGGAGTACCCCCAGATCCCCCCCAAGGTGGAGTACAGCCTCACGGAGCGGGGCAAGTCCCTCATCCCCATCCTGGACAACCTGTGCCAGTGGGGGGACGACCACCGCCTCTGACCCGCCGGTTCCAGGGCGGTTTTTCGAACATTTGTTTGACTTCCTCCCCGGGGTATGGTACAATACCCCCGACTAGAGAGCTTGCAGTCGGGAGGGCCGCGCCATGACCAACCTCACCCCCAAACAGCAGCGGATCTACGACTTCATCCGCACCTTCACCCGCCGGCAGGGGTACCCCCCCACCCTGCGGGAAATCGGCCAGGCGGTGGGGGTCCGCTCCCCCTCCACGGTGAAGTATCACCTGGACAACCTCCGCCAGGCCGGCCTGATCCAGTGGGACGGGGGAAAGACCCGCTCCCTCTCCCTGCCCCACCAGTCCCTTGGGGAGCCCGACCGCATCCCCCTGCTGGGCAGCGTGGCCGCCGGCTCCCCCATCCTGGCCGAGGAACACGTGGAGGACTACGTCCCCTTCCCCACCGGCGGCCACCCCGAGGACTACTTCGCCCTGCGGGTGCGGGGGGAGTCCATGCTGGGGGCGGGGATCCACCCCGGGGACCTGGTGGTGGTCCACTGCCAGCGGGAGGCGGTGAACGGAGAGATCGTGGTGGCCCTCTTCGACGACGAGGCCACGGTGAAAACCCTCTCCCGGAAAAACGGCCGCACCTGGCTCCTCCCCGCCAACCCCGACTACCAGCCCATCGACGGCACCCAGGCCCAGATCCTGGGCAAGGTGGTGGCCCTCATCCGGCGGTATTGACCGCCCCTGGGCAGGGCCCACTTTGGGCCCCGCTGCCCCACAACCTCCTTTCCCCACAGGGACGCAGGCCGGCCGGTCTGCGTCCCTGTTTTCCCCTTGACACCGGGTCTGGGTGTGATAAAATAAATTGGTTTTCAAATCCTACTCATTTCCTGTGAAATTTTTGCCACAACAACCCATGCCATAAGGAGGCCAATCCCATGCGGAAAACCTACGACACCTTGATTTTAGGCTGCGGCGAGGCCGGCGTCTTCGCCGCCTACGAACTCCGCCGCCGCTGTCCCGGCCTGCAGGTGCTGGTGGTGGACCAGGGGCGGGACATCTACCACCGCAGCTGCCCCATCGTGGCAGGCAAGGCCACCTCCTGCGTAGACTGCAAGGTCTGCCACACCATGTGCGGTTTTGGCGGGGCAGGGGCCTTCTCGGACGGGAAATATAACTTCACCACCGCCTTCGGCGGCTGGCTCACCGACTTCATGCCGGAGAAGGAGGTCATGGACCTCATCGACTATGTGGACGAGATCAACGTGGCCCACGGGGCCACCACCCAGGTCTTCTCCACCGCCACCCCGGAGGCCCAGGCCCTGCGGCGGGAGGCGCTGAAGTACGACCTCCACCTCCTCCAGGCCCGGGTGAAGCACCTGGGCACGGAGAACAACCTGCGCATCCTCACCAACCTCTACGAGGACCTGCGGAAGGACATCACCTTCCAGTTTGACACCGCCGTCACCGCCATCCGCCGGGATGGGGCGGGCTACTGCCTGGAGACCGCCGACGGGGACGAATACGCCGCCCCCTTCCTCATCGCCGCCCCCGGCCGGTCCGGGGCGGAGTGGTTCGCCGACCAGTGCCGCGCCCTGGGCCTGCCCATGACCAACAACCAGATCGACATCGGCGTGCGGGTGGAGCTGCCCGCCCTGATCTTCGAGCCCATCACCGACGTGGTCTACGAGTCCAAGCTCATCTACCGCACCAAGGGGTACGGGGACCAGGTGCGCACCTTCTGCATGAACCCCTACGGCCACGTGGTGGCGGAGAATGTGGAGGGCATCCACACGGTGAACGGCCACAGCTACTCCGACCCCAGCCTGCGCAGCGAGAACACCAACTTCGCCCTGCTGGTGTCCAACCACTTCACCGAGCCCTTTGACGAGCCCTACCGCTACGGCAAGCACATCGCCTCCCTGTCCAACATGCTGGCCGGGGGGGTGCTGGTCCAGCGGTTCGGGGACCTGGTGAAGGGGGTGCGGTCCAACGCCCACCGGATGAGCAAGTCCACCACCCGGCCCACCCTCACCGCCGCGGTGCCTGGGGACCTCTCCCTGGCCCTGCCCAAGCGGCAGCTGGACGACATCATCGAGATGATCTACGCCCTGGACAAGCTGGCCCCCGGCACCGCCAACTACGACACCCTCCTCTACGGGGCGGAGGTGAAGTTCTACTCCGCCCGGCTGAAGCTCTCCCCCGACCTGGAGACCGCCCTGCCCAACTTCTTCGCCGCCGGAGACGGGGCGGGGATCACCCGAGGGCTGGCCCAGGCGGGGGCCTCCGGCGTCCGGGCCGCCCGGGCGGTGGCGGCGCGGGTTAACCACACCCCGGTGTGAGGGGGCGCAGGGGGCGGTGCGTACCCTTCGGGTGGGCAACTCCGAAGCCGCCCTTGGGGCGCAGCGCCCCGGGGGCCCCGCCTGCCCGGCGGGGGTCCCCATTTCTCCCGAGAAATGGGGAGAAAGAGGGCCGGGGCTCCGCCCCTGGACCCCGTTTTTTCATAGCCGCTCGTTCCCACTCGCTGGTTTTTGGGATCGTTGTCTCTGATCCGTTCGAGGGGCTATTTCCTCCGGTATGCTAAGACCGATTTGGGACGCATTTTCGAGGGAAAATATGCTGGAAAGCATTTTGCGAAAGAAAGTTTCCAAATCAGGGCACGTACATGGGTTTCGTAATAGCCCATCGACCGGAACACTGCGCCCCACCACGCCAAAACCAGCGAGTGGGAACGAGCGGGCCCTAAAAAAGGGGGGCCAGGGGGCAAAGCCCCCGGCGCTCTTTCCTCCGGCTTTCTCCGGAGAAAGCCGGGCTCCCGCCCGGAGTCGGGCGGGAAACCACGTTGCAGGGCCCACCCTGCGCCGGTCCAGAAGGCACCACCTGCCGACAGCAGCACGCCAGAGCCGCTCCCGGCTCCCTCCAAACCAAAAGGGAAGGCCCCAAGGCCTTCCCTTTTCTCCCATCCCGTGTTATGCTTTGGTTACCGTCTTTCGCATGCCGCTGCCGGCGGTGTCGCTGGGGCTGGTCTCAAAGCCCAGCTTTTCGTAGAAGGGCTCCTTCCCCTTGGCCGCCCCCAGGAAGAACATAATGGTCTCCCCCGGCTGGGCGGCGTCCAGGACCCGCTGGCACAGCTGCTCCACGATCTGCCGGCCAATCCCCCGGCCCTGCCAGGCGGGCAGGACGGCCACATCCCCCAGGTAGGCGGTGTAGCCGTAGTCAAACAGAATCCGCCCCATGGCCACGCAGACCCCGTCCACCCGGGCGCAGGCTACAAAGGTGGTGTGGGCCAGGCCCTCCCGGGCCTGCCGCTGGGTGAGCTCGTACCACCCCACTGCCATGCGCAGTTGGTTGTACTCCTGGGGGGTGACGGAGGTTCCATATACAATCTCTTCCATGGGACCGGCTCCTTTCTCCACTGGTTTTCCCCATCATACCACAATCCCCGCCGTGGGTCTATGGGGGGGCGCCCTTCTTTGTTTCCGCTTGTCACCCCTTTGTCACACTTTCGTCATTTTTACAGGTTGATTTTTCCTTTGTGCGTTCTGACCAAGGCCATTTTGGCGCTTTTTGCAAGAAAATTTGCTCCTGAGTGCACCTCCCTTTCCGGTGGAAGGGGAAGCTGTTCAAAGGTTTTACACATTGTCCACAGACTTTTCCACAAGCCGTGCACAACCCGGTTTCCCCATTTTGATCGTCAAAAATTCCTGTCAAGGGAAAGTTTGCCGGTGGATTCGCCAAACTTTTCCCCTTGGGAGAGGAGGTCCCCCCATGTCCCAACTCATCGCCGCCATCTCCACCCCCCCGGGCCCCGGAGGGGTGGGGATTCTCCGCCTCTCCGGCCCCGGGGCCATCGGGGCCGCCAGCCAGGCCTTCCGCCCCCGGGGGAAGGTGCCCCTGGCCCAGGCCCCGGACCGGCAGCTCCTCTACGGCGCCGTCCTGGACCGGGACGGCCGCACCATCGACACCGGCCTGGCCTTCGTCAGCCGCGCCCCCCACAGCTACACCGGGGAGGAGACCGCCGAGCTCCAGTGCCACGGCTCCCCCATGGTCCTCTCCCTGGCCCTGGAGGCTCTGTATGCCGCCGGGGCCAGGCCGGCCCGGCCGGGGGAGTTCACCCAGCGGGCCTTCCTCAACGGCAAGCTGGACCTGACCCAGGCCGAGGCGGTCATCGACCTCATCGACGCGGAGAGCCCCTCCGCCGCCCGCCAGGCCGCCGGCCAGCTCACCGGGGCCCTGTCCCGGCGGATTGAGGGGATCTACTCCGCCCTCACCGACACCATGGCCCACTTCTGCGCCGTGCTGGACTACCCCGACGAGGACCTGGATCCCTTCCAGACCGAGGCCCTGGGCCGGGACCTTCAGGCCCAGGCTTCCGCCCTCCAGGCCCTGCTGGCCACCGGCCGCCGGGGGCAGATGCTGGCCCAGGGGATCACCTGCGCCCTCATCGGCCGGCCCAACGCGGGCAAATCCTCCCTCCTCAACGCCCTGGCGGGGTATGAGCGGGCCATCGTCACCCACCTCCCCGGCACCACCCGGGACACCATCGAGGTGAAGGTGGAGCTGGCCGGCCGCCCCTTCCGCCTGGTGGACACCGCCGGCCTGCGGGACAGCGACGACCCCATCGAGCAGCTGGGGGTGGACCGCAGCCGCCAGGCCATGGCCCAGGCCGACCTCCTGCTGATGGTGTGCGACGGCACCCAGCCCCTGGACCCCCAGGACCAGGCCCTGCTGAACCAGGCCCTGGCCCAGGCGGACACTATCCTGGCGGTGAACAAGGGGGACCTGCCCGGCTACCGCCTGCCTGCCCCAGAGGGGGCAGAGACCGGCCACACCCTCACCGTGGTGGAGCTCAGCGCCAAAACCGGCCTGGGGCTGGCGGCGCTGGAGCAGGCCATGGGCCGCCTGGCCGACCGCCTCCTCCCCCAGGTTCAGGAGGAGGCCGCCGGCCAGCTCCTCACCAACGGGCGGCAGACCGACGCTGTCCGCCGGGCCCTGGAAGCCGTGGAGCGGGCCCAGGCCGCCCTGGAAGCCGGGGTCACCCCCGACGCCCTGCTCACCGATGTGGAGGAGGCCATGGCCGCCCTGGGGGAACTCACCGGCAAAACCCTCCGGGAGGACATCACCCAGCGCATCTTTGACCGCTTCTGCGTGGGCAAATAAGCCCCCAGCCCACACGACCAAAAGGAGGATCCCCCCATGCCCAAGAAACCCAACCAACCCACCCCCCAGGAGCGCCGGCGGAGCCGCAAGGCCTTCCGCCAGGCCATGACCAAGGAGCTGCGGGAGCATCGGAGCTCCTTCCTGGTGTTCTCCGTGCTGCGGGTGCTGATCCTTGTGGCCCTGGTGCGCCAGCTGATGCGGGGCAGCTACGAGAGCGCCTTCTTCTGCGTGCTGGCCCTGGTCCTGCTCTACCTGCCCAGCTGGCTCCAGGTGAAGCTGCGGGTGGAGCTCCCCCCGCCCCTGGAGATCACCATTCTCTGCTTCATCTTCGCCGCGGAGATCTTGGGGGAGGTCAACGCCTTCTACGTGGTGGTCCCCAACTGGGACACCATGCTCCACACCCTCAACGGTTTTCTGGCTGCGGCGGTGGGGCTGTCCATGGTGATCCTGCTCAACGACAATGAGAAGGTGGTCTTTGACCTCTCCCCCTTCTTCCTGGCCTTGCTGGCCTTCTGCTTCTCCATGACCATCGGGGTGCTGTGGGAGTTCTTCGAGTTCTTCATGGACAGCTTCTTCGGCATGGATATGCAGAAGGACACCGTGGTCCACGCCATCCACTCCGTCACCCTGGACCCCACCCGGACCAACCAGGTGGTGACCATCTCCGGCATCACCGACACCGCCGTCAACGGGGAGAGCCTGGGCCTGGGGGGCTACCTGGACATCGGCATCATCGACACCATGAAGGACCTCTTCGTGAACTTCCTGGGCGCCCTGGTCTTTTCGGTCAGCGGCTACTTCTATGCCCGCAGCCGGGGCAAGAAGAAGTCCCCTGCCCTGAACTTCGTGCCCACCCGGAAGACGCCGGAGCAGGACTACCTCCAGCAGGCCCAGGAGGAGGAGCAGCCCTGAGGCGCTAGGGCGGGGCTGTGGGCCCTGCCTACGTACCCTTTGGGTGGGCAGCTCCGAAGCCGCCCTTGGGGCGCAGCGCCCCGTTGCCCGCCCGGCCCCGGGCGGGGGCCCGGCTTTCTTTGGAAGAAAGCCGGGGGAAAGAACACCAGGGCTCCGCCCTGGACCCGGGTTTTTATGGCCGCTCGTTGCCACTCGCTGGGTTTTGGGATCGTTGTCCTTGAAACGGTCGAGGGGCTATTTCCTCCGGGATGCTAAGACCGATTTGGGACGCATTTTCGAGGGAAACTATGCTGGAAAGCATTTTTGTGAAAGAAGGTTTCCAACCCGCTCCGCTGTGCCTCCACGCCCCAAAGCCTTCCCCTTGGGGGGAAGGTGGGCCGGCGAAGCCGGGTCGGATGAG
>HHCFC01400__coassemble_2254_pt1 | contig 11584 bp, 8 predicted proteins | sample HHCFC01400__metabat2_high_PE_020 | metagenome-assembled genome bin HHCFC01400
GAGAAAGCCCGGACGCAAAGAGTCGCGGGGGGTGGCCCCCCGCCCCCCCTTTTTTAGGGCCCGCTCGTTGGCACTCGCTGGTTTTGGCGGTTGTGCCGCATTGTTCCGGTCGATGGGCTATTACGGGGCCCATGTAGGTACCCTGATTTGGAAACTTTCTTTCGCAAAATGCTTTCCAGCATATTTTTTCTCGAAAAATGCGTCCCAAATCGGTTTTAGCATACCGGAGGAAACAGCCCCTCTGCCGTATCAGAGACAACGATCCCCAAAACGAGCGAGCGGCAGCAAGCGGGCTATAAAGCTGGGGGTCCAGGGGGCTTGCCCCCGGCCCTCTTTCTCCCCATTTCTCGGGAGAAATGGGGACCCCCGCCGGGCAGGCGGGGCAACGGGGCGCTGCGCCCCAAGGGCAGCTTCGGAGCGGCCCACCCAGAGGGTACGTACTGGGCCTACTCCAGCACCCCCACCCAAACGCAAAGGAGGCGACGGCATGGAACTCTCCCAACATCTAAAAACCCGCATGGCCCAGCGGAAGCTGGCCCACGCCTACCTGGTGGTGGGGGAGAACCGCCGCCAGCTGGCGGACCAGCTGGCCGCCGCCTGGGTGTGCACCGGGGAGGCCCCCCCCTGCGGCCATTGCGCCGGCTGCCGGAAGGCCGCCCAGGGGATCCACCCCGACATTGTCCGGGCGGATCCGGAGGGGGAGGGGCTGAAGGCCGAGGCCGTCCGGGCCCTTCGGTCGGACGCCTACATCCTGCCCAACGAGGCGCCAAGGAAGGTCTACCTCCTGGAGCACGCGGAACTGCTGAACCAGACGGGGCAGAACATCCTGCTCAAACTCATCGAGGAGGGCCCCTCCTATGCCTGCTTCCTCTTTCTGAGCCCCAACCCGGAGCTCCTTCTGCCCACCATCCGCTCCCGGTGTGAGACCCTCCGGGCCCCGGGGGAGGAGACCCATCAGGCCAGTCAGGAGGGGGAGCAGCTGGCAAACCTCATTCTCACCGGCGCTCCGCCGGAGGCGTGTTTGCCCTTCCTCATTTCCCTGGAAAAGCGGGACCGGGAGGAGATCGGTTGGATGTTGGAGGAGACCGTGGCCCGGCTCACCGCCGCCCTGCCCCAGCGGCCGGACCTTTTACCGGTGCTGGACCGTCTTGCCCCCATTCAGCGGGCCTGCGACTTCAACATCAGTGCGGGCCATTTGTGCGGCTGGCTTGCCGCCGCTTTGTAGATAAAGGAGTACACTATGGCAGAGATTGTCAGTGTTCGCTTTCGCAGCGAAGGGAAACAATACTATTTTGATCCCCAAGGCCTCACCTGCCGGCCTGGGGACGGCCTCATTGTGGAGACCGCTTCCGGGCAGGAGTTTGCCCACTGCGTCCGTGGGAATTTCCGGTTGGAGGAGGCCCAGCTGGTCTCCCCCCTTCGCCCGGTGATTCGCCTGGCCACCCAGGAGGACCTGGCGGTGGTGGAGAAAAACCGGGAGAAGGAGAAGTACGCCTTCCGGGTTTGCCAGGAGAAAATCCTGGAGCACGAGCTGGAGATGAAGTTGGTCAGCGTGGAGTGCAACTTCGAGGGCACCAAGATTCTCTTCTTCTTCACCTCCGACGGCCGGGTGGACTTCCGGGGCCTGGTGAAGAGCCTGGCCGCCGTCTTCCATACCCGCATCGAACTGCGGCAGATCGGCATCCGGGACGAGGCCAAGATGTTAGGGGGCCTGGGCATCTGCGGCCGGCCCTTCTGCTGCAGCTCCTTCCTGCGGGAGTTCCAGCCGGTGTCCATTAAGATGGCCAAAACCCAAAACCTCTCCCTGAACCCCACCAAGATTTCCGGCACCTGCGGCCGCCTGATGTGCTGCCTGAAGTACGAGCAGAACGCCTATGAGGACCTGATGAAAGGCGCCCCCAAGGCCGACTCCTTCGTGGAAACCCCCGACGGGGCGGGGACCATCAACAGCGTCAACACCCTCCGGGAGCAGGTGCGGGTCCGGCTGGACAGCGCGCCGGACAGCTTAAAGACCTACCACAACAGCGAGATCCGGGTGATCCGCAGCGGCAAGGGCAAGCGGCCGGAGGGCTATGTGGAGCCCCCCAAGGAGGAGCTGGCCAAGCTGCGGAAGGTCAGCGAGTCCCCCGAGGACCAGTACCGCCGGGAGCAGGCCGCCCTGGCCGCCGCCCTGGACGAGTTCATGGCGGAGCACCAGGAGGCTGCCGCCCATCCCGACCACAGCGCCCCCTCCCGCCGCCGCCGGGGGGACCGGGGCAAGAACGCTGAACGGGCAGAGCGCGCCTTAGAGGCCGAGGTGGAAAAGGAGAAGGAGAAGCAGCAGCACCGCCGCTCCCGCCACCACCGCAGCAGCCGCAGCCAGCCCCTCCAGGGGCAGACCGACCCCCACAGCTTGGCCGCCCTGGCAGAGGAGGTCATGGAGCAGGAGGAGGGCGCCGCCCCCTCCCGCCGCCGCAGCAGCCGGAGCCGGGGCCGCAGCAAGCCCAGCGGCGCCCGACAGGAGAAACCCAACCGGGAGGCCCCTTCCTCCAAACCCGGAGAGGGCGGGGAGAAGAAGAGCCGCTCCCGCTGGCACCGGCGGGGCCACCGCCGCAGCGGCGGCCAGGGCGGCGGCAGCCAAACCCCACCCCCCCAGAACTGACCCACAGGAAACCCATGGCAAAAAGCAGAGCCGCCCAGCAAACACCGCCGGGCGGCCTGTTTCTTTCCTCTGGATTTTCCTTGACAGGGGAAACGAGGGGCAGTATCATAAAAAATTGGGCATTGCGTTATCTCCCAAGAATTTAACAAAAAAAGGGTTTTCGATTTTACACGCGTTCCATATGCTAAAGAATAGGTTTTTCTGTCCATCGGCAGGGACAGAACAGGAGGACATCATGAAACAAGCAGTCATTGATATCGGGTCCAATTCTATGCGCCTCACGGTCTATGAAACCACAGAGACCGGGGGCTTTACCATCCTGTTCAAGGATAAAGTGATGGCCGGGCTGGCCGGCTATGTAGAGGACGGGGCGCTGAGCCTGGACGGCATCGCCCGGGCTGTGTTGGGCCTGATGTCCTTTCGGAACACCTTGGAGGCCTTAAACATCACCCAAGTGTCTGTGTTTGCCACCGCCTCCCTGCGCAACATCACCAACACCACCCAGGCGGTGAGCACCATCCAGCGGGCCACTGGCTTTTCCATTGAGGTGATCTCCGGGGAGGAGGAGGCCCGCTACGGTTACGCCGGGGCTATGGAGGAGCTGGACCTGTCTGACGGCCTGTTCGTGGACATTGGCGGGGCCAGCACCGAGGTGGTCCGCTTTGCCGACCGGCAGCTGATCACAGCCAACAGCTGCCCCGTGGGCTCCCTGAAGCTGTACCGGGATTGGGTGAAGAAGATCCTCCCCAACCGGGAGGCCATCCAGAACATGGAGCACGCCATCCAGCAGGCCATGGAGGGTGTGATCCATCAGTCCGTCCCCCAAGGGCTGCCCCTGGTGTGCGTGGGGGGAACCTCCCGGGCGGCGCTGAAGCTGGCTAAGCGCGTATGCCACCTGCCGGAGAGCGCCAACCGCATCTCGATCCAGCAGTTACAGCAGGTGTGTGCTGCCCTCTGTGCCTCCCAGAAGGCGGCGGCAGACCTGATCTTAAAGGTGGAACCGGAGCGGATCCACACCATGATTCCCGGCCTGCTCATCCTTCGGCACATCGTGGAAGGCTTTGGCGCCGGGGAAATGATTGTCAGCCAATACGGCGTAAGAGAGGGTTATTTATGTCAAAAGATTCGAAAGGCGTCTTAACGGATTACAGCTATACCCAAAACCGAGAACTCAGCTGGCTGCGCTTCAACCGCCGGGTCCTGGAGGAGGCGGCCGACGACACCGTCCCCACCCTGGAACGGTTGAAGTTTATCTCCATTTTTACCAGCAACCTGGACGAGTTTTTCATGGTCCGGGTGGGAAGTTTGGTGGATATGGCCTCCGTCTCCCCCAAGGACGTGGACAACAAGAGCGGCATGGGTCCCAAGGAGCAGCTGGAGGCCATCCACGAGGTGGTCCCCGGCCTCATTGAGATCAAGGGCCAGCTCTTCCAGCGGGTGAGCGCCCTGCTGGCCCAGGAGGGCATCCAGGACCTGGAGTACCCGGACCTCACAGACCAGGAACGGGTGCAGGCCGACGACTACTTTCGCTCTGCAGTGCTGCCCATCCTCTCCCCCCAGATTGTGGGGCAGCGCCATCCAACCCCCCATTTGGACAACAAGGCCCTCTACATCACGGCCCTGCTGAGCAGCAAGAGCGGCAAAAAGTCCCTGGGCTTCATCCCCCTGCCCGCCGCCCTGCCCCCCATCTTCCTGCTGCCGGGAAGCCAAGGGCGGTACCTGCGGCTGGAGAACATCATCCGCCACTGGGCCCCCAAACTCTTTGGCAAGTATGTGGTGGAGGAGACCTGCGTCATCAGCGCCACCCGGAACGCCGACCTCACCTTCGACACGGAGAAGTTCGAGGACCGGGAGGAGGACTTCCGCCAGCTGATGACCAAAATGCTCAAGAAGCGGGCCAACCAGGCCATTGTCCGCCTGGAACTGGGCCAGAAGCCCAGCCAGACCATGATGGACCTGCTCACCGGAATGATTCCCGTGGTCACCGGCCAGGTGTACTACGACAGCTCCCCCCTGGCCATGGGCTATGTGAGCCAGCTGGAAAAGCTGCTGCCGGAGGAGCTCCGGGCCAAGCTCACCTATGTGCCCTACCAGCCCCGGTGGCCGGAGAACCTGAACCGGCAGGAGTCCATGATCGACCAGATCCGCCGGCGGGACCGGCTCCTCTTTTTCCCCTTTGACTCCATTGATCCCTTCCTGAAACTGCTGGAGGAGGCGGCAGACCGGCCGGACGTGGCCTCCATCAAGATCACCATCTACCGTCTGGCCTCCACCTCCAAGATCGCCCGGATCCTCTGCCGGGCGGCGGAGAACGGCAAGGAAGTGGTGGCCCTCATGGAGCTCCGGGCCCGGTTTGACGAGGCCAACAACATCGCCTGGTCCAAAATGCTGGAGGAGGCCGGGTGCACGGTGATCTACGGCATGGAGAACTTCAAGTGCCACAGCAAGCTCTGCCTCATCACCCTCCAGGACAAGTCGGGCACCCATTACATCACCCAAGTGGGCACCGGCAACTACAACGAAAAGACCAGCGCCCTGTACACCGACCTGAGCGTGATGACCGCCTCCCCCGTCATCGGGGCCGATGGGGCGGCCTTCTTCCGAAACATGCTCACGGACAATTTGGAGGGGGAGTACGACGCCCTCCTGGTGGCCCCCAAAGGCCTGAAGCCCAGCCTGTGCGATTTGATCCAGGCGGAGATCGACAAGGGCAGCGACGGGTACATCTGCATCAAGGCCAACTCCGTCACCGAACGGGACATCATCGACAAGCTCCAGGAGGCCTCCCAGGCGGGGGTCCAGGTGGAGATGATCATCCGGGGCATCTGCTGCATCCGCCCCGGGGTGCTGCTGAAGACCGAGCACATCCAGGTCACCAGCATCGTGGGCCGGTACCTGGAGCACGCCCGGATCTATGTCTTCGGCAAGGGGGACCAGGTGAAGTACTTCATCGCCTCGGCAGACCTGATGACGCGGAACCTCCAGCGGCGGGTGGAGATCGCCTGCCCCATCTGGGACAAGGAGATCCAGGGCCAGCTCCAGACCATCCTGGACACCCAGCTTCGGGACAATGCTAAGGCCTCCTTCCTCCAGCCCAGCGGCGCCTACCTCCGGAAGGAGCCCCAGAACGGCCAGCCCCGGCTGGACTGCCAGGAGGTCTTTATGGAGACCTCCCTCCACCACCCGGAGCCCCTCGCCCCGGCCCAGAAGGCCCCGGAGAAGGCCTCCTTTTTCCAGCGACTGCGCGCCCTCTTCGGGGGGAGCTGACCATATCCTTTTCCTGTTTCCAGTTTCCCAACGGGGAGGCAAAGACCGGCGAGAGCCGGTCTTTGTCTTTCTGTGGGTCGGCGTCGGGACGCCGTACCGTTTGGATGGGGCGCAGGCTAGCCCCTGCGACGTGGTCCCCCGCCCCTGTCCGGGGCGGGGATCCGGGCTTTCTCTAAGAGAAAGCCCGGACGCAAAGAGTCGCAGGGGGTTCCCCCTGCACCCCCTGGAAATAAAACCGCTCGCTGGGGCTCGCTCTATCTTTTGGGATAGAGGCGCAGCAGAACAATAGAGGGCCTTTTTCGAGGCCCATGTACGGGCCCTGATTTGGAAACTTTCTTTTGGGAGAATATGTTTTGGCTGGATTTTTCCTAGCCCTCTCCCTTCGTCCATCAACCTACGCCTCCCAGCCCGCCCAGCCGGGGGGCGGGCCGTTACGGGCGTTGGTCCAAAGTTTGTAGGAAAAAGAAGAGCCCACCTTCCCCGGTTTCAAAGAACCAGAGAAGGTGGGTCCAGGGAGGAGGAAACTCCTCCTCCCTGGTGTTCTTTCCTCCATTTCTCACATGAGAAATGGAGGCCGCCGGCAGGCACCCCCCGGGGCGCTGCGCCCTGAGGTGGGTAAGAGCCCCGACCACCTGTAGGGTACGTACTACCGGAGGCTCGGGCCCCCGGCCCCACGTGGCAGGGCACAACCTGCGCCACGCCCGAACGGTATGGCATCCCGGCCGTTTCCGGACCGTAAAAAAACCCCTCCCCGCGGCGCTGCCGCGGAGAGGGGTTCGTTTCTTACACGCTGTGAGGGGAGAGGGATTAGTTGTACTTGTAGAAGCCCTCGCCGGTCTTCTGGCCTAGCAGGCCAGCGCGCACCATCTTCTTCATGGTCAGAGCGGGACGATACTTGGAGTCGCCGGTCTCGGTGAAGATGGTCTCCATGATGGCCAGGCAGATGTCCAGACCAACCAGGTCGGCCAGAGCCAGGGGGCCCATCTTGTGGTTAGCACCGTACATCATAGCGGTGTCGATGTCCTCCTTGGAGGCGATGCCGTTCTCCAGGACGATGATGGCCTCGTTGATCATGGGGAACAGGATGCGGTTGACCACGAAACCGGGAGCCTCGCCGACCTCGACGGGGTTCTTGCCGATCTCCTTGGCGCAGGCATAGACAGCCTGGAAGGACTCGTCGTTGGTACGGGCGCCGCGGATGACTTCCACCAGCTTCATAGCGGGAGCGGGGTTGAAGAAGTGCATGCCCAGGACCTTCTCAGGACGCTTGGTAGCAGCAGCAATGGCGGTGATGGAGATGGAGGAGGTGTTGGAGGCCAGGATGGTCTCGGGCTTGCAGATGGTGTCCAGCTCCTTGAAGATGTCCTTCTTCACGTCCAGGACCTCGATGGCAGCTTCCACAACCAGGTCGCAGTCCTTGGCGTCAGCCAGCTCCAGGGTGAAGGAGACGCGGGAGAGCATCTCGTTCTTCTGGTCCTCGGTGATCTTGCCCTTGGAGACCTTCTTCTCCAGGTTCTTCTTCAGAACGCCCTCGCCGCGCTGAATGAAAGCGTCAGCGATGTCGCGGACGATGACGGTCTTGCCAGCCTCAGCGAAAACCTGGGCAATACCCATGCCCATGGTGCCGGCGCCCAGCACCATAATCTTGTTAATAGCCATTGTGGTGTTCCTCCAATTTAGTATCTATAAAAATTTTTTTAAAAACGAAGTAAAGGACTCATACAGCCTCAAAAAAGTGGCTTGCCACTTTTTTCATTAAGCGTTCTTGAAGTGCTTTTCCTTTCTCTTCTCCAAGAAAGCCTGCATACCTTCCTTCTGGTCCTCGGTGCCGAAGCAGGTGGCGAAGGCCAGGGCCTCGTAGCTGACGGCGGTGGAGATGTCGCAGTCCATGCCGCGGCGGATGGCCAGCTTGGAAGCGCGGATGGCCTTCTGGGCGTTCTTGCAGATCTTCTCAGCCAGCTTCATGGCCTCGTCCATCAGCTGGTCAGCGGGGACCACGTGGTTGACCATGCCGATCTCCAGGGCGCGGTTGGCGTCGATGGTGTCGGCGGTGTAGATCAGCTCCATGGCGGGGCCGGTGCCGATGATACGAGCCATACGCTGGGTGCCGCCGAAGCCGGGGATGATGCCCAGGCCCACTTCGGGCTGGCCGAACTTGGCCTTCTCGGAAGCCAGACGGATGTCGCAGGCCAGGGCCATCTCGCAGCCGCCGCCCAGAGCGAAACCGTTAACAGCAGCGATGGTGGGCTTCTCCATCAGGTCCACCCGCAGCAGGATGCGGTTGCCCAGTTCACTGAAGGCCAGGCCCTCAGCCACGTTCATGGGAGCCATCTCACCGATGTCAGCGCCGGCGATGAAAGCGCGGCCAGCGCCGGTGATGATGACGACATAGACGTCGTTGTCCTTCTCCACGTCGTCCAGAGCGGCCTCGAATTCGGCGAAAACAGCCTTATTCAGGGCGTTCAGAGCCTCGGGGCGGTTCATGGTGATGACCGCGATGTTGTTCTTTTTGGTGACCTCAACAAGTGCCATAGGGATTTCCTCCTATTCTTGGTCATACAGAGCAAGATACCTCTGTACTGTAAAACTTCACCAGATAGTATACTTGATTTTTCTCCCAGGGACAAGGCAAACCTTTTCTCAGTTTCACCGAAAAAATAAGGGGAAATCGTCTCATTTCCGGGAAAATGACAGGGGCTGAAAACAAGTTGCACAACTACTGTCATCTGACCAAGGAAAGAAAGAATTTGCAGGATGCCTTGCGTTTTTCTTCGGCATTTTTCCCCAGGTCATGTTTTTCCCGGGGAAAACATACCATGAGGGGAACAGGAGGTGAGCCGGTGCGCGGTGTGGCGGTGCTGACCCTGACGGGGGTCTTGTCCCAAGTGGTGGGCTTTGTCTATCGGATCCTTCTGACCCGGCTGGCGGGGGCAGAGATTCTGGGGCTGTATCAACTGATCCTGCCGGTGTACTCGGTGCTGCTCTCCTTGACCTCGGTGGGGCTCACCACGGGGGTCTCCAACCTGTCCGCCTGGTACCAGGCCCTGGGGAACCAACGGGTCATCGACCAGGTGCGGGGCCAGGCGGTGAAGCTTTTTCTGCTGCTGGCCCTGGTCCCGTGCGGGCTGCTGCTGCTCTTCTCCGACGGGGTGTCGGTCTACCTGTTGGGGGATGCCCGCACCCGGCTGGGGCTGATGCTGTTGGTGCCCTGCCTGGTGCTGACGGGGATAGAAAACCTCCAGAAACATTACTTTTACGGCACCGGCCGGGTGTGCCCCGCGGCGGTGACGGAGCTCATCGAGCAGATCCTCCGGTCGGTGCTGGTGCTGGCCCTGGTGTGGGCCACCATTCCCGCCACCGCGGAGGAGGCGGTGGGGGCCATCGTCCTGGGCATGGCCCTGTGTGAGGTGACCTCTGCCCTCACCCAGACGGTCCTCTTCCGGCGCTATCTGGGCCCCCGGGACCGGCTGGCAGGGGCGCCCCTTCCCCCCAGCACCGTCCGCAGGAAGCTGGGGCGGATCGCCCTCCCCCTGGGCCTGGCGGCCCTGCTGGGGAACGGGATCTCCTCGGCCAACGCGGTGCTCATCCCCCGGCTGCTGGTGCTGGGGGGCATGGACCAGAGCCAGGCGGTGTCCACCTACGGGGTGACCTTCGGCATGACCTTGCCCATGCTCCTGCTGCCCACGGCCTTTCTCAGCGCCCTGGGGCTGGTGCTCACCCCCAAGCTCTCCCGGTGCGCTGCCCTGCAGCAGGCGGGGGAGATCCGCCGGCTGGTCCGCCGGTGGGTGAGTTTGGCCAACCTCATCCTGATCCCCGCCCTGGCCCTGCTGGCGGTGCTGGGGCCCGCCCTGGGCCGGGCCCTTTACCAGGAGGAGCGGGTGGGGGATCATCTGCCTTTGCTGGCCCTGGGGGTCCTCTTCTCCTGCTGGCAGTCCCTGGGGGCCTATGTCCTCAACGGGGTGGACCGGCAAAAGACCTCCGCCGCCATCGCCCTGGGGGCCGACGGGGTGCAGCTGGTCCTCACCTGCCTGACGGTGGGGCAGTGGGGCATGGGGGGCTACGCGGTGAGCTTTGTGCTGGCCTCCCTGGTGGGGGCGGTGCTCAGCTGGCGGGCGGTGGCCCAGGCCACGGGGCTGGCCCTGCCCATCTTCTCCTGGTTCACTGCCCCCACTTTGGCCGCCTGCCTGGCGGCCTCCTGCGGGGATCTCATGGAGACCGTCCTCCTCCGGGCGGAGGCGGGGGTCCTGCCCAGCGCCCTGGGGGGCATGGGGTTTGGCCTGCTGCTGTACCTGGCGGCCCTCCAAGCCATGGGGGTGTGGGGCGGAAAACCGGAGCGGCCCCCGTAGGGGAATTGTGTTTTCCCCTGGGATGGGGTATACTGGGGGAAACCATCCAGGTGGGTTCCTCTGCCGGCGGCTGTGGGGGCGGTACCCTACGGGTGAGTAGCTCCGAAGCCACCTTGGGGCGCAGCGCCCCGGGGGCCCCGCCTGCCCGGCGGGGGTCCCCATTTCTCCCGAGAAATGGGGAGAAAGAGGGCCGGGGGCGGTGCCCCCTGGACCCCCGGCTTTATGGCCCGCTTGCTGCCGCTCGCTCGTTTTGGGGTTTGTGCCACATTGTCCCGGTCGTGGGGCTATTTCGCCGCCCATCTTCCTACCCTGATTTGGAGACTTTCTTTCATAAAATGCTTTTTCAGCATATTTTTCCGGGAAATGCGTCCCAAATCGGTCTTAGGATTTCGGAGGAAACAGCTCCTCGAACGGATCCGGGACAACAATCGCCAAAACGAGCGAGTGGGAACGAGCGGCCCCTAACCCAGGGGGGGCGGGGGTCCCCCCGCGACTCTTTGCGTCCGGGCTTTCTCTAGAGAAAGCCTGGATCCCCCGCCCGGGACCGGGCGGGAACCCACGTTGCAGGTCTGGACCTGCGCCGGTCCAAACCCGGACCACCTACCAGGGGCAGCCCGGTGCTGCGTGCCCTCTGGGTGGGTGCCTCCGAAGCCGCCTTGGGGCGCAGCGCCCCGTTGCCCGCCCGGCCCCGGGCGGGGGCCCGACTTTCTTTGAAGAAAGTCGGAGGAAAGAACACCAGGGCTCCGCCCTGGACCCGGGTTTTTATGGCCGCTCGTTCCCACTCGCTGGTTTTTGTGGTGGTTATTTCTGATACGGCAGAGGGGCAATTTCCTCCGATATACCAAGACCGATTTGGGACGCATTTTTGAGAAAAATATGCTGGAAAGCATTTTTGTGAAAGAAAGATTCCAAATCAGGGGATAGACATGGGACCCGTAATAGTCCCACGACCGCCTCGCTGCGCTCCCACCTCCCCAAAGCCTTCCCCTTGGGGGGAAGGTGCCCCAGTGCGCACACTGGGGCGGATGAGGGGGCGATTCTGTACCCAACCTTTCCTTGTAGAAAAGAGGGGGGCTCCCAGCTGTCGCCCCAACGGAAGTTTTCTTCTGCTCCGTTGGGCAACCCGGTCGCCCCCTCATCCGTCACCTCCGGTGACAGCTTCCCCCCAAGGGGAAGCCTCTGGGTTGTGCAGCCCTACACGAAAAAAGCGCCCCAAATCAGGGCACGTACATGGGCACCGTACCAGCCCCACTACCGTTCCGCTGCGCCCCGCCACGCCAAAACCAGCGAGTGGGAACGAGCGGGCCCTAAAAAAGGGGGGGCGGGGGCC
>HHCFC01400__coassemble_2338_pt1 | contig 11185 bp, 8 predicted proteins | sample HHCFC01400__metabat2_high_PE_020 | metagenome-assembled genome bin HHCFC01400
CCCAAAGGAGGACACAGAGAAGAATGATAGACCAGAGCAAGATCCGTAACTTTTCGATCATCGCCCACATCGATCACGGAAAATCCACGTTGGCTGACCGGCTGTTGGAGCTGTGCCACGCGGTGCCGGAACGGGAGATGGAGAACCAGCTCCTGGACAACATGGACCTGGAGCGGGAGCGGGGCATCACCATCAAGGCCCGGGCGGTGACCATCCACTATGATGCCCTGGACGGCCAGACCTATACCCTCAACCTCATCGACACCCCGGGCCATGTGGACTTTAACTACGAGGTCTCCCGCTCCCTGGCCGCCTGCGAGGGGGCCATCCTGGTGGTGGACGCCTCCCAGGGGGTGGAGGCCCAGACCCTGGCCAACACCTACCTGGCCCTGGACCACGACCTGGAGATCCGCCCGGTGATCAACAAGATCGACCTCCCCGCCGCCAACCCCGCCCTGGCCAAGGAGGAGATTGAGAACGTCATCGGCCTGGACGCCGCCGAGGCCCCGGAGATCTCCGCCAAGATGGGCACCAACATCCAGGCGGTGCTGGAGGACATCGTCCACCATGTCCCCGCCCCCCAGGGGGACCCCAAGGCCCCCTTCAAGGCCCTGATCTTTGACAGCCAGTACGACGCCTACCGGGGGGTGGTGGTCTATTTCCGGGTGATGGAGGGCACCCTCACCCTGGACCAGCGGGTGAGGATGATGGCCTCCGGCGCGGAGTACGGCCTGGTGGAGATCGGCCACCTCCTGCCCACCAAGCTGGAGCCCTGTAAGAGCCTGTCCGCCGGGGAGGTGGGCTACCTCACCGCCTCCATCAAAAACGTGAAGGACACCCAGGTGGGCGACACCATCACCACCGTGGACAACCCCGCCGCCGAGCCCCTCCCCGGCTACCGCCCCGCCCGGAGCATGGTCTACTGCGGCATCTACACCGAGGACGGCTCCAAGTACCCCGACCTCCGGGACGCGTTGGAGAAGCTCCAGCTCAACGACGCCTCCCTCACCTTCGAGCCGGAGACCTCCGCCGCCCTGGGCTTCGGCTTCCGCTGCGGCTTTCTGGGGATGCTCCATATGGAGATCATCCAGGAGCGGCTGGAGCGGGAGTTTGACCTGGACCTCATCACCACCCTGCCCAACGTCATCTACGAGGTCACCAAGACCGACGGCACCGAGGTCCGGGTGGACAACCCCCACAACTACCCCGACCCCTCGGTGATCGCCGAGCAGCGGGAGCCCTTCGTGAAGGTGTCCATCATCTCCCCCCCGGACTATGTGGGCAACATCATGCCCATGTGCCAGGAGCGCCGGGGGGAGTTCAAGGACATGCAGTACCTGGACACCAACCTGGTGGAGATCCACTACCACATGCCCTTAAACGAGATCATCTATGACTTCTTCGACGCCCTGAAGGCCCGCACCAAGGGCTATGCCTCCCTGGACTATGAATTTTTGGACTACCGTCCCTCGGACCTGGTCAAAGTGGACCTGCTGCTCAACGGGGAGCAGGTGGACGCCCTGTCCTTCATCGTCCACCGGGAGAAGGCCTACGGCCGGGCCCGGAAGATCTGCGAAAAGCTCAAGGAGAACATCCCCCGCCAGCTCTTCGAGGTCCCCGTCCAGGCGGCCATCGGCGGCAAGATCATCGCCCGGGAGACCGTCAAGGCCATGCGCAAGGACGTGCTGGCCAAGTGTTACGGCGGCGACATCAGCCGGAAGAAGAAACTGCTGGAGAAGCAGAAAGAGGGCAAGAAAAAGATGCGGACCCTCGGAACCGTGCAACTGCCCACCGAGGCCTTCATGGCCGTGCTGAAGCTGGATGAGTGAGGCTTCCCAAATACAACAATACGCCCCCGGACCAACGGTCCGGGGGCGTGCTGCGTTTTTTAGGGGGCTTTGCAGGCGGCGGTCATTCCTCCGGGGGCGTTGCGGCATCCATCCGCTCCTGCTCCATGCTGGTCCGGAGGACGCCCAGGTCGTATTCCGTGAGCAGGATGTCGTGGAGCATCCCTGTCACCGCGTCGTGGCCGACGGCGGCCTTGAGGGTGTGCAGGGCCGCCCGGTACCCCAGGTGGAAGGCCTCCTTCCCACCCCCAAAGCCTTCCCCCTCGGGGGGAAGGTGGGCCGGCCCACCGGGCTGGTTCTGGTGGAGAGTGCCCTCTGAGGCGCTCGGCCGGGGTTGCCGTCGGCAGGTGGTCCGGTTGGGACCGGCGCAGGTTAGCCCCTGCGAGGTGGGTTCCCGCCCGGTCCCGGGCGGGGGATCCAGGCTTTCTCTAGAGAAAGCCCGGACGCAAAGAGTCGCGGGGGGATGCCCCCCGCCCCCCCCTTTTTTTATGGCCCGCTCGTTCCCACTCGCTCGTTTTGGCGTGGTGGGGCGCATTGTTCCGGTGGTGGGGCTGTTTCGGTGCCCATCTGCGTACCCTGATTTGGAGCGCTTTTTTTGTGTAGGTCTGCACAGCCCAGAGGCTTCCCCTTGGGGGGAAGCTGTCACCGAAGGTGACGGATGAGGGGGCGACCGACATGCCCAACGAAGCAATAGAAAAACCTCGTTGAGGCGACAGTCGGGAGAGCGCCTTTTTTCTACAAGGAAAGGTTGGGTACAGGCTCGCCCCCTCATCCGACCCAGTGTGCGCACTGGGGCACCTTCCCCCCAAGGGGAAGGCTTTGGAGGGTGGAGACGCAACGGGGCGGAAATGTTCTTTCGCAAAAATGCTTTTTCAGCATATTTTTCCGGAAAAATGCGTTCCAAATCGGTGTTAGGATACCGGTAGTCATAGCCCCACGACCGTACCAAAGACAACGACCCCAAAAACCAGCGAGTGGGAACGAGCGGCCATAAAAACCGGGGGTCCAGGGGGCTTGCCCCCGGCCCTCTTTCTCCCCATTTCTCGGGAGAAATGGGGACCCCGCCGGGCAGGCGGGCCCCCGGGGCGCTGCGCCCCGAGGCCGGAAACAGCCCCGACCACCCGTAGGGTACGTACCCCGGCGGGCCCAGGCCCCCGGCCCCCCGCGGCAGGTCAGCAGGGCTTACCAGCGGTAGCCGTTTTTGACCCGGGTCTTGGCGTTTTTCACTGCGACGAGATCCTCGTTCTTCTTCAGGAGGATGCCGGCGTAGGGCAGCTCCTTCTCGATCTTCTCCGGGTCCACGCCGCCCAGGCGGAGGGCCTGGAGCCAGTCCAGCAGCTCGGAGGTGGAGGGCTTCTTGGCCACCGTGGGCAGGTCCCGCACCTGGTAGAAGGCCCCCATGGCCTTGTCCAGCAGGTGGTCCTCAATGTCGGGGTAGTGGGCGTGGACGATGTCGCTCATCATCGCCTGGTTGGGGAAGGCGATGTAGTGGAAGATGCACCGGCGGAGGAAGGCGTCGGGCAGCTCCTTCTCGGCGTTGGAGGTGATGATGACGATGGGCCGCTGCTTGGCGGCGATGGTCTCCTTGGTCTCGGGGATGTAGAACTCCATCTGGTCCAGCTCCCACAGCAGGTCGTTGGGGAACTCCAGGTCGGCCTTGTCGATCTCGTCGATGAGCAGGACCACCTGCTCGTCGGCGGAGAAGGCCTCCCCCAGCTTGCCCAGCTTGATGTACTTCTTGATATCGTCCACCCCTTCGCCGCCGAACTGGCTGTCGTAGAGGCGCTGGACGGTGTCGTAGACGTACAGGCCGTCCTGGGCCTTGGTGGTGGACTTGATGTTCCAGATGATGAGCTTCTTGCCCAGGGCCTCGGCGATGGCGTCGGCCAGCATGGTCTTGCCGGTGCCGGGCTCCCCCTTGATCAGCAGGGGCTTCTGGAGGGCAATGGAGATGTTCACGATGCGCAGCAGGTCGTCGGAGACCACGTACTGGCTGCTTCCCTTGAATTCGGTCATGGCGGTGTGTTTCCTTTCTCAAATAATGGATATGATTTATGGCGCAAAGTCATGGATTTAACTTACAATGCAGTCGGTTTCATTGTACCACAAAAGGCCAGCAAAGTCATGGGATTTCCCCTATCCGCTCCGCCGATTTTCGTCGGGTGCGGGGGGCTTTTTTTGTGGAGTTGGGGAAAGGCCCTCCCCCTGGAGGGCCAGGTTCCGCCGCAGGGGGGCGATGCCCCGCCAGGCGAAGGCCCGGTGGCCGTAGGTCCGGCGGAAGGCCTTGTTGCTCAGCCCCGCCAGGTCCTGGGGGGTGAGGGTGGGCAGCAGGTCCTCCCGGAACTCCGGCAGGGGGGAGAGGGCCGCCCCCTGGTTGTGGGGGCAGGCGGTCTGGCACCGGTCACACCCCCAGACGGTGGGGCTGGCCCGAAGGGCCTGGGCCATCTCCGGGGGCAGGTCCCCCTTCTCCTGGGACCAGTGGGACAGGCACCGGGTCACGTCGCACCCCCCCTCCCCCAGGGCCCCGGTGGGGCAGGCCTGCTGGCAGGCCCGGCAGTTTGGGGGGCAGAGGGTCCCCTCCCTGGGCCCGGTGGAGGGCAGGGCCAGGTCGGTGAGGACGGTGCCCAGGAACACGTAAGACCCATAGGGGGGCACGATGCGCAGGCCGTGGCGGCCCCGGAACCCCACCCCCGCCAGCTCCGCCGCGGCCAGCTCGGGCACCGGGGAACTGTCCGCCCCCGGGACGAAGGCGTGGCCGGGGTGGCGCTGGGCCAGGGCCTGGCACACCGGGGCCAGGCGGCGGTGGAGGACCCGGTGGTAATCCTCCCCCCGGCAGTAGAGGGAGAGGTTCCCCGGCGCTGCCCCGGCGTAGTAGGGAAAGGCGGCCACCAGCACCGTCCGCGCCCCGGGGCACAGGGCCTGGATGGCCGCTGCCCCCTGGGGGGACAAAAATGGCTGGAGGCCGCCCAGCGCAGCGGCACCCCATGCCGCCGCGCCAGCGGCCTTCCAAAGTCGTTCCATGTGGGATTACTTGTGGTTCTTCTTGGCGTCCCGGGCTTCCATGGCGGCGATTTCCCGCTGGGCGTCCCGGAGGGAGAGGTTCACCCGGCCCTTTTCGTCGATGTCGGTGACCTTCACCCACACCATGTCGCCGATGTTCACCACGTCCTCCACCCGGTTCACCCGGCGCTCGGAGAGCTTGGAGATGTGGACCATGCCGTCCTTCCCGGGGGCCAGTTCCACGAAGGCGCCGAAGTTCAGGATGCGCACCACCTTGCCGTAGTAGAGCATGCCCACCTCGGGGACGAAGACGATGGTGTCGATCATCTTCTTGGCCGCGTCGCAGCAGGCGGCGTTTTCGGCGGAGATATAGATGGTGCCGTCGTCCTCGATGTCGATCTTGGCGCCGGACTCGGCGGTGATCTTCTGGATCACCTTGCCGCCGGAGCCGATGACCTCCCGGATCTTGTCGGGGTCGATCTTCATGGTGAGCATCTTGGGGGCATACTCGCTGACCTGGGGCCGGGGGGCGGGGATGCAGGGGAGCATGATCTCGTCCAGGATGGCCTTCCGGGCGTCGCCGGTGATGTCCAGGGCCTCCTTGATGATGGCGTGGGAGAGGCCGTCGTTCTTAATGTCCATCTGGATGGCGGTGATGCCGGCCTTGGTGCCGGCCACCTTGAAGTCCATCTCGCCGTGGAAGTCCTCCACCCCCTGGATGTCGATGAAGGTGGTGAAGGAGCCGTCGTCGTCCTGGATCAGGCCGCAGGAGATGCCGGCCACAGGGGCCTTGATGGGCACGCCGGCGTCCATCAGGGCCAGGGTGGAGCCGCAGATGGACCCCTGGGAGGTGGAGCCGTTGGAGGAGACCACCTCAGAGACCACCCGGATGGCGTAGGGGAACTCCTCCACCGAGGGGATCACGGGGTCCAGGGCCCGCTCGGCCAGGGCGCCGTGGCCCTTTTCCCGGCGGTTGACGCTCCGGGCGCCCCGGGCCTCGCCCACGGAGTAGGCGGGGAAGTTGTAGTGGTGCATATAGCGCTTCTCCTCTTCCTCCCAGATGGTGTCCAGCTTCTGGCAGGCGGAGAGGGTGTTCAGGGTGGCCACGGACAGCACCTGGGTCTGGCCCCGGGTGAAGAGGGCGGAGCCGTGGACCCGGGGCAGGACCCCCACCTCGGCGGCCAGGGGGCGGATCTCGTTCTTCTGCCGCCCGTCCACCCGGTGGCCCTGGAGGAGCCAGGCCTTGACGATCTTCTTCTGGAACTTATAGGTGATCTCCTCCAGGTACTGGTCCATGTCGGGGTAGTCTTCCAGGAAGAGCTCGTGCCAGTGGTCGATGAGGGCGTTCCAGCGCTCCTCCCGGACGTTCTTGTCGTCGGTGTCCATGGCGGCCTTGGCCTGGTCCATGGTGGCGGCCACGATCTTGTCAAACAGCTCCTGGTTGAAGTCGGCGTGGTCGTAGGTCATCTTCTCCTTGCCGATGCTGTCCACGATGCCCTGGATGAAGTCCACCTGGGCCTGGATGGCCTCGTGGGCCTTCACGATGGCCTCGTACATGACGTCGTCGGGGATCTGGTCCGCCCCGGCCTCGATCATGACCACCTTCTCCTTGGTGGCGGCCACGGTGAGGTCCAGCTTGGAGGCGTGGCGCTGCTCCTGGTTGGGGTTCAGGACGATCTGGCCGTCCACATACCCCACCTCCAGGCAGCCGATGGGCCCGGCCCAGGGGATGCTGGACACCGACAGGCAGGCCGACACGCCCACCATGGCGGCGGCCTCGGGAGAGCAGTCCCGGTCCACGCTCATCACGGTGCAGGTGACCACCACGTCGTTGCGGAAGTCCCCGGGGAAGAGGGGGCGGATGGACCGGTCAATCACCCGGCTGGCCAGGACGGCGGGGAGGGAGGGCTGCCCCTCCCGGCGGAGGAAGGAGCCGGGGATGCGGCCCACGGCGTAGAGCTTCTCCTCAAAGTCCACGGACAGGGGGAAGAAGTCGATGCCGTCCCGGGGACGGGGGGAGGCGGTGACGGCCACCAGGACGGAGGTGTCCCCGTAGCGGACCATGGCAGAGGCGTTGGCCAGCTCGGCCACCTTGCCGAACTCCAGGGAGAAGGGGCGGCCGGCGATCTCGGTCTGATAGATGTGGTTGTTGAATTGCTTATGGGTGATAATGGTTGACATAGGTGCAGACTCCTTTCATAGGCAATGGATTGGGAATGGGTGGGGAGAGCCTGCTGCCTGATTTAGCACTTGAAGGCGTGTCCGACCCTGGGGCAGGGGCGCCTCGGGCACAGCTTCAAACGCTAAACAAGGGCGGCGCTCTCCGGGAGAAGTGGGGGGGTGGGGCGAAAAGAGGGGCGGTGCGGTTTTGCCACACCGCCCCTTGCATTGACGGAAAAATACGGTACACTGCGCAGGTTCCGCGCTGGCCGTCACGCTACACCGGTTCGCGACGCGGCTCTAAGCCCTCCGACTCCGGCGAAACCCATCCGGGCCTGTGGGCCCTCCTTGGGCTTCCGCCTGCGCTCCGGTCTTAGCCCGCTGCTCACGACGGTTCCGCGCTGGATATTATTTTCTGATGCCCAGCTTGGCGATGATGGCACGATACCGCTCGATGTCCTTCTTGGCCAGGTAGTCCAGCATCTTGCGGCGCTTACCGACCATCTTCAGCAGGCCGCGGCGGCTGTGGTTGTCGTGGATGTGGACCTTCAGGTGCTCGGTGAGCTCCTGAATCCGGGCGGTGAGGATGGCGATCTGGACCTCGGGGGAGCCGGTGTCCGTGGGATGGGTGCGGTTGGCCTCGATGACGGCCGTCTTTTCGTCCTTACGAATCATGGGATAGTTCCACCTTTCTAAACGTTGCCTCTGACTGAGTGACGGGCGGGTGTGACCCTGGGTACAGGCGATGGTCCCGGGACTAAGTCAGGGTTGCTGCGTGCTGTGTGCACGTATCCTGTAGTATACCACCGGCAAGGGGGAAAGTAAAGGAGAATTTTCCCCCAAAACCTCGGGGGACGGGGGGCGGTTTCTTGCCGGTTCCGCCGGAAGGGCGGGGATGCGCCCCGCCGCCCGTTGGGGTTCCCTGCCCCTTGCCCTTCCGCCCCATTCTGCTATAATGAAAGGCAGAGAGACCCCAAGAAGAGACCCTAGACACAGAAAGGAGAGCCCTATGAAGAAACGAATGCTTCGCCTGACCCTCACCCTCTGTCTCGCCCTGTCCCTGCTGACCGGGACCGCCTCTGCCGCCGCCACCCCCACCTTTGCCGATGTCCAAGAGGGGGACTGGTACGTGGAGGACGTGGCCTATGTCTACGAGCACGGCCTCATGGACGGCACCGCAGCCTACACATTCTCCCCCAACGGCAAAGCCACCCGGGCCATGGTGATCACCATCCTCTACCGCCTGGCGGGCCAGCCCGCTTCCAGCGGGGACAGCCCCTTCCAGGACGTCCGCCCCTCCGACTGGTTTTCCCCTGCGGTGGCGTGGGCAGTCACCCACGGCATTGCCAACGGCACCAGCGCGACGGCCTTCTCCCCCAACGCCATCATCACCCGGGAGCAGATGGCCGCCTTCCTCTACCGCTACGCCGGCGCCCAAGGGTGGGACACCTCCGCCCGGGTCAACCTGAACCAGTTCCAGGACCAACGGCTCATCTCCTCTTATGCCCGGACCGCCCTGTCCTGGGCCTGCGGGGAGGGCCTGCTCACCGGCAGCCTTGAGAATGGCAAAGTGTACCTCTCCCCCACCGTCATTGCGCCCCGCAACCAACTGGCCGCCGTGCTCCACCGGTTCTGCCAGCAGGTCGCCCCTACGCCGCCCCCCGCCACCGGCGACATCTTTGTGGTTGCCCCCGATGCCGAGGCCATCTTTGACCAGATGCCCAAGGACTTCGTCTTCACCTCGGGGGCAGGGGGATGGGCCACCCAGCTGACCATCCACCCCGACGGCATCTTTGACGGCACCTACTATGACAGCAACCTGGGAGACACCGGCCCAGGCTATCCCAACGGCACGGTGTACTACTGCGTGTTCAAGGGGAGCTGGAAAGACGTCACCCAGACCAACCCCTGGGAGTACCGCATGTACCTGGAGAGCCTCTCCTACACCGCCCCCTCGGGTGTAACCACCATCCAGAACGGCACCCGGTACATCGCCGCCGAAGTGCCTCCCTATGGGCTGAACAACCCCAAGGAGTTCCGCCTCTACCTCCCTGGCCGCCCCACCGGGGACCTACCTGGGGCCTATCTGGACTGGGCCCGCATAGCCAGCGGTTGGACCACCCTTCCCTCCGTGCTGCCCACCTGGGGACTGTATAATGTAGGCGGCCAGCAAGGGTATGTGGAAGACCTCTGGTAACAGAGCGCGCCCTGGGAGGAACCCCCTCCTCCGCCACCTACCGGAACAATCTGGCCACCCTGTTTGACCAGACCCGGGCGGAAGCCCTTTGGGAAACCCAGGGCCTCTCCTACCAGGAAATCCTGGTGCAGCTGGCCCAATAACCCCCCGATTCCCCCAGAAATCTGCACAAAATCCCAGCCTGCGGCTTTTCACAGGCTGGGATTTCTGGTATCATAGGGAACATATTTGGAACCCCGAAAGAAAGGAGCCTCTCCATGAAGAAACGTCTGCTCAGCCTGGCACTGGCCCTGTGCCTGGTCTGTTCCCTCCTCCCCGGCACCGCTCTGGCCGCGGGGGAAAACCCCTTCACCGACGTGCCCGCCAGCCATTGGGCCCACGACGACATCACCTACGTCTATGAGAACGACCTGATGAACGGCACCGACGGCAGCCTCTTCTCCCCTGAGAGCACCACCACTCGGGCCCAGGTGGTCACCGTCCTCTACCGCCTGGCCGGCCAGCCCGCCGCCAACTGGGAGAACCCCTTCTGGGACGTGCCCGCCTCGGCCTGGTTCCACGACGCGGTCACCTGGGCCTGGGAGAACGACATCACCGGCGGCGTCTCCTCCACCCACTTCGGGGCAGGCAATGCCGTCACCCGGGAGCAGCTGGCCACCTTCCTCTACCGCTACGCCCAGGACCAGGGGTATGACACCTCCGCCCGGGCAGACCTGTCCGGCTACAGCGACGCCGGGTTGGTGAGCTCCTACGCCACCGAGGCCCTGTCCTGGGCCAACGCCACAGGGCTCATCACCGGCACCACCGGCACCACCCTCAGCCCCCAGGGCTCCGCCACCCGGGCCCAGGTGGCCACCATCCTCAGCCGGTTCTGCCAGGACGTGATCCCCGGGGGGTATGTGAGCCCCGCCCACATGATCCGCAACCTGGAAGACTCCACCCTGTCCAAGAAGGACACCCTGGTGGCCATGGCCGAAGTCCTGCTGGACGACGGCTTCGCCCCCGCCTTTGTGGCCGGGATCCTGGGGAACATCCTGGTGGAGGGGGACTGCGGCCGGTTTGAGAGTTCGGCCTACATCTCCAACCCCGACGCAGAGCCCGACTACCTGGTCTACATGGACGAGAACTACGACTACCGGGAGAAGTACTCCTACAAGCTCATCTATGAGGGCATCTCCCTCCAGGAGGTCTACAACATGATCCTGGAGCTGGGCCCCGAAGGGGCCAACGGCCGGGGGAGCTGCTTCGGCCTGGGCTGCCTGCAGTGGACCTCCTACGAGCGCATCAAGCGCCTGGTGGAGAACTACATTGAGGCAGCCGACGGCGCCGACACCATCACCCTGGCCCAGGTCCAGGAGGCGGAAGGCATGACCGTGAGCTATGAGCTCAACAACACCTACCGCTCCGTCTACACCACCTGGCAGAGTGAGAACGCCGACCAGAACACCACCGAGGCGGCCTTCGCCGCCGGGGTCATCGTCTGCGTGCGCTACGGGGTGCCCGTGGGGTACAACACCGAGGACGTCCAGAACACCCGGGGCGCCCTGGCTGAGGCAGTATACAATGTAATGATGGGGAATAGCTGAGACCCCGGCCTTCCCACCCATCGAAAAAGAGATTGGCAGCCCCTTAGGGGGCTGCCTTTTCGTTGGGGGCGGGGGGCCTCTGTCATCGGTAGGCGGTTCCATGGGGACCGTCGCAGGGTGGGCCCTGCCACGTGGGTTCCCACCCGGTCCCGGGCGGGGATCCAGGCTTTCTCTAGAGAAAGCCTGGACGCAAAGAGTCGCGGGGGAGGGCCCCCGCCCCCCCTTTTTTAGGGCCCGCTCGTTCCCACTCGCTGGTTTTGGCGGTTGTGGCGCATTGTCCCGGTAGAGGGGCTATTACGAAACCCATGTACGTGCCCTGATTTGGGGCGCTTTTTTCGTATAGGGCTGCACAACCCAGAGGCTTCCCCTTGGGGGGAAGCTGTCACCGAAGGTGA
>HHCFC01400__coassemble_2445_pt1 | contig 10619 bp, 10 predicted proteins | sample HHCFC01400__metabat2_high_PE_020 | metagenome-assembled genome bin HHCFC01400
CACCCCCAAAGCCTTCCCCTTGGGGGGAAGGTGGGCCGGCGAAGCCGGGTCGGATGAGGGGGCGATCCTGTACCCAACCTTTCCTTGTAGAAAAGGGGGTTACTGACGGTCGCCCCAACGGGTTTCTTCTCCTGCTCCGTTGGGCAACCCGGTCGCCCCCTCATCCGTCACCTTCGGTGACAGCTTCCCCCCAAGGGGAAGCCTCTGGGCTGTGCAGCCCTACCCGAAAAAGCGTCCCAAATCAGGGCACGTACATGGGGCTCGTAATAGCCCCACGACCACAACAATGCGACACCACCGCCAAAACGAGCGAGTGCCAACGAGCGGCTCCTAACCCAGGGGGGGCGGGGCTGCGCCCCTGGACCCCGGGGTTTATGGCCCGCTCGCTCTCGCTCGCTCGTTTTGGGGATCGTTGTCTTTGGTACGATAGTGGGGTTGTTACTTCCGGTATGCTAAGACCGATTTGGGACGCATTTTCCGGAAAAAATATGCTCAAAAAGCATTTTACGAAAGAAAGCCTCCAAATCAGGGTACGTACATGGGGCTCGTAATAGCCTATCGACCGGAACAATGCGCCCCACCACGCCAAAATGAGCGAGCGGGAACGAGCGGGCCATCAAAAAGGGGGTCCAGGGGGCTTGCCCCCGGCGCTCTTTCTTCCGGCTTTCTCCGGAGAAAGCCGGGCTCCCGCCCGGAGTCGGGCGGGAACCCACGTCGCAGGTCTGGACCTGCGCCGGTCCCGACGGAACCACCTACCGACCCCCTCCCAAAAAATCTCCCCTCCCCCTTGACAAGGCAACCGTGTTATGGTTATAATACAGTCAGAAACCGCATTACTCTTGTAATACAGATGAAAGGCAGGTGGTTTCTATGGTCTCCTTTGACGACCTGGTCCTCCTCGACGGGGTGCCCATTTACCAGCAAATCCTCCGCCACGTAAAGCTGGGCATCGCCGGGGGGACCATGGCCCCTGGCGATGCCTTGCCCTCCCGGCGGGTGGTTTCCGCCCTGCTGGGGGTCAACCCCAACACTGTCCAAAAGGCCTACCGCCTGCTGGAGGAGGAGGGGCTCATCCAGTCCCACCCCGGGGCCAAAAGCTGCGTGGCCGCCGACGAGGCCGCCCAGGCCCGGGTGCGGGCCGAGCTGCTCCAGGAGCAGGCCCAGCAGGCGGTGGCCGCCCTGAAACGCATGGGCCTGTCCAAAGATGCGGCCCTGGAGCTCATCGCCCAACATTGGGAGGAGGTGCCGTGATGCGACCATTCGTTGCCCTGTTCTGCCTGTTTCTCCGCCACACGTTTTGGAAGGTCCTCCTGCTGCTGGCCGCCCTGGGGGCGGCGGAGTGGGCCATCTTCCGCTTCCAACCCTTTCCCCCTACGGTGAACACCCTGGTGGACGCCTATAGGGAGGTGGCCACCCCTCTGGGGTGGGTGGTGGCGGTGGCCTTTCTCCTGCTGTGCGCCCTGCTGCTCACCGCCACCCTGGGCTGGGGCAGGGGGAGGCCAGATCTCACCCTGGCCCGCCTCCCCCTGGGGCGGGGGACCCGGGTCCTCTGCCAGGGGGTGTGCAACACCCTGCTGTTCCTGCTGTTTTGGGCCGCAGAGGCCCTGGTCCTGGTGGGCCTGGCAGGGAGCTTTGCCCGCAACGGCGGCTTCCTGGGCCCCCAGACCCTGTTTGTCACCGGGTGGGCCGTCCCCCTCCTCCACACCTTCCTGCCGGTGGGGGAACCCCTGCGGTGGGTGGGGAACCTGGTGCTGGCCGCCGGTCTGGGCTTCACCGCCGCTGCAGGCACCGAGGCCCTCCGCCGGCGGACCTGGCCCTTCCCCTTCCTCCTGCTGATGGGCTGTGCCCTGGTCTTTTGGACGGGCATCCCCTGGGCCCTGCTGCTCTTCTCTGTCCCCTGCCTGGGGTGGAGCCTGTGGACCCTGAGGACTTTGGAGAAACAGGATCCCCCCGACCACGACGACGACAGAAAGGAGATGACCCCCCATGCGCCGACGCCCCCTGTCTGAATGGGTGCCCCCCTGGGCCAACGCCAAGGTCCACCTGGGCGCCTTCCTGGCCCTTCTGATCCTGCCGGTGCTGTACAGCCTGGCCAGCTACCTGCCCATGCTCTCCCTGGCCTTGAGTCAGGTCCACGTCTACGGCCAGCCCGACGTGGTGGATCCCGGCAGCCGGATGACCGACTTTGCAGACCTGGTAGGGATCCAGGGGGCCGTGTCCAACTTCTTCTCCCGCCCCGTCTTTTTCCCCTTCCTGCTGATGCTGGGGGGCGCCGGGGTGCTGGCGGTGGTGTACCGCCTGTCCTTCCGCTGGGGCAGCCGGAGCGACCATCTCATGGGCCGCCTGCCCGACCGGTGGGAACTGGCCCGGCGGAGCTTCCGCCTGCCCCTGGTGCTGGCCCTGGTCACCCTGGGGGTGATGGCCCTGCTGCTGGTCCTCTTCTACGCCCTCTATCTGGCCCTCACCCCGGCGGAGTGCCTCCAGCCGGACCAGCTGGGCAAGCTGTGGGACAACTTTGGTTACCTCTTCACCCCCTACTATGAAAGGTGGTTACCCTGATGCTGGAACTGCACCATCTCATCAAAGCCTACCCCGGCAAGGGCCGGGCCCTGGACGACGTCTCCTTCGCCCTGCCCCGGGGGGAGATCGTGGGCCTTTTGGGGGAGAACGGGGCGGGGAAAACCACCCTCCTCCGGTGCATCCTGGGCCTGGTCCGGTTCCGGGGGGCGGTCACCCTGGACGGCCAGCCCCTGACCCGGGGGGATCTGGTCAAGCTCTCCTTCGCCTCCTGTGAGCACACCTTCTTCCCTTCCCTCACCCCCCAGGCCCACCGGGACTTCTACGCCGCCCACTTTCCCGCCTTCCGCCACAACCGGTACGCGGCCCTGATGGACTTCTTCGCCCTGCCGGCCCACCGGCCGGTGGGGAAGCTCTCCACCGGCCAGCAAAACCAGTTTGAGGTCATCCTGGCCCTGTGCCAGGGGGCGGACTACATCCTCATGGACGAGCCCTTCGCCGGCAGCGACTACTTCAACCGCATGGACTTCTACAAGGTCCTCCTGGGGATTCTGGAGCCCACGGAGACCCTCTTCCTCTCCACCCACCTGGTGGAAGAGATGGCCCCCTTCCTGGGCCGGGCCATCCTCCTCCACCAGGGGAAGCTGGTGGCCAACGCCACCACCGCAGACCTGGAGGAGGCGGGCACCGACCTGGTGACCTTCTGCAAGGAGACCTACCAGTACCAGGCCGACCGGGTGGCCCGGGCCCTGGCCCGCCTGGCCCAGGGAGAGGGGGGTGCGCCATGAAGGGGACCTTCCTGGCCTTCCTCCTCTGCCTGGCCCTGGCCCTGGGGGGCTTGGGGGCGGCAGCCCACACCCTGGGGACCCAGGGCCAAGGGGTGGAGGTCTCCGCCCGCCCCCGCCAAGGGGACCCCGCCGCCGCCCAGGGGCTGGTGGCCACCCAGCAGGCCCAGTACCAGCCGGGGAGAAACCGCCCCGGCCAGTGGAACGGCGCCTTGCTGTGGGACCTCACCATCCCCTTGGACAACCCGGCGGCCAGCCGGACGGCCTGCACCTTCCAGCGGGGGGACCTCCCCGCGCCCAACGACAGGCAGGGGATCACCCTCACCTTCCCCCACCAGCAGGACCTGATCTTCTACGGCTATGGCTGCACCGAGGCGGAGCTCCGCCTGGGGGGAACCGACGCAGACCCCCGGCTGGCCCCCCTCTACGCCGACGTGGCCAGCCGCACCCCGCCGGGGGAGACCCGCACCGAGACGGTGGACCCCCGCCAGTACCTGGACTGCTACCCCCTCCAAGTGACCGTCAACCTGGCCAACCAGGAGACCGACTACGACTGGTCGGTGTCCCAAACCGCCCGGGCGCAGGAGGCCGCCCTGCAGGAGGCCTTCCAGGCCTTCTTCGCCTTCCCCTTTGCCCCGGACACCCGCTGGGCCGTCACCGTGTCCAAAGAGGACCGGGGCGGGCCGGAGGCAAACGCCATCACCCAGGCCTCTATCCGCCCGGTGGGGCCGGATGTGGCCCTGGACTGCCGCTGGGCCCTGGGGGCGGACGCCGTCTACTTCACCTTCGTCCCCACCCAGGGGGAGGCCGGCAGCCTGCCGGACGTCTCCCAGGTGCCCGGGGGGTACGGCATCTACCGCCTGGCCCTCTCGGAGAACCAAAAGGGCGCCTTCCAGGCCGACCCCGACAGCCTGGCCCTGGTCTACCCCCTGGACCCCCAGGGGGGCAGGGTGCTGGACCTCACCCTCTCGGCTGACGGGCAGACCCTCTTCCTCACCACCAGCCAGGGGGAGGCCCTCACCTGCGCCGTGGTGGACACCGCCGGCATGACCTGCCGCCAGACCCTCTCCCTGCCCCCGGAGAGCCTGTACCCCATCCACCGGGAGAACGGCACCCGGGCAGACCCGGCCACCACCGACCCCGCCCAGCTCCAGCCCACCGTCCAGCTGATCCCGGGGGAGGGGTTCCTCTTAGCCGTGGGGCCGGAGACCTTCACTTGCTTCCTCCAGGACGCCGGCGGGGCCTACCATTCCGCCTGGTCCGCCCCCACCCCGGCGGCCTTCCTCCCCGCCCCCCGGTGCAACGCCCAAGGGGCCTGGAACGGGGAGAAGCTGGCCCTGGGCTGCTTTGACGGGGTCAACGGGAGCCCAGGCCTGTCCCTGTGGGTGTACGACGCCCACGGCGCCCTCCTCTACCAGGGGGACTACGCCACCAGCCTGAGCCAGGTTTACGGGCGGTACGAAACCCTGCCCAACGGGCAGAGACGGGCCTCGGCCCTCTCCCCCATCGGCCGGTCGGTCTGGCCGGACCTGGCCCTCACCTTGACCTGGCAGTCTTAAAGACCGCCCCAGAGAAAAAACACCCCCGGCGCAGCTTGCGCCGGGGGTGTTGGTCCAATCTTTGTGGGTTTGCTCAGCGGGCCGTCTCCAGAGCCTGGCCGATGAGGCAGGTCTCCTCCTCCACGTCCTGGAGGAACAGGGGGAGCAGCAGGTCCTCTACGGAGGTCTCCACGGCCACCTGGGGCAGGGCCAGGTCTTCCTCCTCCTGGACGTCGGCCACCTGGGAGGTCACGTACCAGTAGGCGTTGGAGTTCTCCACCCGGGTGCCCCAGGCCTCTTCGATGGGGATGATGCCGGTGCCGGCATACTCCGAGGGGTCGGCGCAGTAGAACTGGCCGTCCTTGTACTCGGTGAGGAGGATGCCGTGGGGCACGCAGGCGGCGTGGAGCATGATCCCCTCGGGGTGCTCGGCCAGCAGGTCAATGAGGATGTCCTTGTTGGCCTCGCCCCCAGGCAGGGTGTCGTGGGAGACGGTCATCTCCCCGTAGGAGAAGTTGTAGGGCAGGCCGCAGCCGGCGATCCAGAACGCCTGGCGGCAGGAGGCCTCGGTGATCTGGGCCCAATTCTCGTCCCCGTTGAGGAGGGCGGCTCTCCGGAGCATCATGGCGGTGGAAGCCAGGGTGCAGGTCCCTCTCTGTTCCTGTTTGAGGAAGACCTGGTCTTGGTTGATTTCTTCATAGGTGGCAGCCAGGGCCGAGGGGACCATCACTGCCAACATCAGCACGGCCATTGCGATCCGAAGAATCCGCTTTCGCATCCAATCTCTCCTTTGTTTCACACAATTCTGGAAATCTACAGGGAAGCGCCCGGCCATTGGTAACGAAATGGCCGGGCGGCTGTTACCGTCTGTTACTTTTTTGTAATCATAGCATACCCCTCCCCTGGATGGGAAGGCTTTTCCGCCAAGTTTTCCCCTTTCTTTTGTTTCTAAAATGGGTTTTATTTGTGGTTATTTTGTTCTTTTGGGGAAAGTGCATAGGGTTTCCCCATTTCTTCCCAATTCCCTTTGGAATCGGTAGGGTGATGATGCTGGGAGAAGAACCCTGGGGTTTTCGCAGGATAGGGGCCAGCTTTTCCTCCCCTTTTTGGGGGGAACGCCCCCGGAAGGCCCTGGGCTTGGCCCCCTGCCCCCCTTGCAATCCGCTGCATTTTGCAGTATGCTTAAAGGTAATATACCCAACCACCAAAGGAGGGATGGAACCATGGCCTATGGATCCGTCAAAATGTGCCTGCAGTGCGCCACCTGCAGCATGGTCTCCACCTGCCTGTTCCGGGCACTGAGGTTTCTCTCCTACCGGGACAGCCGGGTGCAGAAAGAGGCCTGCCAGTGGCCCAAGGGAAAAACCCTGCGCCTGGAGATCCCCGGGGCCAGGGGCTTCACCGTCACCGGCACCGAGCACGGCTTTCGCAAACTCCCCCAGGACACCCCGGGGGATGTGACCATTCGCTTCAAAAGCCCCGCCGACGCCTTCCGGGTCTTCACCGGGCAGATCGGCATCGCCCAGGCCTATGCCCAACACCGATTTACCCTCCGGGGGAACATGGGCCTGGCCATGCCCTTCGTGCGATGCGTGGACATCGCGGAGGGGTACCTCTTCCCCTGGTGCCTGGCCAAGCGCATCTTGAAACGACGACCAAAAAAGGAAGTATCCACCGCCCGGGTCTACCTGGCGGTGCTGTTTGGGAGGTAATGCCACATGTCTGCCTATTATGAGTTCAAACTGCCCACCAAAATCCTCTCCGGGGACGGGGCCCTGGAGCACATCCCCCACGAGCTGGAGGGCCTGGGGGCCAGCCGCCCCCTCCTCCTCAGCGACCAGGGGCTGGAGCAGGTGGGCACCGTGAAAATCGTCCAGGAGGCCCTCCACCAAGGGGGCATGGACCCGGCGGAGACCTTCTGCCGCATCCCCCCGGACTCCTCCATTGAGGTGGTCAACCAGGTGGCCGCCCTCTTCCGGGGTAAGAACTGCGACAGCCTCATCGCCCTGGGGGGCGGTTCCGTCATCGACACCGCCAAAGGGGTGGGCATGGTCCTGGCCCAGGCGGGCAGCGACCTGCTGGACGCCGCCGGGTGCGAGGTGCTGCCCCGGGGGGCCCACGTCCCCTTTGTGGCCATCCCCACCACCGCCGGCACCGGCAGCGAGGCCACTCTGGTGGCCGTGGTGGCCGACCCGGCCAACCGCGTGAAGATGGAGTTTCTCAGCTACCACCTGCTCCCGGACGCGGCGGTGCTGGACCCCCGGATGACCGAAACCCTGCCCCCCCGGATCACCGCCGCCACCGGGTTTGACGCCCTGGTCCACGCCATCGAGGCGGCCACCTGCCTGCAGCGCAACCCGGTCAGCGACGCCTTTGCGGAAAAGGCCATGGCCCAGATCGTCCGGGCCCTGCCCCGGGCGGTGCAGAACGGGAAGGACCGCAAGGCCCGCATGGTCATGGCCAACGGCAGCCTGCTGGCTGGGGCGGCCTTCTCCAACTCCATGGTGGGGCTGGTCCACGCCATCGGCCACGCCCTGGGGGGCGTGTGCCACGTGGCCCACGGGGAGGCTATGACCATCCTGCTCCCCGCCGTCATGAAGTACAACTTAGAGAAGTGCAAGGAGCGGTACGGGGAGCTCCTCCTCCCCCTGGCCGGGCCGGAGGTCTACGCCGCCACCCCGGCGGAGCTCCGCGCCCAGAAGACCATCGACACCCTGGTGGCCCTGCGGCAGCAGCTGGCCGACCTCACCGGCCTGCCCACCACCCTGTCCCAGACCGGCCGGGTGAAGCCCGAGCAGTTTGACGAAGTGGCCAGCACCGCCCTGAACGACGGGGCCATCATCGTCAACCCCGCCGAGGCCAACCACGAGGAGATCGTGGGCATCCTGAGGGAGGTGTGGGCATGAGCACCCCGGAACATGTGGCCATGATCGAGGCCACCGTGGCCCGGCAGCGGGCCTTCTTCCAAACCGGCGCCACCCGGCCGGTGGCCGTGCGGGTGGCCGCCCTGCACAAACTCAAGCGGGAGATGCAGGCCCGGGAGACCATCCTCCTGGACGCCCTCTACGCCGACCTGCACAAGTCCCACGCCGAGGGGTACATGTGCGAGCTGGGCCTGAACCTGGACGAGCTGGGCTACCTGGCCCGGAAGCTCCCCCAGTGGGCCAAGCCCCAGCGCCACCCCACCCCCCTGGCCCAGTTCTGCTCCTCCAGCTACCAGCTGGCCGAGCCCTACGGGGTGGTGCTGGTGATGTCCCCCTGGAACTACCCCTACCTGCTCAGCCTGGACCCCCTCTTCGGGGCCATCGCCGCAGGCAACTGCGTGGTGCTCAAGCCCAGCGCCTACGCCCCCAACACCAGCCGGGCCATGGCAGAGCTCATCGCCGCCGTCTTTCCCCCGGACTGGGTCACTGTGATCCAGGGGGGGCGGGAGCAGAACGCCGCCCTGCTGGAGCAGAAGTTTGACTACATCTTCTTCACCGGCAGCGTGGACGTGGGCAAGATGGTGATGGAAAAGGCCAGCCGCCACCTCACCCCCGTCACCCTGGAGCTGGGGGGGAAGAGCCCGGTCATCGTGGACCGCACCGCCAACCTCCCCCTCACCGCCCGCCGCCTGGCCTTTGGCAAGATCCTCAACGCCGGCCAGACCTGCGTGGCCCCGGACTACTGCCTGGTGGACCGCACCGTGCGGGACCGGCTGGTGGAGGAGCTGAAGAAGCAGTTCCAGAAGATGCTGGGGGAGGATCCCCTGGCCAACCGGGACTTCGTCCGCATCATCAACCGCAAGCACTACAACCGCCTCCAGGGCCTGCTGGAGGGGGAGAACCTCCTCTACGGCGGCGGCCACCGGGACGACCCGGACTCCGACAGCGGCTGGATCGCCCCCACCCTGGTGGCCGACACCCTGGAAGGGACCTCCAAGCCCATGGGGGAGGAGATTTTCGGCCCCATCCTGCCCATCATCCCCTACGACACCCTGGACCAGGCCATCGACTTTATCCGCCAGCGGGAGAAGCCCTTGGCCCTCTACCTCTTCACCCAGAGCCGGAAGACCAAGGAGCGCATCCTGAACACCTGCTCCTTCGGCGGCGGCTGCGTCAACGACACCATCATCCACCTGGCCACCCACCACATGCCCTTCGGCGGGGTGGGCCAGAGCGGCATGGGCAGCTACCACGGCAAGAAGAGTTTTGAGACCTTCTCCCACTACCGCTCCATCGTGGACAAGGCCACCTGGCTGGACCTGCCCATGCGGTACCAGCCCTACACCAAACTCAACAACCTCCTGGTGCGGATGTTCATCCACTGAACCGCCCCCCAGGCAGCAGAACGCCCCCGGGCGGCCCAAACAGGGCCGCCCGGGGGCGTTTTCGGGTTTCGTCAGGGCTCCTCCGGCAGCAGGACGGGGTCAAAGGCTTCCAGGGCGGCCTGGTCTGCCTCCGCCGCCCACACCCGGCCGAAGGTGGCCAAAAGTCCGGTGGTCTGGCCGCTGGGGGCGGCGGGACTCCCGCTGTCGCCCTGGCCCTGGATGGAGAGGGTGACGTCCTCATCCGCCAGGGCCCCCTGGAGGCGGCGGCAGAAGGTGGCCAGGTGGGCCTGGCGGTCCCCCGCGGGGCGGAGGGTGTCCGTCTCCCCCTGGGTGGGGTAGGCGCAGTGGGTGAGGAGGATCTCGTCAAACCCCAGGTCCGCCAGCTCCCGGCACAGGCCGATGAGGTAGGTCTGGACGGTCTCCTGGGTGGGGTCCAGCCAGGTCTGGCCGGCCTCATCCCGCCAGGGGGCGCCGCTGACCCGGTGCAGCCCCAGGTCGGGCTCTGCCGCTACCAGGGCCCCGTCCCGGAGGCAGGAAACCTGGGCCACGGTGTACAGCCCCGGGGTGTCGTTGAGGGAGCGGAGGGCCTCATTCCGGTCCGGGTCCCCGGAGGAGGCGTGGATGTCCGCGGCCAGGGCCAGGGCGGAGACATACCCCAAGGTGCCGTCGGGGTCCTTCATGGACAGCACCACCCCGTCATACCCGGCGGCCACTTCCTGGGCCTGGTCCAGCTGGTCTAAGGGGAGAAAGACCCCCTGGAAGGGCTCCGCCCCCTGGGCGGGGACCTCCTGGGTGGGGGCGGCAGCGGCAGGGGCAGCGGCCTCCTCCGGCCCCAGCCAGGCGGCCACCTGCTGGGAGAGGGCCTCCGGGGAGAGGATCCCCACCCCGCACAGCAGCAGAAAAGCGCCGGCGGCCACCCCGGCGGCACACACCAAGGCCAAAAGGACCCGCCCGATCCGGGCGGAGAGAGGGGATTTCATGGTGGCAAGGACCTCCTTCTTGGGGGCCGCGGTCGGGGCGGCCGGGGTGGTTGTCGGTGGGTGGTTCCGTTGGAACCAGCGCAGGTTCAGACCTGCGGCGTGGGTTCCCGCCCGACTCCGGGCGGGAGCCCGGCTTTCTCCGGAGAAAGCCGGAGGAAAGAGCGCCGGGGGTCTTGCCCCCTGGACCCCCTTTTTTATGGCCCGCTCGTTGGCACTCGCTCGTTTTGGCGGTTGTGCCGCATTGTTCCGGTCGTGGGGCTATTTCGTAACCCATCTACGTGCCCTGATTTGGAAACTTTCTTTCCTAAAAATGCTTTTCAGCATATTTTTCTCGAAAATGCGTCCCAAATCAGTCTTAGCATACCGGAGGGAATAGCCCCTCGAACGGATCAGAGAGAACGATCCCCAAAACGAGCGAGCGACAGCAAGCGGACTATAAAACCCGGGGTCCAGGGGCGAAGCCCCGGCCCTCTTTCTCCCCATTTCTCGG
>HHCFC01400__coassemble_2998_pt1 | contig 8369 bp, 5 predicted proteins | sample HHCFC01400__metabat2_high_PE_020 | metagenome-assembled genome bin HHCFC01400
CGAAACAGGAAATTCTCCTCGATTTGAAAGAGAATCCTATTCCTGGGGTCAATGTAATTGTTACCTATGATAAGGCCGTATATGAAACGCCGTACGTGGGGAAACAAATCCCGATCACGGTATCTGGAATTAGTTTTGCAGGAGAAGATGGAAAAAACTATGAACTTAAGGATTCTAATTTGATATTGTATACAAATGGGCAAATCACTACGTTAGTTCCAGAGTTTAAGGAAAAGGTGGAAATTGCAAAAGGTTATCAACTTGACCTAAAGGAAGTACTTCTCAATAATTGGAAAGGAGAGCCTACGTTTGCAATAAACACAGCCTACAAGCCAGAAAGTATATTGAATGGCTCAGTTTTAACAGCGGGAGACAAAAAGGAAACGTTCTCTATTGATGTAACATCTTCAGCAGGGGAGGATGTTAATGGAGATGGGAAAGACGAGTATGCTCAAATAACTTATGCAGGTATTACAGTACAGATAGTTGAACAAGAAAAGCAAGAAGAACTTACTCTTCTTGTAGAAAACCAACCCAGCGTTGCTGAAATGGGAACTGCTACTGTATATTACGGGCAAGCGCTCCAGTTTGGCGTGCAAGGTGGTTCAGGGACCGGGGCAGTTACCTACAAAGTAGAAAATTCGAACAACATGGGGCAAGCAGAAATTGATCAAAGTGGCTTGCTGTCGACGAAGGAAGTAGGGACGGTCAGGGTGCAGGCTCAAAAAGCGGGAGACGATCGTTATGAAGGTGGAAAATGGAGCGATCCTGTTACCGTCACCATCCTCCCCGCCCCCCTCACCATCCAAGTCAAAGACAAAACCGCCCGCATCGGTGACGCCATCCCCACCCTCACGGCGGCGGACTACACCGTCACCGGCCTGGTGGGATCGGACACCCTGGCCCAGGCCCCCAGCCTCACCTATGTGTCCACCCCGGACATGAGCAAAACCGGAGCGGTGGCTATCCAGGCTTCCGGGGCGGCCATCCCCAATGGGAACTACGATCCCAACATCACGTACCTCCCAGGGGTGCTCACCATCCAGGAGATCCCCACCTATACTGTCACAGTGCCAACGGCGGAGAACGGGACGATCACCGCCGACAAGGCCACTGCCCAGGAGGGGGATACCGTCACCCTCACCGTCCGCCCGGCAGAGGGGTATGTGCTGCAGTCTCTCGCCGCGACCTGCGCTGCTGCGGCGCCGGGCACGGTGCCGCTCCAGGAGAAGGGGGAGGGGATTTACACCTTTGCCATGCCCGCCGGGGACGTCACCGTCACCGGAACCTTCGCCCTGGAAGAGGAGGAAGAGGAACCCTGGCCGCCCTTCCCCTTTACCGATGTGCCGGAGACCATGTGGTACTATGACAGTGTGTACTACGTCTATGCCCATGGCCTGATGAACGGCACCGCCGCCACCCTGTTTAGCCCCGGCAACCCCACCACCCGGGGGATGCTGGTGACCATTCTGTACCGGATGGAGGGCAGCCCCCAAGGGGCGGGATGGGGCCCCTTCACCGACGTGACCCCAGGGGCCTACTACGCCCAGCCCATCGCCTGGGCGGCCTGGAACGGCATTGTCAACGGCATCACATCGACCACCTTCGCCCCGGATCGGAACGTCACCCGGGAGCAGATGGCCGCCATCCTCTACCGCTACACCGCCTGGAAGGAATGGGACGTGTCCCAGCAGGGGAACCTCTTCCAGTTTACGGACTGGCAGAAGGTGCAGACCTATGCCCGCACCCCCTTGGCCTGGGCGGTGGCATCCGGCCTCATCCAGGGGAAGGAGAACCAGCGGTTGGACCCCGGCGGCCCAGCCACCCGGGCCGAAGTGGCCACCATCCTCCAGCGGTTCCACAGCACCTATGTGGCCCCGCCGGCAGAGGAGGAGACCGCGTAACGCACCACAGTATCTTAGCCCCCGCGCCCCAAAACCAAGGGGCGCGGGGGCTGCCGTTTGAAATTGCAATTGCCGCGGGGGGATGCTATAATAGGAAAACCACCCATGGGCAGCGGCGGACCGTCAAGATTTCCCTGGCATAAAAGTCCCGCCCGCCTGTCAGGCTAACCAGAGAAGCCCAAGACAGGAGGCCATGCCCATGACATCAAAACAACTGTGGAAACTGTTCCTGGAAACCGGCCGGCCGGAACTCTACTGCCTGGCCCAGCGCCGGGCCCGCCAAGAGCAGCGCCAGGCCCGGGAGAGAGGGGGAGACCATGCGCCTAACCACCCAGGGAATCGTCCTGCGGGAGACCAACTATAAGGAAGCGGATAAGATCCTCACCGTCCTCACCCGGGACCTGGGCAAGCGCACCGTGAAGGCCCGGGGCTGCCGGAGAAAGAACAGCAAACTCACCGCCGCCAGCCAGCTGCTGGTCTATTCCGAGATGACCCTCTCGGAGCGGGGGGAGTTCACCACCCTCACCGAGGCAGACCCTCTGGAGCAGTTCTGGTCGGTGCGCCAGGATCTGGAGGACCTGGCCCTGGCCTCCTACTTTGCCGAGGTCACCGAGGCCACCGCCCAGGAGGGGGAGGCTGCGCCGGAGCTGCTCTCCCTCCTCCTCAACTCCCTCTACGCCCTGGACACCTTGAAGAAACCCAGGGCCCTGGTGAAGGCGGCCTTTGAGCTGAAACTCCTCTGCCTCACCGGTTATGCCCCCATGCTGGAGGGCTGCGCCGTCTGCGGCGCCCAGGAGCCGGCGGGGGCCCGGCTCCACCTCTCCCAGGGGGTTCTCCACTGCGCCCGGTGCCGGGGGCAGGTGGGGGGCGGGGTGTCCATGCCCCTGTCCCCGGGGGCCCTGGCCGGGGCCCGGTACATCGTGGGGTGCTCCCCCAAGCGCCTCTTCTCCTTCGCCCTGCCGGAGGAGGACCTCCGGCAGCTGGGCCAGGCCACGGAGGCCTTCCTTATGACCCAGCAGGAGCGGGGGTTTCGGACATTGGACTACTACAAACGCCTGCCTAGATAGGACATTGGAAAAGCCCGCCCTGTGCAGACGGGCTGGGCAGGCGGTGTTTCCCATCCCCCTCCCCGGAGGGGGAAACGACTGGTTAGGAGGGATCCCATGACGGATCTGTTTGAGAAATCGATAGAAACCTTAGAACTTCCCCGGGTCCTGGACCTGCTGGCCGACCAGGCGGTGACCCAGGAGGGGAAGGAGCGGGCCCGCCGCCTGCGGCCGGAGACCGACCTGGAGGAGGTGGCCCAGCGGCTGAAGGAGACCACCGCCGCCGTGGACCGGATGGTCCTCCGGGGCAGCCCCTCCTTTTCCGGGGTGAAGCCGGTGGCCGGCTCCCTCCAGCGGGCGGACATGGGGGGCAGCCTCAACACCCGGGAGCTGCTGGACATCGCCGCCGTCCTGGCCGCCGCCCGGTCTGCCAAGGACTACGGGGAGAGTGAGGAGGAGAAGAAGACCCCCATCGACGTCCTCTTCCGGGCCCTGAAACCCAACCGCTTCCTGGAGGATAAGATCACCGGCTCCATTGTGGGGGACGGGGAGCTGGCCGACTCCGCCAGCCCGGAACTGGCCTCCATCCGCCGGCACATGCGGGCCACAGAGAGCAAGGTGCGGGACATTTTGCAGCGCATCCTCTCCTCCTCCCAGTCCAAGTACCTCCAGGAGAACATCATCACCCAGCGCTCCGGCCGGTACGTGGTGCCGGTGAAGTCGGAGTTTAAAAACGAGATCCCCGGCCTGGTCCACGACCTGTCCGGCTCCGGTTCCACCTTCTTCATTGAGCCCATGGGGGTGGTGAAGGCCAACAACGAACTCCGGGAACTCCAGGCCAAGGAGGAGAAGGAGATCGACCGCATCCTGGCCGAGCTCTCCGCCGAAGCGGCCTCCTTCCGGGAGGACATCTCCCTGGACTACGACCTGCTCATCCGTCTGGACACCATCTTTGCCCGGGGGAAGCTGTCTGTGCGCATGGGCGCCATGGAGCCTGCCCTGTCCCGGAAACACCTCTTCTTCCGCCGGGCCCGCCACCCCTTGCTGGACCCCAAGACCGCCGTGGCCAACGACCTGGGCCTGGGGGAGACTTACGACACCCTGGTGATCACCGGCCCCAACACCGGCGGCAAGACGGTGACCTTAAAGACCATCGGCCTGCTCACCCTCATGGCCCAGTGCGGGCTCCATATCCCGGTGGGGGATGGGAGCACCGTCCGGGTCTGCCAGCGGGTGCTGGCAGACATCGGGGACGAGCAGTCCATCGCCCAGTCCCTGTCTACCTTCTCCTCCCACATGAGCAACATCGTGGGCATGCTCCAGGAGACCGACGGGGACACCCTCATCCTCTTCGACGAGCTGGGGGGCGGCACCGACCCCGTGGAGGGGGCCGCCCTGGCTGCCGCCATCATTGAGCACGCCCGGAGCTTAGGGGCCCTGGTGGCCGCCACCACCCACTACGCTGAGCTGAAGGTCTACGCCATGACCACCCCGGGGGTGGAGAATGCCTCCTGCGAGTTTGACGTGGAGACCCTGGCCCCCACCTACCGTTTGCTGGTGGGCATCCCCGGCAAGTCCAATGCTTTCGCCATCTCCCAGCGGCTGGGCCTGCCGGAGGAGATCATCCAGGCCGCTGCCGCCCGGGTGAGCGCGGAGAACGTCCGCTTCGAGGATGTGCTCACCAAGCTGGACCAGCAGCGCCAGGAGATGGAGAAGGAGCAGCGGCAGGCCGCCCAGCTCCGCCAGGAGATGGAGCAGGCCGCCGCCAAAGCCCAGGAGTACCGGGACGCCCTGGCCAAGGAGAAGGAGAAGGCCGAGGCCCAGGCCAAAGCCGAGGCCCGGTCCATCCTGGAGGAGGCCCGCCGCACCGCCGACGAGGTCTTCCACGAACTTAGCGACATGCGGAAAAAGGCCAAGAAGGAGCAGGACTGGCAGGCGGTCAACGACCAGCGGGCCGGCCTGCGCCACCGTCTCAACGCCGCCGAGGATAAACTGGGGGCCCGCCCCCAGGTCCAGCAGCCCCCCCTCCTCCGTCCGGCCAAGAAGGGGGATACGGTGACCATCCTGAAAACCGGCACCCAGGCCACCGTCCTGTCGGTGAACAAGGAGGGGGTCCTCCAGCTCCAGGCGGGCATCCTCCGGATCACCGCCAAGCAGGAGGAGGTCCGGGTGGTGGAAGGGGAGACCCAGACCCAAAAGCAGGCCCGGCAGTACATCCAGCGCACCGAGCACAAGCTCCGTTCCCTGGGGGCCAAGGCCGAGGTGGACCTGCGGGGTATGACCACCGACGAGGCCGAGCTCACCCTGGCCCAGTTCATTGACCGGGCCATCGTCAGCAACCTCACCCAGGTCACGGTGATCCACGGCAAGGGCACCGGCGCGGTGCGCAAAGCCGTTCATACCTACCTGAAACGGTGCAAAGGGGTGGCCTCCTTCCGCCTGGGCCGGTTCGGCGAGGGGGAGGATGGGGTCACCATCGTGGACCTGAAATGAGTTCCCAGGCGTAAGAGAACCCCAAGGACCCGCTGCGGAGCGGCCTGCGCCCGCAGCGGGTCCTCGGTCTGTCAGGGGAAGCCTTTGACCGGATCTTTACCAATCCCAGGTTCCAAATTTTACATGCCACTGCTATCCTTAAAAAGAAACGTTTGCGCGAGAAAAGAGGAGGAAACCCATGCCATCGACCTATGCACACTACCGTCTGGGTCAGCAGGTCCGGCAGGCCCTAAGCGGCCCGCAGCGGGAAGCTGTGGAAGCCTGGCCGGCGCTCTACCTGATCGGCCTGCACGGGCCGGACATTCTGTTTTACTACCATCCCCTGTCCTCCCACCCGGTGAAGGCGGTGGGGCACCTCTTACATGGCCGGCCAGGGCGGGGGTTCTTCCGCCATGCCTGCCAGGTGATCCGGGAGAGCCAGCGCCCGGAAGCGGCCCTGGCCTATGCCTATGGGGTGCTCAACCACTTTGCCCTGGACATGACCTGCCACCCCTATGTCAACGGGACAGCGGCGGCTGGCGACCTGACCCACACGAAGATCGAGGTGGAGTTTGACCGGAGCCTGATGGTGGCCGACGGGCTGGACCCGGTGACCTATGACCAAACCGGCCACATCCAGGCCACCCTCGAGAACGCCGAAGTCATTGCCCCTTTCTACCCCGTGGTGACGGACCGGCAGGTGAGGAAGGCCCTGGACAGCATGGTCTTCTACCACCACCTGCTGATGGCCCGGACGGCGGGGAAGCGGCGCCTGCTCACCGCCGCCCTGCGGGCAGCCGGGCCTGGGCAGGGACTGGAGGACCTGGTGATCTGCCCGGACGGCGATCCCCGCTGCGTGGAAAGCGATACCAGGCTCCGGTCCCTCTACGACCTGGCCCGGGACCGGGCCCTCCAGTTCCTCCAGGACTTTGACGCCTACCGGGCGGGGAAAGCCCCCCTGCCGGAACCCTTCCAGTACAACTTTGAAGGGGTGAAGGGAGGCGGCGCGTGAGGGGCCTGTTCCTGGCCCTGAAGGGGCGAGGGCCCTTCCGAGGCCTCACGGAGCGGGAATTTGCCTGGGTCCTCTATGACGTGGGCAATTCCGCCTTCACCATGCTCTCCTGCTCCCTGGTCCCCATCTGGTTCAAAGCGTTGGCCGTGGGGGAGGGGCCGGGGCAGCTGAGCGCCGGGGATGCCACCGGGGTGTGGGCCCTGGGGGTGGCCCTGGTGACGGTGGTGGTGGCCCTGCTGGGGCCGGTGTGCGGTGCCCTGTCCGACCGCCGGGGCAGTAAGGCCATCTTCTTCCGCACCAGCGTGTTTCTGGGGGTGGGGGGATGCATTCTGAACGGGTTTGCCCCGGGGTGGCTGCTGTTTTTGGCCCTTTTCCTCCTGGTGAAGGTGTCCTACTCCTGCTCCCTCACCTTTTACGACTCCATGCTCCACGACATCACCACCCCGGCCCGCATGGATGCCGTCTCCGCCTACGGCTATGCCTGGGGGTACCTGGGTTCCTGCCTGCCCTTTGTGGTTGCCCTGGTGTTCTATGCCCTGGGGCCGGACATGGTGGGGGTGCTGTCGGGGCAGGTCTCCCGGGTAGGGGGGTTCGCCGTGACGGCGCTGTGGTGGCTGCTGGTCACCCTGCCCCTCCTCCGGCACTACCGGCAGGTCCACTACATCCAGCCCCAGCCCCATCCGGTGGCTGCGGCTTTCCGCCAGATCGGCGGGACCCTGAAGCGGATCGTCCAGGTGGACCGGAAGGTGTTCTTCTTCCTTCTGGCCTTCTTCCTGTACATCGACGGGGTGGGTACCATCATCGACAACTGCATCAACATCGGCACCGACTTGGGGCTGAGCACGGTGGGGCAGGTGCTGGTCCTCCTGGCGACCCAGGTGGTGGCGTGGGTGTTCTCCCTGGTGTTTGCCCGGCTGTCCCAGCGCCACAGCACGGTGAGACTGTTGACGGTGTGCATCGTGGGCTACCTCTGCGTCTGCCTCTATGCCTTGACCCTGCAGAATCTGGTCCAGTTTGGCCTCATGGCCTTTGGCGTGGGAATGTTTCAGGGGTCCATCCAGTCCCTGTCCCGGAGTTATTTCTCCAAAATCATCCCGCCGGAGCACGCCGGGGAATATTTTGGGCTGTACGACATCTTCTGTAAAGGGGCCTCCTTCCTGGGGTCCGGGGTGATTGCGGTGGTCAAATTTGCCGGGGGAACCATCAACATTGCCATTGGCCTTCTGGCCCTGTTTTTCCTGGCGGGGCTCATTTTGCTCCGGGTGGCGGACCGGATCGACCAGCCTGCTTGGCAGCTGGAAGAGCTGTGACGGCCCCGGCCCGGGGACGGGCTTTGTGTTGACACTGGCCGGCAGGTTTAGTATAATATTCTTACACCCCCGAGGCTTCCGGGAGAGCGGCACAGGGAGATTTGGCCATACTCGGCCATGGCACCTTCCGGGAAAAGACAGGCCCGGAAAGGGCGGTGCCAAAGGGGCCGAAGGCCCCTCTCGTTCTCCACAGTGCACGGATCCTCTGGCACAGGACAGCGCAAATAGACCCTAGAGGGACTCTTTTTGAGGCTGTACAAACCACAATGCAAAAAACCCCTTAATTTCTGTGGAATGACGTGAAAATTAGCATTGACGGAACGGGGGAAATTTGCTATCCTTTAAGTAGCAATAGGGAAAGAAACTGGGAGGGACTACTTATGTATATTAAGCAGGCAACGGTTAACAACCAGGTTGGCCTCCACGCCAGACCTGCCACCTTTTTTATTCAGAAGGCAAACGAGTTTAAGAGCACCATTTGGGTGGAGAAGGACGACCAGAGAGTCAATGCCAAGAGCCTGCTCGGGGTCCTCTCTTTGGGGATCATTAAGGGCAGCACCATCGATCTGATCGCCGACGGCACCGACGAAAAGGAAGCCGTGGATGCCCTGGTTGAGCTCATCAG
>HHCFC01400__coassemble_3061_pt1 | contig 8186 bp, 6 predicted proteins | sample HHCFC01400__metabat2_high_PE_020 | metagenome-assembled genome bin HHCFC01400
AACCACTAAATGTAGGGGTGGAAATGAATTTTTCCGCAAGTGCAATGGCGTTTTCAGAACATTTGCGCATTGACAAGACAGGTGGGAATACCTATAATTAAACATGATATAATGGATCCGTATATAAAAAAGAGGGATTCCGAAACGCGTGCCCAGGTGTTGCGGAGGATTCGTTTTTCGGGAGAGGAATCTATTGGCTGTGGCCAGGGCTGCTTTTTCCCATTGGGCGGTGGAGCGCAGTTTCTTTGGGAACCAAAGAAGTGTTTCACCCACGTTCCAACGGTCATGGGCCGTCGTTGCTTCGGCCTATGTGCGACACACAGCCTCCGGACGGCACACCCCAGGTCCGGAGCAAAAAGGAGGAAAACTATGAACGAAAGACCGGATATCGTCTGCGCAACCTGTGGCGCGGACGAAAAGGCGTTGTACGACGCGGTCGCCCAGGTGATCGAGGCGTACAAAGACAAGGAAGGCTCTCTCATCATGGTGCTCCATGCAGCCCAGGAGATTTTTGGTTATCTCCCCATGCAGCTGCAGGAGTTTATCGCAGATGGGATGAATCTCCCCGTGTCTGAGGTCAGCGGCGTGGTGAGTTTCTACTCCTTCTTCTCTACCCAGAAGAGAGGGAAGCACACCATCCGTATGTGTCAGGGCACTGCCTGTTACGTGAGAGGCGGCAAGAAAGTGGTGGACGCCATCAAGCGGGAATTGGACGTAGAGGTGGGCGGCACCACCGAGGACGGTCAGTTTACCTTCGAGATTGCCCGCTGCATCGGCGCCTGCGGCCTGGCCCCCGCCATGATGGTGGATGACGAGGTCTATAAGCAGGTGACCCCCGCAAAGCTCAGAGGAATCCTGGCTCAGTATGAAGAGCCCACAGAAGAATGGATGGAAGGAGGTGCCCAGGCATGATCAGAAGCATCGCTGACCTGCAGCAGATGAAGGAAGCCTATCTGGAAAAGATGGGGCAGTACAGCCACCTGTGCATGGTGTGCTATGGCACAGGCTGTATGTCCTCCGGCTGCAAAAACGTCCGGGACGCCATGGTGGAAGAACTGGAAAAGGCGGGACTGACCGATAAAGTCGCGGTGATTGAGCGCGGCTGCATGGGCACCTGCGCAGTGGGTCCTGTGGTTTACGTCCTGCCCGATGAGACCTACTACACCGAAATGACCCCCGAACGGGTCAAAGACGTGGTGCAGAAGCACTTCATCGGGGGAGAGCCTGTCACCGAGTACACCTTCTATGACAGCATTCAGAAGAAGCGGGTGTCCAACATCCACGATGTGGCCTTCTTCCGGGATCAGGTCCGGATCGCCCTGCGCAACTGTGGCCTCATTGACGTCAACTGCATCAACAGCTACGTCTCCAAGGATGGATACCTGGCCCTGGCCAAAATCCTGGAGAAGGGAGACCGGATGGCCGTCATTGAAGAGATGAAGCGTTCCGGCCTCCGTGGCCGTGGCGGCGCTGGCTTCCCCACCGGCGTGAAGTGGGAAGCTGCCTACCGAGAGGAAGGCGACGAGAAGTACATCATCTGCAACGCCGACGAAGGTGACCCCGGCGCATTCATGGACCGTTCCGTCTTTGAAGGCGACCCCCACAGCGTGATTGAAGGCATGCTTATCGGCGGTTACGCCATCGGCGCCAACCACGGCGTGGTGTATATCCGTGCAGAGTACCCCATCGCAGTGGAGCGCCTGCAGGCTGCCCTGGAGATGGCCCGGGAGGAAGGCGTCCTGGGCAAAGACATCTTCGGCTCTGGATTCGACTTTGACATTGAGATCCGCATCGGTGCCGGCGCCTTCGTCTGCGGCGAGGAAACTGCCCTGATGGCTTCCGTGGAAGGCCAGCGTGGCGAACCTCGGCAGAAGCCGCCCTTCCCCTTCCAGAGCGGCCTGTTCGGCAAGCCCACCATCATCAACAACGTGGAAACACTGGCTACGGTACCTGCCATCATGCTCAATGGGGCCGACTGGTTCCGTCAGTTCGGAACGGAGAAGAGCCCCGGCACCAAGGTTTTTGCCCTGTCCGGCAACATTGTGAACACCGGCCTGGTGGAAGTTCCCATGGGTACCCCCTTGGCCGAAGTCATCTATTCCATCGGCGGCGGCATCCCCAACGGGAAGAAGTTCAAATCTGCCCAGACCGGTGGCCCCTCCGGTGGCTGTATCACCGCCGAAAACATCAACACCCCTTTGGACTATGAGTCCCTGGCAGCGCTGGGCTCCATCGTGGGTTCCGGCGGTCTCATCGTCATGGACGAGGACACCTGCATGGTGGACACCGCCCGGTTCTACCTGGACTTCATCCAGGAGGAGTCCTGCGGCAAGTGCACCGCCTGCCGTATCGGTACCAAGCGGATGCTGGAAATCCTCAACCGCATCACCTCCGGCGAGGGCAAGGAAGGGGACATCGAAACCCTGGAGCACCTGGGCGCCATCATCAAGGATACCGCCATGTGCGGCCTGGGACAGACGGCACCCAACCCGGTTCTGTCTACCATCAAGTACTTCCGCTCTGAGTATGAGGAGCACATCGTGGAGAAGCGATGTTCCGCTGGTGTTTGCGGCGAGCTGGTTTCCAGCCCCTGCGAGAACACCTGCCCCGCTGGCATCAACATCCCCGGCTACATGAGCCTCATCGCCACCGGCGATTACATGGGCGCTGCCCGGGTGATGCTCCGCGACAATCCCTTCTCTGGCATCTGCGGCCGTGTCTGTACCCATCCCTGCGAGAGCCGCTGCCGCCGCGGTACCGTGGACGAGGCCATGAACATCTGCGAACTGAAGCGTTTCGCCACCGACTGGGCCTATGCCCAGGGCTTCCCCACGGACGAGGACCTCAAGCCCATTGCACAGCTGGATAAGAAGGTCGCCATCATCGGCGCTGGCCCCTCCGGTTTGACCTGTGCCTACTACCTGGCCCGGTTGGGCTACCATGTCGATGTTTACGAGGCGGAGGACCGTCCCGGCGGCATCATGAGCTATGGCATTCCCGACTATCGTCTGCCTGGCAATATCATCGAGCGGGAGATCCGCAACATTGAGCGGACTGGGGTCAACATCATTCTCAACACCAAGATCGGTGTGGACGTGTCCTTCCGCTCCCTGCAGAAGAACTACGACGCCATCTTTATCGCCATCGGTGCCCAAAAGACGCTCCACCTGGGGATCCCTGGGGAAGACCTGGAAGGGGTTTACCACGGCCTGGACTTCCTGAAACGGGTGATCCTGAAGAAGGACCTGGACTTCACCGGCAAGAAGGTGGCCGTCATCGGCGGCGGCAACACCGCCATCGACTCGGCCCGTACTGCCGTCCGCCTGGGCGCCAAGGAAGTGGTCATGCTTTACCGCCGGACCGAGGAAGATATGCCCGCCGACAAGGTGGAGATCAAGGACGCTCTGGAAGAAGGCGTCAAGATCCGCACCCTGGTCAACCCCACCGACTTTGTGGGCATTGGCGGCAAGCTCAACAGCATCTGCATCATGAAGCAGAAGTTGGGCCAGTTCGACAGCTCCGGCCGGCGCAAGGCCGTGCCCAGCGGTGAGACCTATGTGGAGGAGTTTGACGTCGTCATTCCCGCCATCTCCCAGACGCCGGACACCAAGTTCATCAAGGGCACCATCCAGCTCAATGGGAACCGTGTGGTGGCAGACCGCTACACCCAGGCCACCTCGATGCCCGGTGTCTTCGTAGGCGGCGATGCCCACCGTGGCCCCAAGGACATCGTCAACGCCGTCCACGAGGCCAAAGTGGCTGCCTCCGGCATTGATAAGTACCTGGGCGGCTCCGGTGTTCTGTACAAGGGCTTTGAACAAGAGATCACCGATTACCACATCGAAGGGGATATCGTCCCCCACGACCGCTTCCTGACAAGACAGATCGAGGCGGAAAAAGCAGTTGGCAGCTTCTGCGAACGGAATCTGGGCATGCACGAGCTGGATGCCCGTGCCGAAGCCAGCCGCTGCCTGCGCTGTGACAGGAGGTAAGAGACATGGCAGATATCAAACTCACCATCAACGGAAAAGTGTGTACCGCCCCTGCCGGCAGCACCATTCTGCAGGCCGCTGAGCGCAACGGCATCCACATCCCCAAACTGTGCTACCTGGAAGGCATCAACCAGTACGGCGCCTGCCGTATCTGCGTGGTAGAACAGGTCAGCCCCCCTGCCAAAAATCTCCAGGCCTCCTGTATGGTGGAGGCCAAGGATGGCATGGTCATCGAGACCAACAACGCCAGAGTGCAGGAAGCCCGGAAGACCATGTACGAGCTGCTCCTGTCCAACCACGACAAGAAGTGCCTCACCTGCGCTCGGAACCAGGACTGCGAGTTCCAGGCCCTGGGCCGGGAACTGGGGGTGGAGGACTCTCCCTACGAAGGGGAGCGGGACCTGAAGCCCATCGACGTCAGCGAGTCCATCACCCGGGACCCCAACAAGTGCATCCTCTGCCGCCGCTGTGTCAGCGTGTGTAAGAATATCCAGACCACCTCGATCCTCACGGCGGAAAACCGTGGATTCCAGACAGTGATCACCCCTGCCTTCGGCCTGCCCATGGGCAACACGGCCTGCACCTTCTGCGGCCAGTGCGTCATCGTCTGCCCGGTGGGCGCCCTGCGGGAGACGACTCATAAGGATCGGGTCATTCAGGCCATCAACGACCCCAACAAGCATGTGGTGGTGCAGCCCGCCCCGGCGGTCCGCGTGGGCATTGGCGAGTGCTTCGGCCTGCCCGCCGGCACCTGTGAGACCGGCAAGCTGGCCGCTGCCCTCCACCGTATGGGCTTTGACGACGTGTTCGACACCAACTGGGGCGCTGACCTCACCATCATGGAGGAAGGCACCGAGTTCCTGGAGCGGTTCCGTGCCGTGATCTCCGGCGGTGTGGCTACACTGCCCATGATCACCTCCTGCTCTCCCGGATGGATCCAGTTCATCGAGCACAATTATCCGGAGCACCTGGACAATCTGTCCACCTGCAAGTCTCCCCACGAGATGTTTGGCGCTGTGGTGAAGAGCTATTACGCCAAGAAGCTGGGCAAAAAGCCCGAGGACATGTATGTGGTTTCCATCATGCCCTGTACGGCCAAGAAGACCGAGTGTGCCCGTCCGGAGCTGAGCAACGACGGTGTTCCCAATGTGGACGCAGTGCTCACCACCCGGGAACTGGGCGACCTGATCAAAACCATGGGCATCAACTTCCACAACCTGCCTGAGGAGGAGTTTGACGCCCCCCTGGGCTTCTCCACCGGCGCGGCGGACATCTTCGGTGTCACCGGCGGCGTGATGGAGGCTGCACTGCGTACGGTGTATGAGATCATCACCGGCCGGGAGCTGCCCTTCCCCAACCTCCATGTCTCTCCCATTGTAGGCCTGGAGCAGGTGAAGGAGGCCACCATCAAGCTGGAGAACGTAAAGCCAGAGTGGAAGGCCGCCGAGGGCTTCGAGGTGAAGATCGCCGTGACCAGCGGGTATGCCGGCGCCCGGCAGCTGATGGACCAGGTCCGCGAAGGGACCTCTCCCTACCACTTCATCGAGGTCATGGGATGTCCCGGCGGCTGCATCACCGGTGGTGGCCAGCCCAGACCCCAGGAGGACATCAACATTGTCCGCCAGAAGCGGATGGAGGCCATCTATGGCGAGGACGAGCGCAAGATCGTCCGCAAGTCCCATGAGAACCAGTCCCTGATGAACTTCTATAAGGAGTGGGGTGACGGGAAGGGCCCCGGCTGCCATGCTTCCCACGAGTACCTGCACACCCACTACGTGAAGCGCGGTAAGTACAACGAGCTGACCACGGAGAACTTTGTGGTGAATAAGTAAGCGGAACATTATGCTCAAAACGGCGTCACCAAATTTGGTGACGCCGTTTTTGGCAAAACAGGGGAAAGTTTGTAACGAATGGCGGCCTCCACCGTCTTATGGATGAAGGGAGGGGAGAGCGGTGACAGAGTTTGACCAGGTGTACCAGAAATATTTCCGAGACGTCTATAAGTATTTGCTGGTCCTCTGCCGTAACCAGTGGGTTGCAGAGGAGATCACCCAGGAGACCTTTTTCAAGGTCTTGGAAAAGTTGGACCAATTCGACGGCAGAAGCTCTCTCTACAGCTGGCTGTGCCAGATTGCCAAGCACACCTACTTTGACCACTGCCGCCGGGAGAAGCGCAAGGGCAGGGAAGAGGAGCCTCCTGGACCCAGGACAGCCTGGAGGAGCGGCTGCTGGATCAGGAGTCCCTCCAGGAGATCTACCAGGGGATCCACGCGTTGGAGGAACCCTATAAGGAGGTTTTTCTCCTCCGCCTCTTTGGAGAACTCTCTTTTGCGCAAATTGCTGCCCTTTTCCACAAGACGGAAAGCTGGGCCCGTGTGACCTATTACCGGGCCAAGGGAAAGATCAAGGAGGGATTGCCATGAACGTGCCATGTGGGTTGATTCAAGACCTGCTTCCCCTTTACTATGACGAGGTGTGCAGTCAGGAAAGCCGCAGCCTGGTGGAGGAACACCTCGCGGAGTGCCCTGCCTGCCGGCAGCGGCTGGCGGACCTCTCTGCGCCTCTTCCCACGCCGGAAGAGAAGGAGGAGACAGCGGCCCTCAAGGAAGTCCAGACCACCTGGAAGAAAACCCGGAGACGGGCCCGCTGGAAGGGGGTTGCCATTGCCTTAGCAGCCATTTTTCTGGCCGTTTGTCCTCTGTGGCTGACCATCCATAAAGGGACCGATATCCCGACAGAGGACATCCAGATCTCCCAGGCCTGTCAGCTGGAGGATGGTACGGTTGTTTTCCATTTCTACATTGATGACGGGAAGAGCCTGGATACGCTGTTGGTGGAAGAAACAGACGACGGATCGGTGTATTTTACCCCCAAGCGAGCGCTGCTGGAACCGAGGCGCACGTCGGAATACGGATTGTACAACACCTATATTGCGTTCAGTGTCACACAGGACCCCGAGAAGGTCGATCCGCATGCGAACTACAATTTGGGAGGAGACGTACCGGCCGTCTATGTGGGGACACCGAAAGACCGCATCCTCATCTGGAAGAAGGGAGAGGACCTTCCCCCGGCAAGCCCTGCCATGGAGACCATGATGGAAACGCAATACATCCCCTTCTGGGAAACATACCGTCCCTCTTTTGACTGGGAGGGGTATCACCAGGCGCTGGAAAGCGTTTTGGGAGATGAAATGGCTGGAAAGGAGGAGACGACATGACCTTGTCCTGCGTTGTGATCGAAGATCTGCTGCCCGCCTACTGTGACGGCAGCTGTACCCCAGAGAGCCGCGCTGCGGTGGAGGAGCACCTGACAGACTGTCCCCGGTGCCGGAGGTTTTACACCGCCCTTTCCCGGCCCCTTCCCCTGGAAACGTCCCGGGAAGCCGCTGCCCCCCTTCACTCCGTAGAGAAACAGTGGAATAAGAAGAAGCGGGTGAACCTGTTCCGCGGGGGAATCGCCATGCTGTTCCTTGGGGTGGCGGTGTTCCTGGTGCTGGTCGCTTTGCAGCTGAATGTATCCCTTCCCCTTTCTCAGGAGGATATCGTGATCAATCAAGTGACGGAACTCTCCGACGGATCCATTAACGTGGACCTTTGGGTGGATGACGCGGCCCACAACATTACCCATCAATGGTCAGAGGATCATGTTCTTTATCTGATCCCGCAACGGTCGATCTTTGACTTTGGTGACGGCACCTTGGAGGGGTGGCAGTCAAATCAGACCTTTTATGTGCTCCCGAAGGGGGAAACCGAGGCGAAGGGCAAACTGGGCATCCCCTTGCCCTCCGATGTGAAGGCCATCTATGTGGGGGCGGAAAAAGACGCGGTCCTGGTTTGGCAGCCGGGACAGGAGCTTCCCCCCGCCAGCCAGGAGGTGGAGCACCGCCTCCAAGAAGAACGAATGGTTTCGTAATACCGGAAAACCCCCTCACGTCCGCGCTCATTCGGGCGTGAGGGGGTTGGTGTCTTGGATGGAGGATATTCCACCGCTCCAGTTGCTTCCGTAGGAAAATTCCCATTAAATTTTTGTAGTATATTGACAAATTAGATTGAGTGTGATAGGTTCTAAAATAGAAGAAACTAACAAGATAAGGTTTGCATAGCAGAAAGATATGAATACGAAAGTTCTATTGCGTAGGATCATGCTATCCATTGCGCTCGCTCTGCTTGTTCTATTCCTGATCCTATGGCAAGC
>HHCFC01400__coassemble_3097_pt1 | contig 8078 bp, 6 predicted proteins | sample HHCFC01400__metabat2_high_PE_020 | metagenome-assembled genome bin HHCFC01400
TGCCCTGGTCGCCGGCGCCGTTGTCCAGCTGGCTGTCGCCCTCCTCCTTGGCCTCCAGGGATTTGTCCACCCCCAGGGCGATGTCGGCGCTCTGCTCGTCGATGTTGGTGATGATGCCGCAGGTGTCGCAGTCAAAGCCGTACTTGGCCCGGTCATAGCCGATGCCGCGGATCACTTCCCGGGCGATCTTGGGGATGTCCACGTAGCAGTGGGTGCTGATCTCCCCCATGATGTGGATGAGGCCGGTGGAAGCGGTGGTCTCACAGGCCACACGGCCCAGGGGATCCTGGGCCAGGATGGCGTCCAGGACGGCATCGGAGATCTGGTCGCAGATCTTATCGGGATGCCCTTCGGTGACAGATTCAGAAGTAAAGAAACGATGGCTCATTGGTGTGTTCCTCCTAATCAAGTAAGATATGTATGGATGCGAAACCGCATGGGTGGTGTTGGTGATCTTAGTGTAGTGCTGGGGCGGGAGGTGGTCCTGTTAGGACCGCCGCAGGCCCAGCCCTGCCAAGTGGTTTCCCCCGCCGACTCCGGCGGGGGAGCCCGGCTTTCTCCGGAGAAAGCCGGAGGAAAGAGCGCCGGGGGCTGCGCCCCCTGGACCCCCGGCTTTTTATAGCCGCTCGTTCCCACTCGCTGATTTTTGGGGTCGTTGTTTCTGGTAGGATTGTGGGGCTATTACTGCCGGTATACTCGGACCGATTTGGGACGCATTTTCCAGAAAAACATGCTGAAAAGTATTTTTACGAAAGACAGTCCCCAAATCAGGGCACGGATATGGGTGCCGTACTAGCCCTGCGACCGGGACAATGTGGCACGACCGCCAAAACGAGCGAGTGCCAACGAGCGGGCCCTAAAAATGGGGGGGCGGGGGCCCTCCCCCGCGACTCTTTGCATCCGGGCTTTCTCTAGAGAAAGCCTGGATCCCCGCCCGGGACCGGGCGGGAACCCACCTCGCAGGTGTTAACCTGCGCTGGTCCAGCCGGGACCACCTACCGATGGCAGGCCCCCTGGCCCTCACACACTCCAGCTGTTAAGGTAGGCCTCCTGCTCCGGGGTCAGGGCGTCAATCTCCAGCCCCAGGGCTGCCAGCTTGGCCCGGCCGATCTGGTCGTCAATCTCCTCCGGGACGGGGTAGACCTTCTTCTCCAGCCCCGTCTGCTTGGTCAGCCACTCGGCGGCCAGGGCCTGGACGGCGAAGGACATGTCCATGATCTCCGCCGGGTGGCCGTTGCCTGCGGCCAGGTTTACCAGCCGGCCCTCGGCCAGCACGTTGAGGGTCCGGCCGTTGGGGAGGGTGTAGCCTACGATGTTCTCCCGCCGGGTTTCGGCCTTCACGGCCATCTCCCGGAGGGCAGCCACAGCCACCTCGCAGTCAAAGTGGCCGGCATTGGCCAGCAGGACGTTGTCCTTCATCGCTGCAAAGTGCCGGGGGACGATGACGTCCTTGCACCCGGTGACGGTGACGAAGATGTCCCCCAAGGGGGCGGCCTGGTCCATGGGCATCACCCGGAAGCCGTTCATGGTGGCGTCCAGAGCCTTGAAGGGGTCGATCTCCGTGACGATCACGTTGGCCCCCATGCCGGCGGCCCGCATGGCCACCCCTTTGCCGCACCAGCCGTACCCGGCCACCACCACGGTTTTGCCCGCCACCACCAGGTTGGTGGTGTGCATGATGCCGTCCCAGGCGGACTGGCCGGTGCCGTACTTGTTGTCATAGTAGTGTTTGGCCTTGGCGTCGTTTACCGCTACCATGGGGCAGGGGAGCAGGCCGGCCTTCTCCCGGGCTTTCAGGCGGAGGATGCCGGTGGTGGTCTCCTCGCACCCCCCCAGCAGGCAGTCGGCGTATTCCTTGCACTTGCCCCCCAGCAGGTCGATGAGATCCCCCCCGTCGTCGATGACGATGTGGGGGTGGCACTTGAGGGCCTCGGTCAGCAGGTCCTCGTACCCCTGGGCGTCCACGCCGTGGATGCCGAAGGTCTCCACCCCCAGGCTGGCCAGGCCGGCGGCCACGTCGTCCTGGGTGGACAGGGGGTTGGACCCGGTGAGGTACACCTCCGCCCCGCCCTGCTTCAGGACGTAGCCCAGGTTGGCCGTTTTGGCTTCCAAATGGACGGACACCGCCACCCGCAGGCCCTGGAAGGGCTTTTCCCGCAGGAAGCGTGCCTCGATCTGGGACAGGGCGGGCATAAAGTCCCGCACCCATTGAATCTTCCGCCGGCCGGACTCGGCCAGGGACATGTCTTTGACGATACTCATGGTCCTCTCCTTTCGGGGCGGGGAAGGCCACGCCACCAAAAAAGGCTTCCCGAAGGAAGCCTCACTCGCAGGACGCGGCGCCTTCCTTATCGCTGTTAGCAGAACCACCTTGCCTTGCGCAGGCAGGTTGGTGTGAGGTCATCAAGCTAACTCTCTCGCCCACTCTCGATAATGCGCTCCTATTCAGTTCACGCGAAAAACAGTACAACGTATTATACACCATTCCCCGGAAAAGGCAAGGCATTTTTCTTAATTTTTAAACTTTTTCAAAAGAATGGGAATTGTTCACAGTTTAGGCTAGACTTCCCCGGGGAAAGCGGGTAAAATAGGTACGCTGCGTGATGGCATTCTATGCCCGCGCCCGCTGTTTTGTGCATCCATCTTATCAAATCCATAAAGGAGGTCGTTTCCTTGCGCGCCCTGCAACAGTGGCTGGACCGTTTCTGTTACAAACACCCCCGCCTGGGCATCCCCGGGCTCATGCGGTACATTGTCATCGGCAATGTGCTGGTGTACCTGCTCAATCTCTTCAGCACCAACGGGTATCCCGTTGCCTCTGCTCTGCTGAGTTTTGATACCAGCGCCATCCTCCAGGGGCAGGTCTGGCGGATCATCACCTTTATCTTTGTACCCACCGGCAGCAGCAACATTTTCTTCTTTGTCCTCACCCTGTACTTCTACTACTTCATCGGCTCTGCCTTGGAGCGGGAGTGGGGGAGCAATAAGTTCACCGTCTTTTACTTTTTCGGGGTGATTTTGAACATCATCCTGGGCTTCTTCGTGGGCACGGCGTCCATGTACTATGTGAACATGTCCATGTTCTTCGCCTTTGCCACCTTGTATCCCAACCTGCAGTTCCTGCTGTTCTTCATCATCCCCGTAAAGGCCAAGTGGCTGGCGTGGATCGACGCGGCCTACTTCCTCATCGCCGTGTTCCAGTACCTGTTCACCGGCCACCCGCTCCTGGCACTGATCCCCATTGTGGCAGTGCTCAACTACCTGCTCTTCTTCGCGGCGGACATTGGCAGCCAGTTCGCCTACTGGCGGGGCCGGGCCAAGAGCAAGGTGCGCCAGCAGCAGTACAAGAACGCCTACCAGCGCCCCAGTTCCGGGCCCAAGGTGGTCAACTTCCACGACGCCAAGACCCAGACCAAGGCCCAGTACCTCCACAAGTGTGCTGTGTGCGGCAAGACCGACCTCAGCGACCCCCAGATGGAGTTCCGCTACTGCTCCAAGTGTAACGGCTACTACTGCTACTGCGCCGACCATATTAACAACCACATCCATATTCAATAATCAGACGGGACATCCCCTGGGCATCCCGTCTGGGGGGCCCGGTTTTCAAAGGAGGCAACCCCTATGACCGACCAAGCGCTGGTGGAGAAGGCCTTCACCATGCTGGACAAATCCTACGTCCCCTACTCCCACTTTCCCGTGGGGGCCGCCCTGGAAGGGGCGGACGGGGTGATCTACACCGGCTGCAACGTGGAGAACGCTGCCTATGGCTCCACCCTGTGCGCTGAGCGCACCGCCCTGGTGAAGGCCATCAGCGAGGGCTGCCGCAGCTTCACCCGCCTGGCAGTGGTGGGCAACAGCGCCGACTACTGCTGGCCCTGCGGCGCCTGCCGGCAGATGCTCTACGAGTTTTCCCCGGACCTGGAGATTCTGGTGGCCCGGGGCGACCACCAGTTTGTCAAGTACACCCTCCGGCAGCTGCTGCCCGGAGGGTTCGGGCCAGACTCGCTGGCCTGACCATAACACCACCTGGCACAGGGACGCGGAAGGCGTCCCTGTTATCCTATGAACCATTTGATGAAGGAGGCTTTTCCATGGATCTGCAAACCTACTTAGCCCGGATGAACGCCGGCCAGCCCATTGAGGGGGGTGGGGAACTCCACCAGTTTATGCGGGCCCTCAACGAGGAGGCCATGCGCCTGACCTGTGATCTCAACGGCACCTTCCACACCCAGGAGGAGATCCGGGCCATTTTCTCCCGGCTCATCGGCAAGCCGGTGGACAAGTCCTTCCGCCTCTTCCCCCCTTTCTACACCAACTGTGGAAAGAACACCACCGTGGGCAAGCGGGTGTTCATCAACACCGGCTGCCACTTCCAGGACCAGGGTGGCATCACCCTGGGGGACGGGACCTTTTTGGGGAACAATGTGGTGCTCACCACCATGAATCACGACTTTGACCCCCAGCAGCGCTCCACCACCTACCCCGCCCCCATTGTCATCGGGAAGAATGTGTGGATTGCCTCCAGCGTGACGGTGGTGCCCGGGGTCACCATTGGGGATGGGGCCATCGTGGCCGCCGGGGCGGTGGTTACCCGGGACGTGCCCCCCAACACCATTGTGGCCGGGGTGCCCGCCCGGGTGGTGCGGGAGATCCGACCGGGGGAGCATGCCCCGGCCTCCTTCCGGCGGCGGGAGGAGTGAGGGGGGGCCGCCGGTGAGGGTGTCCTGAACCGGTGCAGGTCCAAACCTGCGACGTGGGTTTCCCCCGCCGACTCCGGCGGGGGAGCCCGGCTTTCTTTGGAAGAAAGCCGGAGGAAAGAACACCAGGGCGGAGAGAGGTTCTCTCCGCCCTGGACCCACCTCTCTCTGGTTGGTGGCCAGGGGGAGGTTTTTTCTATGTTCCGAGACTGGCCTGCGGCCCATAAACCAACGTTCGTAACGGCCCGCCCACCGGCTGGGCGGGCTGGGGGAGGTGGTTTCTCAGAAGGGAAGAGGCATTCCCACGTCCAAAGCCTTCCCCTTGGGGGGAAGGTGCCCCAGTGCGCACACTGGGGCGGATGAGGGGGCGATTCTGTACCCAACCTTTCCTTGTAGAAAAGGGGGTTACTGCCGGTCGCCCCGACGGGCTTCTTCTCCTGCCCCGTTGGGCAACCCGGTCGCCCCCTCATCCGTCCCCTTCGGTGATAGCTTCCCCCCGAGGGGAAGCCTCTGGGTTGTGCAATCCTACACGAAAAAGCGTTCCAAATCAGGGCACGTAGGTGGGGTACGAAATAGCCCCACCACCGAAACAATGCGGCACAACCGCCAAAACCAGCGAGTGGGAACGAGCGGGCCATAAAAAAGGGGGGCGGGGGGTATCCCCCCGCGACTCTTTGCGTCCGGGCTTTCTCTAGAGAAAGCCTGGATCCCCGCCCGGGACCGGGCGGGAAACCACGTTGCAGGGTCTACCCTGCGACGGTCCCGGCGTGACTCCCTACCAATGACGGAGGGCACCCACCTCGCAGGTGCCAACCTGCTCCGGTCCAAAACCGGACCCCCTGCCGTTGCAGGGAACGTTCCCCACCCCCAAATGGGACCAGGTTACAGTTCTCCCTCTGCCGGGGTGGTATACTAGCCCCATCAAAGACACCAATCCACCCCACGAAAGGAGACAAGCCATGGGATTTCTGGACCTTTTCACCCGCCGGGACATCAACGCCGGCGTGACCCAATACCAAGCCGACCCCAACGGGGTGCTGCTGGACGTGCGCACCCGGGAGGAGTATGCCCAGGGGCACATCCCCGGCAGCCGGAACCTCCCCTTAGACCAGGTGGGCCGGGCCCGGGAGACCCTGCCCGACCGGAGCACCCCCCTGTACGTCTACTGCTACAGCGGCGCCCGCAGCGGGCAGGCCGTGGCCGCCCTGAAACGGATGGGCTATGACCATGTGACCAACATCGGGGGCATTCAAACCTATCGGGGAAAGACCAAAGGAGGAACCACAGCATGAAAGTTGTCATCATTGGCGGTGTGGCCGGCGGGGCCACTGCGGCGGCTCGCATCCGCCGGCTGGACGAGCAGGCGGAGATCGTGGTGCTGGAGCGCTCTGGCTTCATCTCCTACGCCAACTGCGGCCTGCCCTACTACATCGGCGGGGTGATCCAGGACCAGGAGGAACTCACCCTCCAGACCCCCCAGGGGTTCTGGGACCGGTTCCGCATCGATGTGCGGGTGCGCCACGAGGCCACCGCCATCCACCGGGAGGAGAAAACCGTCACCGTCAAGAACTTGGAGACCGGGGAGGTCACCACGGAGTCCTATGACAAGCTGATCCTGGCCCCGGGGGCCCGGCCCACCCGCCCCCCCATCCCGGGGCTGGACAGTGACCGCCTCTTCTCCCTGCGCACCGTGGAGGACACCCTGGCCATCCGGACCTTTGTGGAGCAGGAGAAGCCCCGCACCGCCGTGCTGGCCGGGGGCGGCTTCATCAGCCTGGAACTGGCGGAGAACCTGGCGGAGATGGGGGTCCAGGTGACCATCGTCCAGCGCATCCCCCAGGTGATGCACAACCTGGACTACGACATGGCCACCTTCCTCCACGCCCACCTGCGGCAGAAGGGGATGACCCTCCGCCTGGGCACGGCAGTGGCAGGCTTCCGCCAGGAGGGGAAGACCATCACCACCCTGGTGGAGGGCGGGGCCGATATCCCGGCGGACCTGGCCATCCTGGCGGTGGGGGTGACCCCTGAGAGCACCCTGGCCCAGGAGGCCGGCCTAGCCCTGGGCACCCGGGGGAGCATCGCCGTCAACGACTGGATGCAGACCTCCGACCCTGACATCTACGCCGTGGGGGACGCCGTGGAGATCCCTCACCTGGTCACCGGTCAGAAGACCCTCATCTCCCTGGCCGGGCCGGCCAACAAGCAGGGCCGGGTGGCCGCCGACCACCTCTGCGGCCGGGCCAGCCGCTACCCCGGGGCCCAGGGGTCCTCGGTGATCAAGGTGTGCGACCTCACCGTGGCCTCCACCGGCCTCAACGAGAAGAGCGCCCGGGAGGCGGGCCTGACGTATGAGAAGATCGTCCTGTCCCCCATGAACCACGCCGGATACTACCCCGGAGGGAAGATGATGACCATGAAGGTCCTCTACGAGAAGGGCAGCCTCCGGATCCTGGGGGCCCAGATCGTGGGCTACGAGGGGGTGGACAAGCGCATCGACGTCCTGGCCACCGCCATGCAGATGGGGGGGAAGGTCACCGACCTCACGGAACTGGACCTGGCCTACGCGCCCCCCTACTCCTCTGCCAAGGACCCGGTGAACATGGCGGGGTTCATGGCCGAGAACATCGAGGCCGGCCTGGTCAAGCAGTTCCACTGGGACCAGGTGGCGGACCTGCCCCGGGACGGCAGCGTCACCCTGCTGGATGCCCGCACCCCCATGGAGTACAGCGGGGGCTGCGCCCAGGGGTTTGTAAACATCCCGGTGGACGAGCTGCGCCAGCGGCTGGGGGAGATCGATCCCCAGAAGCCCGTCTACGTCATGTGCCAGAGCGGGCTGCGGAGCTATCTGGCCTGCCGCATCCTGGCCCAGCACGGGTATGACTGCTACAACTTCTCCGGCGGGTATCGGTTCTATGCCAGCGTGATGCTGGATCAGCTGGCGGCCCAGAGCGCCTACCCCTGCGGGGTGGAGCGATAACGCCGGGACACCCGGCGGGGAAGCGGTCCAGGGAGGAAAGAAGTTTCCTCCCTGGACTTGCCGTTTCTGGGGAACGGGGAGGCCCTCGCCGGGGCCTTTGGGTGGGGGGCTCTACCGAGTCTGCTTTCGGCAGGTGGTCCAGGTTTGGACCGGCGCAGGTTAGCCCCTGCGAGGTGGGTTCCCGCCCGGTCCCGGGCGGGGGATCCAGGCTTTCTCTAGAGAAAGCCCGGACGCAAAGAGTCGCGGGGGGAGGCCCCCCGCCCCCCCTGGTTTAGGGCCCGCTCGTTGGCACTCGCTCGTTTTGGCGGTTGTGGCGCATTGTTCCGGTCATTGGGCTATTTCGTGCCCCATGTACGTGCCCTGATTTGGGGACTTTCTTTTGCAAAATTCTTTTTCAGCAT
>HHCFC01400__coassemble_3147_pt1 | contig 7913 bp, 5 predicted proteins | sample HHCFC01400__metabat2_high_PE_020 | metagenome-assembled genome bin HHCFC01400
CACCTTCGGTGACAGCTTCCCCCCAAGGGGAAGCCTCTGGGTTGTGGAGCCCTACCCGAAAAAGCGTCCCAAATCAGGGCACGTACATGGGCGCCGTAATAGCCCCACCACCGAAACAATGCGGCACGACCGCCAAAACGAGCGAGCGAGTAGCGAGCGGGCCATAACCCAGGGGGGGCGGGGGGCATCCCCCCGCGACTCTTTGCGTCCGGGCTTTCTCTAGAGAAAGCCTGGATCCCCCGCCCGGGACCGGGCGGGAACCCACCTCGCAGGGCCCACCCTGCGATGGTCCTAACGGGACCACCTGCCGATGGCAGTCCCCCCCAATTCTCCTGCCATCATACCAGAAAGCAGGCCAGATGACAACCAGCGGGAACGGCTGGCCTGCCGGAAGCAGGCCAGGCCGGCGGTTTCTGGCCTGCTGAAAAAGTGCATTTTGGAGATTTCTACAGGGTCAGCGTTGTGCTATCCTGGGGACAGTTCCCCAGGAGGGATATTCCTGGGACCCATCGCATAGAAAGTAAGGAGGCATCCCCATGTCCAGCAAAACCAAAACCGCCACCCCCGCCAGTTCCTCAGCCCACATCAAATCCATTGCCATCACCGCCATCTGCCTGGTGCTGGTGTTCGTGTTCACCGCCCTGGTAAACATCCGGCTCCCCTTCGCCCCCAACGGCGGGCTGATCCACCTGGGGAACCTCCCCCTCTTCGTGGCCGCCATCCTCTTCGGCAAGCGCACCGGGATGATCGCCGGGGGCATCGGCATGGCCCTGTTTGACCTGATGTCCGGCTGGACCCTGTGGGCCCCCTTCACCCTGGTGATCGTGGGATGCATGGGCCTGGTGGTGGGCGCCATCACGGAAAAACACCAGACCTTCCCCTTCTATCTCCTGGCCCTGGTGGCCGCCTGCGCCATCAAGATTGTGGGGTACTACTTCGCCGAGGCCATCATCTACGGCAACCTCATCGTCCCCATCACTTCCATCCCCGGCAACCTCATCCAGGTGGGGGTGGCCGCTGTGATCACTTTGGTGATTATTCACCCCCTCCGCCTGGCGGTCGAACACACCGGGCTGCGCAAATAATTGCAGCATCTCCTCCATTCTGCGCCCCCTTTTTCCGGGAAAACCCTGCAATTTTGGCGTCTTTTTGCAGCCCGCCGTTTTTCGACTTTCATTTGAGCCCGTCGAAAGAATTTGTAGGATGGCGCTAATTTCTACGGATTTTTTTCAAAATAATTGTTGCATTTACAGGGGCGACGTGGTATACTTTCACATGCATTGAGAGGACACGCAAGATACGCTTCTTCTCTTCTGCAAGTACCCTTGTATTTTCGCCTGGAGTCGCCAGGTAAAAATAAATTATCAACGAAGGAGCCAAAACATCATGAATGCTTACATCGAAAGCGTTATTGAGACCGTTAAGAAAAAGCACGGCAACGAGCCCGAGTTCGTCCAGACCGTGGAAGAGGTTCTGACCTCCCTGGACCCCGTCATCTCTGCTCACCCCGAGTATGAGGCCGTGGACCTGCTGGGCCGTCTGGTTGAGCCCGAGCGTATGTTCACCTTCCGTGTTGTGTGGACCGACGACGCCGGCAAGCCCCACACCAACATCGGTTATCGCTGCCAGTTCAACGGCGCTCTCGGCCCCTACAAGGGCGGCCTGCGCTTCCAGCCCAACGTGTATCCCGGCATCGTGAAGTTCCTGGGCTTTGAGCAGATCTTCAAGAACTCCCTGACCGGCCTGCCCATCGGCGGCGGCAAGGGCGGCTCCGACTTCGATCCCGCCGGCAAGTCCGACGCTGAGATCATGCGTTTCTGCCAGAGCTTCATGACCGCTCTGTATCGTTACATCGGGCCCGACATCGACGTTCCCGCTGGCGACATGGGCGTGGGCGGCCGTGAGATCGGCTATCTGTATGGCCAGTATCGCCGCCTGAAGGGCACCTTCGAGAACGGCGTGCTCACCGGCAAGGGCCTGTCCTATGGCGGCTCCCTGGCTCGTCCTGAGGCCACTGGTTACGGCGCTGTGTATTATCTGGTTGAGGTCCTCAAGCACGAGGGCGAGGACATCAAGGGCAAGACCATCGCCGCTGCCGGCTTCGGCAACGTGACCTGGGGCATCTGCAAGAAGGCCAAGGAACTGGGCGCTAAGGTCATCACCCTGTCCGGCCCCGACGGCTATGTCTACGATCCCGACGGTGTGTCCACCGACGAAAAGGTCGAGTACCTGCTGGAGATGCGTGCTTCCGGCCGTAACGTGGTTAAGGATTATGCTGACAAGTTCGGCGTGCAGTTCTTCCCCGGCGAGAAGCCCTGGGGCGTGAAGGCCGACATCATCATGCCCTCCGCTATGCAGAACGACGTCAACATGGAGCAGGCCAAGAAGATCGCCGAGTGCGGTGCTAAGTACTACATCGAGGTGGCCAACATGCCCACCACCAACGACGCTCTGGCTTTCCTGATGCAGCAGAAGCACATCATCGTGGCTCCCTCCAAGGCCGTCAACGCCGGCGGCGTGGGCGTGTCCGCCATGGAGATGTCCCAGAACTCCGAGCGTCTGTCCTGGACTGTTGACGAAGTGGACGGCCAGCTGAAGAAGATGATGGAGACCATCCACAGAGTCTCTGCTGAGGCTGCTGAGGAGTATGGCCTGGGCTACAACCTGGTTGCTGGTGCTAACATCGCTGGCTTCAAGAAGGTTGCTGAGGCTATGATGGAGCAGGGCATCTTCTAATTAACCCCCCTTCGTTTGCAAAAAGGTCCCGTCCCCTGGACGGGACCTTTTTTGTTTCCCGGGAAAGGAGGCCAGGATGGCAAGAAATGACAACGCAGCCCAGCGCTTTCCGCAGCTGCGGGCCCAGGTGGCCCGAAAGAAGGAGTTGGAGACCGCCCGAGCAGCCCTGACCGCCCAATGCGCGGCCCTGTCTGTCCAGGCCCAGGAGAAAAAAGCCGCCCGCCAGCAGGCAGAGCGGGAGCTGGAACAGTTGGAGTCCGGCGGCGCCATGGGGGTGCTGTTCACCCTGGCCGGAGGGAAAGCCGCCCGCCAGCAGGCAGAGCGGGATCTGGAACAGTTGGAGTCCGGCGGCGCCATGGGGGTGCTGTTCACCCTGGCCGGAGGGAAAGCTGCCCGGCAGGAGGCGGCCCGCCAGGAGCTGCGCCGGGCCAAGGAGGAGGACCAGAAAGCGGCTTGGGATCTGGCAGAGGCGCAAGGGCAGCTGCTGGAGACAGAACGGGAGCTGGCCAGCCTAGAGGGCTGCGAGGCGGCCTTTGCCCAGGCGCGGCGGGAGCGGATTGCCGCCCTGCGGGCGGCTGGTCTGCCTCAGAGCGAGGTCCTGGATCAGTTAGAGGCCGAGCTGGCCCAGGGAAAGCGCCAGATCCAGGAGCTGACGGACCTGGGCAGCCAATGCCAGGCGGCCCAGGAGCAGGCGGAGCATACCCTGCATCTGGCGGAGCGGATGGAGTTTGTGCAGACGGTCTCCTCCATTTATACGTTACAGGATGCGGCCCAGCTGACCATCCAGCGGCAGCAGGAGGTAGCCCAGCGGCTCCAGGAGCTGACGGCTGGGCTGGAGGCGGCACAGGCGCGGCTGAACGCTCTTCTGGACGATCTGCTCAGCCAGGGCATCTGCCAATAAAAAAGAGAACGGCCCGGTCGGATTTCTCCGACCGGGCCGTTTTTGTGTCTGAAAAGAGGGGGTCACTCCCCTACCGGGTTTTCCAGGGTGCCGATGCCCTCGATTTCGCAGCGGACTACATCCCCTGCCTTGAGGAACTTGGGCGGGTCAAACCCCATCCCCACCCCCGCCGGGGTGCCGGTGGCGATGATGGTCCCCGCCTGGAGGGTCATCCCCTGGGAGAGCTCGTGGAGGATGTGGGAGATGGAGAAGAGGAGCTGGTCGGTGACCGCGTCCTGCCGCAGCTCCCCGTTGACGTAGGTACGGATGGCCAGGGCCGGGGGCTGGGGGAACTCGTCTCGGGTCACCAGGCAGGGGCCCATGGGGGTGAACCCGTCCAGCCCCTTGCCGAAGTACCACTGCTTGTGCCCCGTCTGGAGGTTCCGGGCGGAGACGTCGTTGACGATGGTGTACCCGAAGACGTAGTCGAAGGCGTCGGCCTCCGCCACGTTCTTGGCGTCCCGGCCCAGGACCACCGCCAGCTCGGTCTCATAGTCCAGGCTGTCCACCAGGTCGAAGTGGCCGGGGATGGGCGCCCCCGGGCCGGGGCAGGCGGTGGCCCGCTTGGAGAAGTAGACCGCCTGGCCCTGCCGGGTGAAGGCGGCGGGGTCAAACTGCTCGGCCTCGGCCTTGTGGGCCCGGTAGTTCATCCCCAGGCAGATCACGTCCTGCCGGGGGTGGGGGATGGGGGCCAGGACGGTCACGTCCCCCAGGGAAAACTCCCCCCGCCCCTTGGCCGCCCGGGCCAGGACCTGGTCCCGGTGGTCCGGGGCGTCCATGAGCAGGTGGTTCATGGTCTCATAAGGCAGGGGGGTGAGCCACCCCGGCTGGGATTCCAGGCAGACCAGGGGCCGGTTCTGCCAGGATACGGTGTAGAGTTTCATGGGTGTTGCCTCCTTGCTGTCGTTGGTGTATGGGGGATGGTTACCCCTCCTCCCAGCGGTCCACCGCCTGGATGAGGGCCTGGATGGCCCCCGGCTCCGTGGCCCAGCTGGTGCAGATGCGCACGGCGGTGTGGTCCTGGTCCACCTTCTTCCAGAAGGAGAAGGCGAAGTCGGCCTCCAAGTGCTCCACCAGCTCGTCGGGGAGGATGGGGTACTGCTGGTTGGTGGGGGAGTCGAAGAGCATCTCGTACCCCCGCTCCTCCAGGGCGCGGCGGAGGTCCAGGGCCAGCCGGTCCGCCTGGCGGGCCAGGTCGAAGTAGAGGCCGTCCTCTAGCATGGCCTCGAACTGGACCCCCAGCAGCCGGCCCTTGGCCAGCATCCCCCCGTGCTGCTTGAGGTGGTACCGGAAGTCCCGCTGGAGGGCGGGGTGGGCCAGCACCAGGGCCTCCCCGAAGAGCAGCCCCTGCTTGGTGCCCCCCAGGTAGAAGGCGTCGCACCGCCGGGCCAGGTCGGGGAGGGTCATGTCACAGGCGGGGCTCATCAGGCCGTAGCCCAGCCGGGCCCCGTCGATGTAGAGCAGCAGGCCGCAGTCCTGGCAGGTCTCCCAAATGTCCTCCAGCTCCTGGAGGGAGTAGAGGGTGCCGTTCTCCGTGGGCTGGGAGAGGTAGACCATCCCCGGCTGGACCATGTGCTCCCGGGTCTCGTCCTGCCAGTGGGCCTCCCACACCCGGCGCACGTCCAGGGCGGTGAGCTTCCCGTCGGCGCTGGGCACCGCCAGGACCTTGTGGCCGGTGGCCTCGATGGCCCCGGTCTCGTGGACGTTGATGTGGCCGCTGGCGGCGGCCACCACCCCCTGGTGGGGCCGGAGGGCGGCGTCGATCACCGTGGCGTTGGTCTGGGTGCCCCCCACCAGGAAGTGGACGGCCAGGTTGGGGTTGCCGCACAGGTCCCGGATCCTCTCCCGGGCCTGGGCGCAGTGGATGTCCTCCCCGTAGCCGGGGGTCTGTTCCAGGTTGGTCTCAAACAGCCGCCGCAGGACCCGCTCGTGGGCCCCCTCGGCATAGTCACATTCCAGTCGGATCATACCGCATCCTCCTTTGGCTTTCCTGCTTCCATTATATGTGGTTTCGGGAAAACCGTCAACGAGGAAGAAAAGGAGAGCGCCAACTGGCGCTCTCCTTTCTACGCTGGGGGGATGAAACTTACTTGGCCACGCCCTCGCAGAAGCGCATGAGGATGGTGGCAATCTGGGCACGGGTGGCGGAGCCGGCGGGGTTCAGGTTCCCGTCCATGCCCTCCACGATGCCCTCGGCCACGGCCCAGGACATGGCCTTCTGGGCATAGGTCTGGACCTTGTCGGCATCGGGATAGCCGGACAGGTCGGCGGCAGCGGACACGTCGTAGCCCGCGGCCTCGGCGTAACGGTACAGCATGGTCACCAGCTGCTCCCGGGTGAGGGTGTTCATGGGAGCAAAGGTGTTTTCACCCAGGCCGTTGACGATGCCGTTCTGGGCGGCCCAGAGGACCGCGTCGGTGTACCAGGTTCCAGCGGCCACGTCGGTAAAGGGCAGGTCGCCGGAGACAGCGGGCTCCCCAGCCAGGCGATACAGGATGGTCGCCAGCATGGCCCGGTTGGTGGCGGTGTTGGGGGCGAACTGGTTGTTCTCCACACCGTTCATCAGGCCATTCTCGTAGACGTAAACCACTTCATCATAGAACCAGTCGTTCTCGTCCACGTCGGGGAAGGGCTCGGCGGGGGCGGGCTCCTCGGTCTCCACGAAGGTGGCCTTCACGGTCACCTGGCCATTGGGCATGGTGAAGGTGTAGGTGCCGTCGGCGTTTTCCGTCACCTTCACGGCGTCGCCGAAGCGGTCGGTGACGGTGATGGTGCCAACTGCATAGCCCTCGTCGGGAGTGGCGGTCAGGGTCACGGTGGCCCCGGCCTTGGCGGCGGCGGGGTCGGCGGTGACGGTGCCGCCCTCAGCGGCGGGGATGTCGATGCGGTAGTTGGGGTTGGCGGGGGGGACCTTGGACAGGGCAACAGAAATCGTCTGCACCTTCCCGCTCACAGTAATGGTACCACTTTCGGAGAAATATCCGTTGGCCGACACGGTGTAGGTGTAGTTGCCGTTGGGCAGCTGATACACGTTGTTGGTGCCGGTCACGTTTTTCCCGCTGGCGTCTTTCACTGCGACTGTCGCATTGGCCGGAGACACTTTGAACGTCACGGTAGAAGTTACACTTTCTGTTTTGCCTGTGATCGTAGCACTAATGGTGCCGTTGTTCTCGATAGTGCCGTTGTTGGTCAAAGTGCCGCTCAGCGTTACGCCGGGATTCACAACCAGGGTGACGCCCTCCTTAACGGAAGTGTTGGGGCCATTCGCAGTTGCGTCTTTTACCACCTGAACAGTATTGCCAGAGTTCGCTTCGCTTAAAGCGGTATCCAGGTCTTCGTATACGGTATTTGTGCTTGTATTGACAGCTTCACCAAGCTTGGTTACGTCGTCGGTGTAGTAGGTTTTCTCATCCAGAGCTCCGTCGCCGCCGTTTACTTTGGTAAGCCCAGTAGCTGTAATTATGCTGTTCGAATCGTCTTCAGAATAAATCTGAACATCATCTTCTAACTTCCCACTGTTGAATTTCAACGCAGCCGCAGTGGTCACGTTCGTGCCCTTATCGACGTTGATCGAACCCCAGCCACTGCCACTGATGTTCAAACCTGTTGCCTCTACCTTTGCGCCGTTGATCTGGACACCCACAGAACCACAGTTCTGAATCGTGACGTTATCCAGCTTGACATTTGCACCGTTGTAGGCATGGATGCCAGACTTCGAGGTCTTAGTCCCAATGATGGTCAGATTCTTAATGGTGGTCTGGGCTGTATCTGTTCCTCCGTTGCTTTCAACAGACAGGATGTGGTTGGTTGTTCTTCCACTGTCCCCTTTCCACTTTTCGCTGGCTTTGATGGTTTTGTTGTTACCGTCCAGCGTCACACCATTGGGGATTTTGTAGACACTCTGGGTTGCATCGTTAATCGAAGAATTATCGGCGACAACGTCTTTCTGCAAGGTAATGGTACCGGTAGTGCCATCAGTAAACGCAGCGATAGCCTCCGCCAGGGTGCCGCTATCGCTGGTCGGCGTCTCTCCATCAACAGACCAAATAGCCTCTGTCTCTTCATTCAGGACAACCGCCGCAAAAGTAGACAGGTGCTTGGTGGTCCACGTCAGGGTGTTTTCGTCCTTATTGTAGGCGGCATTCATATTCTCCATGCCGCCGTTGTCGATGCAGTAGACCTCAACGGTGTCACCTTCATTGATGGTAGCATCATAATTTACGGAAATAGTGATGGT
>HHCFC01400__coassemble_3192_pt1 | contig 7790 bp, 10 predicted proteins | sample HHCFC01400__metabat2_high_PE_020 | metagenome-assembled genome bin HHCFC01400
CAGCCGGTGGGCGGGCCGTTACGGGCGTGGGACAAATGGGCCGCAGGCCAGGCAGAAAAAAGGGAGGCCCCCCGCAGGGTCCCCCCCAACCAGAAAAGGTGGGTCCAGGGAGGAAGAACCTCTTCCTCCCTGGTGTTCTTTCCTCCGGCTTTCTTCCAAAGAAAGCCGGGCCCCCGCCCGGGGCCGGGCGGGCAACGGGGCGCTGCGCCCCGAGGTAGCTTCGGAGGCACCTACCCGTAGGGTACGCAGTACCGCCCCCCTAGGGCCGCCGAATGTTTTCGGAGATATCCGTCAGCGCCCGGGAGATCTCCATCTCATACCTCCCGCACTTGGCCAGGTCCCCCAGGGAAACCATCCCCACCACCTTGCCCCCCTCCACCACCGGCAGCCGGCGGACCTGCTGCCGGGCCATGCGCTGGGCGGCTTGGCGGACGTCGTCCCCCGGGGCCACCTGGGCGGGGTGGCGGGACATCACCTGCCGCACCGGCACCTGGCGGGGGTCCTCCTCGGCGGCCACGCACCGGAGCACCAGGTCCCGGTCGGTGACCATGCCGTGGAGGGTTCCCTCCCGGGAACACACCGGCAGGGCCCCCACGTTGTGCCGGGCCAGCAGCCGGGCGGCCAGGGCGACGCTCTCCTGGGGGGCGATGGACACCACGGTTGGGTTCATCACGTCGCGTACTTGCAAAAAACCACCTCCCGTTTGGCCTTAGTGTGGGCAGCCCGGGGGGAAGTTATGCGCCCCCCGGCTTGACAAACCGGGGGAAAGATGGTTTCATAAAAGCCAGAACATTGTAGCGGCAAGGAGGGTGCTGGCCATGTCCCAACGAAACAAAGCCCTGCTCCTCACGGTGGTGGTCCTGCTGGCGGTGGTCCTGGTGGCCCTGCTCCTCTTCCTGCGGGCGGCCCTGGACTATAAGGGGACGGTGGAGGCCATCACCATCCAGGAGGTGGACCTGTCCCAGGTGGCCGACGGGACCTATACCGGTTCCTGCGATGCCGGGCTGGTGTCCGCCCAGGTGGCGGTGACGGTGGAGGACGGGGCCATCACCGAGGTGACCCTCACCGACTACCACAGCATCCTGGGCCGGGGGGCGGAGGCCATCCCCGGGGAGATTGTGGCCCAACAGCGGATCGGGGTGGACGCCGTGTCCGGGGCCACGGACTCCTCTACCGTCATTCAGAAGGCGGTGGAGAATGCGCTGACCGGCGCGGGGTGAGGGGGTACGGTACTGCGTACCCTTCGGGTGGTCAGGGCTCTTACGGTGCCTCGGGGCGCAGCGCCCCGGGGGGCCCGCCTGCCCGGCGGGGTCCCCATTTCTCCCGAGAAATGGGGAGAAAGAGGGCCGGGGGCAAGCCCCCTGGCCCCCCCGTTTTTATGGCCCGCTCGTTCCCACTCGCTGGTTTTGGCGTGGTGGGGCGCAGCGAGGCGATGTTGCGTCTATTTCGCAGCCCATGTACGTGCCCTGATTTGGGGCGCTTTTTTTGTGTAGGATTGCACGACCCAGAGGCTTCCCCCAAGGGGAAGGCTTTGGGTAGAGAAGAACCCAGCGTCGCAGACTTCCGGCCCTCGCAAGGGCCGGAATAAAATCCAATCTGTTTTTTGCACGGACACGCGCCGGGCAAAAAACTCTTCTCACCCCGAGAGTGCCAGCTTTGCTGGCGCGGTTCGGGGTGCATCCTCCAATTTTGGGAGCCCAGCGCAGCGGGTCCCAAAATTCCCACCCCTCCCAGCCCGCCCAGCCGGGGGACGGGCCGTTACGGGCGTTGGTTCATGGGCCGCAGGCCAGGCAGAAAAAAAGAGAGGACCCCCGCAGGGTCCCCCCAACCAGAAAAGGTGGGTCCAGGGAGGAAGAACCTCTTCCTCCCTGGTGTTCTTTCTTCCGGCTTTCTTCCAAAGAAAGCCGGGCCCCCGCCCGGGGCCGGGCGGGAAACCACGTCGCAGGGCCCACCCTGCGCCGGTCCAGAAGGCCCCCAAACGGGGGCCCCCGCCGGGTAGGCGCCCTACGGGGCGCAGCGCCCCGAGGCTTCGAAAAAGCCCCGACCACCCGAAGGGTACGCAGTACCCCACCGCCCCCCGCCGGGGGCGCCGCCCCTTCACGTCAGCGGCTCCGGCTCCCCCAGAATGGTGGCCTCCGGCTGGAAGATGGCCCAGAAGAAATCCTTGTCCCGGGCCAGGATCTCCCGGAGTTCCCGGTAGAGCTGCCCAGGCCGGTCCTCCCCCTCGGCGGCCACCCCCCAGGCCTCCAGGCCCAGGGCCTCGGCCAGGTACAGGGCCCGGGAGAGGTGGTAGTCCTGGGTGACGATCACCAGGGACTCCACCCCGAAGATCTCCCTGGCCCGGTACAGGCTGTCGTAGGTGGACAGGCCCGCGTAGTCCAGGGTGATGGCCTCCGCCGGGGCCCCCAGGTCCTGGGCCACCCGGTCCATGGTGGCCAGTTCGTTGTAGTCGGCGCTGCGGTTGTCCCCCGACAGCAGCAGTACGTCGGCCCACCCGGCCCCATAGAGCTCCACCCCCCGGGCCAGCCGGTCATAGAGCATGGGGGTGGGGGAGCCGTCGGCATACACCCCGCAGCCCAGCACCAGGATGCAGTCTGCCCCTTCCGGGGGCGTGTCCCCGGGGGTCAGCACCCGGTCCCGGGTGGATAGGACCACATACCCGCTGAGCCCCAGCACCCCCGCCAGGAGCAGGGCACAGCAAAGCGCCAGGACCGCCAGGCCCCGGCGCAGCCGCCGCCTTTTGGGGGGAGGGGTGTCTATTGGTCCTTGTTCCGATGCTGGAAGAACAGCACCCCGGCGCAAAACAGAATGCCGACGATGAGCCCGATGACCATACTGAGCCTCCTTGGTGGTGGGATGGGAAGAGGGGGCAGGACTATTCTCCTTCCCCGTCCAGGTCCAGGTCTTCGTCCTCGTCGGGCTCGCCCCGGACATAGGTCACCCGGACGGTGGAGGAGCTGAGCATGTCCACCCGGTACTCCTGCCAGCCTTTTTCGGCCTGCTTCCGGTTGCCCTCCTCCAGCATTTGGGTGACGTCCTCGGTGTCCAGGCCGGTGTAGGTCACTTTCTTCTGTTCCATGGGAATTTGCCTCCTTTAGCGGGGCCGCCCGGCCTGGGCGGCCTTGATCATGATGGCGCACTCGATGCGCTTCTTGAAGAGTTCGCAGCCATACTCATAGGTGCCGTTGATGTCGCCGCTGGCGTGGTAGGCGTTGGCGGCGCACCCTCCGGCGCAGTAGAGCCGGGCCCAGCAGTCCCGGCAGGCGGGGTTGGCCACCACGTTGCACCGGTGGAACTTCTCCCCCATGGTGGTGTTGGTGACCCCCTTCCACACGTCCCCCATGGAGTAGGCGGGGTCGTTGACAAACTGGTGGCAGGGGAAGAGCTCCCCCCAAGGGGTCACCGCCAGGTACTCCGTGCCGGAGCCGCAGCCGGACATCCGCTTGTGGAGGCAGGGCCCCCCCTCCAGGTCCAGCATGTAGTGGTAGAAGGTAAAGGGCCGGCCCTCTTCCTCCCGCTTGAGCATCTCCTTGGCCAGGATCTCGTACTGCTCGAAGAGGACGGGCAGGTCCTCCTCCGTGAGGGCCCAGGGCTCGCCGGGGGGGCTCACCACGGGCTCCATGCTCAGTTCGGTGAAGCCCAGGTCGGCCATGTGGAAGATGTCGTTGGTAAAGTCGGTGTTTTCGTGGGTGAAGGTGCCCCGGATGTAATAGTCCCGGTCCCCCCGCTGCTGGACGAACCGCTGGAACTTGGGCACGATGAGGTCATAGCTGCCCTGGCCGGCGTAGTTCTTCCGCAGGCGGTCGTGGACCTCCTTCCGCCCGTCCAGGCTGAGGACTACGTTGTGCATCTCCCGGTTGCAGAATTCGGTGACCTCGTCGTCCAGCAGCACCCCGTTGGTGGTGAGGGTGAAGCGGAAGTGCTTGTGGTGGGCTGCCTCCTGGCTGCGGGCGTAGGCCACCAGGTCCTTGACCACCTGCCAGTTCATCAGGGGTTCCCCCCCGAAGAAGTCCACCTCCAGGTTCACCCGGGAGCCGGAGTTCTGGATGAGGAAGTCCAGGGCCTGCTTGCCCACCTCGAAGGGCATCAGGGCCCGGTCCCCGTGGTACCGGCCCTGGGCGGCAAAGCAGTACTGGCAGTTGAGGTTGCAGGTGTGGGCCACGTGGAGGCACAGGGCCTTCAGGACGGGTTTGGTGTGCTGGAAGGCCTCCTGCTCCACGTCCTTCCACAGGTCTTGGGAGAAGAGCTTGCCGGCGGCTTTCAGGGCGTCGATGTCCTCCAGGCAGGCCAAGACCTCCCCCTGGTCCACGTCCGCCCGGTGGCCGTACTTGGCCAGGATCTGGGCGACGATGGCCTCCCGGGGGGTGGTCTCGTAGAGGGCGATGATGTCATAGGCCACCTCGTCCACCAGGTGGACCGAGCCGCTGTACACGTCCAGGACGATGTTGTAGCCGTTGAGTTTGTATTGATGGATCATAAGCGTCTGGTCGTTCCCTTCCGCCCCACGAAAAAAGTGCCGCTTGATCGGGCCCGATCAGGCGGCAGCTTTCTCCGTGTGGTCAGTTCTCTCAGCGGTTGCTGTTTTCGCACTGCTGGTTGGCAAGGCCGCAGGAGGTCTTGCAGGCAGACTGGCAGGAGGTCTGGCATTCGCCGCAGCCGCCGGTTTTCAGGCTCTTGGCCAGGTCCCGGGTCTCCAGGGTCTGGATTCTCTTCATGGGAAACCGCTCCTTTCTATCATGGCGCGCCCCGCAGGGCGACGGCATCGTAAATCAGACACATTATACTGTACTCGCCCGGGGATGTCAATGCCTGGGCCGGAGCCGGGGTGCGGGGGCGGCGAAAAAAATCCCAACTTTTTTCCCAAAAGGGCTTGACAAACGGGAGATTTATGTTATTGTATTAAGCGTACAGTACAATAGTACAGAGGTACAGTCCGGCAATCACAAACAGCAGTATCGTATCAGGAGGGATGGATATGCCTTGGCAATTCCGCAATGACCTCCCCATCTACACCCAGCTCATCGCCCAGATCCAGCAGAGGATCGTCAGCGGCGCCCTGCTGCCGGGGGAGCGCTTGCCCTCGGTCCGGGACCTGGCCGCAGAGGCGGGGGTGAACCCAAACACCATGCAGCGCGCCATGATGGAGATGGAACGGGAGGAACTGGTCCACAGCCAGCGCACCGCCGGCCGCTTCGTCACCGAGGATGGGGAGCGGATCCGGCGCCTGCGGGAGTCCCTGGCCCGGGACCAGGTGAAAGACTTTTTAGAGGGGATGTTCCAGCTGGGCTTCCAGCTGGAGGAGATCCTCACCTTTGTGCAGACGGAAGGAGAGAAGCAACGTGAGCATTCTGGAGAGTAAAGGCCTCGTCAAGCGCTTCGGCGCCACGACGGCCTTAGACGGGGTGACCTTTGCCATTGAGCCCGGCCGCATTGTGGGCCTCTTGGGCCCCAACGGCAGCGGCAAGACCACCCTGATCAAGCTGGCCAACGGCCTGCTGGTGCCCACCGCCGGGGAGATTTGGGTGGACGGCCAGGCCCCGGGGAAGGAGTCCCACGCCGCGGTCTCCTACCTGCCCGAGCGGACCAGCCTGCCCCTGTGGATGACGGTGAAGGAGCTGCAAACCTTTTACCACGACTTCTACGCCGACTTCCAGGTGGAGCGCAGCGAGGAGATGCTGGACCGGCTGGAGATCTCCCCCAAGCAGCGGATGAAGCAGATGTCCAAGGGCACCCGGGAGAAGGTCCAGCTCATCCTCACCATGAGCCGCCAGGCCAAGCTTTACCTGCTGGATGAGCCCATCGGCGGGGTGGACCCGGCAGCCCGGGACTATATCCTGGACACCATCATTCGAAACTACAACCCCGAGGCGGCGGTGGTGATCTCCACCCACCTCATCGCCGACATCGAGAAGGTGCTGGATGAGGTCATCTTCATCGACCGGGGGCAGATCCTCTTCCAGTCCTCGGTGGATTCCATCCGGGAGGAGAAGGGCATGAGCGTGGACGCGCTGTTCCGGGAGGTATACAGATGTTAAGAAAGCTGATTAAGTATGAGTTCCGGGCCACGGCCCGGGTGATGCTCCCCCTGTACCTGGTGACCATCGTCCTGGCTCTGCTGACCCGGGGGGCTTCCCTGTGGCTGGAGCTGGCCACGGCAGACATGACTATGGGGGAGAGTATTCTGGGCTTCCTGGCCGGCCTGGTGGCGGTGGCCTTCGTCCTGGCCCTGCTGGCCACCTTCATTGTGGCGGTGGTGCTGGCGGTGTTCCGGTTCCGGAAGAACCTGCTCACCGACGAGGGGTATGTGATGTTCACCCTGCCGGTGTCCCCCCACAGCCTGGTGTGCTCCAAGCTCATCGTCTCCACGGTGTGGTTCCTGGGGGCGGTGGTCATCGACGTGGTGGCCCTGGTCTCCCTGGTGGCCGACGTGGCCATGTTCCAGGAGATGGGCCGGATGTTCCGGGAGGTCTTTGACAACCTCACCGCCTACTACCTGGGCAACGGGGTGCTCTTCCTGGTGGAGCTGGTGATCCTCTTCCTGGTGGGCTGCGCCTACACCTGCCTGAGTTTCTACACCCCCCTGGCCATTGGCCACAGCTTTGCCCAGCACAAGATGCTGCTGTCGGTGGCCTTCTTCTTCGCCATCGAGGTGGTGGTGCAGATGATCTCCGGCATCGCCCTCATCGCGGGGCTGCCTGCCCTGGATAACCTGTTCTTCTGGGCCAACACCAACCTCTCCCCGGCAGGGGCCATCCACGGGTTCATGTGGGGCTGCATCGGCTACACCGCCGTCTTTACCGTGGTCCTCTACTGCCTGACCATCCGGATGCTCCACCGGCACCTGAATTTGGAGTAAGGCGTGGAATCGAAAGAAAGGCAGGGAAATGATCATGCGAAAGTGTTTGGCGATTGGTCTCCTCTTCTGCGCCTTGTGCGCCCTGGCTGGGTGTTCCGATGAGGAAGTCGTAACCCAGTTCAACGAGGTGCTGCAGGCAGCCGGGGAGAAGGTTCTGACCAGCGAGGCAGACCTGCAGGGAACCCGCACCTTCGGGGAGGACGGCTACGTGGGCACCTACCAAGCCCAGTACGACGGGTTCACCGGGGAAGAGACCGTGTTCGGCGGCACCGCGCTGGAAAGGGACGCCGGAAACGAGGTGACCCTCTCCTGTACCCTGACCCTTGCGGAAGGGACGGCGCAGGTGCTGTTCCAGAGTGGGGACCATCCGCCGGAAGTGCTTTGCGACACAGCGGGATCCCATTCGGCGACCCTCTCCCTTCCCTCCGGCGGCAACTATATCATCGTGCAGGCAGAAAATGCGACAGGTTCCATCCAACTAACGGTGGAATAAAAAGTGGGGATACCCTTCGGGGTATCCCTCTTTTGTGGGGGGGCGGGGCTGCGTACCCTTCGGGTGGTCGGGGCTCTTACGGTGCCTCGGGGCGCAGCGCCCCGTTGCCCGCCCGGCCCCGGGCGGGGGCCCGGCTTTCTTTGGAAGAAAGCCGGAGGAAAGAACACCAGGGAGGAAGAGGTTCTTCCTCCCTGGACCCACCTTTTCTGGTTGGGGGGACCCTGCGGGGGTCCTCTCTTTTTTCTGCCTGGCCTGCGGCCCTGTATCTTACGCCCGTAACGGCCCGCCCACCGGCTGGGCGGGCTGGGAGGGGTGGTTTCGTGGACGGGAAGGGGCCTTCCCGCGCTCAAAGCCTTCCCCTTGGGGGGAAGGTGGGCCGGCGAAGCCGGGTCGGATGAGGGGGCGACCCTGTACCCAACCTTTCCTTGTAGAAGCAGAAAA
>HHCFC01400__coassemble_3986_pt1 | contig 6367 bp, 6 predicted proteins | sample HHCFC01400__metabat2_high_PE_020 | metagenome-assembled genome bin HHCFC01400
TTCTCAACGCCAGTACGGGAGAGCACATCTATTACGATGTCGCAGACATTCCCACCTGGGTGGACCGTGTCTATACCGCCAGCTTGATTACCCAACAGTATGACTACTACGGCACCTATGTCAACGGGTTCATCAACTCCCTCATCGGTCAGAAAGATGTCACGGTTACCACAGAGAATTTCAACTACCTGGCCATGGACGATGATGTCTATATGTACACGGGAATCACCTCTGCCAGCAGTGACCAGTCTAACATCGGCTTCCTCCTCTCCAACCAACGGACCAAGGAGACGACCTTCTATTCTGTGCCTGGCGCCATAGAAAGTTCGGCGCAGCGGTCGGCAGAAGGCGTGGTGCAGGACCTGGGTTATACGGCAACCTTCCCGCTGCTGCTGAACATCGGTGGGCAACCGACATACTTCATGTCCTTGAAGGACAGTTCCCAGTTGGTCAAGATGTATGCAATGGTCAACGTCTCACAGTATCAGATTGTAGCCCAGGGAGAGACGGTGGCAGCCTGTGAAAGCGATTACATTGCGCAGCTGCAGCAGCGAAACATCCCCGTCAACAGCGACAGTGCCCAGGAGATTCTGGACAACACGACGATAGAAGGCACCATTGCGGAAATCCGTACCGCGGTGCTGGACGGGAACTCCTGGTATTATATCCGTCTGGATGGCGCGGACACCTTCTATGCCATTGCCGCATCCTCTGACCGGAACGTGGTGACCTTGAACGTGGGAGACAGTGTGACCATCCAAGTCTCGCCGGAGGGGTCGGATCAGCCCATCGTGGATGCGTCGTCCATTACCACCGGTGCGGCAGAACCAGATCCCGTGGAGACCACAGAGGATACGGCCCCCGCGCTTGATTCTGAAACGACGCCAACGGAAGATTCCGAATAACAAGTTCCGATCTCTCTGTTGCAGGATAAACCACCGCCGCATAGCCAACCAGCTATGCGGCGGTGGTATTTTTTGCTTATGGTGTGCTTAGAAACAACACGACGAAAACCGATCCAAAGATCAAGATGGTTCCCACCAAGGCTACCCGGTTCAGGACGACATGGGTTTTGTCCTTGCCCAACCGGAATAGCCCCATAAACAGCAACAGGCCAGCAGCGCCCCCAAGGGTGTTGGTGATCACATCTGTGATATCAGAGGCCCCAATGGCCAACACATACTGCAAGACCTCATAGGTCACGCTCAAGGCGACAACCGCCAGGAGTTTCCGTCCAAACGACCAGGCTGGTTTCAACATGCCCAAGTAGAGCCCAAAGGGCAGGAAAATCCAAACGTTGTTAAAGATTTCTCGGAAATCGATGGCACCGTCTATCACCACAGAGGCGCCAAAGGGGATGAGGTTAACGGAACGGTATTCTATCCACCCATCCGTGGGGAGCTGTAACTTGAATAGGATGATCCAGGTTAACAGGATCAGATAACAGAGAAGTAGGATTTGTGTCATTCGCTGTTCCTTCTTCATCCTGTCGCACCTTCTTTTCGTTTCATTTTCTCTAGGATAACACCCAAAAATGAAGGAAAAGGAAAGGATTTCTTAAATTTCTATGATATCTTCCCTCTTACTGCCGCGTCCTGATTTTGCGCAGGAGAAGACCGCAGGCAACGCCCCCAAGCGTCAGGAGGAGCAGAAGCGGAGCCACGGGCTCCCCGGTGGACGCCTGTTCTGTCAACAGGGAATATCCCCAAGTAGCGGGGAAGAGCTTCCCTACCGTTGCCACTGCCTCCGGCAGCAACTCTGCGGGAAACAGGATGCCAGAGAGGAGGATGGAGGGGAGAAAGAGAAGAATGGAAACCATAGAGGTTTTCGCAGGGTCTTTCACAGCCAATCCTACAATGCTGGCAATGCTCAGAGACACCACCAGGAAGAACGCCAGTTCCGCGAAATAGTGTCCAGGGTGTGCGGGGAGAGCAGCATCAAACAAAACTGGAGCCAGGAGGTAGAGGAGGATGCTCATCAAAAACAGATGGAGAAAAGCGGACAAATTGGTGAGCACCAACCCCAGAGACAGAGGAACCCCGTTGGCCTGGTAGACCTTTCGGATATCGCTGCCGTAGATTTCCACCAGGGAGGGCGGCAGGCCGATGAGCGCGCCCATGGTCCCTCCAAAGACCGTCATGGCAGGGAGGAGTGTCTCCTCTGCCCCTGGGAGGATGGTGGTAAAGATGCCGCCCATCATGACGAAAAACAGCAAGGGCACCAGGTAGCAGGTGATGAGCAGTGTTTTGCTTCGCAGGTCCAGCTTCCACTGGAGGGCCAATCCGTAGAAAAATGCGTTCATTGACTCCCCTCCCCTTTTACGATCTGCAGGAAGTATTCTTCCAGAGAGCCTTGGCTGACTTGGAGGTCCAGCACCTGCTTTCCCTCTGCTCGATACTGGGTCAGTACGGTCAAGAGGGTGTCACCGATGTTTTCGGTGGCATAGGTCTCGGTTCCCTGCGTGGTTTGCAGAGAGAGGGTATACCGTCTTCCCACCTGGTTTCTCAGTTCTGTGGGGGTTCCCAGGAAGGCGAGGGTTCCCTGGACCAGGATGGCCAGACGGTCACACAGGCTTTCTACCTCTGTCATGTCGTGGCTGGCCAGCAGAATGGTCTTTCCCTGCTGTTTTAGCTGGCGGATTTGCCGATGAAGGGCGGCACGGCCTTCGATGTCTAGGCCAGCGGTGGGCTCGTCCAGGAAAATCGTATCTGGGTGACCCAGTAGAGCTAGGGCCAGATGGAGCCGGCGTTTCTGTCCGGTGGAGAGGGTGTTGTACCGTTTTTTTGCTAAGTCAGGGATTCCGAGAGCCGCTAACATGGCGGTATCCACGGGAACGTGGTTCCATTTGGCGAAGAGTTGGACGGCTTCCCGGCATTGGAGATACCCGGGAAGGGAGGCGGATTGCAGTTGAATCCCCCGTTTTCCAGAGACCACAATGCAGCCGCTGTCATAAGGGCGCAGCCCTTCCAGACATTCCAGCGTTGTGGTCTTTCCAGCGCCGTTGGCCCCTAGGAGAGCAAAAATCTCTCCCTGCCTGACGGAGAAGGTGAGACCTTTCAACACCTTGTGAGCCCCATAGCGCTTCTCTAGGCTGGTCACTTCAATGGCGTGGTTCATGGGTCTCCCTCCTCTGGAAAGGGCGCAATGCCATTCTGGGAAAAGTAGGCATCCAAGGCAGGACCGATAAACGCATTGGCCTGGGTTTGCGTTTCCCGCCACTGGGGGTCCATCCCCTCTGCCTGGCCCAGTTCGATAAGCTGAGGCAGCATGGACAGGTCGCCCCCTGTGAAGGTCAAAATCATATCCCAGTACGCCTGGGCAAAGGCCAGCCCTTCTGCGCTGTCTGGTGCCACGCCAGACCTTCCCAGGGCAATGGCCCTGTCCTGCAAGGTCAGGAAGGTCTGCAGAAAGTCGGTACCGCTGCGCTGGTCGAACTGGCTGCGGATGTGGTCCAGCATTGGTTCATCAAAATGCTTGATGAGCCAGTAAAAGTCGTTTTTCATCTGGAGGTTGACGATGATGTCCGCGTATTTCTTGAAGTCCACGGTCTTCATCTGCAGCACTTCGGTGCGTAGCGCAGTCAGCTCCCGCAGGGCCTCTGTAAGGTCCTCCAGCTTTTCTCGCAGCGCGGTGGCCTGCTCATCCAAAACCTTTGCCACGTCCTCCGGGGTATCCAAGGGGATGAGACGGTTCTTGATGTCGCCCAAAGAGAAACCAAGGTGTTTCAGGGATAGGATCTGATGCAGCTGAATCAAGTCTCGGTCTGTATAGAGCCGCCGTCCCCCCTCACTGATCGCAGAGGGGGTGAGCAGACCTTCCCGGTCGTAGTATTGCAGGGTGCGGACGGTCACCCCCATCTTTTGGGCGACCTCCCCTACCGTCATGTAGCCTGTAGGAATGGCCTTTTCCGTTTTCATGGTGTATCACCTCTTTGGCCTCAGTATACTACATGACGTTACGTCACGAGCAAGGGGATTTTTTGAGGATTCCAGAAAAAAGACGCGCCTGCTTCCTCTTGCGAAGCAGACGCGCCTTGGGATGGGGTTCCGTGGAGTGGCGCACTCAATAGAACGTAGCCACATCCTGTTCCGGGGGAGTACCCGGAGTCAGGGAGAGGACATTGAGAATGGGGCCTTTTTTGTTATAGACCCGGTTGTGCTTGATGGCGACCTTGGCAGTCAGTTCCACCCACTCCTGGTTTTGGAGTTGTTTCGTGTCATACCCTGTGGCCAGCAAACCGGCAAAGGAGATGTCTTCCACACAGCAGGTCATAACCCGACGGCCAAAGACAAAGTTGCCGGCGGGAAGCTTTTCCGAGAGCATGGTGAAGCCACCAATCTGCAAGGTTTTCCCCTTGTATTTCTCAGGCTCTTCCGAGATGTCTTGGTACCAGATGGCATAGTTCTCCGGGGTGACAGAAATTACCGGTGCGTTGATGTCATAGGGCAGTTCGTCAGGGGTGTCGTCGTAATAGACTTCCCCGCTGCGGTCCTCATAGGCGATGTTGGTCCGGCGGCTGACCGCCCGGATGATCTTGTGGATCTCCACCTTGTCCACCCGTTCGTCGGCACGGTTCAGGACCACCATCTCGCAACTTTTCAGTTTGTCCACCACAAGGCCCCGCATGTTGGTGTTGTAGGTCAGAAAGGTCTGGGAGTCAGCGAACATAAACTCCTGGTAGACAATCCAAGACTCAGGCATGTTCTGATAGAGCTGGTCGAGCATCCACATGCCATTGTACTCTACCACAACCCGCTCCACCGCGTGTTTCTTCTGGAGGCGCTCCAGGTTGGTGGGCGTCAGCTCTTCTGGATCCTCAATGGTTTCAATAAAGACATTTTTTCCGGAGAAGGTGGTGGGATCATACTCCTCCTCCCCCTCCTCACACAGGAGCAGGAGGGTGCTCTCCCCGCTGTTGAAACGGGCATCCTCCAAGGTCTCCTGAATGAATTTGGTTTTGCCTGCATCCAGAAAACCGGTAAACAGGTAAACAGGGATTTCTTCCATCATATATGACTTCCTCTCTGCTTAGTCCAGGCAGAACAGATGGTCCAGGTCGTGCTCCTTCAGCTCCGAGCCAATGACACACAGACGGCCGGTGATGCCAGCGGGGCCGCGGCGGATGTTCTGCTCCCCGGGCACATAGTCAAAGTGAATCCAGGAACCGTCGGTGCAGGGGACGATGCCTTTGGCACGGAGTACGATACCATACTTCTCCCCTTCATCCAGCCCAGCCAGTGCACCAGTTACCTCTTCCTCGGTGTACTTCCGAGGCGTTTCTGCACCCCAGCTTTCAAAGATTTCATCTGCATCATGGTCATGGCCGCAGGAACAGCCGTCGTCGTGATGGTGATGATGGTGGTGGATATGGCCGTGGGATTCATGGTCGTGATCATGTTCTTCGTGCTCGTGGTGATCGTGCTCTTCGTGTTCATGATCGTGGTCATGGTCATGGTCATGGTGATGCTCGTGCTCGTGCTCATGCTCATGCTCCTCATGGTCATGGTCGTGAGGATGCTCATGCTCTTCATGATCGTGTTCGTGGTCATGATCATGGTGATGATGGTGGTGGGCCTCGTCGTGCTCTGCTTGCTCCGCGGCTAGGCGGGCCAGCTCTTCCTTGAGGGAATCCTTGTTCTCCATGGCCTCCAGGATCTGCTTACCGTCCAGTTCCTCCCAGGGAGTGGTGATGATGGGGGCGTTGGCATTGTGCTCCCGCAGCAGAGCCACGGCGGCCAGGAGTTTTTCCTCCTTCATCCCGCCGGTACGGCTGAGGACGATGGTGGCGGCGTGTTCGATTTGGTTGTTATAAAACTCCCCAAAGTTCTTCATGTAAATCTTGCACTTGGTGGCGTCGGCCACAGTGACGAAGGCGTTCAGGGTAATGTCATGGTTGTCCAACCGCTGCACCGCACCGATGACGTCAGACAGCTTGCCTACGCCAGAGGGTTCAATGATGATGCGGTCAGGATGGTACTGGAACAGGACCTGCTCCAGTGCCTGCCCAAAGTCACCCACCAGGCTGCAGCAGATGCAGCCGGAGTTCATTTCCGTGATCTCCACCCCGGCGTCCTGCAGGAACCCGCCGTCGATACCAATTTCACCGAACTCATTTTCGATGAGCACCAACTTTTCCCCTTGGTAGGCTTCCTCAATCAGTTTTTTGATCAGTGTGGTTTTTCCGGCGCCTAGAAACCCAGAAAAAATGTCAATTTTTGTCATACAAGGTTCCTCCTTTGTCGTTCCGTTGGATGAAATATCAGATGTCATGATGCGATGCCTGCCAGCGGCTGCCCTGTTGGACGTTGTCCCGGGTAAAGGCCGCTTGGATGGCATTGAGTACGTTCTTTTTATTGGCACTCCACAG
>HHCFC01400__coassemble_4496_pt1 | contig 5755 bp, 2 predicted proteins | sample HHCFC01400__metabat2_high_PE_020 | metagenome-assembled genome bin HHCFC01400
CCTCATCCGACCCGGCTTCGCCGGCCCACCTTCCCCCCAAGGGGAAGGCTTTGGGCGTGGGTGCGTCCCTTTCCGACTACAACACCCACCCCTCCCAGCCCGCCCAGCCGGTGGGCGGGCCGTTACGGGCGTTGGATTATGGGCCGCAGGCCAGGCAGAAAAAAGAGAGGACCCCCGCAGGGTCCCCCAAACTAGAAAAGGTGGGTCCAGGGAGGAAGAACCTCTTCCTCCCTGGTGTTCTTTCCTCCGGCTTTCTTCCAAAGAAAGCCGGGCCCCCGCCCGGGGCCGGGCAGGCAACGGGGCGCTGCGCCCCGAGGCTCCGTAAGAGCCCTGACCACCCGAAGGGTACACAGTACCGCCCCGGAGCTTTTTGGCTCCGGGGCGTTCTTTTCTCACAAATTCTGATACTTCTTATTCCCCTTCAGCGCCTTCATGCGGATCTCGTGGTTCAAAATCCGTTTCCGCAGGCGGAGGGTCTTGGGGGTGACTTCCAGCAGCTCGTCATCGGCCAGGAACTCCAGGCACTGCTCCAGGCTCAGGTTCCGGGGGGGCACCAGGCGGAGGGCCTCGTCAGAGCCGGAGGCCCGCATGTTGGTCAGCTGCTTTTTCCGGCAGACGTTGACGGTAATGTCCTCGCTCTTGGGGGTCTCCCCCACCACCATGCCGCCGTAGACGGGGATGCCGGGGCCGATGAACAGGGCGCCCCGCTCCTGGGCGGCCCACAGGCCGTAGGTCACCGACTCCCCGTTCTCGAAGGCGATGAGGCTGCCGGTGTTCCGGCGGCTGAGCTCGCCTTTGAAGGGGGCGTAGGAGTCAAAGACCGAGGCCATGATCCCCTCCCCCCGGGTGTCGGTGAGGAACTCGTTGCGGTAGCCGAAGAGGCCCCGGGCGGGGACCAGGAACTCCAGCTTCATCCGGGTGCCCACGGGGGTCATCTCCAAAAGGTCCCCCTTCCGGGAGCCCAGCTTCTCGATGACCGCCCCCACCGCGTCGGCGGGGACGTCGGCCACCAGGCGCTCCATGGGTTCGCACTTCACCCCGTCGATCTCCTGGTAGAGGACCCGCGGGGGGGAGACCTGGAACTCATACCCCTCCCGGCGCATGGTCTCGATGAGGATGGACAGGTGCATCTCTCCCCGGCCGGCCACGTGGAAGGCCTCGGTGGTGTCGGTGTCGCTGACCCGGAGGGAGACGTCCTTGAGGGTCTCCCGCATCAGGCGGTCCCGGAGGTTGCGGGAGGTGACGTATTTCCCCTCCCGCCCGGCGAAGGGGGAGTCGTTGACGGAGAAGGTCATCTCCATGGTGGGGGCGGAGATCTTCACGAAGGGCAGGGCCTCGGCGTGGCCGGCGGCGCAGATGGTGTCCCCGATGGTGATGTCCCCGATGCCGGACATGGCGATGATGTTCCCGGCGGCGGCCTCGGTGACGGGGACCCGGGCCAGGCCCTCGAACTGGTACAGGCTCACCGCCTTGGCCTTGCGGCTCTGCTCCGGGTCGTGGTAGTTGCAGACGGTGATCTCCTGGTTCTGCTGGATGGTGCCCCGCTCGATGCGGCCGATGGCGATGCGGCCCACGAACTCGTTGTAGTCGATGGAGGACACCAGCATCTGGAAGGGCTGGCTGTCGTCGGCTTCCGGGGCGGGGATGTAGCTGAGGATGGTCTCAAAGAGGGGCTGCAAATCGGTGCCCAGCACGTCGGGGTCGGTGGAGCAGATCCCCTGCCGGGCCGAGCAGAAGAGCATGGGGGAGTCCAGCTGCTCGTCGGTGGCGTCCAGGTCCAGGAGGAGCTCCAGCACCTCGTCCATGACCTCGTGGATGCGCTGGTCGGGCCGGTCGATCTTGTTGATGACCACGATGACCCGGTGGCCCAAATCCAGGGCCCGGGAGAGGACGAAGCGGGTCTGGGGCATGGGGCCCTCGGCGGCGTCCACCAGGAGGATGACGCCGTTGACCATCTTCAAGATCCGCTCCACCTCCCCGCCGAAGTCGGCGTGGCCGGGGGTGTCCACGATGTTGATCTTCACATCCCCGTACTGGATGGCGGTGTTCTTGGCCAGGATGGTGATGCCCCGCTCCCGCTCCAGGTCGCCGGAGTCCATCACCCGGTCCTGGACCTCCTGGTTGGCCCGGAAGGCACCGCCCTGTTTCAGCATCTCGTCCACCAGCGTCGTCTTTCCGTGGTCGACGTGGGCGATGATGGCGACGTTGCGTAAGTGTTCATTCTGCATAGTATATTCTTCCTCTCTTGGCAAAACCACCGGGGCCCCGCACAGCGGGGCGCGCCAGGTGGCGCGTACAAACAATTTCCGCAGGAAATTTTTGGCGCAAGGCGGAATTCACTTCCGCCGCGCAAGTCCAATCCATTCGGGGGTCCCCCCGCAGGGCAAAGCCCTGTGGGGGCGTCATTCTGCATAGTCTTGCACCTCAGTTGCGCTTGCGTAAAATTCCTGATTTTCAACGGCTTTTTATTATACTATTGAATATAGAGGTTTGCAAGTTGATTTTTTGGGGGGGCGGGGGGAGGTACCCTCCAGGTGGGTGGCGCGGAAGCCACCCTTGGGGCGCAGCGCCCCGGGGGCCCCGCCGACTCCGGCGGGGGAGCCCGGCTTTCTTTGGAAGAAAGCCGGAGGAAAGAACACCAGGGAGGAAGAGGTTCTTCCTCCCTGGACCCACCTTTTCTGGTTGGGGGGACCCTGCGGGGGGGCTCCTTCTTTTTTGCCTGGCCTGCGGCCCATTTGTCCTACGCCCGTAACGGCCCGCCCACCGGCTGGGCGGGCTGGGAGGGGTGGTTTTGCAGACGAGAAGGGTCCTTCCCACCCCCAAAGCCTTCCCCTCGGGGGGAAGGTGGGCCGGCGAAGCCGGGTCGGATGAGGGGGCGATCGATTGGCCCAACGGAGCGGAAGAAGGAGAGCATCGGGGCGACAGGCTGATTTTTCTACAAGGAAAGGTTGGGTACAGGATCGCCCCCTCATCCGTCACCTTCGGTGACAGCTTCCCCCCAAGGGGAAGCCTCTGGGTTGTGCAGCCCTACCCGAAAAAAGCGTTCCAAATCAGGGTACGTACATGGGTACCGTACTAGCCCCTCTACCGGAACAATGTGCCACAACCGCCAAAACGAGCGAGTGGGAACGAGCGGGCCCTAAACCCGGGGGTCCAGGGGGCTTGCCCCCGGCCCTCTTTCTCCCCATTTCTCGGGAGAAATGGGGACCCCCGCCGGGCAGGCGGGGCAACGGAGCGCTGCGCCCCGAGGCACCGGAAAAGCCCCGACCACCTGTAGGGTACGCAGTACCCTACCGCTCCCCCCGCCCGGGACCGGGCGGGAACCCGCCCCGCAGGGTCCACCCTGCGGGGGTCCAGAAGGGACCACCTACCGACAGCAGAGGCCCCCGGCCCCACCTGGGAGACCCCACAGGCCCCACCCTGCGCCGGTCCGGAAGGGACCCCCTCTCTTCCGAAAAGGACCCCAAGCCGCTGGGCGGCTTGGGGTCCTTTCCACGTTTGCTGTGCCGTTGTTGCTGGGGGCACCGGAACCCTCACCCCTGGTCCCAGGCAAAGCGGAGGACCTTGCTGGCCAGCACCTGGCCGCCCCCGTCGTAGCAGACCACGGCGGAGGGGGCCTCCTGGGTCACCGTCTGGCTCTGAAGGGGGTTGCCCCCGGCGTCGTAGGGGGTGAGGAGGACGGAAGCCGTGCCGGCGGGCACCGCCAGGGTCTGGCCGTCGGTGAGGTCCGCCGGGTCCAGGGTCTCCTCGGCGGTCACCGTCTGGGTCCCGTCCAGGTAGGACAGGGTGAGGGAGGCCGCCGGGGTCCCGGGGGTGAAGGTGATCTGGCAGGGGTAGTCCGTGCCGGTGAAGGTGTGCTCCGCCGTGAGGGTGGCGGTGTCAAAGGGGGCGGCGGGGTCGAAGTACAGCCCCGTCTCGTCCAGCTGGAGGTAGTAGGCGGTCAGGGCATTCTCTCCCCCGGTCTCTGGGCGGAAGACCCCGGCGCCCTCTGCCCCCACCACGCCGCTGTCGATGTTGGCCCCGAAGGTGAGGGCGGTGAGGTTCTCGTCCCCGGCGTAGACCACCGGCTCCTCCCCCTCCATGGCGTCCACGTAGTACACATAGGCCGCGTCCAGGGCAAAGGTGTACTGGTGGTCGGCAAACTGGGCATAGACCTTTTCCTCCGGCAGGTCCTCCCCGCCGGCCACGAAGATGGCCCCCACCGCCAATGGACCGGCGGCCTCGTCGGGGGCGTCCTGGGGGGCATCCCCACAGGCGGACAGGCCCAGGGCCGCGGCCAGGAGTACCCCGGCACACAGGATGGATTTCACAGAGTGCATGGAACAGACCTCCCTCGTCGGTTCAGTAAGATGTAAGGGTAGTATACCACAGGCAGGGCCCTGCCGGCAACCGCCCCCTCACGCCGAGGCCTGCCACCCCGCCGGCAGGGGGCGGGCCTCCCGGGCCAGCAGGCGGCCCCCCACCCGGGTGTAGGCCGCCACCAGGGTCAGGGCCCCCTGGGCATCCAGGTCCACAAAGTCCATGGGGCGCACCTGGAAGGGGTCTTTGCGGAAGTAGTGGAGCCCCGCCAGCCGCAGCATCCGGTAGACGAACTGGGAGCAGAACATCTGGTTGGGCTGCCAGGCCACGGGGAAGAGGAGGCCCAGCAGGTTGTAGGCGCTGCCCTCCTGGTTGATCTTCCCCAGGCGGCGGAGGATGATCTGCTTCTGGTGCCGGGTGGCGGGCAGGCGGTAGACCAGCAGGGAGGCCCCCGCCCGGCGGGCCAGGCCGGGGACGGTCTCCCGGTTCAGGCCGGGAAAGGCGATCCCCTCCCCGCCGTTGTAGCTGACCAGGGTGTCCAGGTCCGCGTCCAGGGCCAGGGAGATGTGGTTGTAGTCCCGGTGGGTGAACAGGCCGATGACCTCCCCCGCCGGGCTCTTGGACTGGGCCAGGACCAGGTAGATATACCCGTCCCCCAAGGCCGCCTCCGCCCGGGCAAAGTAGGCCCGGGGCAGGGAGGCCCGGGTCTGGTACCGGAACAGGGCGTGGCGCACCAAGTCCTGCCCCAACGCCAGGGGGCAGCCCCGGCGGGCCACCTGGCCCGCCCGCTGGGCCTCCGCCTGCCGGCCGGCCAGCCGGGCCCGGCCGTAACACACCCCCACCACGCACAGCAGCACCCCGGCAATGAGCAGCGCCAGCGGCCGCAGGTACCAGGGGGCGCCTGGGGTCCTTGCCTTTCCCATGGGTTTCCCTCCTTGTGTCTTTGTTCTAATTACATAGTACAATAAGACGGTGGGATTGTCAAGGGGGAGGTGGTCCCTTCTGGACCATCGCAGGTTAGAACCTGCGACGTGGTTTCCCGCCCGGTCCCAGGCGGGGGATCCAGGCTTTCTCTAGAGAAAGCCCGGACGCAAAGAGTCGCGGGGGAGGGCCCCCGCCCCCCCTGGTTTATGGCCCGCTCGTTCCCACTCGCTGGTTTTGGCGGTTGTGGCGCATTGTTCCGGTAGAGGGGCTAGTACGGTGCCCATCTGCGTACCCTGATTTGGGACGCTTTTTCGGGTAGGGCTGCACAACCCAGAGGCTTCCCCTTGGGGGGAAGCTGTCACCGAAGGTGACTGATGAGGGGGCGACCGGGTTGCCCAACGGGGCAGAAGAAAAATTCCGTTGAGGCGACAGCCGGCAGCCCCCGTTTTCTACTTCTACAAGGAAAGGTTGGGTACCAAATCGCCCCCTCATCCGCCCCAGTGTGCGCACTGGGGCACCTTCCCCCCAAGGG
>HHCFC01400__coassemble_4675_pt1 | contig 5548 bp, 7 predicted proteins | sample HHCFC01400__metabat2_high_PE_020 | metagenome-assembled genome bin HHCFC01400
ACCTCTCTTCCCTATTTTACCGCAATCTCTCAAAAAATTAAATCAGTGTTTACCCGAGGGGAAGGCTTTGGACGTGGGAGCTTCCCTGCAGAGCATCCAATCCTTCCGCCCAATAGACTCACCCGGCAGGGCACGCCTCGCAGAGTTTCCCCGCCCGCAGGCGGGGAAAGAAAATCCAATCATGTTTTGACCGGCTCCGCCGGCCAAAACATACTTCTCACCCCGAGAGTGCCAGCTTTGCTGGCGCGGGTCGGGGTGCATCCCCCAATTTTGGGAGCCCAGCGCAGCGGGTCCCAAAATTCCTGCCTTTCCCAGCCCGCCCAGCCGGTGGGCGGGCCGTTACGGGCGTAGGACAAATGGGCCGCAGGCCAGGCAAAAAAAGAAGGAGGACCTCTGCAGGGTCCCCTCAAACTAGAAAAGGTGGGTCCAGGGAGGAAGAACCTCTTCCTCCCTGGCGCTCTTTCCTCCGGCTTTCTCCGGAGAAAGCCGGGCCCCCGCCCGGGGCCGGGCGGGAACCCACGTGGCAGGGTCCACCCTGCAACGGCCCTAACGGGACCACCTACCGAGATGGTTACGGGATCACAAATTCCGTGATCTCCTCCTCCACCCCCGGGTCGGGCTCCCGATACGGCCCCTCCTCCAACTGGGCCTGGTGGGGAAGCTCCGCCGGCCCGGTCTCCAGGCGGCCTTCCAAGGGCAGCTCTGCCGGGGGCAGGGGGAGGGCGGCCCCCAGGGTGCGCACCCCCAGCAGGTCGTACAAAGGCGCGTACCGCCAGGCCTCCTGGGGATCGAGGGAGACCGAGACCGAGGGCCCCTGCTCCTCTGGGGCCGGGGTCAGCAAGTCGGTTCCCGTCAGGGCCACCGCCAGGGCGGCAGCGGCCCCAGCCAGCCAGGGGAGGGCCCGGCCCGCCGGATGGCGGGGGAAGAGGGCGGGGTGCGCCCGCCGGAAGGCCCGCCACCCTGTCTGGGGATCAAAGGGTTCGGCGGGTGCGTCCCCCTCCCACTGGTCCAGCAGGGCCTGGAGGCGGTCCAGGGAGACGTCCTCGGGAAACAACGTGGTCTCCAACACCAGAGACCGGGCGACGGATGGGTGGGACATGGCCGTTCCTCCTATTGGGCATCGTCGCCCCCCTTGGGGGGCTGGGTGAGATAGGTTTTGCAGTGGGCCTTGGCCCGGGCCAGCCGGGTGCCGCAGGTGGACAGGGGGATGCCCAGCCGGTCTGCCATCTCCTGGTAGGACAGGCCCTCCTCGTAGTAGAGCAGCAGGATCTCCCGGTCCCGGGGCGAAAGCTGGGTGGGGAGGACCTCCGCCAGCCCCAAACTGGGGCCCGGCGCGGCGGCCTGCCCTGGGGGGAGGGTGTCCAGGGGAACCTCCCGCCCGGCCCGCCGGGCCCGCTTGGAGAAGGTGTGGCTGAGCTCATATTGCAGGGCCTGGAGCAGCCACCCCAGGGGATTGGGGTGGGTTTGGAGGGTGGCCGCCTTCTGACCGGCGGCCAGAAAGACCGCCTGGACCAGGTCCTGGGCCTCGTGGGGGTCCCCCAACCTGGCCCGGGCCAGGCGGTAAAGGGGTTCGGCGTGGGTGAGGTAGAGGGCGTGAAGCCACTGGGTTTCCGCATGATTCATGGCAGCCCCCTCCTTCCGATCCGCTTTCTATCCTATATACACCACCAAGACGGCGGTTTCTTTCCCCCGCGGGAAAAAATTTGGGCCCGGCAGTCTGCCGGGCCCAAGTTGCATGGGGAAGCGGAATTATCGTCCCAGGCTGTGGACCAGCATGGGAATGGCGCTTTCAAAGTTCACCCCGTACCAGTTGGCCTTGGGGTCCTTCGTGGTCTCCCGGATGGACTCCAGGGTGTAGTCCACGGCGATCTTCAGGGCGCCGGCCAGGTCCTTGCCGTTCATCAGCGCCCCCACGCAGGCGGAGGCGAACACGTCCCCGGTGCCGTGGAAGCGCACGGGGAGCTTCTCGTTGAAGTAGCTGGCATAGGTGTCGGTGACCGAGTCGTAGGCCACCGCGCCGATCTGGCCGGGCTGGTAGCTGATGCCGGTGAGGATGGCGGTTTTGCACCCCAGGCCGGTCAGGCGCTTGAGCAGGGCGTGGACGTAGGCCTCGTCATAGTCGTCCCCCACGTACTCCTCCCCCAGCATGAAAGCGGCCTCGGTGAGGTTGGGGACGATGACGTCCGCCTTGCCGCAGAGCTTGCCCATCTCCAGGGCGAACTCCGGGGTGAAGCCGGTGTACAGCACGCCGTTGTCCGCCATGGCGGGGTCGGCGTAGACCAGGGTGTCCCCGCCGCCGAAGCGGTCGAAGAACTGGCTCACCAGCTGGATCTGCTCGAAGGAGCCCAGGTAGCCGGTGTAGATGGCGTCAAAGGCGATGCCCTCCTTCTGCCAGTGGTCGGAGATGGGTTGGATCTCCTGGGTCAGGTCGTGGAAGGTAAAGCCGGAAAACCCGCCGGTGTGGGTGGACAGCACCGCCGTGGGGACCACGCAAGTCTCCACCCCCATGGCGGAGATGATGGGCAGGGCCACGGTGAGGGAGCACTTCCCCAGGCAGGAGATATCTTGAATGGAAACAATGCGCTTCATGGTGAACAATTCCTCCTTGTGTGGACGGGGCGCGGCCCGTCCGGTTCCGATGGGCGGCCTGGGCCGCCATTGGATTTAGGGTAGCACAAAGCTGACCTTGAGGCCAGTGCCAATCCTGTTTTATTTGATAGGGCCAGATGGACAGCACCAAAAAAGCCCTTCGGGCGTGACCCGAAAGGCTTTTTTGGTGAGTAATAATGGAAGGATTTATGTCAGTCACGCCACGGAGAAGAAGGAAGGAACCGCAGCGGACAAAAGCGAAGGAAATTGCAAGTACGCTTGCAAATGAATTGTCAACCCATTGAGCCGCAAGGGGTTGCGCTCTTTTTGTGAGAGCACGGTTATTATCTTAGATTTCCTCAAAAACGTCAAGATAAAAAATAGACAACAAAAAAACAAAATGCGGAAAGAAATTGTGCAATTTATGATTCAAGAGGGGGCCTGACCGTGGGGGAGGGCAAAAATTGTTGAAAAACTACAGGGGAAAACCGGGAAAAGTGCAAGGTTTTTGAAACGGCTATGCAAGAAGAGGCGGGGCGCCATGGAAATACCCTCCCCCGCGCCGTTGCGCGGGGGAGGGCGATGTGATACAATACCCCTGTTTTTCTGGGCGAGTCCCCCTCCGGCGGTTGGCCGGGGGAGGCAGGCTGGGCTAAACCGCCCGGCGCAGCCGGAGATACTGCCGGGCAAACTGGAGAAAGACGGCCCCATAGGCCACCAGCACCAGGGCAAAGAGGAGGGCCACGGTGCGGTCCACCGGCGGGGTGAGGACGAACTGGGGCAGGAACACCCCGCCCACCAAAGGGAACAGGGGGAACATCCGCCCCCAAAACACCCGGCGGACCATCCCCAGCTGGGCGGCGGGGTTCTGGAGGAGGGCGGCCTCCTCCGGGGAGATGTCCTTGGCGGGCTTGCGGAAGTAGAAGTACTGGGTGAACCGGTCCACATAAGCCCACCCCCGGCGGTGGAGGGACTGGAGGGGCTCCGCCTCTAAGTCCTTCTGGTCCTGGTACTCCAGGTGGTAGACCACATCCTCCGGCGGGCAGGCGGCAAAGTGGTAGAAGACCCCGGCGGTGAGGTGGGTGAACTGCCACCCCTTTTGGTGCTGCTGGCGGAGCCAGGCGGCCTCCTTTTCCCACTGGGCAATGGTGAAACAGGCGAATCGGCATCGGTGGGTGCGCATGGTGGGGGACCTCCTTCCTGGTTGGGGGAGCGGATGGCACCAGATCCCACAAGGGACCGGCGGCCCGTTTACAAGGGTATCGTAGCACGCCCCGCCTGCCCGGGGCAAGCAAAATCTTGGTAAAATCGAGGAGAAGCATTCCATGAAGAAAGTGAAAATTACCGTCCTGAAAACCACCCTGGACCAGGACCTGGCCCGGGAATACGGGGTGGAGGGCCTGGGCCCCTGCCCCATGCTCCAGGCAGGCCAGGTCTTTTATGGGGACTACGCCAAACCCCAGGGCCTGTGCGACGAGGCCTGGAAGGCCATGTACCAATACGTCTTTGCCCTGGCCCACGGGGCGGAGGGGGACCTGTTCTACTACGGCGACTGGATCCGCACCCCCGGCGTGGCCATCTGCAGCTGCAACGACGGCCTGCGGCCGGTGATCTTCAAACTGGAGGCCACCGACCAGGAGGCGGTCATCGACGACACCCCTGTGCAACGAAAGGAGAACCCCCAATGATCATCGACGAAATCCTGGCCTACAACCGGCAGTTTGTGGCGGAGAAGAAGTATGAGCCCTACCGCACCAGCAAGTACCCCAACAAGAAGATCGCCATCCTCACCTGCATGGACACCCGGCTGGTGGAGCTCCTCCCCGCCGCCCTGGGGCTGCGCAACGGGGATGTGAAGATCATCAAGAACGCCGGGGGCGTGGTGACCAACCCCTTCGGCAGCGTGATCCGCTCTCTCCTGGTGGCCATCATCGAACTGGGGGTGGAGGAGATCATGGTCATCGGCCACACCGACTGCGGCGTGCAGCACATCGACAGCGAGCAGATGATCCAGCACATGAAGGCCCGGGGCATCTCCCAGGAGTCCATCGACCTGATGAAGTACTGCGGCATCGACTTCGAGCGCTGGCTGGCGGGGTTTGACACCGTGGAGCAGTCGGTCACCGACACCGTGGACACCATCCGCAACCACCCCCTCATGCCCAAGGACGTGCGCATCGGCGGCTACGTCATCGACACCGAGACCGGGGCCCTCACCACCGTATGTCAGGCGTGATGGTCTCCCTGGCCGCCCGGCCGGACCTGGGGGACCGGGCCGCCCGGTGGTTTTCCGCCCACTGGGGGGTGCCGGAGGCGGAATACCGGGCCAGCATCCAGGCCAGCCTGGACCAGGGCCCGGGGGTGCCCCAGTGGTATGTGACCCTCTCCCCCGCCGGGGAGATTGTGGCGGGGGTGGGGCTCATCCCCCAGGACTTCCACGACCGGCCGGACCTCACCCCCAACCTCTGCGCCCTCTTTGTGGAGGAGGCCTGGCGGGGCCAGGGCCTGGCCCGGGCCCTGCTGGACCTGGCCCGGCGGGAGGCCGGGGCCGCCGGCATCCCCCGGCTGTACCTGGTCACCGACCACACGGCCTTCTATGAGAAGTGCGGCTGGACCTACCTCACCCAGGCCCGGGACACCGAGACCGGGGAACCCATCCGGGTGTACACCGCCGCCACGGAGGGGGTGCGGTAGGGTGCTGCGTACCCTTCCCGTGGTCGGGGCTTTTCCGAAGCCTCGGGGCGCAGCGCCCCGGGGGCCCGCCTGCCCGGCGGGGTCCCCATTTCTCCCGAGAAATGGGGAGAAAGAGGGCCGGGGGCCTTGCCCCCTGGACCCCCTTCTTTTATGGCCCGCTCGTTCCCACTCGCTGGTTTTGGCGTTGGGTAGCGCAGCGGGGCGATGGTTTGTCTATTTCGTAGCCCACCTACGTGCCCTGATTTGGGACGCTTTTTTCGTGTAG
>HHCFC01400__coassemble_6507_pt1 | contig 4189 bp, 6 predicted proteins | sample HHCFC01400__metabat2_high_PE_020 | metagenome-assembled genome bin HHCFC01400
TTTAGCGCTTGCTGAACTGCGGAGCGCGACGGGCAGCCTTGAGGCCGTATTTCTTTCTCTCCTTCATTCTGGGGTCGCGGGTGAGGAAGCCGGCGGCCTTCAGGACGGGGCGGAACTCTGCGTTCATCTCCAGCAGAGCGCGGCTGATGCCGTGGCGGATGGCGCCGGCCTGGCCGGTGACGCCGCCGCCGGAGACGGTGGCCACGATGTCCACCTTGCCCAGGGTGTCGGTGGTGTCCAGGGGCTGGCGGACGATGAGCTTCAGGGTCTCCAGGCCGAAGTAATCGTCGATGTCACGGCCGTTGATGGTGATGGCGCCGGTGCCGTTGGGGAACAGGCGCACCCGGGCCACGGAGGACTTCCGGCGGCCGGTGCCGTAGTGGTAAGGCTTCTTGCTCTTATACATAGTCTCGCTCCTCCTTATTCTGCGGCCCACAGTTCGGGCTTCTGTGCGGCGTGGATATGCTCGGGGCCGCGGAAAACTTTCAGGCGGGTCAGGGAATCCTTGGTGATGATGTTCCGGGGCATCATGCCGCGGACGGCCAGCTTCATGGCCAGCTCAGGCTTCTCCTGCATGAGCTTACGGTACTTGGTTTCCTTCAGACCGCCCACATAGCCGGAGTGGGTGCGGTAAAACTTCTGATCCAGCTTCTTGCCGGTGAGGACTGCCTTCTCTGCGTTGATGACGATGACGAAGTCCCCGCAGTCGGCGTGGGGGGTGTATTCGGGCTTGTGCTTGCCCCGCAGCAGGGTGGCTGCCACGGTAGCGGTTTTCCCGAGGGGCTTGCCAGCGGCGTCAAGGATGTACCACTTGCGCACGATGTTGCCCTTGTTTGCCATAAAAGTGGACATAGGGTCGAACCTCCAATTTCAGTATTGCTTCCGATTTCCTAATATGGTAAGGAGGGCCGGTGGCTTCTCCCGCTTTACAAAGGGAACCCTTCTCCCTTATAATGCTGGAGAAACCACAGGCCGGGATTTTGAGCAGGCTACATTATAATACGGCAAACCAGCCCTGTCAACGGTTTTTCGGGATTTTTTAATTTATCCCGGGAAGAACTCTTGTTTTCTCTTGAAATCTCTTTCGATCTCTTGAAATCTCATATCTCAATTTCATTTTTTGTGCGCAAGGAGTGTACCAGCCATGCAGAAGATCCTCAGTCTCCTCCGCCGGTGCGTGGAGGATTACCAGATGATTGCCCCCGGAGAGCGGGTGGGGGTGGGGGTGTCCGGGGGGAAGGACTCCCTCCTCCTCCTGGCCGGGCTGGCCCGGCTGGCCCGGTTCTACCCCGGGGGGTTCTCGGTGGAGGCCTTCACCGTGGACATGGGCATCCCGGGGATGGACCTGTCCCCCGTGGCGGACTGGTGCCGGCGGGAGGGCATCCCCTTCCACCGGATCCCCACCCAGATGTACCACGTGATCTTTGAGACCCGGCAGGAGAAGAACCCCTGCGCCCTGTGCGCCAAGATGCGCCGGGGCTCCCTCCACACCGCCCTGCGGGAGGCGGGCATCCACAAGGTGGCCCTGGGGCACCACTACGACGACGCGGTGGAGACCTTCTTCCTGTCCCTGTTCTACGAGGGGCGGCTGTCCTGCTTCCACCCGGTGACCTACCTGGACCGGATGGACATCACCCAGATCCGCCCCCTGCTCTACGTCAGCGAGGCCATGGTCCGGGAGGCCGCCCAGCGCCTCCAGCTGCCGGTGGTCCACAACCCCTGCCCCGCCGACGGGGCCACCAAGCGCCAGGAGGTGAAGGACCTCATCGCCGGCCTGCAGGGGCAGTACCCCAAGCTGAAGGAATACACCTTCGCCGCCATGCAGCGCCTGCCCCTGCCGGGATGGGCGGTGGAGGACCTGCGGCGGCGGCCTAGGACGGAGTGAGGGACCCCTGTCATCCCTCAACGGTTCCCTTTTCCGGATATTTCTGCTATACTAGCCTTAGAAACCCAAAAGGGAGGGTCTGCCCATGTCCACGCCCCGCAAGCCCCTGGGCGAGGCAGAGTTCAACCAACTCTTCCACACCTACCACAAGCCCGTGTTTCTCTATCTCCGCACCCTGCTGGCCCGGCGCGGCCACCCGCCGGACCCCCACCTGGTGGAGGACCTGACCCAGGAGGCCTTCACCGTCCTCTGGGAAAAGCAGGAGAGCTTCCTGGCCAGCCCCAACCCCATCGGCTGGCTGTACGTCACTGCTGCCAATTTGGCCCGGAACCACCTGCGCACCCAGCAGCGGTGGGCCGGCCTGCTGGCCCAGGTGGAGCCGGAAACCCTGGAAAACCTCCCCCACCCCCGCCCCCAGGGGGAAACCCTGCTGGAACTGGAGGGCGTGGTGGAGCCAGAGGAACTGGACCTGCTCCGCCGGGTCTACCTGGAGGGGTGCAGCTACCAGGAGCTGGCCCAGGAACTGGGGGTCAAGCCAAACACCCTGGCCTCCCGGGTGAGCCGGATCAAGGCCAAGTTCCGAAAAAATTTCCCGGAATCGGAAAAATTTTTACAGGATGGGTGCAAGGAATCCCGCCCCCCAGGACATAAGAAAGGTAGAGGAGGTTTTCAGCCATGAACAATCCCAAAAATACGCTGGGGAAATACCCTTGGTTGGAACAGCTGTCTACCCAGGCGCTGGAGGACCTGCTCCGGCAGGATTTTGCCGCCGGAGAGGGCCATTCCGACCCCGACTTTGTGGCCGCCATTCTGGAGGTGATCGCCCAGCGGACCCCCGACGAGGCCCTGCCGGTGGACACAGACACCGCCTGGGCCAGCCTGCGGGCCCGCACCCTGGACAAACCCCACGACCCGACCCCCACCGAGGAGGATCCCCAGGTGGTGCCCTTGCCCGACCCCAAGCCCCCCCGCCAGGAACCCCCCGCCAAAAGCCGGCGGCCCCGGCGGCCATGGGTGGTGGCGGCGGTGGTGTGCCTGTTGGTCTGCCTGCTGGCCGTCCCGGTGCAGGGGCAGAGCTTGCTGGAAACCCTGGTCACCTGGACCGGCAGCACCTTCTCCTTCCTGCCCCAGGAGGGCACCGGCGAGGAGCCTGCCACCCTCCCCTCCCAGGCCGACCCAGACTTCTCCTCCCGGGAGGCGTTTGCGGATGACGAGGCCTACAGCGAAGCAGTATACCCACAAGTGCAGGCGGCTGTGGCCAGCCTCACAGACCGGCCGGTGCTGCCCACCTGGTACCCAGAGGGAAGCCTGCTGACCCGGGTGGAGGAGAACCCCATGGATGATGGGTATATGCTCTTGGCCGCCTTTTCTCTGAATGGGGAGGAATTTCACATTTGTGTCACCGTTTATAACACCGAGGAAGAAATGGACACTGCCAATTACGAAAAAAATGAAGGTAGTCCAGAAGAATACCCCGTCCATGGCATCACCCACTACATCATGGGGAACATGGCACGCAACGTTGCAATTTGGAGAAATGGAAACGTCGAGTGCAGCATCCAGGGCTTCCTGACGGTGGACCAACTCGAGCAAATGATCGACTCAATTTATGCATAGGAGGCGCAGCAGTACTATGAAACGCATTGGAACCAAAACCCTCGCTCTTTTTCTCTGTTTGACCTTGGTATTCAGCGCGGCACTCTCTGCCAGTGCCCGGGCCAGCGATTACTTCTCCCGTACCAGCGTCTCTGCTACAAAGTCTGGCAGCGGGACTTTACGAATCAAGCTTAATGTAGTCACTACCGGGGCCATGCGGGAACTGGGGGCCAGCGAGATCATCGTATACGAAAAGCAATCCAACGGCACCTATCAGGATGTATTCACCTTCAAGCGGGACAAATATCCCACGCTCGTCACCAAAAACCGCAGCTCTTACGTCACCTATGTGACCTACCCCGGAACCCCCGGCAAGACCTATTACGTCACCGCCCACTGCTACGCCGCCAACGCCAGCGGGTCTCAGTATACCTGGGCCGGGTCCTCTGCCGTGACTGTGTAACCCCTTCTCTATGGATCCTCCTCTTCTTTTTTCGGGTGCGAAATGCCGCACCCGAAAATTTTTTTATTTTTTTCGTCATGGGATGCAAAGATTAGGCGGTGCCAAGACATGTAGTAAGTAGAAGGGACACAGAAACCCGGTGAGCCTGCGGTAGTGCAGAGAAAGGAAAGGAGGAGGTGCCTATGCGTGCAAAATCTTTCTTGTTCTCAAAGCAAAATAATGTAAAATAGAGAGGAAGATAATTA